>ERZ809276.639-NODE-639-length-14043-cov-49.783457_pt1 | contig 14043 bp, 17 predicted proteins | sample MGYA00520512_ERZ809276 | MGnify/ENA primary metagenome ERZ809276 (study PRJEB31576, sample SAMEA3212661) | Homo sapiens | biome: human-gut; feature: human gut; material: fecal | place: Sweden | collected 2012 ...
ATGGTATCGAGGGTGAAAGAGAGTCCGTATGGTTTGTTAATAATGTCAAAAAATACCATAGAACTTTCTCGACAATCATAAACACATTAATAAGTGCAGGATTTTCGATAGAAAGAATGATTGAACCATTACCAACAGATGAAATACTTGAACAATATCCAGATTACAAGGATTTGTTTCATAAGCCAGATTTCTTATTGCTAAGAGTAAAGAAGTGAAAATTTCGGGAGTATCCCAAAGTTTGTGTAAACCTTCAAACTGATGTAAGATAAAATTACTCAGTTTGGAGGTTATTTTTATGGCAAGAAGAAAAGACAGCCCACAAAAAGCAGCAATGAGAGAAATGATGCGTGACTATCTGAAAAACAACGATATCAGCATCAAAGATGGCACCGATGTAAATAGCATTATGCGTGACATGATGTCTGTTCTTTTGGAAGGTGCTTTGGACGAGGAACTGGATGAAGAATTAGGATATTCCAAGTATGATTATCGTAACAAAGAAACAGACAACAGCAGAAACGGTCATTCCAGTAAAACCATGCACACCAGTTATGGAGATATGGATGTAGCTATACCAAGGGATCGTAACGGTGATTATGAACCACAGCTGATTAAAAAGTATCAGAATACTGTAACTCAGGACATGGAAGAAAAAATACTTTCCATATGTCCAAAAAGTAGATGAAAAAGAGGGACATAGCTATACATATCGTGCATATGTCCCCGGTTAGATGAGGAGCACCACAAAATAATAAGAAAGTTGAAATAGCATACTACTTGAAGCTGACTTGAAAAAGTAAATTCCAGTGCAGGGGTAAAATCCACTATATATCTCACTTTGTGCATTGTCCAAAAAAGAATGAAAATTGCACCAGAATGCTATGCAATTTGTGAAAAAGAGAATAATATTGCAATTGGTGCAGTGGAATTGAAGCTGAATGGATATACGGATATGACACAAAGAGACGATGAGTGTGAGCTGGGATACTGGCTTGGACAACCATTTGGGGGAAAAGGCTATATGCCGGAAGCTGCCAGGGAATCATTACGGCATGGATTTGAAGATCTCTTTTGCTTTTTGGGTGCAAAATCCTTCATGCCAGGAATAGCACCTCCGGCTACAGCCCAGAAATACAGGCTTGCCACACTGCAATACGGACTTAATCTCCGCCGGTATTTTTCGAACAGTTTGCGGTCAATTTTTCTGTGGTGATAAACCATCCGCATGCCGCGCTGGATTGCCAGATCACCAAAACTCAATACATTTGGACGCTGCATACAAAACAACAGAATCATTTCCGCGGTCCAGACACCAATTCCCTGTAAAGAAGATAATTCTTTTATGGCTTCTTCGTCCGATTTTTTCCAGATTCCGTCAATATCAAAAGTTCCGTCCTTTACTTTTCGGGCAAAATCGGTAATATACCCTGCCTTTCTGAAGGAAATTCCCAGTGACTGTAAATTGGAAACTCCGGCACTCAGTATGGTATCTGCGTTAATGATACCATACTGATCCTTCATTCGTTTCCAGATGGTTGCCTGTGCTTTTGTTGAAATCTGCTGACCGATGATATGATGAATCACGGCTGAAAATAAATCAGTGTCAACTTCCCGTTCAATCATTCCGATTTTATCGATAATTTCTGCGAGGCGTTTATCTTTCTGTTTGAGGTATGTAATCTCTTTTTCTCCGTATGCAAAAAACATTTTTATCGTCCTTTTTATAACTGTATTGTAATAATTTACCATATTATTATATCACTTAACAGGACAATAAAATTATAAAAAGGAAAAATCATAATAGCCATTAAAATGATTTTATTTTATCTATAAAAACAATTATTTTGATGACTATTTCTTTACTTAGATAAAAAAAAGGTGTTAAATTGTGTTATTGATTGAAATGCTCAATCATGATATGGATTATGTTGTGTCCCTAAAAATCCCCCCCCGAAGAAATTGCGATTCGGATGTGGTATATGTACAAAAATAAGCCGTGTACATTGATTGATGTTGATGAGGCAAAAAAAAATTGTGCGAATAAAAATTATGTGGATAATGTGCAATTTACCGCGTTTGGAAGTAATACCGAACCGAGTATTGCAGATTATGAAGATTTTTTGGAATCAAGGTGTTTGCCAAGACCGAGAGATAGAATAAAACTGGAATTAAAAGAATTAGATATCCCTTTTTATGATCCCTATTTAATTATAAAAAAAAACGCAGGGGCGAATGGCAGAAGGAGTATAATCAAATGACTATTCGAAGAGCAAACGAAAACGACATCCCAAGACTGCTGGAACTGTTAGAGCAGGTGCTTCAGATCCATGCAGATATCCGGCCGGATATTTTTATCCCGGGAACCACAAAATACACAAACGAAGAACTTTCCCAGATGATAAAGGATGATACCAGACCGATTTATGTTGCAGCAGATGAGAATGACAACTGTCTCGGCTATGCATTCTGTCAGTTGCGGGAGCAGCCATTTTCCAACAATATGGTGCCGTTTACCTCGCTTTTTATCGATGATCTGTGTGTCGATGCAAGTACCAGAGGACAGCACATCGGAGAGCAGTTGTTTGTGCATGTAAAAGAGGAGGCAAAGCGTTTAGGCTGCTATGAAGTGACGCTCAATGTCTGGGCGGGAAATACCTCGGCGGAGAAATTTTATGAAAAGATGGGGTTGAAAACCAAGGAGCAGCAGATGGAGTATATTTTATGATAAATATCCGAAGTGCAAAACAAATGGATCTTGCCCGGATTGAAACGATATACAACTACATTCATGATGAGGAAGTTGGCATTGTACCGTGCGTGTTTAACGGGATTTCGGATGTACAGCTTGTGTGTCTTGAAAAATACCGGCTAATCTAAAATACAACTTTAGATTAGCCGGTATAATTTTATTGATTTTGTATATATTAACGACTATAATAAAATCAGAGTTTAGATTAGCCGGAGGTTTGTTATGCCATATATACAAAGAGCGATAACGCCAATATTGAAACAAAGAGTGTCTACCAGCAAGTGCATGTTACTGGTAGGAGCCAGACAGGTCGGGAAATCAACACTTATAAAGCATGAATTCAAGGATTTTAACCGGGCAAATTTTGATGACAGACTGACAAGAATGCAGGCGAAGGAAGAACCTAAATTGTTTTTTTTAAACAATCCACAGCCGCTTTTTATAGATGAGGTTCAAAAAGAAAGCAGTATTCTGGAAGATATCAAGCAGATTGTCGATGAATCGGATGAGCGAGGGAGGTTTATTCTTTCCGGTTCTCAGAAACTTGAACTTATGAAAGGCATGAGTGAATCGTTGGCAGGAAGAGTGTCAATCTCAGAGCTTACCGGATTATCCATGCGGGAGATTTATGGTGTAAAATTTAACCGGCGTTTTATCCCAACCGATGCATATATCAAAGAACGTGAAAAAGAGATTGTAAAATATGACAATATATGGGAAATTATCCACAAAGGATCTTATCCCGAGCTTTATGATATAGACAGGGACTGGCAAGAATATTATTCTTCTTACGTTGCAACTTATCTGGAGAGGGATATCAATGAACTGGTGGCGGCAGATGGTATTACATTTACCAAATTTCTGACGGCAGTTGCTGCAAGAACAGGTGAACTTCTCAATTATTCCAACATAGCAGGAGACGTCGGGGTAAGTGAGCCGACAATTAAGAACTGGATATCTATTTTGGAAAGAACCGGAATTGTATATCTGCTCCAGCCGTATAGTGCGAGCGCACTTAAAAGGGCAATAAAGACACCAAAACTTTATTTCCGGGATACCGGACTGGCATGTTATCTTACCAGATGGCTTACTGCCGAAACATTGAAATGTTCAGCGGTTGCAGGGAATATGTTTGAGACATTTGTAGTGTCTGAAATTTTAAAATCCTATTCCAACGAGGGCAAAGATTACAGATTTAACATTTTTTATTACAGAGGGAAAGACAGAAATGCTTCTGGTGAAAACGAAATTGATCTTGTGATAGAGGAGGATGGAGTCTTATATCCGGTCGAGATTAAAATGTCCGGCAATCCCAGGGCAGATATGGGAGCAACGAATCAGGTACTGGATAAGGTAAGTGATAAAAAAAGAGGTCTCGGAGTTATTTTATGTCTGATTGATAAAAAGACATATTTAAGAGAAAATCTTGTTGCATTACCGATCGAATTTATATAAAAGGGGTGATCCCATGATGCTAATGTGTAAAAACACACCTGTTTACGACATAGAGAAAGAAAAAACATTAAATTATAATCTTCTTCCGGGACTGATGCAGCAAAAAGGTGCAGACAACCACACCTTCACAAAATGGATGAAATACCGCTATTCCTCAGGTACCAACACGATAGCACGGAAATTAAAGGGCATCACATTCGGACAGGGAGCGCGTATGCGCATTAACCGTGAGACCAGAGCGTTGAGTTTCATCGACTGTTATTGGACAAAAGCTGAGGATGATTCGATATGTTTTGAGGAGATCAGTCCGTATTACAAACCATTCTGGGACGGAAACGAAGAATTTACGGGACAGGCGGCACCGACACTCTACGTGGGTGGTGCACTGTCAAAGGAATGGAAACAGGACGGAAAGCTCTACAAATATGGCGATATTTCCGTGGAACTGCAATGTATTAAGCTTTGCAGGGAATGCGGAATTGCTGTAGAAAGAGCAGATGAGACAGACGGAGGAATCGCAATTTCTAATATAACTTCCCCAAAGGTGATGCTTGAGCAGGCCGATCAGTCGGGAAGAATTGATCCGGATGATTTTGATGAGCAGACGATTATAGATCTGTTTGGAAAAGCCGGAGCGCAAATGCTTATTATAGATGCGATAATCGGAAATGGAGACCGGCATGCAGGTAATTTTGGCTGGATTAGAAATACGGATACCGGAGAGTATGTGTGCATGGCACCGTTGTATGACTTTGATCATGCATTAGACAGCACATTAGAGTCTGACCGGCTTTTAACAGATGCGGTTAAATTTTGTATGCCGTATGAGGATGAGATGGTGCGCATTGCGGGTATAGCCCAGGGATCGGAAAACGAAGTATTTAAGAAACGGGCACAGAGCATTTTGAAGTTGCTTGATGCCGGAAAATGAGGTAGTGATGTACCTGAATTCGGAAATATTTTCTATGAAGCAAAAATCAGAAAACAATTGGTGCCTGACACAATAAACAACGGGCGAGACAGGCATAGAACAAAGAATTATGCAGCTTTTTCCACCTCAAATTTCCAGATATGCCGGATTTGTGGCAAAAGTCGATCCATATCCCAGTGTTTTTCGCTGTTTTTGGGGCTGTTGGGATCATTGACGACAACGCGTCCTTCGGAATCGATGCCGGTGAGAACAATGAAATGTCCACTATAAGTAAAATCTCCGGGCAGCATGGAGCAGATCATCGGGGTGGATGAGGTAAGATTTTGCCGGATATAATCGTTATTTATGGTTCCCTCTGTGGATGTAAGGCCCAGCTTTTTTGCACCTGCAGTCATCAGATCCCACGAAGTGCCCTGTCCACTGATATAATAACCCTGTTTTTGCGAAAATTGTGCCACTTTATAAGGATTCCACGTTGCTTTTCCAGTTAATCCGCAGATAACCATAGAAAGTGAAGTTGGACCACAACCGTTGACACCAAGGAAATTGCTGCCATATGTTTTGTACCCCCATCGCTTATCCCACTGGATGAATAGAGGAATGTTGTCTTTTCTTACTTCGTGTGACACATCAAGGTCAAAGGATTTGTTTTTGTATTTGTGATAATTTTCTACAAAATCGGTTGCTTCCGGATATTTTTGCTCAAACTCGATAAGAGAATCTGGGAGTTGTTCGTGCATGGCTGTTTCGTAGGATTGATGGGAATAAAATCCGATGATGATGAAAAATATTAAAAATAATGGTAGAAAAATTTTTCTTTTGCGTTTCTTTTTTTTCTGTTTCATTATACGGTCTCTTTTCTTTTGTTTTCCTAAACGGATAGCTTAATCATAGCATATATGTTTTAAAATAAGTCTTAATATTTCTTAACAAATCTTAACATTTTTACAGAGTGATATTATGTTATAAAAATATGGTACAATACTATATAAATTAAATAATGCTTGATAAATGGGAGAAAATATGGATGAAATAACAATTTTGATTATTGAAGATGATGAAGATATCCGGGAAAGCGTAAAGATATTGCTGGAAAACGAGGGTTTTCATGTAATTGAAGCGGATAATGGAATGGATGGGCTGCACCAGATTTCAGAGGATACGGATCTTGTTATTTTGGACATTATGATGCCTGGGATTTCTGGTATCAAAACCTGTGAACAAATACGCAAGGTTTCCTATGTGCCGATTTTATTTTTGACCGCAAAAAGCAGTGAGAATGATAAAATTATCGGATTTACAGCCGGGGCAGATGATTATCTGGTGAAACCATTTTCTTATGCAGAATTGCTGGCAAGGATTAAGGCATTGTTGCGTCGAAAACAGGTTTATACTTGTGGAAACATGAAAGAAAATGGACAAAATGTGTGGATAAAAAAAGGAGATCTGAAGATCAATACTACAGGAAATAAAGTATTTTCAGGGGATGAGGAGATTTACCTGACGGAAACAGAATATGAAATTTTGTCATTAATGCTGAAATACAGGGGAAAAATTTTTTCCGTACAAAACATATATGAGAGCGTCTGGCAGGAGCCGTTTTTCAATAATTCTGCAAATACCGTTATGGTTCATATTCGGAAATTGAGACTGAAAATTGAAAAGAATCCGCAGAAACCGCAAATTATACAAACGGTGTGGGGGAAAGGATACCGCATTGAATAAACGAAAAAGAAAACATCTGATGGAAAAAATGATCGGAATTCTGCTGTTGGGATTTTTTCTTGCACTGCTGTTGTTTTTGCTTATATTTTTTATGGGAAATGGAGCATTAAACCGGTATTTTGAAAGTTCTATGTATCGAAGAAATGTTTCTAAGGAAACCATAGCAATGTTTCAGGAATATGTATCCAGACATCATCTGGCGGCTTCCGACACGGAGCGTATCCGGGAGTGGGCAAAAGAAAACCATATTGGGTATTTTACGATTTCAAGAAAGCGCATGCTGCTTTACGATAATTATTACGCACTTCCAGTTGCCTTGGATCGTACAAAATCAGAGCAATTACACTATACATGGCAATATTTTCAAGAAGTATCGTTTACAGATGGGAATGCAGATGTATTTATATATGTGAATCGTGAGCGAAAGTATTATATCCTGGTAGATGTGGCTGCGGCACTTTGTGGTGTGCTGGTCTGGATTGGAGTGTTTGCGTTTGGTGTAAGCGGATATGTACGGTACATCAGGCAATTGAGTGGGGAAGTAGCGAAACTGGAAGATGGATTATGGTCGGTGGATTTTACTATAAAAGGAGAGGATGAGCTGACAGATCTGGCACGCGGTCTGGAGCATATGAAAACAGTTCTTTTGGAGAAGGAAGAAAAAGAACGAAATATGAAAAAGGCACAGAATAAACTGGTTCTGGGGATGGCACATGATTTGCGGACGCCATTGACTGCATTAATGGCATATCTTGAAATTATAAAAAGAGAACCCGAACACGATAAGGTGAAACTTTATGTAAAGAAAACAGTGGGAAAAGCGATTCAGATTAAAAATCTTTCAGATCAGCTATTTGAGTTTTTTCTTATCAAATCAGGGCAGCAGCCACAGATGGAAAAGTCGGAATCCATAGCTTTTGTAATGGAGGATTACTGTTCGGAATTGTGCAATGTATTGCAGACAAATGGCTATACGGTTACACTGGGATGGAAACAGTGGGAGGAAGTAAAGATAAGTGTTTGTTATGATTATATCGGACGCATTATGAATAATTTGTTATCCAATCTTTTGAAGTATGCAGACAAGACAAAAGAAATCCTGTTGGATATGGGAATTTGTCAGGACGAGTTTTTCTTTTCCATTATGAATGCAGCGGCAAATAAAGAACAGGATCATAGAGGAACGGGAATTGGGGTTCATAATATTGAAATCATGATGGAGCAAATGCAGGGCAGATGCGAAGAAGAATGTGGGGAGGAGTCTTATCGGATCTGCCTGTATTTTCCATTAGAAAAATCAGAAAATTCATAAAGAGACTTTCACCTTCTCATTGATATTCAGGCAAAGATGTCTGAGGGAAAATCGGCTGGTTATGAAAAAAGACAGCAAGAACAGGAGCCACGGCTTGTACTCAAATCAGAGTACAGGTCGTGGCTTTTCATACTATGAAATTTAATAGCAACTTATAAATTTACTAATATCTTGTGATAAACGAGCAATTCTCCTAAAATGTATTTGAACCATTGGTGTCTGACACAATAAAAAGTATTACCGTGACTGCCCCTTGCGGTAGTACATGTAGGAGTAGATCACCGGCAAAATGCACGGGAGGATGGCGAGCGCCATAAGCACCCAGATATTCTGGAACGGCGTGGTGACGATCAGAAGGAGCCCTCCGATCACCATGCATTTTCCACCGAACCGGTGCGTGTGATACCAGTTATCGGCATCATTCAGCGCCCACGAAATGCGGAAGCCAATGGTGTAATTCGGCTTTACCGTCGGCAGGAAGTTGCCTAATATCAAGTATAAAACTCCGATGAGCAGCCCACAAAGAAAACCAATATCAAACTGATACCCTAAATTATACCCATAAACCGTGCTGCATACAATGATGGAAAATACCGGGCAGATCCACAGGACAATAAAGAATATTCTTTTGTTGATGCTATTTGCCTTGGGATCAATGTTCATTGCGATCACGCATACCAGATGCAGGATCAGCATGATCACCGGAAGCCCGAACACTGCAAAAGCCTTGGATGAGTAGCCGTCCGGTTCGTTGCCTGTGCTCCAATGGGTTGCAACGGAATCCGGAAGCTGCTTCCACAAAAGCAATCCGATAAGGATCGGGAGCAGCGTCGCAATCGATGTGAGTAATATCATTTTTTTATGTTGTCTGATCATGGTCATTTCCTCCTTTTAATTCAGTGATCCATAGCATGATCTCCTCAAGCACGGTGGTGTTGAGCTCATAATAGATGAATTTTCCTTCCCGCTCGTCGCGGATCAGGTCTGCCTCCTTCAAAACGGACAGGTGCCGGGAAACCGCCGCACCGGAAATCGAAAAATGGTCGCCGATCTCGCCCGCAGACAGCCGTGATTTCTTGAGCAGATTAAGGATTTCGCGTCTTGTTGGATCGGCAAGCGCGCGAAGCGTATCCTGCATTCCCAAACTTATCCCTCCTACGCTTAACATTTAACTTAATTGTTAAATGTATTATAACATAATACGTGTGGTTTGCAAGGGGAAATTAAAGTGTTTTTTGTAATTGCTCCCATTCATGTTTCGATAATCGATATTCTAAGCGGGTTTTCATTTTACCATCGTGCCATTCATAATCAATATGCTCGGCTTCTTTTATTAACCCGTTTTTCTGCATAACCCTCTCGGAGCCCTTATTCTCTGCCAGACACCCGGTTGTAACTCTGTACACATTGTCTTGTGTGAAGGCATATTCCAGAACCTTCTTCAATGCCTCCGAGGTGTAGCCATTCCCCCAATGCCTCGGATATGTAAAATAGCCCAGATGGACAAGCTTTCCTACCGGAGTGTCGGCTTCAACCGTATACCCGATGCTGCCAACCTGTTCGTGCGTGTCTTTCAGCTCCATGTGACAGAAATAGAATTTCCGCTCCGGGGATTTCATGTCAGACAGGACTTCCGCGAAATCCCGTCTGGCTTCCTCAACGGAATGCAACTGTATGTCCTGCAGATAGTACATGGTCTCGGCATCCATTTTCAATCTGCTGTATGCCTCAAAATCCTTCTCTGTATAATCTCTTAAAATAAGTCTGGGGGTTTGTAGGTTTATCATTACAGCGCCATACTGGTATCTTACCTTCACGCCGTCGACTTCCGCTGTTTGATAAGGGAATTTCTGCAGCAAATCAAACAGTTCTGAAAGCATTGCTATTGAATATTCCGGTATTTCATCATCCGACTGTGGTTCGTAGTATGCACCGAGTCCACGCTTAGTGTATAATTGGTGCCTGACACAATAAACACAGGTATAGCTTTAAACTATGACAAACCGCCAAAGAAAGGTATTATACAAATAAACTCTGAGATGGTAGGATAACCTCAGCAAAACAAACAGACAAAAACCAGAAAAGAAACAGGAGGTTATCGGATAAATGAGCACATTAAAGACACCATTTCGTTATGATTTTGTAGGAAGTTTTTTAAGACCGGAAAAATTAAAAGCTGCAAAGAAAGCTTTTGAGGAAGGAACCATCACAAAGGAAGAACTCGACCGCATCACCGATGAGTGCGTGACAGAAATCGTTGCAAAGCAGAAAGCAGCAGGCTTCCATGCGATCACCGATGGAGAGTTCCGCAGAAAATTCTGGCACCTGGATTTTATGTGGGGATTTGAAGGCGTTGCCCACGAGAAAGATGGCGGCGGTGTACAGTTTAACGGAGAGATGGCAGATCTTGAAGCAACTTATCTCGTAGGAAAGGTAAAAGCAAAAGTACATCCGTTTGTAGAATACTTTAAGTTTTTAAAGCAGTTCGAAGATGAGCAGACCGTTGCAAAATATACAATCCCGGCACCGGCACAGATGTATCAACAGATGATCGTTCCGCAGAACATCGAGCAGACGAGAAAATTTTATGCAACCGATGAGGAACTGATCGAGGATATCGGAAAGGCATATCAGGATGTAATCAAACAGTTTTATGCAGCCGGATGCCGCAATCTGCAGCTGGATGACTGCACCTGGGGCGCAATTGTCGGAGATGCCGCAAAGCAGAGATACCAGTCACTCGGGGTTGATATTGAAGAGGTAAAGGCTCGGCTCTTAAAGGTGAATAACCTTGCACTCGAAAACAGACCGGAGGATATGGTGATCACTTCCCACATCTGCCGCGGAAATTATCACTCTACATTCTTTACCAGCGGCCCATACGACTCCGTGGCAGATTACGTGTTTGCGCAGGAGCATGTGGATGCACTGCTTTTGGAGTATGACGATGAAAGATCCGGTGGTTTTGCACCGCTTGCAAAAGTGTCTCCGGACAAAAAAGTTGTACTTGGTCTGATCACAACCAAAAAGCCGGAACTGGAAGATAAGGATAAGGTGATCGCAAGAATTCATGAAGCAGCAAAGTATATTCCGCTGGAGCGTCTGTGCCTGAGTCCGCAGTGTGGATTTGCATCCTGTGAGATCGGAAACAAGCTGACCGAAGAGCAGCAGTGGGCAAAACTTGCACTTGTGAAGGAAATCGCGGAAGAAGTGTGGAAATAAAACCGAAAAAAATAGGTGAGAAATTTTTTTACCGGTTACTGTTTACAGGGAAACCTGTGGATGGTAACCGGTTTTCTGTTAATGACAGGAAACAAAATCAAAGAAGGCAAAAAAATAAGAAATTGTTGTAAAATAAAAACCTGAAGCTGGCACTTCAGGTTTTTTAAATAATATGTCATAGAGTTAGCATAAAAGACCGTAAAATATATTACAGACCAAGTGAAAATAAATCTGCGGTTACACTTTGGCTGGAATAAAATATAAAAAGTGCTAACACCTTCCGCAATTGGTACATGGCACACATCCCCGGTGCATAAGCTTTGGACGCCAGTCGGAAATCTGTGTGTCATCCCCGGATTTCCAATGTCCGGTATGATAACGGTCGGACACGGTCAGTGTCGCGTGTTCCTGCCGGATTACAAGTGGATATAATGTAATCTGCTCCGGCTGCATACAGTTTTGATGCAGTACCGGAGCATAGTTATGTCCATTTACGGTAATCTGCTGATCGTAGGTTACGATCTCACAGATATCATTTTTTTGTGTAATTGTAGGTGTTTTTGCACATACATATTGTTTTGGAATTTCATAAGTGCCTATCGTGAAAGTTCCGGCAATCGTTTTTATGTTCTGCATGATGGCAGGCCTCTTTACTATTTTATAATCCCTTGTATTATAGTATTAAAATTGAATAACTGTAAAGGAAAATTTTTATATTTTTTAGAATTGCTTTGGGATCTGTTAAGTTTTGTCCTCCATACTTACAGACGCATTTAGAAATGAAAACATCTGGAGAAGGTGGCATTTTAAAACGTTATCTGCTATGATAAATAAAAATAATGAAACGCACAAAACCGTGGAAAATGGGTAGAACTATGCAAAAACAGGTTGGAATTGGCAAACAGGATTTTGCAGCATTAAGAGAAAGTCAGTGCTTCTACATTGATAAGACAGATTTCATACGGCAGTGGTGGAACTACAGGGATGATGTTACGCTGATCACACGTCCAAGACGTTTTGGCAAAACCCTTAATATGAGTATGCTCAACTGCTTTTTTCCCAATAAATATGCAGACAGGGGAGATTTGTTTAAAGGACTTGATATCTGGAAAGATTCCGGGTACCGGCAGATTCAGGGCACATATCCTGTTTTATATCTCAGTTTTGCATCGGTAAAAGCGGATAATGTATCTGATGCAAAAAAACAGGTCAAATCCCGGATTGTAAGTCTGTATCAGGATTTTGAATATCTGCTCGAAAATGAAAAACTTATGGAATCCGAAAAAATGGCATACCGGCACATTCTGACAGAGATGGCGGAAATGGATGATATTACCGCGTGTGACAGTCTTAATTATTTGTGCAGATATTTGGAGCATGCATATGAAAAAAAAGTAATTATCTTACTGGATGAATACGATACGCCGATGCAGGAAGCGAATGTTTACGGTTATTGGGAAGAAATGACTTCCTTTTTGCGTAATCTGTTTAATGCGACATTTAAGACAAATAAGTATTGTATAGATGGTTTACCAAATCGAAATTTGGAAAGGGGTGCACTGCCATGCTGAGAAAATTAAATTGTTTTTTAAACATCGTTATTGGTTCATTCATAGGAGTTTTTATTGGGTACGGAATTTATAAGTTCTGGCACTTTAAAACTTATCCAAATTTATATGTCATGCAGTCTGCACCGTGGTACACAGAGTTACTGTTGGATGGTGCCATGGTGGTCGTTGTGGTGGTCGTATGTATTATCCTAAAGCTGATTATTTGGAAAAAGTTAAAGCCATAACTTCCAATTTTTGAAACTGAGAAATCGAAAATTGTGAGGGTAATTATGATAAAGTTTTTGAATGATATCAGGAATGTAGAAAAACCAATATCTAATAATAGAAAAATTATAAATACTATAGCTGTATTGTTCCTTGGAATAGCTTTGGGGACTTTTTCAAAATTTTTGGATTTTCGTCAAGCTGAACTTCCCAGTGTGCTTATGGCAATAGATGGAGCATTAGATGTTCATAATTTCCTTGGACGTTTTGCAATCTGGGTATTGATTGCACTGTGTATTTCTATTTATAGCAATTCTGCAATAAGAGCAAGCATTAATGTTTTTGCATTCTTTATTGGTATGGTTGCAAGTTACTATTTGTATTCAAACTATATTGCAGGATTTTTTCCAAGAAGTTATGCGGTGATTTGGTTTGGATTTACAGCTGTTTCTCCATTATTGTCTTTTGCCTGCTGGTATGCAAGGGGGAAAAGCAAACTGGCACTTATACTATCGGCGCTGATTTTGGCAGTATTGTTCAATATGTGCTTTGTATATGGATGCTGGTATTTTAATGCAAAATCTGTTTTGGAAGTGATAGTCTTTATTATTGGACTTATTGTTTTGAGGAGAGACACATTGAGGAGTTCTGCGCTAATGGGAACGATTAGTATAGTTCTTGCAGTTTTACTTGATATGGTTATTCCATTTCATTTTGGATAAACAACTTCCAGTTTGGAGAATTGAAAAAAACGGAATTTACCTATTAGGACATATAAACTGTTGACAATAAAGCTCCTATATAGTATGTTTTTGGTAAACTACTATATAGGAGCTTTTGTATGGAAATGAATGGAGGATTTCTTGTCACC
>ERZ809276.646-NODE-646-length-14006-cov-9.912766_pt1 | contig 14006 bp, 4 predicted proteins | sample MGYA00520512_ERZ809276 | MGnify/ENA primary metagenome ERZ809276 (study PRJEB31576, sample SAMEA3212661) | Homo sapiens | biome: human-gut; feature: human gut; material: fecal | place: Sweden | collected 2012 ...
TCAAAATACCTGGATACAAAAGCATCGGGATTCATATAGTTGACCACGATATAAAGGACATTGCACCTTGGGATGACAATCCCAAGTGGTTCGTTGATAATAAAAAAGCAAGGATGTGGGACGTCGACTTCCAACATGGACAGATTGTCGGACTCGACTATCATGCTTATAGCTCGGACGGAACCATCTCCTCAACTGGATCGGTTTTATATCGATGGTGCATGGCGCAGCAATACAATAAAAATATCCACTCTGAGGAACAGAATGTCGCAATTAGAATGTTGAATATACCGGAATAAAATATGGAATCTTTAGATTATACGACCATAAAAGTTGTGGGGGTTGTTGAACCACACACAGACGGAGTACATGCATATCTTCGTGTAATCGGATATATCAATCCTGGTGCTGGCTGGAAGTTCAAACGTCTTTATCCCGATGAGATAAAAGAAAAATTCCCTACCCGCGGGCTTATTTTCATGCCCAAATTTCTTAAAAGATATAGGAACTTATGCGGACAATGTATCTACACCGGCATACAAGTATCTAATAATGAGGGGGCTGATCAATTTATATGGGATCGAGATGCTGGTCTTCCGGCAGAATATGGAGTCGTTGTTTGCGAAGAAAAACTTCGGCAGAAGGACCCAGAAGGTATATATGAAACTTTGTCAGGCTATCAGGATACTACCTATTTTCACGACGGGCCATTTTTATATCGATATACACTTAAAACCGGACAGCCGCCATACTATTACATCGAACAATGGAATCTCAACAATATTTTAAGCGTCAACCAAGATAGAATTATTTGCTACGATAGAGACCGATCTAGGTATGTCGTCTTGAATGATAACATCGTTGGAACGGCTACTTATCTTGATATAATGCCAGATGAGCAATTGAAGGAATGGTTTGTTGAAACCTATGTGACAAAAGCATGGGATTCTATCTTGCAGAACGAGGATAAGGACAAATTAATATCGGAGATCAAGAATACGATTCCAGCCAAAGGCGTCCCAAATGAGGTTCTGGAGTCTCGTATCGCACGCATATCCTTAATGTTTGGAAACTTTCTCCTGAATGCCAGGCAGATTCAGGTATTAGCGGAGAATCAATTATTCAAGGAGTGTATTGATCGTTCCGTTGCAAAATACAGCGAGCAATTGATTACTAATCTACAAAGCCAATACAAACGAGAATACCAGTCTTTACAAAGTGAGCAAAAAGAGCGCGTGGCTCAACTTGAGCGCGAAGTGAACACTGCAAAAGCAAAGGTCCAGGCTCAAAAAGAAAGGTTTGAGGAAGAGCAAAAACGATATCAAACTGCAATTGAGCAACAATTGGCCCATATCGCATCAAACAAAAAAAAGATTGAAACTCAGGAAAACTCGCTACAAAAAATAACAAACGAGAAAGATCGGATTCTCAAGGATTGCGATGTGCTGCGTGATATCATTATATCATTGGCCTCGAACCACACTCATCTTGCAGAGAATGGTGAATTACTGGCCGTACATAACGGATCACAACCAATTCAGAGCAAAGAGGAACTGGAAAGCAGATTGAGAAATGGATTAAGAAACAATAATAGGAAACTCAGCCTCTCGAACCACTTGATTTCGCTATTGGCATATAACCATGTTTTGTTAATACCGGATCATCGAATTGTCAATGCAATTATCCAGGCTACCGGTAATTGTTGTTATATGCTTGAGGATGTCACTCCAAAGTGGCAATCGTTTGAGTATGTATGGGCAAATGGGTTGAAGAGAATCGTAGAGCACAGTTGGGAGACGCCCGACGAGATGCATTATTATGTTCTGCGTAATATAAATATATCTTATTTACCCTGCTATCTTCAGCCTGTCGTAGATATGATTCTAAAGCTGCGAAGTGTATTCCCTGGCTCCACCCTTGCATTCCCAGGAAACCTTAGGATCATCATGGTTCCTACAGAGGATGCTGGATTGCCATTGACTACGCAATGCATCCGCTATTTTGGATGTTTGCCAAAAACCGACACCTTCGTTATAGCTGAAGATGAAGAGTATCGAATTGTTGAAAAAATCGATACAAAAGGATATTTAACGCCCGGCCTATTGAACAGCCTGCTTACACAAGTGGAGAGACCGGATCCGGAGGCATATAAATCATATGTCACAGAGGATGAATAAAGATATCGAAAAGGTTCAGCACCTGTTGTTCTTATGGATGTGTCATTATGACAAGATCAATTATGACACTATTAAACGCTATTGTGAGTACCTAAACATACAGTTTAATTTGCAAATTACAGAACACCCTGCATGGACCTTGTTTTTGCCCTTATTCTATGCGGGCAATGTGGATTATTGCGGCAGTAGGTCGTTTAAAGTGACGGAACCGATGATGATCTCACACCAAAGGAGGCACCTTTTCATAAACAAGCAACCATCCATAGATGGATGCGAAAAGTTGCGTCCCGCCATTTATCGCAGTGAGGGTCCTCAGAATTGTGAATTAAAGCAGTATACTTTTAACGGAAAAGAGATTTTGAAACATTTTCCGAGTGTAGATTCAATCATCTCAGCATTCGAGTTATCACCGAAAAATGATTTCTCAGATCTCACCTTTGACAATGCCCCTGACCAGATTGGTATTGCCTACACAGCATTTAAACGCTATTACTTCGTATGCGAAAATCGGAAAGTTGTGGAAATTCCCAATTGGTCAATCAATCCGGATTCGGTCAATGTCGCCTATCAATATAGTCGGGTTTTGGGAAAGAAATCAAACGGCAATTACGACATCGAGCAAAGAAAACTAAGCGTGAATTCTTTCCGGTTTCCAATTATGTTATACCGAGTTTTGATGGTTGCTTCCATGTTGGAAGGCCAATGTCCCTATAAGGAATCGGGCAATTATGTTTTCCCGGGCATTGCAAAATCCATAGTCAAGGAACTCGATCGCATCTTGTGTAAATCCATTCGTTATGAATAATCCCATACAAATCTATAATGAACTGAGAGAAACATATCTCAAGTATATCAGTAGCGGCACTCCGTTTTTCAATGAGTATTACAACGAAGAACGCAATAGCCTGATCAGCGAACAAGGGGCCATATGCCAGCCTCCCATTATCGAGATCGTTCCCAAATACAAGGAATATGCGTCGCTGGAAGACTTCTGTAAAAATGAAGAGGTTAATAGCGAGCTGGCTGATTTTGTGCAATGTGGATTGTTCTTTAATGACAAAGCCGAAAAACGGCGATTGTATCTACATCAATACAATGCCCTCAAAGAGGCCGCTATCAACCGGAAGAATATTGTCGTAACAACAGGAACAGGATCCGGTAAGACAGAATGCTTCCTACTGCCTATTTTTGCCGATCTAATATCAGAGTCGCGCACATGGGACAAAACGAATCGACCACGAGCCATGCGCGCTATGATTCTTTATCCGCTGAATGCATTGGCGGAGGATCAAATGATCCGACTTCGTAAAGCCCTTAATGGACAAGGGAAAGGACGGGCTTTGGATTGGTTAGACCGTTGTCGCGGAGGGAATAGATTTTTCTTCGGGCGTTACACTGGCAGCACCCCTGTCAGTGGTCGTGGAGATATTGCCCAAGAGAATATCCGGAAAGAACGCAAGCAATTAAATGAGGACTGGAAAGCAGCTCAAGAATCAGCCAAACAAACCGGTAATAGCGAATTGCTCTACCATGTTCCGTGCATGGATCCGGATAGTGCTGAGATGTGGGATCGCCTTTCCATGCAACAAAATGCTCCCGACATTTTAATTACCAATTACAGCATGCTCAATGTCATGCTGATGAGAGATATTGAAGCGCCCATATTCGAAGAGACCAAGAAGTGGCTTAAGGAAGATCCTTCCCATGTCTTCCACCTGGTCATTGATGAATTGCACACCTATCGAGGAACAGCCGGGACAGAAGTTGCGTATCTGATTCGTATCTTGCTGGATAGACTGGGGTTAACTCCCGACTCTCCGCAAGTTCAATTTCTCGCCTCGAGTGCGTCGATGGGAGAAAATGAGCAGACCAAAGATTTTCTATGCGAATTTTTTGGAGTCTCGAAAGATGCGTACGCTAAGAAATTCTGCCTCCTCTCCAACGAGCCCGAACCCGCTGCAAGTCGGCCCCAAGATAAACTTCCGATAGAGGCCTTCGTAGATTATGCGAATTCTTCAATCCCAGAGAAGGAACGCACCGAACAGTTGTTTGCGTCATTGGACTGCAGCGATTATATCGATATTACGCGAAAATACCATCTCGTCGAATGGCTGAAATTTGCAATGACAGACGCTGAAGGACGAATTATCGCGCAAAATGTTATTAGTATTGCAGACAAAATGGGCATCAAAGGTGATCAAGCCTTACCTTTTATTTCGTCCTTCTTAAAAATCATATGCCAAAGCAAGGAAGACGGGAACTTTGTCCTACCTCTTCGAGCTCATTTCTTTTTCCGTTCTGTCAATGGGTTATGGGTGTGTTCCAATCCAGCTTGTTCTGAGGTCAAAAAAGAGTACCAATTTGATGGACGAACCTTGGGACGTTTTTATCGCTCTCCTCGTACCGTTTGCAGCTGCGGGCATGCCGTCCTCGAATTGATCATCTGTGAAAGTTGTGGCGAAGCCTTCTTGGGTGGGTATATTCGACAAAAAGACAATCGAACATTCATGCTTTCGGTGGATAGACCTATCGGTCAAACATTTTACCCATATGCTGTTCTATGGCAGGGCTCCATGGATGACAGTGATGCGACCGACAAAGGATGGATTCGTGTCAATTTTGATTCGGTAACTGGAATTATCAAACTGGATCGCTATGGAACCTATTGGTTGCATCGCCAAGAAAAAGAAGCGGACCTGCAACTACCGAATCAATGCCCACAATGCGGAGTGGCATACCGTGTAAATGAAGAACGAAAATTGACTCCGCTAAAGCCACATCGGACCGGACTACAAAAGGTAAATCAGGTTCTTGCCGATTCATTGATCCGTTCGATGAAGAACGCGCATGAGAACAACACAAAAGTAGTGCTGTTTTCCGATAGTCGGCAGTCTGCCGCCAAGCTATCGGCAGGCATTGAATTGGATCATTATCGTGATGCGGTGAGATGGCTGATGCTGAAGGCTCTTAAAGGAGACTCCAAAGTCATTCATTTCTTAAAAAAATTCCAGTTCGACAACATATCTTCCAGAGAAGAAAGCGATAAGTTGACGGAGCTATATGACAGAGGAATACATATTGAATTAATAAAATTGATTCGTAATAAACAATGGCTAACGCCAGAAGACAAGATTCGCCTTGATACAATATATGCATCTATCGAAGATGTCAACCTGGAAAATATTACTGCTGATGTATTTAAGGGACTATTAAATATCGGAATGAATCCGGCTGGACCAAGGCCATCCTTGGCTCAAAATCCACTATTAAACAACACTCCTTGGTGGAGTCTTTTTGATTTTAGAGTTGGTACAGCAAAGGGAGACCTGGGTGATTACGATCAAGTATATCTTAACAAGATTCGTAAAAAAAATAGCGAGGAGCAAATAATAAGTCTTTTTGCCCACAAAAAGAAGTCATTCGAGACCTTAAAATTGGGATACGCGACCTGTGTAGGAACAGAAAAACTTGACTCTCGGATGAGAGAGTTGTTAGATTCAATTATCCGCATTCTTGGCGAAAAAAGAAGAGTGGCTGGATTCGAATCTAGATATCCAGTTTATGACTCATTCCCTGGAATTGTGCGCAAACTTGTAAAGAGGGTCTATGGATTTACCCGCAAACAAGACACAGATAACAAGTTAGACGAAATCAAGCGATTATTAAGGAAGCTGGAGATCATTGCCAACGACAAAGTCGCCTTAACCGGACGCAAGATTGCTTTCCATAAAGCATACGAGGGGATGAAATATTGGCAATGTCCAAAATGTAAGACAATTCATTTGCAGCCGTCTAATGGCATCTGTACCAATTGTCTTGGCAACCTGTCTCAACCTAAAACGATACAAAAAAGTGATCTGGAGGATGCGTCGGATTATTATGTATCACTTGTAAACTCAACCAACGATATCTATCGTCTCCATTGCGAGGAAATGACGGGACAAACCTCTCGCGATGAATCACGGCGACGCCAACGACATTTTCAGGAAATATTTCTTCCGGGGGAGGTGCCGGCCGTTGACGGGATCGATTTGTTGAGCGTTACAACCACGATGGAAGCAGGAGTCGACATCGGCTCACTGTCTGCCGTCATGATGGGTAATGTTCCGCCTCAACGATTCAATTACCAGCAGCGTGTTGGACGTGCCGGCCGTCGCGGGAATCCGTTGTCTATTGCTTTAACCGTAGCTAAAGGATCAAGTCATGATCTGACCCATTATTTTGAGCCGGCACGTATGGTTTCTGCCATACCGAAGGATCCATATCTGGAGGTCCGAATCAAAGAGATTGCAGAGAGAGTGGTATTCAAGGAGGTATTGTATAATGCGCTCAAATCGATTCAAGAGTCCGCCAAACAAGAAAGTGTTCACGGGAATTTCGGAACGGCTTCGGCCTGGAATAAAAACAAAACAATTGTCGCTACATGGATCCAGAACCATGAATCGGAGATCGAATCCATCATCCAGATTGTCACGAGATGTACAGATCTCACAAAGGAGGATAAGGATGACATGCTCCAATATATTCAGAAAAAGCTAATTGACCGCATTACCGAGATCGCCAATAGTAGCGAGTATACACAGACACAATTAAGTGAACGTCTGGCGAATGCCGGGATGTTGCCCATGTTCGGATTTCCAACACGGACGCGAAATTTATACCTGCAGTTCCCGGATAAATTACCGGCTACCGATGTCGTGAATCGCGATATGGAGTTAGCACTCAACTCATTTGCTCCTGGACATGAGATTGTAAAGGACAAAAAGGTATATCGAGCTGTTGGAGTTGCTGATTATGGTAGAAAGGCCAATGTCTTTCTGAAAGCAGATAGCCTCAATATACTGAGGAAGCCACTATTCAGATGCCAAAGTTGCGCCTATTCAACTTTGGAGTTGGATAGTGATACGGCCAATTGCCCGGTCTGCGGCAACCCGATGGAACGTATTGAGGTTTGTTCACCACTGGGGTATTGTGTAGATTACGATGAACCGGTTCACGACTTTAACGGATCCTATGATTGGTATTCACCCAACAGTGAGATTCGATTAGATTGTGAAGCCTCTTTGGAGGAGTGCAATCCTGTTGGAAACCTATACTTGCGCAACAATGTAATTCCCACTCAAGGTCTTGTTCATTTGGTCAATGACAACAATGGTAAACTCTACCATATGGGGCAATACGCTTATTCAAAAACGTCAAAAATGAGCGATACTTGGGTTGCTCGAAGTGCTTATCCACAAACTCGACAAAGTGCGTTGACCCTATTTAACGAAAAAGACTTGGCTTTTGTCGTATCGAAGTCCACGGGAGTCATGACCATTGCACTGAAGACGGTTCCTCGGGATATTTGTCATAATCCGTTGCAAGACAACGTGAACTATTTTGCCATACGGGCTGCATATTATTCCTGGGGATATTTAATTCGCAAGGCAATTGCTTGCTATCTTGACATCGATACGTCCGAACTCGATATCGGATATCATATATCCATCAAAACCGGAGACCCGGAGGTATTTATTGTCGAAAAGCTGGAAAATGGTTCGGGATATTGCAACTATTTAAGCGGACGCAAATATGCACAAGTTCCGACCGAAGCTCTATTGCAACCTCTATTGAAGGGTGGAGCAATTTATGACACGTTATGTACTCCGGACCATATGCGAAACTGCATCTCATCTTGCTATGATTGCATCCGAGACTATTCCAACCAACAATATCACATGATATTGGATTGGCGTCTTGGCCTTGATTTGTCAAGAATGGCGGCAGACAAAGCGCTCTTTGTCAATTTCGATGTCGAATATTGGAAGGACTTCATGGATAATAATCTCGACAGCCTACTAAAGAAAAAGAAACTACACAGTCAAATTAAATTTGGTCATTACTTTGCTGTCAATGATTCAGGCGTAATCAAGGGAATCATCGTACATCCATTTTGGTCGGATGACTATATTACCGACGTTTTGCAACAATGCAACGACTTTGGAATTGATAGAATTTCAATTTTCGAGTTAGCAAGAACCATAAATTAACCATCTACATCTATCGTAAACATCACATATTCATGGCGAAAAAGCCGTAAATACCAATCCTCAATATCATAGGGCTGCCTATATTGGAGTGTGCCGATGACAAGTTTGCAAACGTAATGTTAAAGTTAGATAAGATCTGCCTACAGACCTAAATTAAGAATCCGATCCTGTTATACAACGCATAAACCCATGAAAAAATTCTATATTTGTAGAATAAACAGTAATTACTCCTAACTCCATGCAGGAGAAGCCCATATCGAACAGCCTATCCCAAACGGATTCCAACGAAATATTGAATCCGCCCCGAGGCTTCACGTCCCTTCGGTATGGGCTGTTGCGTTATGCGATCGTGGACGTTGAGATCGGACTGACAGACCACCGAATCCACGATATTGGGGCACTCCGTTACGACGGAGCCATCTTCCATAAAGCCTCGAAAGAAGAGCTGCTACCAATCCTCGAGCAAGTGGAGTATCTCTGCGGGCACAACATCATCCACCACGACGCCAAATACCTCTTCGAGGATCGACAAATTCCCTGGCGGCTGGTCGACACGCTCTACCTCTCGCCCCTGCTCTTTCCCGAACGTCCCTATCATCGGCTCGTCAAGGATGACAAGTTGGTCAGCGATCAGATGAACAACCCGGTCAACGACTGCGAAAAAGCCCGTGATCTGCTTCTGGACGAGATGGCCCGTTGGGATGCATGGCCCGAACAGAAACAGAAACTCTTCACCGCGCTGCTGAGGGGGCAGCCGGAGTTCGACGGATTCCTCGATCTGATGGGAGCTGGCCCGAAGGATTGCAACCTCAGCGAACAAATCGCCACCGTCTACCGAGGCCGCATCTGCCAAAATGTCGAACTCGAACCGTTGATCGAACACTACCCCTGCGAACTGGCCTATGCACTGGCGCTAATCGACACGACCGATCACCGCTCCATCACGCCGGGATGGGTATTGCACAACTACCCGAGTGTGGAGTTCGTCATCAAGAAGCTGCGCCACACCCCCTGCCTTACAGGCTGTGCCTACTGCAACGCCCAACTCGACGTCCACCGCAGCCTCAAGTCGCTGTTCGGCTACGATGCCTTTCGCACCTACGAAGGTGAGCCTCTCCAGGAGCGGGCGGCACAGGCGGCCGTCGAAGGGCGCTCGCTGCTGGCGATCTTCCCGACCGGTGGTGGAAAGTCACTCACCTTCCAGCTGCCGGCTCTTATGGCAGGACGCTCGGTCCACGGACTCACGGTGGTGATCTCGCCCCTGCAGTCGCTGATGAAGGACCAGGTGGATAACCTCGCCGAACGGGGCATCACCGAGGCTGTCACCATCAACGGTATGCTGGATTCCATCACGCGTGCTCTGGCCATCGAAAAGGTGCAGGACGGAACGGCCGCGCTGCTCTACATCTCGCCCGAGATGCTCCGCTCGGCTACGATCGAACGCATCCTCCTTGCCCGCAACGTCGTCCGCTTCGTCATCGACGAGGCTCACTGTTTCTCGTCGTGGGGCCAGGACTTCCGGGTCGATTACCTCTATATCGGCCACTTCATCCGCAAATACCAGCAGAAAAAGGGAAGCAAACTTCCGATCCCGGTCTCCTGTTTCACCGCCACGGCCAAACAGAAGGTGATCCAGGACATCCGCGACTACTTCGAACAGACGCTGGATCTGAATCTGGAGCTCTTCGCTTCGAAGGCCACACGCACAAACCTGAGCTACTCGGTGCTGCACGTCGACAACGACGAAGAGAAATACCAGCGACTGCGTGAACTCATTGCCGACTCACAATGCCCGACCATCGTCTATGTCTCGCGAACCCGTCGAACCCGGGAGTTGGCATCACGTCTCACCCACGACGGCTTTCGGGCCCTTCCCTTCAACGGCAAGATGGATTCCGACGAGAAAATCACCAACCAGGAGGCCTTCATGAACGACCAGGTGCGCATCATCGTCGCCACGTCGGCCTTCGGCATGGGTGTGGACAAGAGCGACGTGGGGCTGGTGGTACATTATGACATCTCCGATTCACTGGAGAACTACGTCCAGGAAGCGGGGCGCGCCGGCCGCAACCCCCATCTGCATGCCCGCTGCTACGTCCTCTACGGCGACAACGACCTGGACAAGCATTTCATCCTGCTGAACCAGACGAAGCTGAGTATCGCCGAGATCCAGCAGGTATGGAAGGCCGTGAAGGAGCTCACACGCCAGCGCATGCGGGTCAATTCGTCGGCACTGGAAATCGCACGTCAGGCCGGGTGGGATGGTTCGGGCTCCGACATCGAGACCCGGGTACGAACCGCACTGGCGGCGCTCGAACAGGCCGGCTACCTCGAACGGGGCAACAATGTTCCCCACGTCTACGCCACGGGCATCACCGTGCGGAATCTCGACGAAGCCCGGCGACGACTGACGGCATCGCCGCTGTTCGACAGCAAGGAGACCGAACAGGCGGTCCGCATCATCAAGTCACTCATTTCGAAAAAGTATATTGCCAAGGCGCAGGACTCGGAGGCTGAATCCCGAATCGACTACCTGGCCGACATCTTGGGCATGAGCAAGCGCGAGGTGATCTCCGCCGTGGAGCGCATGCGCCAGGAGGGGATCCTGGCCGACAGCAAGGATTTGTCGGCCTACCTGCTCGGAACGGGCGATTCGGAGCGCAAGTCGCAACAGCTACTCGAACGCTTCATCCAACTCGAACACTACCTGCTCCACCGCATCCCGGAGGAGGGGCTCAGCATCTCCTGCAAACAGATGAACGAGGATGCCATCCAGGAGGGAATCAGCACCTCGAAGGAGAAGGACATCCGCACCCTGCTCTATTTTCTTACGGTCAAGGGATACCTCCGCAAGCAGGAGGATGCGGATCACAACCTGCAGCTTCGGCGACAGACCGACCTGCAGTCGACAGAAGCCCGATTCGATAAACGGGCCGAGATCTGCCGCTTTGCTATCGGTTGGCTCTACCGCCAGGCCGCCGAGTTGTCGCGTACGCTCGCGCAACCCAACGCCACCGGGCAGGAACATACTGTCGCGGACAATGCCGTGCAGTTCTCGATCGTCGAGTTGCTGAATAAATTCAAGGCCGATAACCGGACGATGCTCTTCGGGCGGAATGACCTGCAGCTGGGCGAGGTCGAGGAGGCACTCCTCTATCTCTCGAAGATCGGAGCACTGAAGCTCGAAGGAGGCTTCCTGGTCCTCTACAACGCGATGGACATCCGCCGGATCAAAGACAACAAGTCGCGCTACAAGGTCGACGACTACCGGCTGCTCAACGCCTTCTACAAGCAGAAGATCCAGCAGGTCCACATCGTGGGCGAGTATGCCAATCTGATGGTCAAGGACTACAACGCGGCGCTGCAGTTCGTACAGGACTACTTCCAGATGGACTACCGGCGCTTCATCGCGAAATACTTCCGCGGCGAGCGCATCAACGAGATCCAGCGCAACCTGACGCCCCAGAAATACGAACAGCTCTTCGGGTCGCTCTCCCCTCGACAGATGGAGATCATCTCCGACAAGGAGTCCCACTGCATCGTGGTTGCGGCTGGGCCCGGTAGCGGCAAGACCCGTGTGCTGGTCCACAAACTGGCATCATTGCTCCTGCTTGAAGATGTCAAGCACGAACAGTTGTTGATGCTCACCTTCTCGCGTGCGGCAGCCACGGAGTTCAAACAGCGGCTGATGGCGTTGATCGGCAATGCGGCCCACTTCGTCGAGATCAAGACCTTCCACTCCTATTGCTTCGACCTGTTGGGGCGTATCGGCAACCTCGAAGATGCCCAGGATATTGTCTCGCGGGCTGCCCGGATGATCAAACAGGGGGAGGTAGAACCCAACAAGATCGGCAAGACGGTGCTCGTCATCGACGAAGCACAGGACATGGCCGCCGACGAGTATGCCCTCGTAACGGCGCTGATGGCCCGCAACGAGGAGATGCGCGTCATCGCCGTGGGTGACGACGACCAAAACATCTACGAATTCCGGGGGTCTGACTCCGGCTATATGTTCCAACTGGCCCAACGACCCGGAGCTCGCCTCATCGAGATGACCGACAATTTCCGCAGTGCCCGTCATCCGGTCACCTTTGCCAACGAGTTCGTCCAATCGATCCCCGGACGGATGAAGCACACGCAGATCCACTCAATGCACCTCGAAGAGGGATGGGTTGGCGTCACCTGCCACACCTCGGCAATCATGTACCGCCCGCTGGTCGACGAACTGCTCCGTAACCGTCATGCGGGCACCTCGTGCGTCCTCACTCAGACGAACGACGAGGCGGTCATTCTGACCGGACTTCTGCGCAAGGAGAGCGTCCCGTGCAAACTGATCCAGTCGATGGACGGTTTCCGCTTCTGGAACCTCTCCGAGATGCGATACTTCCTCCGATATCTGGATAAACGAGTAACGACACCCGTGATTCCGAGCGAACTCTGGGAGGAGGCGAAGCGCGCCACGAGCAAGACCTACGCGCGGAGTCAGAATATGGATCTTGTGAAACGCTGCTTCGAACAGTTCGAGCATCTCAACCAAACGAAATACATCAGCGATTTCAAGGAGTTCGTCTTCGAATCGTCAATGGAGGATTTCTGCGATGTTTCGGGCTCCGAAGTGGTGGTATCAACCATTCACAAGGCCAAAGGGCGCGAGTTCGACGACGTCTACATGCTTCTGACCGACAACTACACCAAGAATGCGGAGCTGAAGCGCCGCTACTACGTGGGAATCACCCGTGCCAAGAACCGGCTGTTCATTCATACCAACGGACACAGCTTTGACCGTCTGACGGCTGACCGCCACAACCGCGACGATCGGAGCTATACCCTGCCCGAAGAGATCGTCCTGCAACTCTCCCATCGGGACGTCTATCTGGAGTTCTTCAAGGGAATCAAACGCGAAGTGCTGACACTGCAGAGCGGCGATCGACTGCAATACCGCGACTTCACGCTCTATACCGAGAAGACGGGCCTCCCCGTAGCCAAACTCTCTACCCGGATGCAAAAGGCACTCACCGATTGGTTTGCAAAAGGCTACCGGGTCACATCCGCAACTGTCAGCTTCATTGTGGCCTGGAAATCCAAGGATGTCCCGAAAGAGGAGCCGGAAACGGCCGTCCTTCTAGCCAACCTTACCCTCACACTCTGACTGAAGATCCAACAAAAAGTCGGGCCCCGAATTTCGGAACCCGACTACCCCTATCCACAAAATGTGACGGCTACTTCTTCTTGCGATACCCGCACTTTGGACATACACCCTCCTCGTTGAGTGCAACACCACACAGCGGGCAGTGGTCGATGTCGTTCTTGGTCACAATATTCACCAATATAATAATTTATGGCAAGTAATAATTCCAGAGAACAAAGGGAGAATTCGAAATATTTTCCTAAATTTTGGGCATTTGGATAAATGTTTTTTAAGAATTTCACGCTTTTGATAAATAGGTTAGCCCTTGTTACTTCAGTTTGATTATTAATAAATTCACAGGCGAAGGGGGTGTTTATCAAACCGTGCCCAATCGCCTAGACATTACTCGGAGTCAATGTGCTTTAATCCTCGACTCCAGAAAAGAAGTCCCGAAAAAGCCAAAACGAGGCATAAAAAAGATGAATTATTGGAAGATTTGATTGTACAGTCTAATAATTGATCACTTTTCTCGCTAAATACAGCAATTTAATGATTCTTAGATCTTAGTCACATTCAATTACTTATTATTTATTTGTATTTTGTATGCAATCCAATAAACCTTAAGGTTTAAGGAGCTTCATCATCTAAAAAGAAATTAATTCTTGAAAT
>ERZ809276.650-NODE-650-length-13938-cov-6.247857_pt1 | contig 13938 bp, 6 predicted proteins | sample MGYA00520512_ERZ809276 | MGnify/ENA primary metagenome ERZ809276 (study PRJEB31576, sample SAMEA3212661) | Homo sapiens | biome: human-gut; feature: human gut; material: fecal | place: Sweden | collected 2012 ...
CGTTCCAGTTCAAGGAGAGGTCGATACCGGTATTCAGAATCTGTCCGTTGTTGCCGGCCAGCAGCTCGCCACTCATCGGGAGCTTGGGTGAAATCACGGCGTTGTCAGTCAGACGGTAGTACCAGTCGATGTCGGCGTTCAAGCGGTTCTTCAGTGTACTGAAGTTGACGCCCACGTTGGTTTCGTTCACTACTTCCCAACCCAGCCAGCTGAAGTTGGTGGTGTTGATGAATCCGTCGATGGCGGTATTGGGACCGAATACGGACTGTACGTTCTGTATGCTTGCGAAGCCTGCACTGGCAGCAATCTTGTCGTTACCCAGCTTACCCCAGCTGGCACGCAGCTTCATGTATTCGAAGATATTCTGGTTCTTCATAAACGGTTCTTGGGAGATGACCCATGCGGCACCGATGGAGGGGAAGTAGCCCCATTTGTCGTTGTACTTGGACGAGCCGTCGGCACGGAAGGTGAACATCAACATGTACTTGTCGTTGTAGTTGTAATTCAGTCGGGTGAAATAGGAGAGACCGCGGTATTTCCAGCCGTCGTCTTTCACCGTAGCGCCTTCCTTGTTGCCCAGTGCGATGTATTTCCACACGTCCTCACCTTCGGGCACGTTGGTGGCGGTACCTTCGAGCAGGCGGTATTGCTCTTGACGCATGGATGCACCCAGCATACCGGTAAAGGAGTGTTTGCCCCACTTGTCAGTATAAGTGGCCACGTTGTCCCATATATATTTGTAGTAGTTAGTGTTCTTTTTAGTGAGTTCGGTAACCTCTTTCTTCTGGTTGGTGCCTACATAGTAGGTAGGAGTGAACTCAGAACCGCGAATCATTGAGTAGTCGTAGCTGTAGCTACTGCGTATATTCAGCTTGTCGGGGATGAGGTTGAGCTGTGCATAGAAGTTGGTCAGCACTTGGTAGGTCTCGTTCCGGTTGTCGTAATAGTTGGCAGTGGCTACCGGATTGTTGAAGTTGTTGGTCAAGCCCACCTGCTCGGGTGATGTGTACTTCTTAGGGAATACGGCATCGTCGCGGCGGTCATCATACACCGGGATGATAGACGGTGTGTTGTATGCCTGTTGCCATGCGGCATTCTTGGGAAGCTGCTGCTGCGAGTTGCTGAATACGCCGTTGAAGCCTACTTTCAGCCATTTGCGGGCTTCGTAGTCAAGGGCGGCACGGAAGTTCAAGCGGCGGTAGTAGTTTTCCACGTCCATGATACCGTCTTGTGCCAGATAGCTCATGCCGGCAGAGTAGGTCGCTTTTTCCGTACCACCGGAGATATTCAAGCTGTGATTGGTCATCATGGCTGTGCGCAACAGTTCGTCATACCAGTTGGTATCGGCATTGAATTGCAGGTTTTCCATATTGCCTCCGAATTCGGCTACTGACTTTTCGAAAATCGACCGGTAAGCTTCCGGGTTGGCTTCCAACATCATGGTGGCATACTCGTGAGAGTTACACATCTCCAGCAGGTTGGTGGCTTTCTGAATACCTACATAACCGTTATAGGTAATCTTGGCATCCTGGTTGCGGCTTCCTTTCTTGGTGGTGATGATTACAACACCGTTGGCGGCGCGTACACCGTAGATGGCAGATGCGGATGCGTCTTTCAAGATGGTCATGTCCTGAATGTCGGAATTGTTCAGGAAGTTGATGTTGTCGTAGAACATTCCGTCCACTACATAGAGAGGAGAGGTGTCACCGAAGGAACCCATACCACGGATGGTCACTTTAGGACCTTCGCCCGGCGTTCCCGAATTGATGATGTTAACACCCGGTACCTTTCCCTGCAATGCTGCCATCGGGGAGGAGGTAGGAACATTGATAAGTTCTTTCTCTTTGACAACGTCAATCGGGGCCGTCAGGTCTTTCGCCTTGGCCGAACCGTAACCGATAACAACAACTTCTTCCAGTAGTTGTGCATCTTCACGTAGCTTTACATTAATGACGGATTGTCCCGCAGCGCTTATTTCCTGCGGCAACATGCCCAAATAGTTGAATACGAGAGTTGCGTCTTCGGGGACGCCGTTCAGTACATAGTTACCGTCGAGGTCGGTAGCTGCTCCAATAGTAGAGCCTTTTACTACAACCGTGGCTCCAATAATCGGTTCGTTGTTCTGATCAACAACAGTTCCTTTAACTGTCTTTGTTCCTTGTGCCAAAACTGTCAGTGGCAATGAGAACAAAATCATGAATAGAAGAAATAAAGTTTGCCTTCTCATAAACTAAATTTAAGAGTTAATAATTCTGCCGGCAAAGGAAGTAATTACGGTAAGTAAGGCAAAAAAAAACACTACCACGATAATACGTTTAGGGTAAAAATGGGTACCGTTTTACTACGTTTTCGTGTTACTTGTTTCTAATAATCAGTTTGTTGTGATTGAATGATTTGTAGCCGCTTTATTTCAAGTCGATGAGAAAATCCACTAATCCCGTTCCGTCGGGGATATCCAGTTTCTTGCGCAAACGGTAGCGTGCTGCCTCTACTCCCCGGATAGTGAGGTTGGTCATTTGCGCAATGTCTTTCGTAGAAAGATTCAGGCGCAGCAGCGCACAAAAACGGAGGTCGGTAGCGGTAAGACTGGGATAACGTTCGCGCAAATTACGGAAGAATTTCTCATGAATCAGGTCGAAATTGTTCTGGAATACATCCCAAAATTCCTGTGTCTCGATGTTTTCGTTGATGAGCTTCAGCAGAGATTCGAGGTTCTTGCGTCCATATTGCCCTTTCACCAGGGACTCTTGTACGACAGTACGAAGTTTCTCCAGGACCTCGTTCTTGGCAAATACACCCAGTGCCATGCTGGCAAGGTCTTTACTCTTTGCCGACAACTCGGCTTCCAGCAATTGCTGTTGCTGCAGAGTTATCAGATGCTCCTGCTCGCGCATCTTGATGTTCTGCTGCACCTGCTCTGCCTCATACTCCTTCCGTTTCTTTTCCATGGCACGGTTGGCGCGCCACTTGGAGAAAAAGTAGACAAGCGCTGTGAGAACTATGAGATAGAGCGCAAAGGCATAATAGGAGAGGTAGAAAGGGCGGGCTATGGCAAAATGATATTCCACCTCACCGATTTTCTGTCCCAAATCATTATAGGCTTCTGCCTGGAATGTGTATTCTCCGTAATCCAGGCTACCGTAGCGGATTTCGGGCTCTTTCAGGTCCGATGTCAGCGCCATGCCTTGTCCTCCTTGCAGGACATAATGGAAATGTACGGACAATTTATTGTAATGCGGCAGGCTTACTGAGAACAGCAAATCCCGGTAATTGCTTTCCAGTTCGACATTTCCAGACAGAGGCAGGCGTTTCTCCTTTTTATCGGAAGAGGAAGCAGTGACCGAGCTCAGTGAGAGGGCGGACTCCAGAGTAGGACTGAGGCTGTCTGTGTTTTTGCTGTAACTGGCGATTCCGTTGTTCAGATTAAAATAGACAACGTCATTGTCGACGAACACATTGTTGTAGTTCTCTATGCATGGAGAATCAAACAGTTCGATGAGGATGCGCTGCTTCACGATGTACTCTCCTTCTGCGTACTCTACCAGTACGTACTCATGTGAACCGGACAGCCAGAAGCGGTCGTTCGTGACGGATACCACAGAATGAGCATTCCTGATGTAAGGCAGAATGGCATTCAGCTTTTGGAAGGGGATAATCTGCCGGGTGATGTCGTCATAGGTATAGAAGCCGTTGGGACTGGAAAAGACGATACGTCCTCGCATTTTCATTACTTGGATAGGGCCGATGATATATTCCGAGCCTAAATGGGAGATGTGCCGTACGCTTTTTACAGCCGACAAGTCATCGCTCAAGACTATTTTATAGACTCCCTGATACATGTGTGAAGCCCAGATGACACCGCTTTGGTCCACCTCCAAGTGCATGACCGGTGCAATGAAGCCGTCTATGACATGCGAAAAGGTCCATTGCCCGTTCTTCTTTTTATAGATACGCAAATTGGCGTAGGATGATTCCAACAGTATCTCTTCGCCATAGAGGGTGCACTTTATCAGACACGTACTGCTGTTGGTATTGCTTATGACGGAAACATTCCCTTTTTCGCCTATTAATAAGGTATGGGCATTGTTGCCTGCAAAGAGTTGCCCGTCAATGTCCTTCACATACCAGTTCTGTCCTTCAGTATGGGGAAGCAGGCGCAGATTCTCGGTAACCTGGTGGTATTCGTACAAGCCCTGGTTGGTGGCCAGATAGAAACAGTCGCCCCGGTGGGCTATGTCGTACACCATGCCCAGTTTGGTTTCATGGTTGGCAGGAGTCAGCAGCATGACGGGTGAGTTGTGGTGGATGTATGCGATGCCGTCGTCCAATGCTGCCCATACGTTGTTGTCTTTGTCACAGAACAAGCCCAGGACTGTGTTGTTGTCCAGACGGTTATCCAGATTGAAGTGCCAGAGGCAATGTCCTTTGCGGTCGATGGCGTATATGCCATTCAAGACTGTACCTATCATGAATATGGAATCATTGGTCATGACGGCGCGGTTCACCCGCTGTTTCTTCAGCTCTGCATCAATGTCTGTTTTCCAGGGGGTGATGTCACCGTTGTAGCGGAACAATCCGTTATTCTCTGTGACCATCAGGAAGCTGTCGTCCCCGTCGGGCAGTAATGCCACTACATTGTCATCGTTCACTTGGCTGCGGGGGAAGAGATGAAGGAAATCCTTGCCGTCGAATTCATAGAAGTCCTCATCAATCATCTGTGTGTAGATATGTCCGTTTTGGGTGTAGAAGTAGAGCGGCTGTTGCTGTCTGTTGCGGAAAGCGTGTACCATCTTCCCGTCGTAGGAGAACCAGGCGCTGAACGACTGGAAGTAGATGCGACCGTCCAGCTCTACAATGTTCCATATCTCGTTGTTCTCCATGGGGAAATTTTTCAGGAATTTGCTCAAAGAATGGTACCGGAGAGTGCCTGCCTCCGAATACTTGAAATAGCCGAATTCCTCGAATGCCCCCACATAGATACGGTCTTCTTTCACATACACCGAACGGACAATATGGTTCCCCGGCACTTTGTGGAGAGTCCAGCGATAACCGTCATATACCAGGAGCCCCTGGCTGTTGCCGAAATACATTTCGCCGTTGCTGCCTTGCGCACATGCCCAGTTCTGATAACCGGCTTCATAGTCTTTGGCAAGATAGTTGGTGACGGCGGGCATGAAGGAAGAAGCCCTGGCCTGGATGAAGAGGATGAACAATAGAAGGCACACTACCCAATACTTGAAAAGCATCGGTCTTATCGTATTTTGTTTCATTTTTTCAGGTTAATCGAAGTGTTTCTTGGAAGCAAAGATACAATAAGTATTCTAAATATTGTGTTTTGATGAGATAAAAAAGGTACTTGAAGCGGTTAGGGAGGATGCTTCTTAATGAATATCCTCCCCTCTTAGTTGTTTGTCTTTTGAAATTTATTATAGGGATTGTGCGGATGATAGGACTCGAACCTACACGCCTCACGGCACCAGATCCTAAGTCTGGCGCGGCTGCCAATTACGCCACATCCGCGGAATAATTCCGATTAGCGGGAGCAAAGATAGAAAGAATTTTCGTTTTGGCAAATTGTTTTGTAGATAAAGTCGTTTTAGAAAGTCACTTTCAGTATTTTTCTTGCTTCCTCAATGATGGTGTCCAAGTCATTGTTCTCATCTTCTTTGCTCATATCCACTTTCTTGTCCGGGTCGATGCCGAACTCGATATGCTGTTTTTGGGCATCGAGGTGCGGGCTGGCAGAAAAGCGTACCCCCCATCCGTTGGGCAGTTCCGAAGAGAATGGCAGGCCCGACCCGCCGCCGGTTTTATCACCAACCAGGGTGACATTGGGAAAACAGCGCATGGAGTTGACAAAATCATTGGTTGCACTATAGGAATGACGGTTGGTCAGGACAATTACCTTTTTTTGCCAGCGGATACTGTTGGAAGGTTCCACATAAATGGGAGTCGGATCTGAAAAATCGCTATGGCCTTTGCCGGTCTTGTGCTGAATATATCCCGTCAGTACTTTTTCATTCGTGAAGCGTTGTGCCATTCGGGTGGCGTTTGTCAGGTTGCCGCCACCATTGTTGCGCACGTCGATAATCAGGCCGTTACAAGCGGAAAGGTATAACAGAATCTCATCCAGGTTGCCGTTTCCGATGCCGCTGGAGAAATCACCGTAATAGATATATCCTATGTTGTCCTCCAATATGGTATATTTGGCGCCTCCAGCAATGCGGTAGTCTCTTCCCAGGTACTTTTCAATGATACTTTCGTTGAAGTTACGAGGATAATCCAGATACCAGTCCCAGTAGCGCGCCATGTTGGAAGAAGAGTACAAGTTGACATGTCCGTCTTTTAACTCGGCAAGCATGTTACCTAATATTTCAAATAGACCGTCGTAGCTCATTCCCGGGGTAATGAGTGGCTGGTACTTGTCATGGATGGCATCCCAGTCTATTTGCTTGTAGTCCAGGAAGCAGTACTGTTCGTCTATTATTTTCCACAAGGCTTCGAAATTGCCTTGTGGGGTATTGTCGAACTCTTCCTCACGAATACATCCGTTCAATAGGGGCAATAACGTGAGTAGGATACTCCAAATTATTAAAATATATCTTCTTTTCATGCACATTATCCTTATCATCTTATCGTTTATCACCTTGTCACTTTTTACTTTCTCTTGTTAGGAAACAGATAGAGTTCCTTTACGAACCCCACCATGAATACGTGCGAGTAAGTATGTGTCTTTATTTCATTTACTTTGGACTGTTGTGCGTCCCATATGTAAGCGAAACGCATCCGGGCACGTCCCACCGGAAAGTCTGCGGTCAGCATTTGTCTCAGAGAGGGCTGGTTGTGCAGGGAGGTGAAGTTCACTACTCCGTCCCAATGTCCTAACGTAAATATCTCGTAGTAGGACTGTCCATAGTTGGGCATGAACATGATACCTGCCAAGGGAAGATTTACCTGATAGCGTAGTGTGATGGGACGGTTCTTGATGCGCAAGTCCCAAATAGCCATTCCAGATGCGGCAAGGTTGATATAGGCACGTGCTTGGGCGGGGTTGTTTCCGTTGCGCAGATTATAGACAAAGCCACCGTTGAAGTCGCCGACTCCTCCGGCAAGCAGTTTGAAATTGCCCGTGATTGGAAAATTATAATGCAGGCCGTAGTTCCAGTTGGCCAGTCCGGAGAATGTATTGTTATTGTCTACTTTGTTGTGTGTATATCCCAAGTCTGCCTGGAAGAAAGTTTGCAGAGACACGTTGCCGTCCATCAACCGTGTCATCCGCATGCTTTCGCGGGAGATACGGAAATCGATTCCCTTATACTCCTGAGGTGAAAGATAAGTGTCGAACACGTTGGTGAAGCCGACACCATACATGGTGGCACGGGTGATAATACGGTTACGGTTGGTGGAGTCAGCCCGTAGCTTCCGGTCGATGCTGCATTGTGCTTCTTGTGCTTTCAGTCCGACACTTCCCAAGAGCAGTCCGCATAGGATTATTATCTTGTATATGTACATATTAAATTATCAATTACAAATTAGTAATCGTTAGCCACTAATACTTCATTTCCGTCCTTCATCAAAAGAGTTTCATCTGTCCTGTCATCTCGTCCAGTATGTCCCCTTCGCTTTTACCGTGGTCGGGGTCCAGAATTTCCGGTTCTTCATCCGTTTCCTGCTCTTCGGTTTTCTGCGAGGGTTCCGGTTGACGGGTAGGCTCCAGCTCGTTGATGGTTTCTATAGTATAGGTGGTCAGGCGCTTACCTTTTGCTTTGAAGCCTTTCACGGCGATGAATTCGTCGGCTTCCACCACCATCGGCTCTCGGAAATTGTCGTGGCCGCCAAACACCACCTCTAAACGCGGGTAGCACTCGTCTGTCAGCAGAATGAGGCTGCTGTTCTTGTTTTCTCCCAAGTAGTTTTGCTTGCGGGCGGTTGCCTCGAAGCAGAAACGCTTGATGTAAGGATAGTTCTGCTGGTCGGCATCGTAGAGTACGGCGGTCCATACTTTGTTCGGATCGTATTTCTCCAATACGCGTATGCCATCGTCATAGTGATTGTTCAAGTCGAAGTTGGTGGCATAGAACTCTCCGCTGTTCTGTACGACAAGGATGGTGTCTTCGCTCTGGAATTCTCCGAGATATTCTCCGCGCCCGTCGTAGTTGAGACGTAGCACATCACGGTCGAACCAGACTTTCCGTCCACCCAGCGTGGAGCCTCCACGTTGTTTCAAGGCTATCTTGTGTACGGGGAGTTTCGTGAGTATATTTCCCATGGCCTGCCGTCCCTTGATATTGATGTTGCTGAAATCCTCCTCGAAGATAATACGGCGTACACGGGGATTGGGTTTCAGGGTTACCTTGATGATTTCAGCTTCTCCATTGGGATTGGCGGTGAAGTAGGTGATACGGGAGTCGGGAGTACCTTGCGTCACATCGTATTCGCGGTCACGCACCACGGAAGTGACGGCAAAACGCTTGATATAGCTTGTCCCCTCCTTGCCGTCACGGTAGCAGACATTGTAGATGGTACGTTTGTCGTTCTTCTTAAAAATGTTGGCATAAAGTATATTCTTGCCCACGAACTTCTTGTCGGCCACCGGTGTGATGATATATTTTCCATCGCGGAAGAAGATAATCACGTCATCTATGGGCGAGCAGTTGCCTATGAATTCGTCTTTCTTCAATCCAGTTCCGATGAAACCCTCTTCGCGGTTGATGTACAGCTTTTCGTTGGCTTCGATGACTTTGGTTGCTTCGATGGTGTCGAAGTTACGCAGTTCCGTGCGGCGGGGGAAGGCTTTGCCGTACTTGTCCTTCAACATACGGAACCAGTCGACGGTATATTCCACGATGTTTGCCAGATGGCAGTCTATCTCCTCTATGTCCTTTCGCATGCGTGCTATCAGTTCCTCTGCCTTGTCGGAGTTGAATTTGAGGATACGTGCCATCTTTATCTCCATCAGCCGGAGGATGTCTTCCTTGGTCACTTCGCGGATAAAAGTCGGGTAGTAGGGAGTCAGGCGCTCATCGATATGTTCGCAGGCGGCATCCATGTTTTTGGCTTGTTCAAACTCCTTATCCTTGTAAATACGTTCTTCAATGAATATCTTTTCGAGTGAAGCGAAATGCAGGCTTTCCAGTATCTCTCCCTTACGGATTTCCAGTTCCTGGCGTAGCAGTGCCAATGTGTTGTCGACTGATTTGCGCAATACATCACTCACGGTGAGGAAGTGGGGCTTTTGGTCGTCGATGACACAGCAGTTGGGAGAGATGCTCACTTCACAGTCGGTGAAGGCATAGAGGGCATCGATGGTCTTGTCGGATGATACACCCGGGGCTAGATGCACTAATATTTCCACACTGCCGGATGTTAGGTCCTCTACCTTACGTATCTTGATTTTTCCTTTTTCGCTGGCCTTTACGATGGAGTCGCATACACTGGCCACCGTTTTCCCGTAAGGAATTTCCTTAATGGCAAGTGTCTTGTTGTCTATCTTTTCTATTTTGGAGCGCACGCGTATCGCACCGCCACGTTCACCGTCGTTGTATTTGGATACATCGATACTGCCTCCCGTCTGGAAGTCGGGGTACAGCTTGAATTCTTCGTTGTGCAGATAGCTGATGGAAGCATCGCACAGCTCATTGAAGTTATGTGGTAATATTTTGGATGACAGGCCTACGGCAATACCTTCCACACCTTGTGCAAGCAGCAGTGGGAATTTTACCGGTAGTGTAACCGGTTCTTTGTTTCGCCCGTCATAAGAGAGTTTCCATTCGGTGGTCTTGGGGTTGAATACCACGTCCAGTGCGAACTTGGAGAGACGTGCTTCGATATAACGGGGGGCAGCGGCGCTGTCACCCGTCAGAATGTTACCCCAGTTTCCCTGGCAATCCACGAGCAAGTCCTTTTGTCCCAGTTGTACCAGAGCATCGCCGATAGAAGCATCACCGTGCGGATGGAACTGCATGGTATGTCCTACGATGTTCGCCACCTTGTTGTAGCGCCCGTCTTCCATGCGGCGCATGGAGTGGAGGATACGCCGCTGTACGGGTTTCAGACCATCCATGATATGGGGTACGGCACGTTCCAATATAACGTATGAGGCGTAGTCCAGAAACCAATTCTGGTACATGCCGCTCAGTTGGTGCTTTATATTGGCATCCTTTGCGTCCGCAGGTTTGTAATCCGAGTGTTCTTCGCTCCCGGCCGGGAGTTCCTTGTCCAAATCATCTTTCGGTGCTTCAAAATCTTCGCTCATATTTGTTCGGGAATTGTCTATTCTATGATATTACTGATTTTTCAGTCGCAGGCAAAAATACAATTTTTGTTCGATAAATGAGAATTTGCGCGGAACTATTGTGCCAAATCCTTCCCATTTTTTAAAACTTCTGCCCGTTAATGGAACCAATCTGTCTCTTTCCCGTTAGCGGAATTATATTGAGGACGTGCTTCCGCCTCTTTGCGGACAGCGATGTTGCTTTTGTCTTTCTTGCCAATATGGTGGCAAAACGCTGGCAAAGTAACTTGCTGGCTTGTTGTGTGTTGGCTCGAATTGTGCAGCGATATCATCACAAGGGTGAAGAGATACTGGGCAGATTCTGCCGACGGATTCATTATTTTGTGAATTTCCATTCGTCAAATAAGAACTTTCCGTTCCCGAATACGAAGTAAATGTCGTGTTTGCCTTTTATCCGTTTGTCCAACGGCTTTGTCAATGTTTGCCACGTATCGGTATCAAAGGTCAAGGTGGATAGGAGCGGACCGTCTGGACTGTCCATGTGTATTTCGATGGAGCCTTTCCCTTTTATCTTCATCTGTATGGCTTGAGGTGATTGCGGGAATTCCGCACCGCGGACACAGATGGCCTGTCCGCTCTTGTTTCCTACGGCAGACATGTTGCCTGTCTGTCCGGTAGGTTCAAAGGCAACGCCGCGTGTGGCGGCTGTGGTCTCGGCCTGTTGCTGCGCAAACGGGTCGAGAGGCTTGATTTGTGAAACGCCCTTGGCTGTGGCTGTGCCCATGTGGATAGTGAGGTCCTTTTCGTCCACCTCTATTTCTTCCACGCAGATACTGCGGACACCCACTTTGAGGTCGCGGCTGTCCTGCAAGCCCAGTGAGTGGTAGAAGAGATAGTACTTCCCTTGAAATTTTACCAGATGTGTATGGTTGTTGCTGTCGGACATGCCATAGTCGCCGGGATTTTTGAAGTAGTTGTCCCGATAGGTCCAGCTGTCTGTCTCAAGTGGCGTGCGACTCGTCATGTAGCTCATGCAGCACCGGCTCGGCTTGTCTATATCCTTGTGGGGCCATGCATCCCGGTTCTTCCAGTTGGTGTTGTAGGTGTAAATCCAAGTGCCGTTCAGATAGTTCAGTTCGTTTGCTTCAAAGTGGTATGGCGCTTTTATTTCAACTATTTCGCTGTCCAGCGTCTTCATGTCATTTGCCAGCCGCACGATGCGTGCGTCTCCGGGAATGTAGTCGTCGCTGTCGCCCCCGCCAAAGGAGAGCCAGCCGATGCCCTTGTCGTCGATGACTACTCCCGGATCGAAGGGAGCTTTACACTTGCCGAGTCCTGGAGTATTACCGTCTACCACACATTTGCCCAATGGGTCTGTCCAGGGCCCCACGGGGGAAGTGGCAGTCAGCATACCTACACCGGAACCGCTGTTGGAGTAGTACAGATAGAAGTGGGTTTTGCCGTCGGCCTCCTTGCGCGAAGCGATGGAAGGTGCCCACGAAGCCATTCCCCAGGGAGCCAGAGCCTTTACATTGATTACTCCGTGATAAGTCCAGTTCACCATGTCGTCAGAAGAGACCATCGTCAGCGAATGGATGTGCTGATAGGTGTTTTTCCCGTTACGGCCCACTACATCATATTGCTGGTGGTCGTTAGTGCCGTACACATAAATGCGGCCGTCGTGCACCACTGCTGTGGGGTCGGCCATGTATTGGAAGTCGAGAAGGGGATTGGCATTGCCGGTAGAGAACTTGGGCGAGAATTCAAAAGATTCTTCCAAAGCGCTGTCTGTAGAAACCGGAATGTTTTCAGAAGAGGCAATGCTGTCTGCCCGGAAGGGGGCTAAGGGGATGCCTTCCGTTGAAAAAAGGTTGCCTTGAGCAGCGTCACTGAAGCAGTAGCGAATGGAAACCGGGCTTTCGATTCCTTTTACCGGGACAATCAGCTTTCCCCCGTCTATCCTGGCCCGGGCCTCTTGCCATTCCTGGCCGGCTGCGGCCATCATCAGCCCCTCTATCCTTTTCCCGTGTACGGCCAGTCCGTTCTTTATGTCTTTGAAAGAGATTGTCACATGGTTGCCTTTGCGGCAGGCGCTTTCAAAGACCGGGCTTTTATAGGGGCCTGCATATATATGGTATGTATCGTCCAGTGCAAGATTGGCGAGACGTTTGCCTACGCTTCTTTTGTCACGTGGATGGATGTCCTGCACATTGTCCACCAAATCTGACACGGTAATCATCTTGACCTTGTCCAGCATTTCGGGCAACATGGCCTGCTGCTCGCGTAGCAGTGCCGGTCCGTTGTCTTTGGAGTGGTATTGGAAGGGGGCTATCTGGACCAGATAGAATGGGAATTCCTTGTTAAATCCGGTACGCCACGAGCCTATCAGCCGCTGCATCACCCGGGCGTAGGAGCTGGCACGGCCTTGGTTGGCTTCTCCCTGATACCAGATGCATCCGGCAATGCCGTAGGGCATCACGGGATAAATCATGCTGTTGTACAACGTGCCTGTTTCAGCCGGAAACCAAGGATTGGATTCATACGGATAGTCGCACAAGACCGGGTCGCTCATTACGCATTCGCGGGGCGTCCATGTCTCGGCGGTGGTTCCGCCCCATGCGGCTACGATGATTCCTACCGGCACGTCCAGCTCTTCCTGGATGTTGCGGCCGAAGAAGTAGGCCAGGGCACTCGTGCTGCGCATCGTTTCGGGCGTGCACTGTGTCCATTGCGAGAAACAGTTTTCTTGAGGGAACGGGGCGGCTATTCTGGCCACGTGAAAAATTCGGAGATTGGGACAATGGGCATTTGCCGTTTCCTCGTCTCCGTTCTTTATGCCGTGGTTGGCGCTCCATTCCATATTGGATTGTCCGCTGCACAGCCAAACTTCGCCTAGCATGACATCGGTCAAGGTTACTTCTGACGAGCCGCTGAAACGAATCTCATAAGGTCCGCCGGCTTCGCCGGAAGGTACACGGGCTGACCATTTCCCCGTATTATTGACTTGGGTTTTGATTATTTCTCCTTTCATCCATTCGGGGGCGATGGAAATTGTTTCTCCCGGAATACCCCATCCCCAGAAAGTAAGTTCTGAGTTACGTTGTAGCACCATATGGTTGGAAAATATGGCAGGGAGTTGTATCGCTGCTTGCAATTTCAGGATGCCGAGCAGCATAAATAAACTTAAAAGGGTAAGATAATGATGGTATTTTTTCATACGAGTATTTATTTCCATAATGCAAATTAATAGCTGTTTTTAGAAACCATTACATTTTAACCGTTACTTTTTTCCCATTATAAGCCACTGCCTTTTTTGCGCCATCAGCAGTTACTATGTTGAATTTCCGTTCTTTCAACATACCGGAAAACTCTCCTTTCCGATTTTCAATAGTGAGCATGCGAGTACGGTCATTCCATTTCATCGTAATGGTGCTGTACATTCCTTTTTCATAATTGTAGTTGTCATTCTCGTCTTCGTAAAGTGTGAATTCGCCGTTACAACCGGGATACACTTTTATCTCCAAGTTGTCCCATGATTTTTCGGTGCTATACTGCACTTCGGGACCTATTGGCAGGATGGAACCTGCTTTCACATAAAGTGGTAAAATGTCAATAGGGGTATCTTTCACGATATATTGTCCGCCGGAGTGTTTCTGATTGGTCCAAAAATCATACCATTCCGTATTTTTAGGCAGATATATTCG
>ERZ809276.653-NODE-653-length-13901-cov-18.062762_pt1 | contig 13901 bp, 10 predicted proteins | sample MGYA00520512_ERZ809276 | MGnify/ENA primary metagenome ERZ809276 (study PRJEB31576, sample SAMEA3212661) | Homo sapiens | biome: human-gut; feature: human gut; material: fecal | place: Sweden | collected 2012 ...
TTTTGTAAAATCAACTTTCATAATATTCTTAATTAAATACTGTTATCCGCAATAATAATCTATCCATCTGCCTCTTGCATCATATACAAGCATGTGACTGTGCTGTAAAGGAACAAAAGAAGTATTTGTATCTCCATCATTCGCATTCATAAAAGTACCTCCCGTAAGTGTCACCCTTGCCGTATTGTATTTCTTTATGAACAACACCTTCCCAACATACGCATCAGGCATCGTGACTGTTATATCGGACGTGTTGGTAAATGATATTATATCATCATTAGAATTCAGCTTTGTACTGACCGCTACAGCCCTTGCATTCAGCGTAAGCCCACGTATGGACACATAACTGTCATTGTTCGGATGAAGGAAAATGTTACCCCCCTCCACGAACAGAGGAATGCTCAGGGTCTTGATGTGCATCCCGATCATGGCATTCGGACTCTGTATGTCAATTCCGGCATCATACGATATCCCTTCGATTGTGACAAATTTCGTGTTCCCTCCGATTTTTACACGTGCAAATGTCCTTTCGTTATAAAACTCTATCTGTCCGGCAGACAGGTTGAAACCGACATGGGAATCCGTCCCCTCATAAAGAGTTTTTGAGGACAACATACCGGAATCTATGGAAAACGGACCGATACGTCCGCTATCCGCCGTGATTTTTCCGCTGATGTCCACATTGACCGCCCTGATACCGTCCGCATCAATCATGGACGCCTTGATCTTCTCGGTCAGCAACAGCTTGGTGGCGATAAAAGTCCAGCTCTGTGCTACTTCCCAGTATTTTATTTTTCCCGAAGCCACATTCTGTTTGGGGGTTTCCGTCGAAACCGACGTATGCGAACGGATGCACAGGTACAGCAGGTTGTCATAAAGTACAATGTCGTAAAACTGCTGCCCTTGCTTGCCCTCCAGGTAAGACACAGACGCCCCCCATACACGCATACGCATGCGCGCTCCCTTATCTCCCTTGTCACCTTTTGGAGCAAAACTGACCTGTCCGGTTCTAGTCACCAACGGCATATCACCTCCTTATTCCTTGGTTGTGATGGTCCATGCCACGTTGCCTCCTGCCTGCTGGCACATGTCCCAAGTACACGTGCCGGAAGTGGCTGCTGTACCGGAAGTAGACGGGTTAAGGACTACTCCTGCACTGTCCATGAACACGAAATAGAAAGTCATGTCCTTGTACTTGGTGGTACTTCCACGCTTGACCAGAATGGGCTTATAGACCACCGTGTCACCACTTTCCCGGATGGTCTCGTCCTCGGGCGTGGGATTCAGGATCAAATCAAACGGATCGGACGCATCCATTACGGACTGCGTGTCCTGACCGATGAGCTTGCCGCCCTGGTACACCTCCGCCTTGAACACACCTGTCGTGTCAACCATATCGTTGGTGACGGTCAATGTCTGTGTGGTCTTTCCGCTCAGCACGCTCCACGCACCGTTGACCTGGTTGTACCACTTGTACGCCAGTCCGGTAGTGATCTCGTCACTGCCCATGCGCGCTACGGCTTTCAGAATGCAGCTCTGCCCTTTGTCCCGAAGGGTAAAATACTTGTTGTCACCGGCAATGATCGTCACATGCTTTTGGTTTCCGACCCCCTTGGTAATGGGGATGCTATAGACGAACTGGACGGTGTCGCTGGTATTCCCAACGGTCACGGTGGCTTCACCCTTGATGGTACAAGAGGCCGCTCCGCTCGCCTTGACCAGATTCTTGACGATCTGCAATCCGTAGTAATCCGTCGTACCGGGCTGGTAAGGGATAAACTTGAAATGTCCCGTCTCACCGCCAAACGTGTTGGTGGAGACATTGCCCGAGAACTTGATCTCGACATCATTGAAATACCATTTCATGGAGGAAGGAACCACCAGCCCTTCCGCCACCCGCGAAGAGGTGAGAATGAAGGACAAGACGGGCTTGAGCGAAGCGAAATCCGGTGCGATGTTCGTCGGCGCGGACGCTTCGCCCATATACTCCTGATACAGATCTCCCTGGTTACACTGGATGGCAGGCATGTATACGCCGCCCTTTTGCGAAAATATGACCTGTCCGGTCGCGCTGGCCAAACTCATGACGCTCCTCCTTCCCCGGTCGTTTCCGTACTATCCGTGCCTTCGGAGCTTTCGGTGTTGTCCTCCCCCCAAGAGGCAGGTGTGAATACTTCGACGGGATGGTCCGTACCGTCTATCTCTTCTTTCGCCGCCTGCGGGGTCAGGCAGATGCCGCCCGCTTCCTTGGCCCTGTCAAATACCGTGTCGCCGGGGAAACGTGCCACGTCCGCCTGCCACAATAATACATTGCCATCCGCTGTCCTGTTGCGGATATCGGTCAGATGCAACCGGTCGGCAACCTCCTTCGTTACTTTAATGTAAAATGCCATAATTCTATTGTTTTTAATGTTATCCAAATTTTCTTACTACTACCGCCTTGCCCCCCTTTGTGAGCACCTTGCCGCCTTGTGTCAGCGCCACGTAAGGGCCTCTGTCCTCCACCTCCAGCTTTAACATCATGCCGTTGCTGAAAGGTATCCTGGGAGAGTATCCGTCGGCAACCTTGGCATATCCGGCATCTCCGCTCTTCTTGACGTACCAGTGGCAGTTAAACATGGCGGATGGATTCGGGATAACCCCCATGGTATCCCGAATGACGGGTCTGGGAAAGATGGCGTAAGTCCCATCCGGAACACCCGTAGGTACGCCCTCCCAGTCGGCTTCAATCTTCGGAATCCTGCGGCGTATCACCGTAGAGACTGCCGGGTCCGATGTGCCCGGGGTTGATGCCGGAGTCCCGGAAGCCGCATAGGTGGCCTTGCAGACAATCGTGATGTCATCACCTATATAATTGCGGTCAATCTTATATACATTCTTGTTCAGTGATACAAACTCCCAGTCGTTGTCACCCGCTCCTGTGGTTATCGCCTCCAGCGCTCCCGTAGACAACAGACGGTACCAGAAGAACTTGCATTTGCCCGTAGCCGTCACGTCCGTGTCGCCTACCATCAGTTTAGCCGTGATGGTCTGTGCGGTGATGTCACGCACCGGGTTCCAGTCCAGCGTGGACGGGCTGTCTATCGTCAATACGGGGATCGCATCCGTACCGTCAACCGCGCGGACAAGACGGCTCATCTGAAAAGTAAACAGCTGTCCGGTACGTGTGTCGGCATATTCCGCGTAAAACTCCAGCGTGACGGGTTTTAGGACGGTGACATTTTTTTTCATTGTGATCTGTCCCTTGCTGTCACCGGACTCCGTAATGCTGTAGCCTGTGTTTGTCGATGTGATAAGTGTGCGTGTGGTTCCGATGCGCTCGTACCACTTCATGTTGGTCAGCCTGGAGTTGACCGCCCCGATTTTAGTCACCGCTTCCGGATCGGTGGCGTTGCACCGCGGAAACAGGACCAGCGGTGTCAGCGTATAGTCCGGAGTGTATTCAGCTTTGTCAGCCTGGTAGACCTGCATGTCCGGCACGCTGCCCACCACCTCGATGTTACAACTGGTTTGTAACAGCCGGTAGTTGATTTCTATTTTTCGTTGCTTTGTTGCCATTGTATAAAACCATTTTAAAATGTTACAAAATTCTCCGCCACTTCAAACTGCTGCCCGTCACGCAATAACGCCTGTGCTTTAAACGTACACACCCGCATGTTGGTATAATTCGGTCCGAGATCATCTATCGTCAGAGGAAGATTTTTCCCGGCGCCGGCACGCTTCACCGCCCATGCGTTATCTTCTGATACATTCCCGGTATCACGCGTCCAGCTCACATCAGCGTCAAGTATATGATCTGTCACGTCACGGTTGTACAGCTTGCCGGTAATATATAACGTTGTGGAAAAAGTCTCGATATCAAAATACCACCCCTTTGTGCTGCCGATCTCTATCGTAAATTCCGGGTTCCCTTCCAGCATCGCCCATCCGGCCGCCGCATATTGCGGTTCGTCGGCTGTTCCCGTCATCAGGCACTTCCATTTGCAGCCGTAGTGCCAAACCGTGTCCGCCCGCTCCTGCGTATTGGTGTAAGGATTGTCAGAGGACGCGACTTCGGCCGACCAAAAGCCACGGTCCACCAGTTCCTGTACGGGCAGTCCCTGCCAGTCCACCCGGTAAAGTTCACCGAAGATGCCGGCACGGGCGAATATGTACGAGTGCTTATAGTTGACGGGGAGATTGTCAAACAAATCCAAATTGGGCAAACGCCCCAATATCATGTAATAGTTGTTCTGTTCCAAGACAGGCTTCGTTACTCCTTCCAGCCAGACAAGACATTTATCCGTGGTGGCGGACAAATACCAGTAGCTTTGCCTGTCCTCATTGAAGGCGTTTCCTCTTCTGGTAATGATCGTCAACTCTGTGGGAGGATAGTTTTTACCGCCCGGCACCTCACTGTCCGGGTATGACAACACCGAGATGGAGTTGGCCGGGACATTCTTGGACAGCACGCGCATCCACGAGGCGTAATACTCCCCCGTTGAAAAGAGGTTGTTTACAATCCCGTACACTATATCACCCTCCTGGAATGCGGTGAAGTCATTCTCCCAGCGCTTGCGCAATTTCAGGGTATAAGTTCCGTCGCTCTCTAAAGCCACGGACTCAATGACTCCGTTCTCGGAATATGAGGTGTCGCCTTCCTGTGCGTTCAGACGGTTATAGATGATTTCCTTGAACACTGCGGAGCCGCGTACCTCAAGACGCTCGAACTGACCGCGCCCGTCAGGATAGATACCGGCACCTTTACCGGCAATCATGGAGTCGATGAACTTGCCGAACTTCAATAAGAAATTTGTTCCGTCCGCTTGATCCTTACGAAGGAACATTACTAAGGAGCGCAATGCGGAATACACGTTACTATCCGTGGCCGGTGTAGAGTCATTCCTTCTTATCACATACACACCGCTGTCACCATCGCCCGTATAGGTCTGTCCCTTTAGGGTAAGGCTCTCAACCTTTTCCTCCAGCTCCCCGATACGAGAATAGGCGGCGGTTTCCCCGACAGTATATATAGGGGAATCATAAGCTAAATCAAGATTGAATTCAAATCCGATAACCCTTGACTGTCTTCCGTTCTCGAAATAAGCCTTGTTGATAAGGTTGACCTTTTGACCGATGCTATAGAAATTATGAACGCCATCCTCACGGTATGCGTCATTTGACATCATCGTGCAGCCATAGGTACTCGGGTCTATCTTGGATTTGGCAGCGTACTTTTCAGTCTTTTCCTTCAACTCCTGCTCGGCGGCACCCACAAGCCCCAGCTCGGTTATTTTCGTACTGTCCCAGCCGGAAAGCACATATTCATCTCCATCCTGGGGAAAGAGCACATCACCGGGAAGCGGTCTGCCATAGTCCTCATTCCTGACTATCTCCCAAAGCTGTGCCTCAGGGTTCCATCCGCCATCCTCCAATTTCTCCGGCTTTCCCTCAGGATTGAACTTCACGGCAAACTCCAAACCGTTGAGAAGCCCGGACGCGAAACGTATCCTCAGCTCCTGACCGGGGAGGATATATTTCTCGGAAAAGTTAACACCCGTGTCCCTAAAGCGGTAGGCATTCCATTTTTCCTCGGTGGTTGTACCGTCCTCATTCTCCACCTTGTCCGTCACTTCGATAGTGGTGACATCCGACATGATGCCCGTTCTTCGGGGATAGACTTCATCGAAGATAACCACCTGCTCGACGGCTTCCTCGGTAGTCATATCAGGATAAGCGTCAATGTAAGGAGTGCCTTCGGGAAGCATCAGCCTGCGCTGCACCACGCCGTTCACAACCACGGTCTCGTCAATGGGGCGGTAGTCTGCCGGTATGTTACGGGTGGAACCAAAAGCGTAGATACGGGTGGCATAGGTGGACTGGGATTCTGACTGTGACATTTCCTGCACGTTTTTCCCGATCTCGAAATCCACCGCGTCACCGGACTCACAACGCCCGAAATGGATGATGTTTTCAGTCACCCAACATTCGCAATCCCATTTCTTCGCCATCTCAAAACAAGCGTCAAGGATGTTGATGTTGTCGTAACTCATCAACTGGGACTTGTTTTCGACTGTGGAATCAATGGAGAAAACAAAATCTTGTCCTTTATACGCATAACCAAGAGCTTTCAGATTTCTAAGGACTATACCGACTTGTACGTCAAGCGGAGCGGTCAGGTTCCAGGACGCTTCCTGTCCGGCCGTCTCCGGGGTATATTTGAAGATTTTGTTTTTCCATTTCCAGTAGTAGGCGTCAAGTCTTAATTCGTAATCGTAGCCGGCGGTATTGGTGTTGAATGCGGGCTTCTGCAAGTCGCACACCTCGAACAATCCGAAGTTACATTCCACGTATGAGCCAAGTTTGAAATATATGGGATTCTCTAAGGAGAACTTTAACATGATGTAGTCCTCCTTCATCAGAGTGAACTTACGCTTGCAGCCTTCATTGATCAAAGTTGTAAGCTGGATAGCACCGGATATGTCTTTGATGTCGATTTGTTCCATGTCTTCAAAGTTCGGGGATAAAAAAAAGAGTGCCCAATTTTGAGCACTCACATACACGACAATAAAACCAATGTCGTGAATTAGCTTCTGTTTGCCGGATTGGGCTCGTTAAACTTGGCTGAAATTTTTCCAAAAGTTCGGTCTAAACTCTGTGCGTAAGCAACGCTTTTCCCAAGATAAATCAGATGATAAATCTCATTACTGTTAGCCGGAACTTGAATATCAACCACACCTTTATACAGCTCATCAAAGAAAGCTTTCTTCTTTGCTTGATAGTCAGACTGAGAATTACCCTCGATAGTGAACGAAAGAGTTATTTCCCTCTCATCGACTTTAGGATTATTGATTATTACCCGTTTCCCATGTTCAAGTCGGCTTTTGTTCTCAATAAAATCCTTCATGGGAGCGGATGCCCCAATAACATCAAGAAACCCCTCTCCCATTCTCACACCCCATGTTGTATAAGCGTTTTCGCCATTAATTAATAATTCATTCATAAACTATAATTTTGCTGTATTCTTTTTAACCTCTGCTATATCTCTTTGCATCTGTTGAATAGGTTTGACGATTGCCCCTGTATTTTCTGAAATCTGTACCAATTCAAGATAGGATTGCGCTATCAAATCCCGCGTATCATCAGCAATATTTCTTGTTTCCGTATTTATGGAAAGTAGAGCATCTGCTTTTACTGTTAGTAAATTAAGCGATTGAGATTGAATGATATTTTGATTCTTTATCTCTTCTCCTGCAATCTGCAATGCTGTAAACCTACCGTTCAACTCTTCGCCAGTATCTTGACTCATTACCTGAAAACCTTTGGATGAAGCTGACTGGGATGTTGATTCTTGCGAAATCTTGTCATATCCGGTTGCTGCGGCAAGCTCGTCACGGAGCTTCATGGCTTCGTCCACATAACCCATGTATTCATCCATCAGCTCCTTACGCTCATTATTGTCAAGCGTACCATCATCCTTCATGGCTTCACCGAATTTATCATACCATGTCCTCAGTTTGTCACTAAACTGTTCACCGATGGCATTTGACAGCATCGCCTGCATGAAATATTTGGATATGTCATTAGCAAAATCCTCCGCACTCTTCTCCATATCCATCAGACTGCTTATAAAACTGTCATACATGGAATCGAATGACATTCCGATCAGGCCCTCATAAAGACTGTCGGTCAGTTCTTCCAGTTTTCCTGCCTGCTCTATATAATCATCCAGCTTGTCGGTAACACGCTCACCGTAACCTCCCTTACCGGAAGATTCCATGATATCCCATAACCATACGTCCGACCGTAGAGCCTTCATCTGTTCGGGGGTCAGATTCCACAAGGAATCGGTGCCGGAGAAATCCTGCATGCCGGTAGCTTTTCTTGCGTGTTCCAGCATTTCATCCGTCCATTTCAGATAATGCTGCCAGCTGCCGTGGCTCTTATGATATCCGGCTTGCTCCTTTGCTATTTGCAGATAGTTTTTATTGACTTCCTCCTGATACTTTACAGCTTCCCTGTAAGATTCAACCGATTTCATTCCCTTGCTTGCCTTCATCTCGTCAGTCAGATCCTCGATGTCCGTTTGCAAAGTTTCATTCCTGTCCGTCAGCCTGTCTATCGTTTCCTGTACTTCCTTGGCGTTTCCACCTATTCCAAACAGGGAGTTGAAGCCTCCGAATGAGATTGCGTTCAGGATGTTTCCTATGCCGTTCCTCAATGACTTGCCGATTGTGACAAACAAATCCCCTGACAAGACATCACCGATAATTCCACTGACAGCGTTCAGAACAGCATCAAGCAGACCACCGACAAGATCACTTAATCCGTCTTTGAGTACGTCAATGATGGACAGAATCCATCCGACAATGGGAACCTCCTTAAGAGATTCTGACGTTTTTCCTATGACATCCTTGAATCCGTTCACGGTTTTGATAATTCCGCTATATGCGTTATACAATCCACCGGATGAAATCTGCTGCAAGCCTCCCAACAAATTTTCCATGCTTGCTTTCAGTCTGGTGGCGGTATCAGTCACATTACGCTGGGCCTGATTGGCGATATCAGTCTGTGTCTTCACATTGGCGGATGCAATGTCAGCATTCTGCCGTGCTGTTTCAAGAGCGTTTGCTGCGGCTTGTTTCTCACTTTCCGTTCCGCCCTTCTGCGCTTTGGTGTAATCATCCTGTGATTTCTTTAGTCTTTCCAAAGCAGCTGTTTCAATCCCTATGGCACTGATACGATTCTGTTCTGCTATTTGATAGGCTTTTACATCCTCTCCAAGTTTCTTGAAGTTGACTCCACTTGTACCACCCAAAGACTTTTCCATCTGGCTGATGGCGTCAATCAATGATTTCTGGCTTGCCTGATCGGAGTTCTTGAACTTGTCAGTCCGTACATATTTTTTCGCTTCGTCCAAGGCGGGCTTTATCATGTCGGAAAACATGGAACCAAACTCACCGAACACAGTAACCCAATCTATATTGGCTTTTATGGCTTCTGTTTCCTTGTTCTGTATGGCAACATCACGTTGTTTCTCCAGTAACTTTACTTGTGCACTATTAACACCGTTTTCTTCCTGTGCTTTCCTTATTTTTTCCGCATACTCTTGGGCGATAGCCAATTTCTGCTGCTGGAACGTGCCATATTCTTTCAAGTAGTCGTTCAAAGCCTGTTGTTCGGCTTTCAGCTGTCCTTCAGTTACATCGGAAATATCTTTATCTCTCATACTTTCGGCATTGGTATAAGCTTCTGAAATTTTCTGTGCCTGCTTGTCGGTCAGCTTACCGTTACCGGCTTTGCTCCATTCTTCCTCCTGTTTTCTTATCGCATCAATCTGTTTCTGATAATCAAGGTCAATCTGTTTCAACTTCTTTTCCGTGCCTTCTCCCATCAGGTTGATTTCATCCTGTTGGTTCTGACGGTGAAGTGAAAGAAGTTGCCCGTCTAGCTTTTCCTGATTTTCTTTTTGCTTTTTTGCTAGATTTTCCTGTCTGGTCAGTGCGCTTCCGGTTACTCCGCCCAGCTCCTTGTATGTCTTTTCGGATGCCTCCATCTTATCTTTGGCTTCTTTCACCTGTTTCGATGTAGCCGTCTGATCTTTGATTAAGGCCTCATACCCTTTTTTCGCTTTCTCCCATTCGACTTTAGCATTTGCCAAATCCTCTTGATATGTAGTTTCTTGTGTTTCCTGTCTGTTCTCAACTTCCAATTGGGTATTGATTTCTGACAAGACATCTTTTCTTGCGTTTACCAATTCATTCTTCAGGTCTTCGATACGCTGTGCCTGAACCTTCATTTCGGAACGGTTGTTCTCTTTCCTTGCCAGATTATAAGCCCATTCTGCACTTTTTATTTGTTGTTCCAAAGATTCGACTATAGCCTGTTTTGACTGTGTTCTGGATTTTGAAACCTCTTCATTATATGCCTTCCAAAACCCAGTCAAGTCATGTATATGACCTTTCTCATCGACATACTTCTTAAAAAGTACAGGATATAGTTTCTCAATGTCTTTTAAGGCTTTAAGTTTAGTGGTCTCGGCTTCCACCTCGCTATTAATGGTGCTAACAAGACCTTCCAAAGTACGTTTCCGATCTTCTTCGTCCGTGTCTAGTTTTTCTATTTTCTTGTTGTACGAGTCCAAAGCACGTTCAGCAGATGTTGTGCTGTCGGATAATGCCCACATTGCAACTCCAAGTCCTACTACAGCAGTAGCCAACAACACATAAGGATTGGTAAGCATTGCAGCGTTTAAAGCTAACTGCGCTTTTCGTGCCAATAAACGGGCATTGGTAAGTCCAATCTCCACAAGAGTATGTTTACTTTCGGCAGCAGTAACAAGCATCACTGCGGTCCGGTATGTACCATAAGTAACCACTAATCCAGCCAAGATTCTACCTACTGTTTCATAATTCTGAATCAACGAAGTTGTCATTTGAATACCGTCCATGATAACACTTTCCGACTTTGTTCCCAATTCGTTAAACACGGAATCCAAAGCATCCTGCATCATAGAAAGCTGACCGTTTATCTCTTTTGAAGCGTTTTCGGACATCTGATAGAATCGACCACCAGCGGAAGTAGCATCTATAAATGCCTGCTGAACCATTTCTGCGGAAATAGCCCCCTTAGACATCTCATCTTTGAGGGTAGCGATAGACTTACCGGTCTTTTCAGACATGATTTGCAGAGGATTAAATCCTGCATTAATCATCTGATTGAGGTCTTGACCCATAAGTTTACCGGCAGCGGACATCTGAGAGAATGCCAAAGTCATAGAATTAAACTTTTGTGTGTTCCCCATAGAAACATCGCCAATAGCTTGTAGATAACGGGGAACTTTCTCGGCTTCAATGTTGAAACCAAGCATCATCTGCGTGGCTGCTGTTACATCAGAAAATTCAAGCGGAGAAATTTTAGCGAACTCACGAACTTGTGACATGAGGGCATTGGCTTTCTCTTTGTTTCCCAATAAAGTTTCAATAGCAGTGTCAGCAGCCTGGAACTCGCCACGTACACGAATCATTTCAGCACCTAATGCTTTCAGTACTCCAGCACCACCAATAACCGCCAAGGCTTTCTTCCAAGAAATAGCAATACCATTATTAGTTTCTACAACCTCTTTTGCGTCATCCTTGTAAAGGGCGTATTCATCACGTAGTTTTTTTACTGACAGACGTGCTTCTGCCTGTTGCTGGGTTAATCCAAATAAAGCTGCCTTTTCTTCATCAAGAGCTTTGCGGGCAGCATTGTATTCTTCTAACTTGCTATTTGCTGATAACGGATTCCTTTTCAATGCTATACGATAAGCATCCCCAAGTCGTTTTACATCCGCTTCAATATCCTTAACTACCGCTTTTTGAGCAAGAATCTTCTCTGTGAATCCATTCACGGCCTGGGAAGCATCGAAGATTTTCCTTTTGAATCCCGTTTCCATCTCCGCTCCAGCTTTGGCTGCATTAGTCACCAACTCATCCAATCTTTGGTTGGATGCAGCAAGTTGGGCATTCAAAGCCTTGAAAGCAGCAGGAGTCTGCGTGCCATCCATGCTCATTAACTCCTGCTTTAATTTTGCAATTTCATTACGAAGTCTTACAACTTCTTCCCAGTCACTACCTATCTTAAAATATAATTTTGACATATCTATTTCTTTTTCCTACGATTAGCCAATTCCTTACCACTGATTCTATTCACCTTCTGACCACCATATACTGCGCGTAATTTATCCCGTTGCATCATCAGCAGATTCCGATAAGGGATAATCTCAAACACTTCTGTATAACTCAGATGCAGCGTGTCAATCAAATGGGCTATCTGCCCGAAGAACGTTGTGTTTCCTACTGTTTCGGTCTTGCTGCCAGCATCGACACGTTCCTCATCGAGCTGACACACTGAAAAGCCGAAATATCCATCATAGAGAAACAGACTTCCAAGGCATCTTTGACTTCTTCAAAAGTGCCGTTCTCCAATTCTTTGACCAAACTATCATTCCCGCAGATGAAGCATGAAATACCTTTCAGCATATCTTCAGTAGCTTCAGGAAGCTCTTTAATAGCTTCCATGACATTATCTCCAGTCATGCCGATATTGGAAAAATGATGAATGGCACGACAGATAATTTTAATTGTAGGAGGTTTAATGGTATAAACCATCCCTCCTATCTCCACATTCATGAAATCCAGCCCTAACAAAGCATCAGAAACCGTTTTTGCTGCTTGATTCATATTCTTAAACTAAAAGGGGGAATGGTATATATCCATCCCCCGGTTATCACTCTTGTGCTTTTACCAATGTTATCTCTTTTTTAAGAGTGGTATCAACTTCAGAAGGAGTGGTTTTAATATCTCCTGACTGAGTGACGTACCCCACTTTCGACACTTCATAGTGAACGGTAGCCCCAGCATTCACCTGCTTTGACTTGACCGTTGCACCGTCCAGCTTTACGGTCGCATCGGAAGGAGTAGGTACAATGGTTACTGTAGTTCATGCCTGCAAAGCTTTAATCTGCCCTTCTTCATAGTTATACTCAGAAGAAACACCTTCGATTCCCGGTTCCTGCACCAAGCCTTTTACAGCGATTGCAATTGCCTTATCCGTATTGGCTTCACGGGAAACAATACGGCATTTTGGGAAGATGAACCAGACATCATCATCGGTCAGACAGAACAATGCTTTGTTGATAATAACTTTATCCAAAGCACGCTTCCAACCTACATCTTTAGATGTTGCCTGAATAACATCGCCACCCATGAACGCTTTCTTGGTCTTCCAGTCATATTGTCCGATAGAGAAAGCGGGCGATACTTCTCCCGGCACATCATCGTAACGGTAATTCTTTCCCGTTAATTGGTTCTTGTACCCAGTGACGGAGGCTTCCGTTTCCTCAATCTGCCACGTTTCCCCGTGTACATTCAAAACCTCATCTTTCGCTTTGATAGCGGCTTGAATCAAAGTCTTTGCGATTTCGGGGGTAATGTCTGCCGTTACCTTATCAATATCGGCAAACAAGATTCTTTTTATTCCTACTGCTGAAATCATAATCTTATAGTTTTACATTTATTACTTCAAATAAAATTCTCACATTCACGTAATGGCATTTCAAAGCTGCATCCGCTTCCGCGCCAATTGATTCGATAGAGTAACGATAGGTTGTACCGTCATAGGTGCTTACTACATCATCAAGCAGCTTGTCAGCCTTTCTTTCAAGTTCGTTAAGCCGGATTGTGTTCGCTTCATTCTCGCTTAAATTGGGTACACATAGATTCACTTCTGCAAAAGATTTCTTCCAATACTTTCCCGGCTGTTGTTTCTTCGTGTGGATGACAATCCTTTCGGACTTCAATTCACCCGTCAGCGTTTCACCATCAGGCACTATATCTATTCCGAAAGCCTTGCAGTCCCGATAGAGAATGTTTCCTATGTCGGTAGTTACTATCATTCCACAATCTCCCAATCTTCTGCAAATACATCACTGATAGACGGAACCCATGAATCAGCACGCCCGGTGTTCTCATTGTAAATAAGACACTGGCTTGTATAGTCAATGAATCCTTTGCCTTTCAGAATAAGGTCTTTTGCTGATTGCGGAAGATATTGCATCTTGGGAATAATGTCGCTATCAATGTGTGCCGGTACCTGTTTGATAACCCATAGGCCCTTATCATTCCAGCCGTTTCTACGGACAGCATAACCGTATTTAAGAGCCTTGATCGCCATACCAAAGTTCATCTTCCGCACTTCTGCGCTATCAGAGCCTTGCATACGTTGTATGCGAGTGTCAAGAAGGCGTATATAGTCGAACATTGTGCCGCATTGGATTTCCAGCAAACACTTGTTGTATATATCATTAACGACTTCATCCATTTTCCCTGAATCTATGAAAGCGGCCAACTTTACATATCTTCCATTGAGTTCTTCGGCTT
>ERZ809276.677-NODE-677-length-13679-cov-36.887772_pt1 | contig 13679 bp, 3 predicted proteins | sample MGYA00520512_ERZ809276 | MGnify/ENA primary metagenome ERZ809276 (study PRJEB31576, sample SAMEA3212661) | Homo sapiens | biome: human-gut; feature: human gut; material: fecal | place: Sweden | collected 2012 ...
ATGATTTGAATTATATTTATAGGTTGAGAAATCAACTTATACATTCAACAAAAGGATTGGATGATTCGTTAGAACATATTAGTATGAGATTATATAGATATGTAAACTCGGTTTTATCAACAATGCTTTATTATAAGGAAAAGAATGGGGAGTACACAATTACGGATATCTTGAACTCTATAGATGCAACTTATTTGGATTATGTTAGTGCATGGGGAGATGGAAACGGAAAGAAAAAGTCAATGAATCATGAGGTAGAGTTAAGTTTGCAAGAAGCATATAAAATCGTAAGACCTCCATATTTGTTTATTGAGTAGTGGAATTGAATTATTTTTGTAGTTACAAGACTACTTGCTCGGAATGCAAAAATCCGGTACAGATCCAGCAACTATATTTACTGCTTTAGAGCTATATAGGGGTGAGAAAGAGGAGCGGTTCCCTTTTATTGCTTGTATTTGTTGCGCAAGAAAGCCCCGCTCCTCGGGTTTACCTTTTGTGGTTTGCGGGGCGGGGCGGTACTGCTTTGCGGGTATGCAATCGCATTTCAATCCATGCGACCCGGAGGGGCGCAACATAAGCTTATTGCCAATATTTTGTATGATTATCTTTTTTCAATCCCTGCATCCCACGCGGGGTGCAACTGTAAAAGTGAACGGAAACACATCTTCCAAACGCAAAACGCGACAAATTGTGCTTGCACCATACGGGTTCCCCTTATATATTGCGCCATTTGAAAAATCGTCAAAGAAAACGGAAAGCCGTTTCCCTACACATCTTTCCTCTATTTCCCACGTTTTCTCCTTTTTTGAAGGAGATAGGGACGATAGAAGATCGGTTTCCCTTTGTTTTTTATACCGTTGCGTAAGGAAGCCCCGCCCCTCGGGTTTACCTTTTATGGTGTTGGGGCGGGGCATGCTTTGATTCGTGGTGTGATCTTCATGCCGCCCCTCCTTGGAGGGGCGGGGTGGTGTATGACCATCCAAGTGATATTAAGAAAATTATCGGATATAAATTTCAACCCATACACCCCGGAGGGTGCACCTGTGTAAATATTTTATTTCCTGTATTCAATATTCATGTCGAATGAATATGCTTTCAGGTAGTTGGTATTATACAGACAACTCTGTTCATCGTTGCCGTGTGTAGTGAAATAAGGCTTACATGTAGTTTTACCTAATGCATTATCAATGACATATACATAAGTCTGCCCTTTTTTGAGCTTAGTTGTAAATTTAATTTTAGTCGTAGGAATTGTATTCACAAAATCTCTTTGATATTCATATGTTTCCTCGATTACATCTGTATATTCCGGATGCTCTGCCTTGTAATTGTCAAGGATTGTGCGGAGCCTTGCGAGGTAATTGTTTTCGTAAAGGGTATCATATTTGCCGACAGTATCAGAATCTTCGACTCCGTCCAAGCCGTATTTTTTACCGGTTTTTGATATCTGGCAGAGATCACCATCTGCCATACATTTTAAGGATTTATCGTCTGTACCCTGCAGGTTGTCAATCGTAAACACGTATTTCCCTGTCTTTGGTGCTTTGAATTTTACAAAGGATTCGTAGATAGGATTCCCTTTTTCCTTAGAGATTGATTTTACCGAGGATGTCACAGCTGGCACGTTAATAGTTGTTTTCCCTGTTTTAACAGCCGGCAGTGAGTTCAGATCTTTGTAAAAGGCAGCTTTTGAAAAGCCATCCATAACATAGCCTTTTTTGTCACAGCCTTCCAAATGATACCTGTACGCAGAAGTGACTTTCTTTGTAGCAGCTTCTGCGGTAATGACATCATCAGCCATTGCAGGTACAACAGCAGTGGCAACACATGCAGCAGCAAGAACTGCACACATCAGTTTCTTAAAAACATTTTTCTTCATGATAAAACCCTCCTTTGGATTTTGTAAATATATTTGAATAAGTAATTGAAGGTTTCTTTTGTTCCCTTCACCTTATATATTGCGCCATTTTGAAAAACGTCAAGGAGAAACGGAAAACTTTTTACATTTTTTCCTATACACATTTCCCTGTTTTGACGTTTTCACATTTCCCGGTTTCCGATCCCGCATCCAACAAAAAAATAAGGCTACAAAAACAGCATTTCACATTTATATTGTAGCAGATTAAATATAAAAAAGCTACCGCAGTGGCGGTTTTATTATAGATATTCTTTTATGAAGGAGGAAAACCATGGAAAAGAACAATGGTATTTCAGACAGCAGATACAAAAGCAGGTTTTTAAAAAAGCTTGCTGCGTGGATGGGAAAGCACGGGGCAGCGCTGACAGCAGTGGTGTTGATTGCGGTTTCAGCCATCCTTGGGTGTGCCGAGGCCACAATCATTTATGCAGCAAAGGGAAATGAGGCATCGAATGATTACGGAACCAGGGGCAATACATCCAGTCCATCTTATATTGGTGGGAGTGGCAATAACCCGACCGTTTATGAGCCCGGCGTCATCGGGGTATCGGTGGTTACCTATGACCTCAATGAGGTCAGCAAGAAAGGGACACTTAAGTATGGGGCAGACGGAAAGGGAAAAAGTAAATATGCTTCTCCAGTAGCGTCCACCAATGACCCAGAAGTCATAAAAAAGGCAAAAGAGAAGTATACACCTCCCAAAGACCAGCCGGACTATTACCCGTACTGGATCGACAAAATGGGAACCACGGATAAGGGGGAAACAATCTACAAATACAGCAACTCCCTGCATCATGCGATTACGTCCAACATCCTCGCGATGCAGAACTCGTATGAATATGATGACAGCACCCTGGTATTCGTCCCGCGTGTTGTAGCATCCAGCAGCCACCATTCCTGGTTGAAGAACGAAAAACAATCCGTTGTAACCGGCCGTGCGAAAGGGAATAAAAAGTCCGTTTTTTATGATCTTGACCCGTGGTATGAGGAAAAGGATGCCGGGAGCTTCAAGAAAACTTCAAAGGGCGTCACAGACGGCGTTGCCGGCAGCGGGAAGAATAAGGCAGGCATTTACTATGCCGATTTAAAGAAATATATCAAGAACAAAGAGAAAAAATCATCAAAAAACAAGAAATCTTTTGTGGAAGTCACATCCGTTGACTCCAAGAAAAAGTATGAAGTGTGCAACTATGCACATTTCTCGGAACTGAGTAAAGATGATATTAATAAGATTATCGGTTTTAACGGGAAAAGCTTTTCATCCAAGGGGAAAACAAACCTTGCCCGTGCCAGAAGACTGTATTCTTCCATTGCAAACGTAAATGAAACAAGCAAGGGGCAGTATATGACAACACCGGAAATGGCAGACATCTTCCTCCGGTATACGACAGCTGCCGGACTCAGCAGTAAATCCTATGGCACGGAAATGTTCTCCAAAAACGGGACAAAAGAGGGATTATACGGTACCCAGAAAGGGGTAAGGGATGCAGCAAACAAAAACATGGTCGGATCCCAGGTATTAAGAAGTATTTACCAGAGCAATTCCCGTTTTAAAAAGGTGCTTGCCCCGGGTGCCACCAGGGAAATGGACGAGGCCAAAAAACGTGTCCTGAATGATGAGTACAACACACATTACCTTGACCTGTTAGTAAGCGGTTACGCCCTCGCCCAGTCAAGCGGTGACAAAAAAGCAGCAAACGAATGGCTGAAAGCCGTAACAACATATGCGAAAACAGCGGCTGATGGAAGTAATGGAAAGAGCGGAAGCAGCAGCCTGGAAAACGTTGTCATCCGTCTTGATATGGGAATGGCCTATGCCACGAGCAAAGAGGTCACCTATGCCTCCTGCGGCAGTGTCATTAATAAGCATTACAACTTTTCCGGTAAAGCAGACGCTTTTGCATCGTTAAAGAGTGTAAATGCAAAGAGTCTGAACAAAGGGTTTATCGGTTTTACGGCAACTGATGATAAATCCGGACAGAATTATCAGGCGCACAATGGAGAGGTCGCGACGAAAAAAGGCGTTGTTAGCAAATCAAAGTATAAAGATGCTGGCTATGGTACGTACTATGACAGGCTTTCAAAGGCAGTGCAGAATACAAAATCCGTTACGGGCAGCGGCAAAGACTGGTACAGCCGCATGGTCATCATGCGTACGACTGCGGCTTATTACAGCATGCCCAGTAAAAACGGACCAGTGAATTCGCGTGTTTACAATAAGCTGGCCACGGTCGAACTGCTCAGGACAGTCGGGTCCCCGCATGGTATTAACGTGTTTAAAGGCACAGCAAAAAATACAGCATGGCAGTATGGTACTTACGCAGTTAACGGTTTTTACTGGATTTCCACACAGCCGGAAGAGACCCCGGATGTGAAATTTAACCTTACCATTTACAGCAAGGATGTGAACGGTAAGGAACCGGCCCAGAATGGAAAAGATATCAAGGATACCTTCCAGTCTTACAGTATGACGGGGAAAACACGCACAACAACTATTAAGGACAACCTGTATGTAAAGCTGTCCCCGGGGAAAGACAAGGAATCCAAGAAACTTTTCGATAAGGTGCTTGCATCGGATAAATACCATGTAAAGATTGTGTTTGAAAATGCAGACGGGACAACCGCTGCGAGCCTGCTTGATCCGAAAATCGTAAAAAGTGTCCAGCGGGTAACAGATCCGGAAACGGGAACCAAATATGATGCAAAAAAAGAAGTTACCTATTATAAGGCGCTCAACGCATACGATTCCACCAACAAGGGAAGTGAAAAGGGAGATGAACAGAATTACAACAAGCTTGTGTCTGCAAAACAGATTGGTGGTAAAGACCTGCAGGCAAACCGGAGCCTGATCTGGCGCATTTCCAATGCAGATGTGCGTACCAAAGGGTTTAAGATTTCCGGCACCGGCAGTTATTATGTGAACTGGAAAGCAAAAGTGTATATCATGCAGAAATCCGGCAGTGGTGCGAAGACGAAATGGACAAGCGTGATAAATGGAAGTTCGGTTAAAAAAACAAAGCCATCCATGTCTGACCTTAAGGCAGGTGGCTGCGCAACAACAAACAATGTCATTGCACAGTATATCTACCATAAGGATGATGCGAAGGATGTGAACCTTTCCGGTACCTATGAATCCATTCCGGAGGCATATGCCGAGCTGAAGGAAGGTTCCATTTATAATGAGACATTTGAAGCAATGGCAGGTGTGCCGAGCACACGGTCCCTGTACTTTGCAACCGGCGGGTCAGAATTCATTGTCAACATGCAGGCAGTCTATGATGATTACTACCTCAAGGAAATTTCAGGTGGAAGTAAAAACAGCTACCGTTCCACAAGACGATACAAGAGTGTTTTCAACAGCACGGACTGTGAGTACAAGAAAGGTGATACTTTAAAATCACTTACCGCAGGGAATACAAAAGAAGAGACTTTTGTTGCAGATGCCAATGACAGGAAACAGGAAAAATCGGTCACTGCAGAAAAGAACAGTGCCGTAAACCCGCAGGGCGCTGCCGGTTATAACACGACCGTAAACGGACACGACAGCACAACCAAATTCCATGCGACATGGACAGGGACGATCGGGAACAATACTTCCCGGTGGTCACAGAGCGGGTCGAATGTAAGCCCGTCCGGAAAACCATGTGAGGGCGGAAATGCCGGTAAAGTATACAGCATGTCCCCGACCCCGGCAAACTGGGATGTTTCTGCCTACAATACGGCATTAGGGCAGGTTGCAAACTGGGCGAAGAAGATGGAGGAAATCGGTAAAAGTGCAGATGGCACGGTCTACCGTATTGATGACTCTGACGGATATAAAAGGGTATACCATGTAGGAACCGCTACGATCAAGGTTACACTGACCGGAGGGGAAAAGAGCTATGATACCGGTTCCTCACGGTCTTATGGCGGAGGAACCTATACATCATCAGATCTTGTATCAAGCGCAAAGAGAACAAATACATCTGCTGATCTTGGAACCGGATGGAGTTACACCAAAGGTAATAAAGCTTCTGCTTCCGGATCCCATACAACGGATGAGCACGGAAAAGTAACCGGACACTCCAGCTGGAGCGGATACAAGGGATCTGTGGATGGAAAATCTTCCAGCATCCAGTACAAAATTGAAGTAACATTCAAGGATGGAAGCATTACCGCAGGCAATTACGATGGAAAAGTAGGGGAAAGCGGGCTGAAAGTAGAAAAGAAAAGCGGCCTGACCCAGTTTGGGGCACATGACCTCTGTGGCGCATGCTGCCAGCATGTACTCCCGGCGATCGAGGATACATGGATCCAGAAACTCCGTTTCGATACGATCCGTTTCACGAACCTTAAGGTATGGAAACTGCAGGAAGGCTATGCCGAAGGCATGGGGGAGATCCGTAAGACAGATGATGGCAGCGGAAGCAGTATTGAAGGGGAAGCAGGAAAAGCAGAAGCGGATGCAGTAAAGAAAGAGAAGGAAGATAATAAGGATAATACCCAGGTTGTTGATCCGGATCTGTCAGATGTGGAAGGCACGGAAGCCGCAAACGATAAAGAGTATGATGAAAACGGCGATCTTATTGTCCCGGACTATGAGACCGGGGATATAGGGGATGACCCGGATGCAGACGGGGAAGAAACCTGGACGGATACCTCAGAAAATGACCTTGATATTGTAAAATCGAAGATCGTAAGATATGATCCGAATATTTTTTATAACATTGCGCAGGCAGATACTTCAAAAGCCGGACGTATCCGCTACAGCCTGCAGACCGGACAGGATGATGATGTTACATGGACAGAATTTAACAGTGATAAAAAGCTGACCCGTACAGATTCCTGTGACGGACAGACTGCATCCCATGGGGGAAGCCCGGTTGTAGTTACGGCAAACGGCCATAAAAAGAGCTGGTGCAGGGGATGCCTGTATACAAACAGTACATACAGCAACCTCCGCAACAGACACGATAATGCCAAGACAGGCGGGGAAGGAAAAGGGGAAGCCGGGGAAGCAGCAAGGACCAAGACCGGATATACCAATAACACAGCCGATGCAGTGGACAAGACAACGTTCGAGTGGAAACGCTTTGATAAGAGACGTAAGCTGAACTGTAAAGCAACTGTTATTTCAGATTTCCTGATTTTGCAAACCAGTTCAGGAAATGAAAGTATTGTCTACTATCAGGATACTGCAGAAACAAAACATCATGAGTGCCAGGAAAATTATAAGGATACCCTGTGGTACTCCAAGCCGACAGACATGAATAATCTCAAAAAAGAGAATGTCAGCAAGGCAAAATGGATGTGGACTGATAAGATGTGGACGGATAACCCTCTGGTTAAGAAGACATCAAACCTTAATGTAGGAAGCTATAACGGCAATTACAGCAGTACATCCACGAAGTACCAGGGCACCGGAGGCAATGCAGTTGTAGAAACCGCATTTGATAAAGATGAAGAGAAGTATAACCATATCACAGATACCGATGAGAATGGAAATACCCTGGATCTTGCAAAAGTAACATCTGCAAGGACGATTGAAACAAAACAGAAGCAGATGGACGATGTAAAAACCATCATGCAGACAAAATCGGATTCGATTGATGGAAATATCTGTTCCCCTGGATGTGGAAACACTTATGGCGGAACAAACTATGATACTTATGGCAGCGGATCAGCGCGGATGGGAACAAATACTGCGGATGTTTATACTGCACCTACCAAGCAGGATGTATGGGGAAAATACAGCTGGATTAACCGGATTCTCCCTTCCTTGAACGGACAGACGGATGCACCGGAACCGGCGCAGTTTGGTAATGCCGGACTTGTGCTTATGCAGGACGGTATTGCACAGTGCCCGACGAACCCGAACCAGGAATATGTCACCGGGCAGTCCCGTGCATTCTTTATCCCGCTGGTTACATATACGAACTTTGGTGCTGATAAAAACGCCGAATCGCACGATATTACCAACTATACATTCAAGTATACAGACGGGAACGACAGCGTAGTCGGGAGAGTCGGTTATACCATGGATTCCATCTACACAAACGGACAGACGAAAGTCAACAACATCGTTGTCCATGACCCGGTTTCCGTACAGGGGGCAAATATCCTTACGGTAAACAAGGAAATGGATCAGCGTGTGCTCGGCGATGATAAAAGCGGGGCAGCGGAGATGAATAAGGAAGCTGATGATGCGACTTGTCCGGGAACAGCAGAAGAATGCCAGTACCGGCTGTTAAACTGCCAGTATGGAAAGCCGGTGCGCAGGGCGGCATTTAATGTTGACAATGCAAAACACAGTGATGTGGAAGATGATGACGGGGTGGTACACAGCTATGATTCCATTATCAGCAATATCCTTGCCCCGGGCGGCACTTACATGGATGTAAGTCTCGCAGACAGTGGATTTTCGATCAGGCGCTATGACGGGCTTGGGGCATTTGAAGGGACATCGGAAGATGACAGGGACCAGCCGGACCGTTACCTTTCTGGAAACGGCAGTGCATCGCTTGCAATGTCATGGAGCGCAATGGGGGTAGATACGGAAGAAGCAAAGAATGATACTTACGAACTTCAGGGCGTATTTAATTTCCACAATGCACTGGATTCAGAAAAAGCACTGTTTACCACCCGGGCAACCAAGCTTCTTGCAGAGCCGGATGGTTCCTTAAAGATTGTGCTTGCAGACGGATCCGAATATACATCTGCGGCTTCCCTCCTGGCAAAGGATGGGAAGAATGCCATCCAGTATCATTTTGGAATGGATTCCGTGATGTTATCCCCTAAGAAGGTTGACTACAAAGGCGGTTCTTATACCGTGGATGCCAATACAGGCGTAATTGTTGATGGAAAGGAAATTTCCTTTACAAAAACAAAGAATCCTTCCGGGGATATGACGAATTACATTGGTGACGGCATCTGGTTCGGTAACCAGGACGATGCAGTTTCCGATGGTACAGCTTATAATTCCGTTTATGACTGCAGCTATTCATTGGATAATCTTGCAGTTACAAGACTTGCACCGGAAAAGGACGCAAACGGTATTTCATACAGGCATACCTTATCCTGCTTTGCAGGTGTAACAGAACACGCCAAAACAACACAGGATTATTACAATGGCATAAGTGATAAAAAGGTACAGTATACTTACAATTATACAGGTGATGTGCAGACATTCACTGCCCCGGCAGACGGAGTCTATACCCTTGAGGCATGGGGAGCTTCTGGCGGTGATGGATATGATGACAGCGTTGACAGGGAAACTACAAGTTCTGTCGCTGGAAATGGTGGATATTCCAAAGGAAATATCAGCTTAAAGAAAGGACAGAAAATTTATGTTTTTGTTGGCGGCGCTGGAAAATATGGAGCCGGGACAAACCGCTTTGGAGGACCAGCTGGTGGTTACAACGGCGGTGGTGACGGTGGTGTTGCTGACAGCGGTTCTGGTGGAGGAATGTCACATATTTCCACCACAAACAATCCCGCAACAACAAGCTGGAACCCTGATGGGACACTTCTGGCTGCCGGCGGCGGTGGCGGAGCAGACAACCCTGGGGGAGGCCGCGGGTCCGATGATGGACGCGGTGGAAATGGCGGTGGAAAGAATGGTGAAAATGCATACATTGAAAACATGAAATCTACCGGAAATGCGACATGGACACCGACAAGTGGTTTATCACTGCGTACTGGGACAACACTTTCTGGGGACAGTGCAGTAACAAATGGAAGTGAACAGGGCGTATTTGGCCCATATAAAACCTATCTTCCGGGACAAAAGGTTACGATAACAGTAAGGGGTGATAATCTTACAAACGGATATCCGGTTGTATATACCAATTATGGAAGATACCAGACAAGAAATTATACGGTTGAAGCAGCAAACAGTAATGAATACAGATATTCATTTACCGTACCAAGTGGACTTACATCTACAACAAATACCGACGGAACTTCTGCAGATTCCGGACAGAATCCATATACTATCTGGGAATTCTGTTTCCATGCAAGGGGTTCTTCACGGATGAGGATAGACTCTGAAACTGCATCCTGTGACTATAACTCAGCCAACCAGAATATGGGCGGCTGCGGAATGGGAGGAACCCAGGGCAGCGGATATAAACAGGGTGTTGGGGAATCTGTAACATTTGGAACTGATTCTGGCGGTGCCGGCGGTGGCTGGTACGGCGGATATGTTACTAATGCAAATAATGGCGGCGGTGCCGGCGGTTCGGGATATACAGCATCCGGTCTTACAAACACAGAAATGAAGTCCGGGGTACGCCGTGGAAACGGTCTTGTAAAAATCACTGCAGCCGGAACGATTGACTGGACACGCAAGTTTGATGATGGCTACCAGAAACAGACATCAGAAAACAACAGACATGTGCATACAGAAGCATGCATGGACACGCCATCGGAAGGTTTTAAGATTGCAGTAGATGAAGCAAGCAACGGAAACACTGCAGACCTTGGAAAAATGCTTGGATCTGCGGTATGGGGTAAAATTAAGGATCAGCTGAAGAATTGCTATGGAAGTGGCAGCGGCGGATCTGCAGGCAGCGTAGCTGCAGGAAAGACCTATACCTATGACTATTCCGGATCCGTGAAAAGTGTTACCCTCCCGGCTGGTAAATATAAGCTGGAAGCATGGGGAGCATCCGGTGGAGGCAGAAACCCTGGAAAGGGTGGATATTCAGCCGGAACAGTAACATTTGCAAATGAAACTACCGTATACATTGTAGCTGGACAGTCTGCAGGTACATATAATGGTGGAGGTATCGGATGCCATGGATATGGCGGCGGTGCAACACATTTTGCAACAGCAAACGGTGAATTAGCTGCATTATCAAATAATAAGAACAGTGTCTTGCTTGTAGCAGGAGGCGGAGCCGGAGGAAGTTCCGGAGCTGGTGGAGCCGGAGGCGGCGCAAACCAGAGTGGTACAACCGGTGGAAACGGATGTGGCACGAAAGGGGAAGGCGCAACTGTCAGCGGACCTGGAAATGCTTATTTCAGCGGATCATTTGGAAAAGGAGGATCGAATTCCGGTTGGAATACCTGTGGCGGGGGCGGCGGTCTCTATGGAGGTGGCGGAAGCTACGAAAGCTATTCGCGGAATGATGATGACGACGCTGGTGCTGGCGGTGGTTCGGGATTTGCTTCCCCTTCTTTGACAGATGTATCCGGTATAACCGGAGAGCATAGCGGAAATGGGTACGCAAAGATCACTGTTATCGAAGCACACACTGACTATGATCCGGACAAAGTGTTTGACCTGGTTAAGAAAGCAACCGGAAATAATTATTCACTGATTCCGAACAGTGTCACTACAGATGGACATACCATCATAAACCCGTTTTGGAGCTGCCAGTGCATCTACGACAGCCATGTATGCACGAAGCACTGCAAGACCACTTATGTCCTGCAGTGCAAGGAACCGCATCATAAGGCAGTTAACGGAAAGATTGGACATTACGATGCTGGCAATGAGATCTGTTATGATGCATGTCATAATGATGAGCTGCATAAAAAGGGTGCAGAGCAGGCAAATGCAGGAAAACCGGGAACGTCCAAGCCGCTGAAATTTGGAGATTTCGTCCTGCTTGATAACTATTTTTATATTTACTTCCCAAACAGTGGCGATTTTTATGAGTCAGATGATTATGGAATCGCCCAGACCGAACAGCGGAAGGGAAAAGGATATGCGAATAATTATGACTGCACGGAGTGGACCAGGGAGAAATGGATTAAATTCCCATTTTCTGTTTTGTATAATCGGAACGGAACCTTTGAGGAGCACCCTGCGGGTCAATGGTTCCAGCTGGAAATTACGGACAAGGTGACGAACCGCAACGTTAAAAACAATTGTTACGACCTGACCAATTTGTCGGAGCGTGATGATGGATTTACATATCAGTTCTACGCCCAGTTTGACAACCATGAGATGAGTGGTGCTACAATTGAGTATGCAGTTGAATCCATCAACAATCAGCCTTCCCCGAGCGGTAGTGAAAATCCGTACGATCGTGACGGAGCGTTATCACTTGACTGCTCTCAGGATAACTCGAGCATTACAAATGCAGAACGTGCAATTGACCTGACGGCAAAGCATTCGGCATACAAACAGGGATATGTGGACCTCATCGGCCGAATCGGAAATTTACTTTTCGAAGATACAACCGATCTTCGGTTCTCAAATCTGTTTAAGAAGTCAACAGATGATGGTAAATATTTACTGGATGGTATTATACATACAGTTGATAAGGCTGTACAAAATGCATACCTGTCATGGCACAAGAATAATGGAGATACTGTAACGGATATCCGGGGTGAAAAGGTATCAGCATATAACCAGTGGTACAATACATGGCATACCGCAAAATGGTCTGATGTAGGAGAGGACTCCAGCAAGTGTGTTTCAACACCTCTTGAAGCTGCCAAGAATAACATTGCAGCTCTTAGGAGCGAACAGTTACAGCTTGGGTACAACCTCTTATGGGATATCCAGGTATTAAGCCGGGATTTCGCGGACGGAAACATCCAGATCGAGCCGAAATATTACATCCTCGATACTAAGAAGGATAAGCTCATGGCAGTTGATGTGTGGGGCAACCGGAATGAAGATGTAACGCTTGTCAATGAGTTTGGTCTCATGGATAAGTACGGAACAGATTACTTTAATCAGCAGAAAGACAAAATTTATGACCATGCCATGTTGCTGAACTGGGATGATGAGAAGGCACGCCGGAACTACAGCGATGAAGAGAAGGCTGCGACCGAAACGGCATCGAAAGTGCTCGGCCGTACAATACTCGACGCAAATGGAATGCCGATGACTCAAAAAAATCCATTAACCGGTATGGAAGAAGAGGTTGTTGCACCGCTGTCTATCCCGATGGGGGATGGCTACCGCGAGGGTAACGCGCAGTTCCTGTACCTGAATGGACGTACCCGTACTTTTATTGGAAACAGTAAAGTTACAGCACTTCATAAAGATATTAATGGCGATGATGACCAGGAACTTTTCAAAGAATTTGATGCTATTGGAAATGATCTCGGCTCTAATGGGGTTTCTGAGGATGAGTACAGTTTCTGTGCATCCCGCTGGCACGTAACACTCGGGCTGCCGTCTTCTGCAAAATTCACGGATGTGACCGTGGATGCAGATGGTAAAGAGCAGCATATCAATCCATACGATATGATTACCGACGAGGATACCGGGGATAAGATTTATGCGTACCAGAAATACGACCCTGACTATCTCAAAGAACATGGAGATGAGAACCGGTACATGATCCTCGAAACAGCACGTATCACTGCATATGGAGCGGTCTACAACCTGAGATATTCACAGCTTATGGACAATGGATCGATTACTGCAGCCAACGGGAAAACGTATAATTTCGTCGACAGTGCGACATATCCAGGCAAGGCAAACTCGATACCGACATTGCTTGCGGTATATGGCATCACTAACTCAGGTAGGGACTATGATACACTCCAGACACATTAATTGTTTGGATAATAGCTGTTGATGTAATAATATATTGTAACACAAAAGAAAACTACTCAAGGGCTTAAGCCAAGAGTAGTTTTTCTTTGTTTTTTGAAATATGTTATTTCAATCCCTGCACCCCGCGCGGGGTGCAACATGCGAAACAAAATGCTATACCAATTACACTAGAAATTTCAACCCATACACCTCTTACGAGGTGCAAGGGGCTGTAAAATAAGTCCCTAATATAAGAAACGCCAATTCCGGCAAATGTCG
>ERZ809276.690-NODE-690-length-13525-cov-4.935561_pt1 | contig 13525 bp, 10 predicted proteins | sample MGYA00520512_ERZ809276 | MGnify/ENA primary metagenome ERZ809276 (study PRJEB31576, sample SAMEA3212661) | Homo sapiens | biome: human-gut; feature: human gut; material: fecal | place: Sweden | collected 2012 ...
AAAGGTTACAAGACATACCTTTCTATTTTCCATCAAATTTTGCTTTTTTCTCCCCGTACCGGCCAAAAATCCGGTATCAGGCGTTGCAATCCCTTAAAAATCATAGTAAAATAGAAAGGTATGTCTTGTAACCTTTCTTGTAATAGTTCAGGTACCGCCTGAAAACCAGAGTGATAGAGGAGTGTTCCCCATGTGACGGAAGCAGACAACCGTAAAAAGTCACATTGCAATGGAATAAAGGAGTATTGACTTTCATGGCAACTTTGCGTGAAGAAATCGAGCGCCGCCGGACGTTTGCGATCATTTCGCACCCGGACGCCGGCAAAACCACATTGACCGAAAAGCTGCTGCTGTACGGGGGAGCCATCCAGACCGCCGGTTCCGTCAAGGGCAAGCAGAGCGCCAAACATGCCGTTTCTGACTGGATGGATATTGAAAAACAGCGCGGTATCTCTGTTACCTCCTCTGTTTTACAGTTCAACTATCAGGGCAAGTGCATCAACATTCTGGATACCCCCGGCCACCAGGACTTCTCCGAGGATACCTACCGCACCTTGATGGCGGCGGATTCCGCCGTCATGGTCATCGACGCCGCCAAGGGCGTTGAGGCCCAGACCATCAAGCTGTTCAAGGTCTGCACTCTGCGCCATATCCCCATTTTCACCTTCATCAACAAGATGGACCGCGAAGCCCGCGACCCGTTTGAACTGATGGAAAACATTGAGACGATCCTGGGCATCAAAACCTACCCGATGAACTGGCCCATCGGCTGCGGCAAAGAGTTCAAAGGCGTGTTTGACCGCGACACCCGCAAGGTGCTGGCTTTTGAAAGCGATGGCCGCGCCAACGGCGTGAAGATGGTGGACGAGATCACCGCCGAGCTGGGCGCACCCGAAATGGACGAATTGATCGGCGCGGCCAACCACCAGAAGCTGGCTGACGACATTGAGCTGCTGGATGGCGCCGCCGAAGAGTTTGACCTGGACGCTGTGCAGCACGGCCAGCTGAGCCCCGTATTCTTTGGCTCTGCGCTGACCAACTTTGGCGTGGAACCTTTCCTGAAAGAGTTCCTGCGCCTGACCCCGCCGCCACTGCCCCGCAAGGATGCCCCCACCGGCGATGTGGTGGATCCCTGCAGCGAGCAGTTCAGCGGCTTTGTGTTCAAAATCCAGGCCAACATGAACAAGAATCACCGCGACCGCATTGCGTTTTTGCGCATCTGCTCCGGCAAGTTTGAGCGCGGCATGGAAGCATTCCATGTGCAGGAGGGCAAGAACATCAAGCTTGCTACCGGCACCAGCCTGATGGCTGACGACCGCGCCATCGTGGACGAAGCCTATGCCGGCGATATCATCGGTCTGTTTGATCCGGGCATCTTCTCCATTGGCGATACGCTGTGCACCGGCAAGCAGCATGTGCAGTTTGCGGGCATCCCCACCTTTGCACCGGAGCATTTTGCCCGCGTGACCCAGGTGGACACGATGAAGCGCAAGCAGTTTGTGAAAGGCATGGAGCAGATCGCACAGGAAGGCGCGATCCAGATTTTCCGCGACCTTGGCTCCGGTATGGAGGAAGTTATCGTCGGCGTGGTCGGCGTGCTGCAGCTGGAAGTGCTGGAATACCGCCTGCGCAACGAATATAACGTTGACATCCGTATGCAGACCCTGCCGTATGAGCACCTGCGCTGGATCATGAACGAACCGGACGAGCTGGACCCCAAAACACTGGACCTGACCAGCGACACCCGCTGCATCGAGGACCTGAAGGGCAACCACCTGCTGCTGTTCGGCAGCCCGTGGAGCATCAACTGGGCCGAGCAGCACAACGAACAGCTGAAGCTTTCCGAGTTCGGCAACCTGACGTTCTGATTTTGTTTTGTCATTATGAAAAAAGGCATTGCGGGCCGCGCGTCTGCAATGCCTTTTTTGCATCTTGCGGTTGCACATGGGGGCCAAAACGGGTATACTGAAAGAGTGTAATTTTGTCCTTTTGCAGAAAGGAGGCCGCCCGGATGAAGTCTGACCGCTATTTGTTTGATGGTTCCCACCCATGCGCGCTGCGCAAGCTGCCCTGCGACAGCAAGGATGACCATATAAAGAAAGAAGATATCCTGGCCAAAACTGCCGAAAATCTGGAAAAGATGGCCGCCCTGCAGGACGCCTTTTACGCCGATGGGCGCGAGGGCCTTGTGATCATTCTGCAGGCGCTGGATGCTGCCGGGAAGGACAGCACCGTAAAGCATGTGATGGGCGGCCTGAACCCCCAGGGTGTACAGGTAACCAGCTTCAAGCAGCCCACCAGCGAGGAACTGCACCACGACTTTTTGTGGCGGGTGAACAAAGTTCTGCCGCCCCGCGGCAGCATTGCCATTTTCAACCGCAGCTATTACGAGGACGTTCTGGTGGTGCAGGTCCACGACCTGCAAAAGACCTACCAGATGGCCCCGCGCGTGCTGGAAGACAGCAAGAAGGACTTTTTTGAAAAGCGCTACCGCCAGATCCGCAACTATGAAGAATACCTGTACGAGAACAGCTACCGCGTGGTCAAAATCTTTCTGCACGTTTCCAAGGACGAACAGAAAAAGCGCTTTTTAGAGCGCATTGACCGCCCGGAAAAGAACTGGAAGTTCTCCTGCTCCGACCTGAAAGAGCGGATGCGTTTTGACGAATATCTGGATACCTTTGATGAAGTCATCACCGCAACCGCTACCAAGCACAGCCCGTGGTATGCCATCCCGGCTGACCAGAAATGGTACACCCGCTACCTGGTCAGCGAGATTGTACTGGATGCTTTGCAGAAGAGCTGCCACGAATACCCGGTGCTTTCGGACGATGCAAAGGCCGAACTGCTGAACTGCAAGGCAGCGCTGGAACAGGAATAATGCCAAACGCTGCCGGGTGGATGTTCCCCCGGCAAGCTGCAAAAGGAGGGGCGCACTTTGCCGCCGATCCGCGTATTACAAATCATGCCCGCCATGGACGCCGGCGGCATGGAAACCTTTGTCATGAATGTCTACCGTGCCGTGGACCGCAGCCAGGTACAGTTTGACTTTTTGTACCACTATGATAAGCCCTGCTTTTATGATGCTGAAATTGAAGCCCTGGGCGGGCACATTACCAAGCTGACGGTGCGGCAGGACAATAATATCCCGAAATACCTGCATGACCTGCGCGCCTTTTTTACCGCGCACCCGGAATACAAGGTCATCCACGGGCATTACAGCGGCTTTGGCATGTTTTATAATGCCGTGGCCCGCCGCTGCGGGGTGCCGGTGCGGGCAGGCCACAGCCACAACACTGCCTATGAGCACAACCTGGTGGGCCAGCTGGACCGGCTGATGAGTTCCCGCTTTGACCACGACCTGACCCACCGCTTTGCCTGCAGCCAGCGCGCCGGGGAGATGCTGTACGGCAAACACCCGTTCACCGTGCTGCCCAACGGCATTATGACCGATGTGTTCGCCCTCCACGATCCCGCCGCCCGCGCCTTCCTGCGCGCTGAGCTTGGCGTGCAGGAAGGCGAAATTCTGTTTGGCCATGTGGGCCGTTTTTGTGAGCAGAAAAACCATGCCGGGCTGCTGCGCATTTTTGCCGGGGTCAGCCGCCGCATGCCCAACGCCCGGCTGGTGCTGATCGGCACCGGCGAGCTGGTTGATTCCACCCGTGCCCTTGCCCAGGAGCTTAACCTGAGCGACCGGGTAATTTTTGCCGGGGTGCGCAAGGATATGGCCGCGCTGTACCACGCCATGGATGTATTTTTGCTGCCCAGTTTGTTTGAGGGGCTGCCCGTTGTGCTGGTGGAAGCCCAGGCCGCCGGCCTGCCCTGCTTTGTGGCCGATACGGTGGACCCCGGCGCGGCGTTTGCCGGCAACATCCACTACCTGCCCTTGCAGAATGAAGCCGCCTGGGCTGATTCCATTGCCGCGGCGGACCTGACCCGTGACCCCAACGCCCAGGCCAAAGCCATTGCCGCCGGATTTGATGTACACACCAGCGCGGGCATCCTGCAAAAATTTTACCTGGAACAGACGCAGAAATATACAAAGGAGGTGCAGCCATGAGTGAAACCGAGCCCCAGTTCAAAGGCCCTGCCATTGCCGTGGTGGTGCCGGTACATAACGGCGCTGTGTTTTTGCAGCAGTGTCTGGCATCCCTGGCTGCGCAGACCTTTGGCGATTTCGCCTGTTTTGTGGTGGATGACGGTTCCACCGATGAAAGCGCCGAGCTTGCCGCCGCGTGGGAAAGCCGGGATGCCCGGTTTGTTGTGATCCACCAGCGCCAGAGCGGTGTTGCCGCCGCCCGCGCTGCCGGGGTGCGCGCGGGGCTGAACCTGAACGCCCGGTGGTTTGCCTTTTGTGATGCGGACGACTGCTACCACAAGCAGTTTTTGGATGCGCTGTACCGCGCTGCCCAAACCACCCGCTGCCAGATTGCCTGCTGCCGGTATGACTGCTTTACCGAGGATATTCCTCCGGAAAGCCCGCCGCCCAGCCAGACCACGGTGTTTCAGCCGCCCGCCCATCTGGATGCCCTGCTGCATGACCACCGGGTGGACTTTGGGCTGTGGAACAAGCTGTACGCCCACGAGCTGATCACCGCCGAGATCATGGACAACGGCCTTGCCTACAACGAAGACCTTGTGGCCAACTGGCAGATTTTCAGCGCGGCAGACGGCTGTGCCTATGTGGATTTTGCAGGCTACCATTACCGGCAGCACGCAGCTTCGGCCAGCCACCGTGCCCTGCCGCCGGAAAGCATTGACCAGCAGCGCCAGGCCGCCGTGTTCATCCGCGAGCATGCCAGCCCGGCCATCCAACAGAGCGCCAACGCCTTTTATTACGAAAAGCTGGTCTACCTTGCCAGCATGATTTTGCGGCGGGACGATGCCGCCGCCTACCGCGTGCAGATCAACGAGCTGGGGGTGGGCATCCGCGCCGGGCTGCAGGACCCTAACCTTGGCCGCAACCCGCGGCTGCCGCTTTCCATCCGCGCGGCGGCGTGGGCAACCATCAACTGCCCGGTGCTGTGGCGCAAAGTGTGCCGTACCATGTTAAAAGACCGGCGCTGACTCCTTTTGCACAGGATAAACACCATGCGTATTTTATTTATACTGGATAGTGTGGAAAACCCAACCTCTGCCAATGTGCTGATGGCACAGCGTTTGGCAGGGGTGCTTTGTGCTGCCGGGCACACCGTACACCTGCTGGAACTATGGGACGGCCTGCATCCCCAGCCGGAGCTGCCCGGCTGCACCGTGCACTGCCTTGCCTTTGCGGACGAGCGCCTGATGAACGCCGCGCTGGAAAACGGCCGCAGTAGCGGTTCGCCCATTCCGGTGCGGCTGGCGCGGCTTTGCTGCCAACCCACGGCGGTGGCGGCGGCGTTCCGCCAGCTGGTGCTGCACGCCCCGCGCCGGGTGGTGGATACCCGCCGGGAGCTGGAAAAGCTGGATGCTGCGTTCCATTTTGAGGTGATCTGCGCTGTTTGTGCGCCCTACCGCGCCGCGTTTGCGCTGGAAACCGCGCAGGTGCAGGCCAAAAAGGCCATCTGGCAGCTGGACCCCTATGCTTCCAATCGGGATTATCAGGCCCCCGGCGGCTACCCGCGGGAGCTGGAGCTGCTGAACCATCTGACCGCCGCCTTTATCACCCGGCAGGCCGTTGGGGATTACGCCCCCGGCGCCCCGCTGGCCGCGGCGGCGGAAAAAGTTCATGTGCTGGATTTCCCCAGTCTGGTGCCCCCGGCGGCAGTGCCGAACCATGCAGCAGACAGCAAAAAGCGCTGCGTGTTCTGCGGTTCTTTGTATCCCGGCCTGCGGGAGCCGGGCTTTGCGCTGGAACTTTTCCGCGCCCTGGGCCCGGCCAGCGGCTGGACCCTGACGATGGCAGGCGGCGGCTGGCAATACTTTGCCGCGGACGCTGCCCAGACCAAGGCTGTATTGGGCGAACAGTTTGAACAGCCCGGCCCCGTGCCCGCCGAAACCGCCCGCACCATGCAGGCACAGGCCGATGTTCTTTTGAACCTTGGCAACGCGGTAGACAACCAGCTGCCCAGCAAACTGTTTGACTACTTTGCTGCGGGCAAGCCAGTTTTGCACCTCTGCGTGATCGAAAACGACCCTGCCCTGCCCTATCTGGCCCGCTATCCGCTGGCGCTGGTGCTGCACCAAGGCCAGGCTGATGCTGCGGATATTCTGCACCGCTGGCTGGGTGAAGTGTGCGGTAAACAGCTGCCCTTTGGGGAAGTGTGTGACCTCTTCCCTGAGCTGGTGCCGCAGGCGGTTGCGGCTGAATTTGTGAGGTGGCTAATGTGAAGGTACTCTGGCTTGTCAGCATCACCATCCCTGCTGCCGCGGATGCCTGCGGTTTGCAGGCAAAAGAGATCGGCGGGGGTTGGCTTTCCGGCGCGCTGGGCGGCATGACCGCCGCACCGGACGCCCCGGCCATTACCGTTGCCAGCGTGGATGCCCGCGCGGAAACTTTAACCGTTTGCAGCAAAAACGGCGTAAGTTTTGCACTGGTTCCCACCGGAAGTGTGGAAAACTTTTCTGCCCTGCTCAAAAAGATTGCCCCGGATCTTGTCCATATCTGGGGCACCGAGTACGCTGCCGCCCGCACCATACAGCAGGCGGCCCAGGCGGCGGGGATACCGGTGCTGGTGGGCATCCAGGGCGTAATGGTTGACTGTGCCCTGCACTTGAATGACGGCGTGCCAGCACGGCTGCTGCACTCCTGCGCGCCGCAGCATTTGATTGACCGCCATGTGCCGGGCGGGCTGCTGGACGTGAACCAGGCCCGTTTTGACACCCTTGCCCAGAGCGAAGCCGCCGTGCTGGCCAACGCCCGCCATGTGACTGGGCGCACCAGCTTTGACCGTTCCGCCGTTCAAAAGCTGGCCCCGCAGGCCAGTTATTACCCCTGCAACGAAACGCTGCGCCCGGAGTTTTACACCCCACCGGTGTGGCACCCCCGCACCTTTGGCGAAGCGCCGGTGCTGCTGCTCAGCCAGGGCAACTACCCGCTCAAAAACCTGCATACCGTGCTCAAAGCGCTGCCCGCCGTGCTGGCGCAGTACCCCGGCGCGGTGCTGCGGGTGGCGGGCTGGCCCCCGCTGGACAAAGGGCCGCTGCTGCGCCCGGTGATTGACTGGATGTTCCCCTACCAGACCTGGTGCAAACAGCTGATCCGCCGCCTGGGGCTGGCGGACCATGTGCAGTACACCGGCCCGCTGGATGCCGCCGCCATGCGGCAGGCTTACCTGGATGCCGATCTCTTCCTGTTGCCGTCTTACAGCGAGAACAGCCCCAACAGTCTGGGCGAAGCCATGCTGCTGGGCCTGCCCTGCGTGGCCAGCGCGGCAGGCGGCATCCCGGATATGCTGCAAAGCGGCGTGCAGGGGATGCTGTACGGTGCCGCCGGGGATGATGCCGCCCTGAGCGCGGCCATTTTACAGGTGCTTGCCCTGCCGGACCACGGCACGGCGCTGGGCACCGCCGCGCAGATCCGCGCCCGGGTGACCCATGACGCGGCCAAAAACACCGCACAGATGATTGAAATTTACCGCAAAGTCCTGCAAAGGGAGGGAACACTGTGAGCCTGCCCGCCATTGGGGTGGTGATCCCCTGCTATAAGGCCGAGCACACGCTGCGCCAGACGGTTGAAAGCGTGCTGCAGGGTGCACCGGACAATTTGCAGCTGGTGCTGGTGGAGGACGGCAGCCCGGACGGCACCGGCGCGTTGTGTGATGCCCTTGCCGCCCAGGACCCCCGCGTTACCGCACTGCACCAGCCCAACGGCGGGGCATCCGCCGCGCGCAACGCGGGGTTGGATACACTGTGCCGCAGCGGTGCCGAGTGGGTGCTGTTTGTGGATGCGGACGATACCCTGCTGCCGGGGCTGTGGCAGGCGCTGCCCGCTGCATTTGATGCGCAGCCGGGCCTGATTTTGTACGGCATGGTGCGCGCCAGCGGCCCTGCCCCCAATCCGCTGGCCCCCGGCTGCTATGCCGGCCCCGCCGCGCTGGGGGATGCGCTGGACCCGCTGCTGTTTGAAAGCGGCTACCTCGCCGCCCCCTACCCCAAGCTGTTCCGGCTGGATGTGATCCGCCGGAACAAGCTGCGGTTTGACCCACGCTTAAAAATCAATGAAGATGTTTTGTTTAATCTTCAATATTTGCGGTTTTTGCTTTTTTTACAAAAAAACTCTGCCATTTATTGCCTTGCAGGTGTATACTATAATCAGAATGATATGCTTGCGGGCAGTCTGTCCCGCTCCCTGCGGGGGGATTTGCTGGACGCCGAGGCTGTGACCCGCCCCGTGCTGGAAGCATTCTTGACGGATGCCAAGCTGCCTGCACCAGAAATTGACCGCCTGGTGCAAATAAGCCGGGTGCGTGCCGCGTTAAATCAATATGGGCTGCTGACCGGCTGCCCCGGCCGCATGCCGTTTGCCCAGCGGCGGCAGCTGTTTGCCCGCATTTTGCAGGATGCTGATGCCCGCGCAGCTCTGCGCGCCCGCCTGACTGCGGACCCCAACCGCCTGCTGGCGCTGCCCTACCGGCTGGGGGTATTTTTGCACAGCGCCTGGCTATTGGCCGCTTATACCCAGCTGAAAAACCGCTTTTTATGAGAGGAACGTTTTGCATGCCGAACCCGACCATTTCCATTGTGACAACTGTATATGACGCCAAGGATTACATTCCCCGCACGGTGCGCAGCATTCTGGCCCAGAGCTTTACGGACTTTGAGCTGCTGCTGGTGGAGGATGGCAGCCCCAACGGCTGCGGCGAGCTGTGTGATGAGCTTGCCAAAACCGATCCGCGCATCCGGGTGTTCCACAAGGAAAACGGCGGCCCGGCCTCCGCTTTGAACGTTGGGCTGGACAATGCCCGCGGGGATTACATCGGCTTTGTGGATTCGGACGACCTGGTGGATCCGGATCTCTACGAAACACTTTTGAATGCCATCCGCGAAAATGATGTGCGCATTGCCTCCTGCAATGCCGACGCGGTGGACGAACAGGAAAAGCCCGTGCCGGGGGCCGGGGTCAACATCAACATTGCCGGGCGGCACATGGCCATGGAGCTGCTGCTGGATACCTTTAAAACCGGCGGCTTTTACGGGCTGCTGTGCTGGAACAAGCTGTTTGACATCCGCCTGTTCCGCGATAAAGGCGTGCATTTTGACGAAACCATGTTCTTTGGCGATGATGCCAGCGAGCTACACCGCGTGTATGACGGCGAGTATGTTTACTGTGTGCCACGCGTGCTGTACCACTACCGGCGGCGCGGCGGCCAGATGACCGAGGTGCTGTTTCCGCCGCGGCGGCTGGATGATTTGAAAATGTACTGGAACTGGCTGGGCTGGTTTGCCGCGCAGTCGGACAAAACCGAATATAAAGGTTATTATGAATGGGCCGTGGCATGGTACTGGAAGGTGTTTTACCTGTTCTGGTGCCAGGCCAGCGAGGCCGGAGCCATGGCAAAGCTGAAACCGGAATTTTTGAAGCACAAAAAGCATCTGGACAGCATTTTGCCGGACATCCTGCGCTGCCCGCATGTGCCCGGTGCCGAAAAAGCGCGCGCTGTGCTGTTCTGCGCCGCACCGGGGCTGACCTACACGCTGGCACACGCCCGCGGCAAGCTGCATGGCAGCAAAACGGACTGAGGAATGAGGGGGAAAAACAAGATGGAACATATTGCAGTTAGTGTGATCGTTCCCATTTACAACGCAGAGCCCTGGCTGGAAGAGTGCGTGCAGAGCATTCTGGACCAGGATTTCCCGGCCAGCTACGGCACGATCGAAGTGCTGCTGATCGATGACGGCGCAACGGATGGCAGCGGCGCTTTGTGTGACCGCCTTGCCAAGCGGGACAACCGCATTAAAGTGGTGCACCAGGAGAACCAGGGGCTTTCCGGCGCGCGCAACACCGGCATTGATATGGCCCGCGGCCGCTATTATGCCTTTATTGACAGCGACGATGTGGTGCGCCCGGCGTACCTGAAAAAGATGTACGAAGCCTGCGAAGCGCACGACGCCTACATGGCGATCTGCGCAGTGGAGGACGTACAGGAGAACGGCAAACCCCTGCCGGAGCCGGTGTTCACCCCGCCCACGCAGGAAGGTGTGTTCCGCGGCAAGGATCTGCTGAATGATTTTTATGCCCCCAACGGCACTTATTACACCGTTGCATGGAACAAGCTTTACCGCGCCGAGGTGTGGAAGCTGCTGCATTACCCGGAGGGCCGTCTGCACGAGGATGATTTTGTGGCGCACCGGCTGTTCTGGCGGTGCGATAAAGTGGTGTGCCTGCCGGATGTTTTGTACAATTACCGCCTGCGTTCCGGCAGCATTATGCGCACCAGCCTGAAACCCGGCGCGTTTGACGCGGTGGACGGCCTGGCTGACCGGTACCGCTTTTATGTCGAGAACGGCGCGGACCGTTCGGTGATTGATTCGGCTTATGCTGCCTGTTGGCGGCGGTATCTTTTCCTGTGCGCCAAGGTACGCCAGAACCCGGAGCCGCAGCTGGTCAAGGCCATCAGCAAGGAGCAGTTTCTGATGCAGGGGCTGATCAGCTACCTGCCCAACTGCCGCCACATGAAGATGACCGAAAAGCTTTCCGCCGCCCGCTGGGCCATGATGCCCGCCGAAAGCCTTTGCCCGGCAAAGTGATTGTTTACGGGAGCTTTCCAGCCTTTTTTGAAAAAAAGGCTTCGGCGAAAAAACTTTAATAGAATATAAGAATAAAAATAGGGATTGGATCGCGAACGGGTAAACAAAATACGCTCAAAACATATTGAAGCACGCGTTTTCCCCATAGAGACCGTAGGGGTGCACATTGTGCGCCCGCTGACCTAATGTCATAGCGTTTTTCCAAGGATTGTATATGGGACAAACGGTCACGGGACGATGCAAGCATCGTCCCCTACAAATAATTTTTAGGTTTGCGATAACCATTTTGCGTTTCTCCCCAACGCGATAAGGGCATCGCGCCCTACAGAATATTTTGCCGCTCATCACGCACTTTCAAACATTCCAAAGCCTAATATTTCCTGAGCGGCGCTGCGCGCCGCGGTCCACCACCATTATTCTTTATTCTTTTTTAATTATTCTTTACCTACCCCATTCCTAATTAAACTCCTAACTCCTACCTCCTAACTATTCCTCCGTCCACACCAAACTTTCAAACCAACGAAAAAAGGGGTTGTCCATTTTGCCGCTGCGCTCGCCGAATACACCGCGCAAACCGCGCATTTTGCTGGTTCCGCCGCCGGAGCTGCCGGTTCCTGCTGTGCAGGGCGGCGCGGTGGAAACCCTTGTCACCCACCTGATCCGTGAAAATGAACGGGCGGGCAAGCTGGACCTGCTGTGCGCCAGCATCCCGGACCCGGAAGCCGCCGCCCAGGCACAAGGGCTGCAGCACACCAAAATGCTGTACGTTGCTAAGCCCCGCGGCGTGCGCCGGTATTACCCCATGGTGTTTCTGGAGCGTTGCTTTGGCGTTGCCGCCCCGTATGACCCGTGGTATCAAAAGGTTCAGCTTTCCCTTGCACTGGAGCTGCCCACGCCGGACCTGATTGTGGCGGAGGGCGGCACCCTGACCCAGTGCAGCGCCATCAGCAAAATGTTCGGCAAGCGGCGTTGCCTGGCCCACCTGCACGGCCAGACCAGCTGCAGCCATGAGATGGACGCCATTTACGGCGGTATTCTGGCCCTGAGCGAGTTTATCCGCGATGATTACCTCAAAACCAGCGAGCTGGACCGCAAACATGCCTACATCCTGCACAACTGCATTGATACCGCCCGCTTTGTGCCCGGCCCGGCGGATGCTGCGCTGCGGGCTTCCCTCGGCTTTGCGCCGGAAGATTTTGTTGTACTGTTCTGCGGCCGCCTGGAGCCGGATAAGGGCATCCACAAGCTGTTGGAAGCGATGGAGAATATCCATGACCCGCGCATCAAGCTGCTGATTGTGGGCAGCCCGTTTTTTGGCCGTACCCAGCAAAGCCCGTTTTTGCGCAAGTTGGAACAGCAGGCCGAGACCCTTGGCGACCGGGTGCGCTTTACTGGCTATGTGCCCAATGATTCGATGCCGGAATATTACCGCCTGGCGGACCTTGTCTGCGTGCCCACCTTGGTGGAGGAAGCCGCCGGGCTTGTGGCGGTGGAAGCCATGGGCTGCGGCCGACCGGTGCTTGCCACCCGCAGCGGCGGTATGCCGGAATATCTGGACGGCAGCCAGGCCGTGCTGGTGGACCGTGACGGCAATGTAGCCGGGCAGCTGAGCTTTGCCATCCGCATGCTGTACGAACACCCGGATCTGCGCGCCCAGATGAGCACCGCCGGTGCAAAGACGGCACAGCGCTATTCTTCTGCACGCTTTTATGATGATTTTGTACGCATTGTGTACGATTTTGGAGGTCACCTATGGAACAGCCCGTCATCTGTGTGATCGTTCCGGTATACAAGGCGGAAGCCACCCTGCCCCGCTGCATCGAAAGTGTGCTGACCCAGCAGCTGCCGGGCGGGCTGCGGCTGATCTTGGTGGACGATCAAAGTCCAGACCGCAGCGGCGAAATTTGTGACGCTTACGCCGCAAAGGATCCCCGTGTGATGGTACTTCACCGCAAGGAACGCGGGGTTTCCGGCGCGCGCAATGCCGGGCTACGGGCCGCCACCGGCGAGTATATTGTATTTTTGGACAGTGACGATGCCCTGCGCCCCGGCGCTTTGGCCGCCGCCCTTGCGGCACAGGCCGCTGCCCCCAACGCTTTTGTGCTCTGGCACTACACCATGCAGCCGGACGATACCACCCCTGTAACCACAGTAGCCCACCCGGCCCAACAGAGCGACCTGGCCCGCCTGCACCTGGACTGCCTGATCGCCATGCCTTGGAACAAGCTTTACCGGCGCACATACGCCCGGCAGCTTGCCTTTGACCAGGCTTATACCCTTGGCGAAGATTTGCAGTTTGTGCTGGATTATCTGGCTCTGCTGGGGCGCTGCCAGCCGGATTTCAGCTACCTTGTGCTGGAAAGCGCCCTGACCTTTTACGATTGCAGCCGCACCGGCACCCTTTCCACCAAGTACCACGCCAATTACTGCGAAATTTGGCCCAAGCATTTTGCCAAGCTGAACGCCGCCTGCACCGCTGCTGCTTGCCCGCCGCAGGATATGCTGCCGCTGCACCGCGCGGAATTGCAGGTTTTGGCAGAGGGTGCCGCAGACATTTTGCGGCGGGACCCCGATGCCATGCCCGCACGCCGCGCCAAAGCCCGCACCGCGCTGCAAAGCCCATGGCTGAAAAGCCTGCTGGATACAATGCGCCATGAGCACTGTTACAGCCCCTATTACCTGCCCTGCCGCTGGAACAGCTTGCGTCTGCTATGGATGTTGTCCGAAGCTGCGCGCACGCAGAGCCCCCTGTTCGGCAAGCTGGACTGGGCTGGGTATTATTTGCTGCTGGGCCGCATGAAGCGCGACTGAACCGCAGCCTTCTTTCTCTCTGGTATTACAGTACATTTCCCCC
>ERZ809276.717-NODE-717-length-13307-cov-7.143073_pt1 | contig 13307 bp, 8 predicted proteins | sample MGYA00520512_ERZ809276 | MGnify/ENA primary metagenome ERZ809276 (study PRJEB31576, sample SAMEA3212661) | Homo sapiens | biome: human-gut; feature: human gut; material: fecal | place: Sweden | collected 2012 ...
GCACGATTTGCATCTTGCATTTGGATGTGTCGAAACCTTTCAGGTTATTGTGCGGGATGATAATGCGCGAGAAACCCAATTTTTCCGCTTCTAGGATGCGCTGCTCGATACGGTTCACCGGACGGATCTCTCCCGAAAGCCCCACCTCGCCACACATCGAGATACCCGGCTCGATCGAAATGTCGAGGCTAGAAGAAAGAATTGCACTGATCACCGCCAAGTCGATCGCCGGATCATTCACCTTCAGCCCACCAGCAATATTCAAAAAGACATCTTTCTGAACCAGCTTAAATCCGGCACGCTTTTCGAGCACCGCGAGCAACATGTTCATACGCCTAAGATCGAATCCTGTCGCGCTACGCTGAGGCGTCCCATAGACAGCAGAACTCACCAACGCCTGTGTCTCGATCAGGAAGGGACGGATCCCCTCGATCGCAGCCGCGATCGCCACGCCGCTCAATCCCTCATGATTCTGCGTTAGGAGTAGTTCTGAAGGGTTACTGACTTCGCGAAGACCATCCTGCCGCATCTCGTAAATACCTAATTCCGCCGTGCTTCCGAAACGGTTCTTGATGCTGCGGAGGATACGATACATATAATGCTGGTCACCCTCAAATTGAAGTACGGTGTCAACGATATGTTCCAACACCTTCGGCCCGGCAATACTCCCTTCCTTATTGATATGGCCGATCAGAAGGACAGGTGTGCCGCTCTCCTTCGCATATTTCAGAATAGCCGCACTGCACTCGCGTACCTGCGAAACACTTCCGGGAGAAGATTCGACCACCTCCGTATAAATGGTTTGTATCGAGTCGATAATCAAGAGGTCGGGTTGAACGTTCTTGGTCTGTACGAATATCTGTTCGAGATTGGTCTCACAGAGAATGAAACAATCTGGATTCTCGTGCGCGATGCGGTCGGCACGGAGTTTCAACTGGCGACTGCTCTCCTCGCCGGAGACGTAAAGCGTGCGGAGTCCCTTCAACCCCAAAACGGTTTGCAGGACGAGGGTCGATTTCCCGATACCCGGTTCCCCGCCGATCAAGACCAGTGATCCTTTTACCAGACCGCCGCCAAGAACACGGTTCAACTCCCGGTCTCCGAGGTCGACACGCGTCTCCTCTTCAGAAGTAATATCTCGAAGCAGGACGGGACGCACTTTGCCACCATCCGAAACGCCATAAAGTGCCCGCTTTCCGACCGGTTCCTTTACCACGATCTCCTCAACATACGTGTTCCACTCCCCGCAGGAAGGACATTTCCCGATCCATTTCGGAGAGTCAGCCCCACAGTTGGAGCAAACATATACCGTTTTTGCTTTTACCATTCTCTTATTTATTAATTACATGGACGCTTTGGAGACATAAAAAACATTCCATTTTTTAAGATTATAAAACTGTCAATTCACGGACGAAAAGACGGTTTATTATCCGAAAAGATCAAGCGTCAACTGCTTTTTCTCAGCTTCGAGCTTCCTGAGGTGGCGTTTCCCTTGCGGCGTAATGATTTCCATCTTATCGAAGCGGGTACGGATCACCGTCTCGACCGTGTAGCTGATGTTAACAACTTCACCTAGTTCACTCATCTTCCGTTGTATCTCTAGCACACAATCTATACACATACCGCTCTTGAAGGCAATCTTTTCATCGAACATATCTTTCTTGAAATCTTCGTCGCACATGTAAAAGTCGATTGTCTCGCCACCCTTGTTGTAGATGCCTTTCCAACGGTAACGGGCATCTTTCAGCACAGGTGAGATGATTTCTATCGTTGCTTTGTTGTCTTTAACAGGAGGCAATTCGTCAGAACGGAGGATGTAATAGTCAAACTGTTCGCGTTTGACCTCCAACGATCCCGAACGGCTGCGGTTATTTTCGTTCAGTTCGCGTAAAGTGAACTTTGTCACCTTCGGATAACCGCGTACAGCTTCGTAAAAGTTCGATTTGCATTTACAAAAACGCGGCGATGCACTGAGCAGTTCCACCAACTCGCGTGTCACGGTAATACCGGGTATTTTTTTTCTCAAATTACTACGCAATAAGGCAATTTCGCGCTGCATCTTTTCTTCGTCGGCCACCGAACGGTCCACAACCGGTTGTCCACCGACCAAAAGGGACGGACGCGTCCATACCTGCATGAACAAGTTAAGGAGAACAGAGATCAGGCGGCTGTTTTCACCTGCCACCGACCAGATTTCGCGAAAGCCCTCCTGTTGGGCAAAAGACTCGCAATAGACAGTCATTTTGATATCCAACATGTCTGCTAACGTCCGAACAAGCGAGAGTACCTCCTTTTCTGAACGATGTTTGATCATGGCATCCATGTAGTTTGACTTATCATTGAAGTAGTACCGCAGTTCGAGTTTGTTATCAAACTTTATCATAACTTACTCTGTTTTGGGTTTTCGATCGAAGAACGGGTTTTTCGAGGACGCACTTACCGGAATCGCCATCACACATTTGCAGTCGCCCAACATTCCCAAACGCTGTGCAGCCATACCGGCACTGAACATCACACGCGTATCCAGGCGCAAATCCGACGCCGTGGCACAAGCCGAACCGACCGCAATGCCCAAGTCCACCGAATTAATCGCACAAGGGACGGCTTCCGGCTTCTCCACACAAGTCGGAAACCCGCAGTGCGCGCAATTCAAACCCTGAACCTGCTGGCGCGTACCAGCAATCATGATGGCTTCAGCCTGAAGAATATTGTCAGCATCACGCAAAAAGAATTTTAAACCGGTTTCGCCGGACATGATGACAAGCTCTTCGGAAAGGCGTTTGATATCTTCATCCGTCACCATCGCCACTTCAATAATATCGATGCCTTTCCCTTTCGGAGCTGTCCGAGCGGCTGTCATCATCTGACGAACAGCCTGTAACACATACTCGTGTCGTATTTCTCTTTCGTTCTGTATCATTTTATATTGGTTTAGCACGAACAAAGATAATAATTACTCGTTTTATAGCTCAAGATTTGTCATCTTTTCTGTAACATCAAATGGATAGTCGGGGTATTCGTAAATACTGAAACGAGGTTCAGTCCCCCCCTCGGAATAATTCCAAATACTGATATACTCCCGCACATCTTCACCCATATCCTGTAATTGGCGCAGGTAGGCGGCGACGGACTTGTTCTCGACGATGTAGACTTCTCCTATCCGATCGATAATCGGGCTGTGACGGCGTCCGGTGTCGTGGTCGAATTTCAGGATACGCTTTCCCTCTGCTGTCAAACCGACCGTCCGAAAAGTCATGCTTTTGCCGATGGCTGGAAGATTCAACACACTGCGGTCGGTGGCAGCAAAAAGAAGATGGTTCTCTTTCAAAAAACCGGACAATTTCTTTCCTAAGGGTCGCTCATAGCGGATCAGCCGATACAGTTCCTTCTGCTTCTCTTTGGGGATAAGGCCGAAAACTTTCTCTTCTTGCTGTTCCTGTAAAGAACGGCTATTAGGAGCGAACACGGCATAGTTCTCGTGAAAACCCTTAACCGAAAAAGTGTAATAGCACACCACCCCCATCGCATTCAACGTCTGACGAAGTTTTGCCGTATGCCCACGCCGAGAAGCGGCAACGGTGTAGACCAACTGGTTAGTGATGATCCAACCGGCGGAGAGAATCGCCTCGATCGCCTTTTTTGCTTCCGGCGTGACCTCCAACGGGGATTGAAAATGTGTCTGGATAATAAACTGCGTAACACCGACACGTGAGGCTTTATCTTTGAAACTCCTCAAGATGCCGACTAGTTCGTCCGTGATTCTGAGAGGCAAGTAGGCAAGCAGGCGAGAACCCAAGCGGACCCGTTGTAACTCAGCGTACTTCTCCCCTTCGGGACGACTCTCGTTGGCTTTTCGTTTCCGGACCGCCATCTTATAGACAGCATCAAGTATGTTGCGGAGCGTCGCGTTCTGACTCATCAACGCGTCGCCTCCAGTAATCAAGATATCCCTAAGCTGCGCATCCTCTTCAAAATAGCGCATCAACCGACGCAGTTTCTTATCCCATGTTTCCTTTGGTTTCAAAGATTCGAAATCAAAATTCAAGCGCTCGCTCTGGAAATCATACATCCGCTGGCAGGAAGCGCACAGCCCGCCACAGGCACGCCCCATCGAATCGGGGATTAAGATCGCTACTTCCGGATAACGACGGTGTATGTTGTGTCCTTCCGGCAACAACCATCCTGCAGCATTTGGCTGTCCGGACACGACAATGTCTTCTTTCTCCCACGCCTTGATCCGGCCGTATGTATCGACCAGCTCTTCCGAATAAAGGATATAAGAGCGGATAGTTGCATCGTCATATCCGCTTGTATTCGTGTTCAGCAGGGAAAGGTAATAAGGAGTCACAAAAAACGGCATGCCTTTCTTACGAGCACGTGCCAACAGGTCCATCGTTCCAGCCGACAGGGAACCGCCAAGGAAATAGTTCAGTTCCGTCGGGCTTTTGAAAGCCATCGCAAGATGGAAACGGCCGGTATTCCACCATTCCTGCACTTTGACGTATTTCTCGGCATAGCTCATCCCTTCCGTAAACTGGAACCGAGAGGTCGGGGCATGACGCCGTTCGATCTTACGTATCAACCCGGCAATGATTCGCTCTTTGTTGGAGTGACGGATCGCCATCACCTCCTCGTCCAGTCCGGTCGGCCAACGGTTCATCTGCCGTTTGACAAGCGAACGGTCCGGAACGATTTCCTCCGGCTTCTCCAGCAATTCGAATTGCCGGTACAGGTCGATAAAGAAGTCCGGCGAAACATCTTCCTCCAGCTTCCCGGCCAGGAACTGCCACAGGCAGGTAATCGTCCATACCGGTATCTCCTCACCTGTTGAAAGCTCGGAGACCATCATACCGTCATGTTCGATCAACAGAAGAATACGCTTCGCCACGGCATTTCCCATATTGCTCCCGCCAACCGTCCTGTCAATACGGGAAGAAACAAAAGAGCGCAAGGCTTCTTTAAAAAGCGCTGCGCTCTCACTTTCTTCCGCCATCGTTACCAGTTGGGGAAAATCTTTTTTAAATGCTTTTGTCAATTGCGAAATGTCATACGAAAGTAATCTTCTTTTAATCATAAGCAAATACTTTTGAGGAAGGATTATTGAATGTTATTTTGAAGTCATTTGTCTACAAATATAACATTTTTCTCTAACCATCAAAAGCATGTTACTTATAAAACATCTTAAAAGTCTTACAAATCACAACAAAATGACAAAACAAGGGACCTATTCGCCACCTTTCTGCTACTTCCGCTTCATCTTCACTTCATACAGGTCGTGCCGGCGATCTTTCAAATTGCGAACACTTCCGTACGTGTGCAATTCATTCAGCAAATCGAGATCCACATCCGACACCAGGATCATTTCCGTATTCGGAGTCGCCTCAGCTCTTTTACCGTCTGTCGGAAAAGCAAAATCGCACGGAGTGAAGACACCTGACTGTGCATACTGAATATCCATATTATGGACACGGGGCAAGTTGCCGACACTACCGGCTATGACGACAAAACATTCGTTTTCGATCGCACGTGCCTGCGCGCAAACACGGACACGCGAATAGGCGTTTTGCGTATCGGTCAAGAAGGGTACAAACAGGATCTGCATTCCCTGGTCCGCCATGATACGCGACAATTCCGGAAATTCGACATCGTAACAGATTAGGACACCAATCTTGGCACAGTCCGTTTCGAAAGTCCGCACCATCTTACCTCCGGAAAGTCCCCAGCTCTTCGCTTCATCAGGCGTAATATGAACTTTCTCATATGTCTCATAGCTACCGTCACGGCGACAGAGAAAACCGACATTATACAACCCGTCGTCTTTGATCAACGGCATGCTCCCGGTAATGATATTGATGTTGTAGCTGATCGCCAAGTTGATGAAACGATTCAGCATCTCGTCCGTGTATTTCGCCAGCTCACGGATCGCTTCCGACTCGCTCATGTGGTTGAACTTAGCCATCAAAGGGGCATTGAAGTATTCGGGGAAAAGTATGAAATCGCTCTTGTAATCAGATACGGCATCCACGAAAAATTCCACCTGTTCGAACACATCATCGAGTCCCTTGTAAGGCCGCATCTGCCACTGGACAAGGCCGACGCGAACGGTCGTCTTGGTCGAAACTATTTCTGGAGTCGGCTGATAATAAATGTTGTCCCATTGCAACAGAGTCGCATAATGTTTGGATTCCTCATCGTTCGGCAAATAATTCGTCATCACTTTACGAACATGGAAATCATTCGATATTTGAAAAGTCAGCACCGGATCATAAATTTCTCTTTTACGGACCTTATCAATATATTCCTTCGGGCGCATCATATCCGCATATTTATGATAATTCGGGATACGTCCGCCGAACATAATCGCTTTCAAGTTCAGGCTTTCACACAATTCCTTCCGATAATCATACATACGCCGTGCCAAACGCAGGCCCCGGTAATCGGGATGGATAAAGACCTCTATTCCATACAGGATATTGCCTTTTGGATTATGCGTATTAAAGGTTTCGTTTCCAGTAACAAAGGCGTAAGTATGGTCGTTCTTTACCTTGTCGTAATCGACGATGATAGACAAGGCGCACCCCACGATCTTATCATCCACGACCGTAACCACCTGCCCTTCCGGGAAAATAGTGATTAACTTCTTGATTTGCTCACGTGTCCAAAACACATCCGAGCCGTCTGAATAAACTCTTGTAAAAGATTGAGATAATTGTCGGTAGTCCGCCATCTGCAAAGTACGGACCTCTACTTTGTTAATCTTAGGAGCATGTTCCATTTCTCATTTCAGTTTTTAAGAACGATGCAAAAGTATAAAAAGTTTCATCTGGATGAAACAAAAATTCCATGATAGCCAAAAAGACGGATGCAAACCTTCTACATCCGTCTTTTCGTCTAAAAGCTTTAGCAACCACCGCCCAACGCCCGGTAGAGAAGGATCTTTTTCCGGCAAAGGTCGGTGATGATGTCAATACGTTCCAATTCGCTATCCAGATAACGTTCATTGGCAGAGAGCACTTCGAGGAAGCCGACATAATTCAATTTGAAAAGTTCATTGGCATTGGTGACCGAACGTTGGTGAGCTACGGTCTCCACTTCTTTCAGGCGGACACGCTCCACTTGGTTTAGACCGGCACAATACAAATCCAATACTTCCGTATAGGCCTTCAAGGCCGTTTCGTGATATTGCGACAAGGCAATCCGTTGCGAAGCACGCGCCTCGTTCCACATCGAACGAATCTGGTTCCGCTGGAAGACTGGTGCAGTAATTCCTGCTGCCAAATCGTAAACCAGCGAAGCAGGCGCTGTGAACCATTTGCCAAGATCAAAGCTATTGAAGCCGCCTCCCGCACCCAACACCAACGAAGGATAGAAGGCTGCTTTAGCCGCCATTACATCCGCCTTTGAAGCCAGCAATTCCATCTCGGCGGCCCGTACGTCGGGACGTAAGGTCAGCATGTTCGCCGGAACACCGTCTGATAGCGGGAAAGGGATCTGACGCAGCTCTTCAAAACTCATACGCCTGATTTCAAACGGAAAGACACCTAACAGGCAGGCTATCGCACGCTCTTTCTCCCCGATCAGTTGGTCATTTTCCAACAGTTTGCTTTCTATCAGTAGCATACGGGCATGAAACTGGTCGACAGCCAACTGCGTCTCGGCCCCCTCCTTCTTCAGCTGGCGAGTTAGCTCATACGAACGTTTGGAACTGATATGGGCTTCTTCCAAGACATCCCGACGTTTATCCAAACCGATCAGTTCATAATAGTGGACAGCCAATTCGGATATCAGGACCGACTGCGCAAAACGGGTTGCCTCAACCGAAGCCATCCAACGAGCCACAGCCGCCTGTTTCTTACGTGTCAGCTTCCCCCATATATCCGCTTCCCACTGGAAATTCAGGAAAAGTCCGAAATCACGGTAAGGGTCCGGGATATGTTTGTCTTTCGCCAAGGAAGGAACATTAGTCTCGCTATTCCCCACTCCGTCCATCGTATATTCGCCGAAACGGTTGACCGAAGTCCCGATGCCGAGGCTAACTTCAGGCAATAGCAAGCCTTTTGCCCGTTGCAGGTTGGCCCGGCTCATTGTCACCCGTTCCATGCTTTGCTTGAACGAATAATTATTCTGCAAAGCGACCTCCACATATCCTTGTAAGATGGAATCCTGGAAAAACACATTCCACTCCAACGGCTTTACAAATGCAGTGTCATAGGTATGCCCATCTCCTTCTGGCAGTACGGCACGTTCCCCATCCGGAGAGAGCTGCGGAGCCTTGCAAGCTGTAAGGCCGATCGCCGCCCACAAGCCAACTGTAGCAATTATCTTAAAACTCATATTCTTCTTCATTTGCTTTTTGTTTCTTTTCCTTTAAGTAAGTTGCCAACGATTCAAATATCACATAAAGCCCCGGTATCAGGAAGATCCCCACGAACGTACCGATCAGCATACCTCCGGCCGCCGCCGTCCCGATGGAACGATTGCCCAAAGCACCAGCGCCACTGGCTACCGCCAACGGGATCAAACCGCTGATAAAAGCAAAAGAAGTCATCAGAATCGGACGCAAACGGCTGGTTGCCCCTTGGATGGCCGCTCCCATAATGCTGACGCCTTCCTTGCGGCACTGGTTCGCCACCTCGATAATCAGGATCGCATTCTTACCTAAGAGGCCGATCAGCATCACGAGTGCCACCTGAGCATAAATATTATTCTCCAGTCCCACCGCATATAGTAAAAGGAATGATCCGAACACACCTGCCGGAAGCGAGAGGATAACCGGAAGCGGCAGCAAAAGGCTTTCATACTGGGCCGCCAGAAGAAGATAGACAAAGACCAGACAGATCGCGAAAATAACCAAGGATTGTCCACCGGATTCTTTCTCCTCACGGGCAACGCCGGACCATTCTATATCGTAGCCTCTCGGCAACACTTCGGCAGCAATCTCCTCTACGGCTTCCAAGGCTTCCCCCGAGCTGACTCCCGGTGCTTGTTCACCGGTAATCATGGCCGAAGTAAACAGGTTATAACGGGTAATCTGACTCGGACCATACACGCGCTCCATTGTCATGAAGTTGGAATACGGAACCATGTTCCCCTCTTTATTTTTAGCATACAAACCGAACAGATCCTCCGGATTCATACGATATTCGGGAGCAGCCTGCAACATCACCTTGTACATTTGCCCGAAACGGACGAAGTTGGAAGAATAGAAACTCCCGACATAGGATTGCAAAGTTTCCATCGACTCGTTCACATCAATTCCCAGTTTTGCCGCTTTGGCCAGATCGACCCGCAGCAGATATTGCGGGAAGTTCGGATTGAAACCGGATGTGACACCCGACAAACGAGGATCGGCATTCAGCTTGGCCACAAACGATTTGGCCACTTCGTCCAACTCGGCAAATGTCCCGGCAGTCTTATCCTGCAAACGAAGTTCGAAACCGCTGGCATTACCGAAACCGGGAACCGTCGGTGGAAGGAAGAACTGGATATCCGCATCCTTGATATGCGACACGCGGTCAGCATAGACGCGCATCAGTTCCTCGGCCGTCTGCTCGCGTTCGTTCCAAGGCTTCAAGTTGATCATCCCCATGCCAAAACTGGCTCCTTCCGTTTCCGTCATCAAGCTGTAGCCTGCCAATGTGGAAACCGTTTCCACTTCTTCCAACGGCAACAGAGCGGCCTGCACTTTGCTCAAAGCAGCTTCCGAACGTTCAAGAGTCGCTCCGGGAGGCGCATCGACATTCACATAGATCATTCCCTGGTCTTCATTAGGGATAAAACCCGAAGGCAACACAAACGTCATACCCCATGTTGCCAGACAGAAAATAATCAACGACGCATAGGTCAGGAAACGCCTGTTCAGGAACAAACGCAGATTGATCTTATAACGGCGTTCCAGATGATCGTAGCGCTTATTGAATCCGTCGAAGAAACGCGCCAACAAACTTTTCTTCACCTTTTTGTCATGCGAGACAGGCTTCAGCATCAAGGCGCAGAGTGCGGGAGACAGCGTCAGGGCATTCACGCCCGAAATGACAATCGCCACTGCCAGCGTCAACGAAAACTGACGGTAGAAAATACCGACCGTACCGGACATAAAGCCTACCGGGACGAACACGGCAGACATCACCAGGGTAATGGCAATAATCGCCCCGCCGATTTCACGAATGGCGGCTTCGGTGGCTTTTGCCGGTGGAAGTTTTTCGTTGTGCATCTTCACATGTACCGCCTCCACCACGACAATGGCATTATCGACCACGATACCGATTGCCAGCACCAGTGCGAACAGTGTCAGCATATTGATGGAGAAACCCAACATCTGCATAAAGAAGAAAGTCCCGACAAGCGAAACAGGAACGGCTATCGCCGGAATCAACGTCGAACGGAAATCCTGCAGGAACAAATATACCACGATAAACACCAGCAAAAAGGCTTCCAACAACGTCCGAAGCACAACCGAAATCGAAGCATCCAGAAATCGCGAAACATCGTACGATATATTATAATCCATTCCGGGGGCAAAACTGCTTTCCTTGATTTCCTCCATCTTGGCTTTGATATTCTGAATCACCTCACGGGCATTCGAACCCGGACGCTGCTTGATCATGATAGAGGCGGAAGGCTTGCCGTCGGTCATGGAAATCATATTATAGTCTTCCGAGTCGAACTCAATCGTCGCCACATCCTTCAACCGGAGAACCGAACCGTCCGGCAACGCCTTCAACACGATCTCGCCATATTCTTCGGGAGTGCTGAACTTCCCGCTATATTGCAATACATATTGCAACTGCTGCGGAATCTTATCCGAACTGATACCGGTCTTCCCAGGAGCAGCTTCGATATTTTGCGAACGGATAGCGGCGGTCACCTCCTGCGGTGACATATTATAGGCTGCCAGCCGGTTGGGGTTCAGCCACACGCGCATCGCATAATCGCGGCTTCCCATGATCTCGACAAAACCGACCCCATCGATTCGCTTCAGCTCACGCAGGATATTGATATCGGCAAAATTGTACACAAACTTCTCGGTATGCGAACTGTCCGTGCTCATGATGTTCAGATACATCAACATACTGTTTACTTCTTTCTCGGTAATCACACCGGCACGGATCACTTCTTCGGGAAGTTCATCGAGGACTGTCGTCACACGGTTCTGCACATTCACGGAGGCGACATCCGGATCGGTTCCTACCTTAAAATAGATCGTCGTCAGCGACATACCGTCATTCGTACAAACGGTCGTCATATAGGTCATTCCAGGCACACCATTGATAGCACGTTCCAAGGGAGTCGCCACAGTTTTAGCCATCACATCGGCATTGGCTCCCGTATAACGGGCCGTCACCGTAACGGAAGGCGGAACAATATCGGGGAACTGGGTAATAGGCAAAGAGGTAATAGCCAGCAAACCCAGAAAAACAATCACAACAGAAATGACACCGGACAGAATCGGGCGTCTGATGAATATTTCAAACATACGGCTTACTTATTATTTTCGACTTCATCAGACAATTCCAATTGTTTACGGACCGTTTCAGTATCCACAATTTCAGGCGTAATAACCATTCCGTCACTCACTTGCTGGACTCCTTCATAAACGATCAGCGTATTGTCAGGCAGGTCTTTCGTTACATAATAGGCACCGTGACGAGAGAGTGGTTCGAAACTGCGGACACTCACTTTGCCTTCTTCATCAACAGTATACACGTAAGTAAAATCCTGAATCTCGAATGTCGAACGTTGCGGGACCAGTATCACGTCTTCCATTTCTGTCAGCATACGGATTTTACCCGAAACACCATGTCGCAACAGGCGGTCCGGATTGGCAAAACGCGCACGAAAAGCAATGGAACCCGTACCACGTTCAAAATCACCTTCTACGGTTTCGACCGTTCCTTTGTACGGATAGGTTGTCTGGTCCGACAGGATCAACTCCAGGTTGTTATACTCCGGCTGTTCCACTCCGCTCAACTGCGTACGTTTATATTCAAGATATTCTTTCTCGTTGATCTTGAAATAGGCAAACATTTCCGAAACATCCGTCAGGGAGGTCAACAAGCTGGACGGCGTGACCAAGCTACCGACCTTAAACGGTATACGGTCCACATACCCTTCAAAAGGAGATGTGATGGTCGTATAGGAATAATTCGTTTCCGCACGAAGCAAACGCGATTTGGCCTGCTGTACCCGCAAACGGGCGACATCGGCTTCCGCCAATGCCTGTTCCAAGCGGATCGGCGAAATGATGTCCTTTTCCACCAAGCGCTTTACACGGTCCGCTTCGACTTCCGCCATTTTCAACTCGGCCTGCACTTGCTTATAATTGGCCTGCGCCTCTTTGACCTCTTCATACAGTTCGGCAGAGGAAAGCTTGAACAAGACCTGTCCCTTCTTCACGTGCTCTCCTTCGTCAACCAAGACATCTTCAACGAACCCTTCCACTTTCGGTTTAACCTCCACAAACTGGACAGCCTGAACATCAGCCACATACGATTGGGCCACTTCGATACTCGTAGCTACCAGCTTCACCACCAGCGTATTATTTTTACTTCCGGATTTTTTTTCATGACTCCGGTTACAAGAGGTAAAAAAGCTGGCTATTAAAAACAAAAAAGGTAAATAGTTAAAAAATAATCTTCTCGTCATAAATCGTTTCTGATTAGTTTATTTTTAGGTTATAATTATAAACATGATAAAGCGTGCAATATCAGGGATACGACAAAGCCTTCCGCATACCGGCACAACATACCCATACACGCTCTGAAAAATAAAAAGAATCGGATAAGACCTAAATCAGATAGGAACAAAACCAGACAAAACTCTGGGTTTTATGAAGTTGATAAAATATAGGTAAGAATGCACATTGCTGCAATTCAAGAGAATGAATCAGCTCATGCACATTTATTATAGTCAGCCAGTCGGCTATAAAGTCTGCAACAAACTGTTGGATTTGAATCTGTTCCTGCCGGACAGTACGCAACGAGGCATTATCGTCAAAATCAAGTACATCATGCACTCCATTCTCTACCACCTCGATGGAAGAACTTGGGAAACCTTCCAGAAAGAAATCGCTGCCAACTGAATAAAACGGCATAAAGACCAACATGATCATCAAAATCACACGCTGGTAAAACTTTATCTTTTTATCCACGGTAGTTACTAACATTCCTTCCCTAAAAAACTTTTTGCAAAGATAAAGAATCCATATCTTATTTCAAAATACCGTTAATTAATCCCATAAAGAAAAAGTCCCGACGATAATAAATCATCAGGACTTTGCGGAGAAAGCGGGATAAAAAGATAAAGTT
>ERZ809276.724-NODE-724-length-13197-cov-11.708340_pt1 | contig 13197 bp, 10 predicted proteins | sample MGYA00520512_ERZ809276 | MGnify/ENA primary metagenome ERZ809276 (study PRJEB31576, sample SAMEA3212661) | Homo sapiens | biome: human-gut; feature: human gut; material: fecal | place: Sweden | collected 2012 ...
CAACCCCAAGCATCCGCGCCTGAAGGCATTTTTGTCCAAGATGCTCTGATCTGCAAAACAAAAAAAGGAACCGCCGCAGCGGTTCCTTTTTTGTTTTATAAGGGCATCTCACAGGGTCTGGTCCGGGCCCTGGGCCTGCTGCTGGCTGGTGTACAGCATCATCAGGTGGTTGGCGCTTTCCTCCAGCTGGCTCTTGGCCTGCCGCAGGGCCGCTTCCTCGGTCTCGTTCATCTTCTCGGGCTTGTCCTTGCGCAGGCAGCGGCGCAGGTTGGCCACATCGGTCTTGATGCGGTTCTTTTCGTCGCGGTCCAGCTCCTTTTTGCACTTGGACAAGGCCTCGTCCACCTTGTAGGCCAGCACCTCAGCCTGGTTGTGCAGCTCCAGCCGCTCCTTGCGGCGGCTGTCCTCGGCCTCGTAGGCCGCGGCATCCGCCATAGCGCGCTGGATCTCGTTTTCGGACAGGTTCGTGCTGCCGGTGATGGTGATGTTCTGCTCTCGGCCGGTGCCCAGATCCTTGGCCGACACCTTGACCACGCCGTTGACGTCGATGTCAAAGGTGACCTCGATCTGCGGCTTGGAAGAGAAGCTGGCCCGGATGCCGTTGAGCTTGAACTTGCCCAGGCTCTTGTTGTCGCGGGCAAAGTGGCGCTCGCCCTGCAGCACGTTGATCTCCACGCTGGTCTGCATGGGGCGTGCCGTGGTAAAGATCTGGCTCTTGCGGGTGGGGATCATGCTGTTGCGGGTGATCAGCGGGGTGGCCACGCCGCCCAGCGTCTCAATGGACAGGGTCAGCGGGGTGACATCCATCAGCACCAGACCCTGTGCGGCGGCACCGGTAGCACCAGCCAGCTTGCCGCCGCCCTGCAGCAGACCGCCCTGCACGGCGGCACCCATGGCCACGCACTCGTCCGGGTTCAGGCTGTGGCTGGGCTCGCAGCCCAGCAGCTCCCGCACCTGGCGCTCCACGGCGGGCATGCGGGTGCTGCCGCCCACCAGCAGCACCTTGCCCAGCTGGCTGGCAGAGATCCCGGCATCCCGCAGGGCGTTCTGCACCGGGGTCACAGTACGGGCCAGCAGGTCACCGGTCATCATCTCGAACTGCGGGCGGGACAGCGACAGATCCAGATGGTGGGGGCCGTCCTTGCCCACCGCGATGAAGGGCAGGTTCAGCTGCGCGGAGGGTGCACTGGACAGCTCCTTCTTGGCCTTTTCCGCTTCCTCCTTCAGGCGGCCCATAGCAGCCGGATCGCGGGAGAGGTCGATGCGGTCGGACTTCTTGAACTCGGCCACAGCGTACTCCACGATGCGCTCGTCAAAGTCATCGCCGCCCAGATGGGTGTCGCCGCCGGTGGCCAGCACTGTAAAAGTACCGTCCTCGATCTCGATGATGGACACGTCAAAGGTGCCGCCGCCCAGATCGTACACCAGGATCTTCTGGGGTGCTTCGTTGTCCAGGCCGTAGGCCACAGCGGCAGCCGTCGGCTCGTTGATGATGCGCAGCACGTTCAGGCCCGCGATGCGTCCGGCGTCCTGGGTGGCCTTGCGCTGGCTGTCGTCGAAGTAGGCGGGCACCGTGATAACGGCCTCGGTCACCGGCTCGCCCAGATAGCTCTCGGCGTCGCGGCGGATCTTGGCCAGGATCATGGCGCTGATCTCCTGCGGGGTCAGGTCCTTGCCGTCGATGTGCACCCGGTAATCGCTGCCCATGTGGCGCTTGATGCTGGTCACGGTGCGGCCGGAGTTGGTGGCGATCTGCCGCTTGGCCGCGCCGCCCACCAGACGCTCGCCGTCTTTGGTAAAGGCCACCACGCTGGGGGTGGTGCGCTCGCCCTCTGCGTTGGTGATGACCACAGGCTTGCCGCCTTCCACCACCGCCACACAGGAATTTGTTGTGCCAAGGTCAATGCCGATCACTTTGCTCATATCGTTTTCCTCTCTTTGCGGCGCATCCCGTCCGCCAAAGCATTTTATTCACCTGATCATCTTACCCGATTCCTGTGACCATTTTTTAGTCCAATTGTAAAGAATCTATGTTGTAGGCCGTATTCCGGGGCTTCGGATCGGCCAGTTCCCGCAGCAGCTGTTCCGCTTCTGCCTGCAATTCGGCCGCATCCGGTTCCTTCTCCCGGGCCAGGATGGCAAAGCCCTGGGCGGCCTCTGCCGCCAGTGCCATGGCCTTTTTGGCCGAGACGTAGCGGGTCTCGGCCTGGGCAAGGCGCAGACAGATGCGCGGGGTATACTCGATGTCCGGCATGTCCTGCGCCGTCTGCCGGGCTTTGCGGTAGTACAACAGGGCCTTGCCCGCTTCGCCCCGGGCAGCGCAGTCCTCGCCCAGCGACAGCATGGCCAGCACCTCGCCGTGGTCGGCGGCGGTGCGCCACATCCGGCGGGCCTCGGTCTTGTTCTGCATCTCGCCCCGGCCCCGGTACAGGCAGTCGGCCAGCAGCGAGAGACCCATGGCATTGCCCTGCTGGGCGGCTTCGTCGTAGTGGTCGGCCGCCATGCGCCAGTCCCCGGCGCGGGCCGCTTCCCGCCCGGCTTCTACTTCTTCGTCTCCCGGCTCCTCCGGGTTGTGGTCTGCGTGGAGCAGACCGTTGAGCAGGGCCTCATCCAGTGTGGCCGAGTGGCCCCACGGGTCGATGACCACGCCGTCGATGTCCGGCGCATCCAGCACCAGTTCCATGGCGTCCTGCAGGGTGTAGTCCGCCATGGGGCGGGCCGCCGTGCTGCGGTCCACACAGGCCGCGGCGCTGGAGGTGAACAGCGGCAGCCAGGTACGGTCCTTGTTTTTCAGGGTCCAGAGCGCAAGCCCTTTGGCCTTTTGCTGCGGGACGGGGTTCTCGGCCCAGGGGGCCGGGGTGGGCGGTGTGCCCGGGGCCGTCTGCAGCGGCACCAGAACATGGGTCTCCAGCTCCAGCGCATAGTTCAGGGCCCCCATCAGGGCCCAGAAGCTCTCCTCGTTCTGCCCGTGATACAGCTGCTCGATCGCCTGCTCGATCGCCGGGCAGCCGGTGCCGCCGGGGCTGTAGCGCACCGGCGTGCGCGGGTGCCGGCTGCTGCCCACCGGGCGGAAGCGCACCCCGCCGTCTGTTCTTCTTGCCATTGTATGTTCCCTGCTTTCCTTCAGTGTCACCTCCTAGTATAGCAGGATTTTCCATCTTTCTCAACGGAAAACCTGCGCTTTGGCTCTGCATCTATACCGGCAAACGTATGGTTTTTTTCAGCTGTGTGCGCTATAATAGGTAAAATTCCAGAATACTGGGATCAGAAAAGGAGGAAATAGCCTTGAACAACATGCTTGGCTATCTGAGGGACTACAAGCGCGAAAGCGTGCTTGCCCCCCTGTTCAAGATGCTGGAAGCCACATTTGACCTGTTCGTACCGCTGGTCATGGCCGATATCGTCAACGTGGGCATTGCCGCCCACGACCTGCACTACATCCTGGTGCGGTGCGGCATCCTGCTTGTGCTGGCCGTCATCGGCCTGACCTGCAGCCTCACGGCGCAGTATTTTTCCGCCAAGGCGGCGGTGGGCTACTCCACCGCCCTGCGGCATGCCCTGTTTGCCCACATCCAGAGCCTGAGCTTTTCGGAGATGGATACCCTGGGCACCAGCACCCTCATCACCCGCATGACCAGCGACATCAACCAGGTGCAGAGCGGCCTGAACCTGTTTTTGCGGCTGTTCCTGCGCAGCCCCTTTGTGGTGATCGGTGCCATGGTCATGGCCTTTACGGTCAACGCGCGGGCCGCCCTGATCTTTGTGGTGGCCATCCCGCTGCTGAGCGTGGTGGTGTTCGGCGTGATGGTCATCACCCGCCCGCTGTACAAGACCGCACAGGTGCGGCTGGACCGTGTGCTGGGCCTGACCCGCGAGAACCTGACCGGTGTGCGCGTGGTGCGTGCCTTTGACAAGGAGCAGGACGAGATCGACCGCTTCGAGAACGCCAACGACCTGCTGACCAGAATGCAGCTCCATGTGGGCCATCTTTCGGCCCTGATGAGCCCGCTGACCTATGTGATCATCAACATTGCCATCGTGGCACTGCTGTATGTGGGCAGCATTGAGATCAACGTGGGCGGCATGGCCTCCGGCGACGTGATCGCGTTGGTGAACTATATGAACCAGATCCTGATCGAGCTGGTCAAGCTGGCCAACCTGATCGTGCAGGTGAGCAAGGCGCTGGCCTGCGCCGGCCGTGTGCAGGCTGTGCTGGACACCAAGCCCGGCATGGACTTCCCCGTCGAGCTGCGCAGCGAGGTGCCCGTCGACAAGGCCGGTGACGCCGTGCGCTTTGACCATGTGAGCCTGACCTATGCCGGGGCCGGCGCACCCAGCCTGTCCGACATCAGCTTTACCGCCAAGCGCGGCCAGACCATCGGCGTCATCGGCGGCACCGGCAGCGGCAAGTCCAGCCTGGTCAACCTGATCCCCCGCTTCTACGACGCCACCGAGGGCACCGTGGAGATCCTGGGCCGCCCGGCCGCGGACTACCCCCGCGAGGCCCTGCGCGGCAAGGTGAATGTGGTCATGCAGAAGGCCCAGCTGTTCGGCGGCACCATCCGCTCCAACCTGCTGTGGGGCAACAAGAATGCCACCGACGCCGAGCTGTGGGCGGCCCTGGAGACCGCACAGGCGGCAGAATTCGTCCAGGCAAAGCCCCTTGGCCTGGACGAGCCCGTGGAACAGGGCGGCCGGAACCTTTCCGGCGGCCAGAAGCAGCGCCTGACCATTGCCCGTGCACTGGTGGGCAAGCCGGACATTCTGATCCTGGACGACAGCGCCAGCGCCCTGGACTACGCCACCGACGCCGCCCTGCGCAAGGCACTGGCCGCTCTGCCCGGCAGCCTGACCGTGTTCATCGTGAGCCAGCGCGCTGCCAGCCTGCAGCACGCCGACCAGATCCTTGTGCTGGATGACGGCAGGCTGGTGGGCCTTGGCACCCATGACCAGCTGCGCCAGAGCTGCCCGGTGTACGAAGAGATCTATGAGAGCCAGTTCAAGAAAGGGGATGTGCAGAAATGAGCGCGAAAGCCAAAGCAAAACTGACCCCGGAACAGCGCAAGGCCACACTGACCCGTGTGCTGCACAAAATCCGCCCCTATTCCCTGTTCGTGGTCTGCAGCCTGATCGTGGCCGCCGTGAGTGTGGCCGCACAGCTGTATATCCCCATCCTGTGCGGTGGCGCCATCGACCTGATGCTGGGCAAAGGCAATGTGGACTTTGCCGGTGTAGGCCGCATCATCGTGGAGGTGCTGGTGGTGGCCGTGGTGGCCGCCTTTGCCCAGTGGCTGCTGAGCGTGTGCAACAACCGCATCACCTTTTCGGTGAGCCGGGACCTGCGCAACGAGGCCCTGCGCAAGATCCAGACCCTGCCGCTGTCCTACCTCGACAGCCACCCCTCCGGCGATATCGTGAGCCGCATGGTGGCCGATGTGGACACCTTTGCCGACGGCCTGCTGATGGGCTTCACCCAGCTGTTCAGCGGCGTGCTGACCATTCTGGGCACCCTGCTGTTCATGCTGAGCGAGAATGTGGTCATCACGCTGGTGGTGGTGTGCATCACCCCGCTGAGTCTGCTGGTGGCCAGCTTCCTTGCCAAGCGCAGTTACAAGTATTTTCAGGGTCAGAGCAGCGTGCGCGGCGAGCAGACTGCGCTGGTCAACGAGATGATCGAGGGCCAGAAGGTGGTGCAGGCCTTCGGCCACGAGGCCGAGAGCCTGGACGCCTTTGACGAAGTGAACGGCCGGCTGCAGGACGTGAGCCTGAAAGCGATCTTCTTCTCCAGCATGACCAACCCCGCCACCCGCTTTGTGAATAACATCGTGTACGCCGGTGTGGGCCTGGTGGGTGCCCTGTACGCCGTGCGCGGCGGCATCACCATCGGCCAGCTGAGCGTGTTCCTGAACTACGCCAACCAGTACACTAAGCCCTTCAACGAGATCTCCGGCGTGGTCACCGAGCTGCAGAACGCGCTGGCCTGTGCGGCCCGCGTGTTTGAGCTGCTGGACGCCGATGACCAGATCCCGGAAGCCGAGAACGCCGCTGTGCTGCAGCCGGACGGCCATGTGCAGCTGGAGGATGTGTCCTTCCGCTATCTGCCCGACCGCCCGCTGATCGAGGGCCTGAGCCTGGACGTGAAGCCCGGCCAGCGCATCGCCATCGTGGGCCCCACCGGCTGCGGCAAGACCACCCTCATCAACCTGCTCATGCGCTTCTACGATGTGAACGGCGGCTCCATCAAGGTGTCCGGCACCGATATCCGCAGCGTGACCCGTGCCTCCCTGCGCGGCAGCTACGGCATGGTGCTGCAGGATACCTGGCTGCGGGCCGGTACGGTGCGGGAGAACATCGCCTACGGCAAACCGGATGCCACGCTGGAAGAGGTGGTGGCAGCCGCCAAGGCCGCCCACGCCGACAGCTTCATCCGCCGACTGCCGGACGGCTACGACACCGTCATCGCGGAGGACGGCGGCAACATCAGTCAGGGCCAGAAGCAGCTGCTGTGCATCGCCCGCGTGATGCTCTGCCTGCCGCCCATGCTGATCCTGGACGAAGCTACCTCCTCCATCGACACCCGCACCGAGGTGCGCATCCAGAAGGCCTTTGCCCGCATGATGCAGGGCCGCACCAGCTTCATCGTGGCGCACCGCCTGTCCACCATCCGTGAGGCCGACGTCATCCTTGTAATGAAGGACGGCCACATCGTGGAGCAGGGCAACCACGACGAACTGCTGGCCGCAGGCGGCTTCTACGCCAAGCTGTACAACAGCCAGTTTGAGGGTGTGGAGACCTGAGCCAAAGCCCCATAAAACCACAAAAATCCCGTCTGAAGCAGTTCAGACGGGATTTTTTCGTGTTTGTCAAGGGCTGCCCGCACAGAGCATGTGCGGCGGGGCCTTTTTCTGCCCCTGTGCCGCCTTTTTTGTTGACAAAGCACCGCCTTGCTATTATAATAATGTAGTCAAAATGGCATCATTGCGCGGCTTTGCACCTGCGCGAATCAAGTATAGACAAGGAGAGATTCTCAAATGGCACAAGAGATCAAGATGTCCGCTGCCGGCCTGAAAGCTATGCAGGAGGAACTGGAGTACCTCAAGACCGTGCGCCGCAAGGAGCTGGCCGAGGAGATCAAGGAAGCCCGCAGCCACGGCGACCTGTCGGAAAACAGCGAGTACGACGAGGCCAAGAACACCCAGGGTCTGGTGGAGAACCGCATCACCGAGCTGGAGCAGATGATCAAGAACGCCGTCATCATCGACGAGAGCGAGCTGAGCGTGGACAGCGTGTCTGTGGGCACCCACGTCACCATCCAGATGACCGGCGAGGATGAGACCGAAGAATACGACATCGTGGGCCGCACCGAGGCCGACCCCCTGAACGGCAAGATCAGCGACGAGAGCCCCGTGGGCCACGCGCTGCTGGGCCGCGCTGTGGGCGCCAAGACCGAAGTGCTGCTGCCCACCGGCCACACCGTGGAGTACACCGTGCTGGCCATTACCCACGCACGCAGCTGATAGGAGAAACCATGGAAGAGCAAAAGAAGAACCCCGCACAGGGCCTGTCCGAGAGCGAGCAGGTGCAGGTGCGCCGCCAGAAGCTGGCAGACCTGCAGGCCGCCGGTCATGACCCCTTTACCCTGACCAAGTACCCGCAGGACGCCTACTCGGCCGACCTGAAGGAAGAATTCAAGGACCTGCCCAACGAGACCGACAGCGGCAAGCAGGTTGCTCTGGCCGGCCGCATGATGTCCAAGCGCGTGATGGGCAAGGCCAGCTTTGCCCACCTGCGCGACGACAAGGGCGACATCCAGCTGTATGTCCGCCGCGACGAGCTGGGCGATGAGCCCTACGCCGCCTTCAAGAAGCTGGACGTGGGCGATATCATCGGCGTCAAGGGCGAGGTGTTCCGCACCAAGACCGGCGAGCTGAGCGTGCGCGCCACCGAGCTGACCCTGCTGGCCAAGAGCCTGCGTCCCCTGCCCGAGAAGTTCCACGGCCTGACCGACACCGAGATGCGGTATCGCCAGCGCTATGTGGACCTGATCGCCAACCCCGAGGTCAAGGACACCTTCGTCAAGCGCAGCCAGATCCTGAAGGAGATCCGCGCTTATCTGGACGAGAAGGGCTTCCTCGAAGTGGACACCCCCATCCTGACTCCGTTTGAGATCGGTGCCTCGGCCCGCCCCTTCTACACCCATCACAACAGCCTGAACATGGACATGGTGCTGCGCATCGAGACCGAGCTGTACCTCAAGCGCCTGATCGTGGGCGGCATGGACCGTGTGTACGAGGTGGGCCGCATCTTCCGCAACGAGGGCATGGACCCCAAGCACAACCCGGAGTTCACCTCCATTGAGCTGTATCAGGCCTTCACCGATTTCCACGGCATGATGGATCTGGTGGAAGAGCTGTACAAGCGTCTGGCTCAGAAGATCTGCGGCAGCATGGTCATCCCCTATCAGGGCAAGCAGATCGACATGGGCCACTGGGAGCGCCTGACCATGATCGAGGCCGTGAAGAAGTATTCCGGCGTGGACTTCAACGACTGGCAGACCGACGAGGACGCCATTGCCGCCGCCAAGGAGCACCATGTGGAGCTGCCTGAGGTGCCCACCAAGGGTGCCATTCTGGCCGAGTTCTTCGACGCCTTTGTGGAGGATAAGCTGATCCAGCCCACCTTCATCTACGATTATCCTGTGGAGATCAGCCCCCTGGCCAAGCGCAAGCCGGATGACCCCGCCTTCACTGAGCGCTTTGAGTATTTCATCGACTGCACCGAGTACGGCAACGCCTTCAGCGAGCTGAACGACCCCATCGACCAGAAGGGCCGCTTCGAGCGTCAGGTGGCCGAGCGCAAGGCCATCGAGCCGGACTGCAAGGCCCAGGTGGACTACGACTACGTCAACGCCCTGGAGTACGGCCTGCCCCCCACGGGCGGCCTGGGCTTCGGCGTGGACCGTCTGGTCATGCTGCTGACCGACAGCGCCTCCATCCGCGACGTGCTGCTGTTCCCCACGATGAAGCCGATTGAGCAGTAAAATGCAAAATTAAAACGCAGATACGATGAAATTATGAACGGATTTCAGACGACATCTGCGGTACTACACCACAACTACACCAATTTTGGGACGTTTTCCCGAAAAGGAGCCTTACAAAGCGGTGTGGTGTAACAAGTGAATCAGCGGATTGGTGTAGTAGGTACACTGAACCCAAATACGACAAAAGGCAGGCACACTGTGGAAGCATGGTGTACCTGCCTTTTTATCTGGGATGCAGAGAATCAATAAGTCTTTCAAACAATTCTCGAAGTTCATAGTGCGCTACAACAAGCCCTTGGAGTACGCTCAGCTTGTGCTGGGTGGTGAAATTGAGCATTATCTCTCACTCGGCTGTGACCACGGCAGAATGGAAGATTGACAAAGGCAATGGCTGCGGCACAAAACAACGTGTCGCAGCCATTGCCTGCTTTTATAATACCATAAACGAAGTTCCTGTGGCAATGAACGCACAGCCGATCAGACTTTTGGCTGTAAACAACTCATGCAGGATGAAAAAAGCCAGACTTCTTACAAGTGCTCTTCCTCAAAAGCCTTGTGTGTGCAGCCTCTTGTCTGCCCAATTTCCGCCGCACAGTGTCAGTGCCCCGATGCCAAGCCCCAGAATCACAGCCCCCAGTATATCACTGGGGAAGTGCACATAAAGGTACAACCGTGAAAAGGCGATGAGTATCGCCAGCGGAATCGCAATGATGCCAAATCGTCTATCCGCTGCGGTCAGGATCGTTGCACCGATAACAGAGGCCAGCGTATGACCGGATGGGAACGAGTAGTCGTTCGGGACAGCAATCAGAAGCGGTACGCTTTGATCCAGCCAACAGGGGCGCGGACGGGCAATCAGATGCTTCAGGAATACATTGCCAACCAGAACACCCATGGCAAGACCTGCCAGCAGAATGATCCCATACTTCCGGTATTTCTTTGTGCAGAGCAGCCCACCCGCTGCCAAGATCCAGACGGCACCACTGTTTCCCAGCATTGTGATCTTTGGCATCAGCATATCCAGCAGCGGGCAGGTCAGAAATGCCCGGATCTCATGTAAAATCGTCCAGTCCAGTCTCATTTGTTTCCACCATCCTTTTTCTCCATGGTTTTCTTCAAGCCTTCCAGCGCGAAAAGAAGCACAATTCCCAGCAAAAATGCAGGAATCTGAAAATTCGTGAAACTCAGCGGCGGCAGAGGAGTGTCCAGACTGGCCGGGCCGTTTGCGATGGCATAAAGTGAGCCCAGCATCAGTCCCAAAACCAACCAAACCATAGCACTGCGGTGATTCTGCAAGGCGGAGCGGATAGCGCGAATGGACAGTCCGATGCCTGTCAGCACTCCCAGCCCCAGTGCGCACAGTCCCGGAATGACAACAAGCTGTAAGCCGAGCAGGCTGTGAACAGCCTGAATGGTAGGCAGATAGACACCGGCGATCAGCAGGACGGATGAGCCGGAAATTCCGGGCAGCACCATAGCCGTAATGGCTACCGCACCGGAGAGAAATATCCAGCCAAATTGCAATGGCTGAAGCTGTGCGTAGTTGATAGCTCCCAGCCCAACGGCACGGGTGCGGAGCAATGTCAGCCCAACCACAGCTGCAACTCCCACCAGCAGAAACCCGCTATTGCGCCAATTTTCAAGTGCTTCCTGCTCTGCCATCGCAACAAATGGGATGGAACAGACGGTCAACCCCAGAAAGAGAGAACTCATGAAATAGATATTCTGCTCAAACAGACTGGACAGCAGCACCACACAGCTTACCATGCCAATGCCCCAGCCGATACCCAATTTCAACAGGTACGTCAGGGCAGCTTTTCGTTGCTTCCAATTGCCCCGAAACAACCCGTGGAGCGCATTGATAAAGCGATCGTAAAAGCCCAGAATGAAGGCGATCGTTCCCCCGGACACGCCGGGAACGCTGTCGGCCAGTGCCATGCAAAAGCCATGAAATGCGGTTAAAATCATAAAAGTCCCTCCAAGTAAAAAAGTTTCGATCACTGCTTAGAGTGTACCGAAACTTTTTTAAGAGAGATCGTTTCAACCTTAAACCGTTCTTAAACTACATGGAGTCGATAGCCCACACCCCACACCGTTTGCAGAAGTTTCGGGTCGGCAGGGGTATCTTCAATTTTCTCCCGCAGGCGATTGATGTGGACTGCTACGGTAATGTTGTCTCCCATCGACTCCAAGCCCCAGATCAGTTCGTATAAGTCCTCTCGGCTGAACACCTGCTCCGGGTGGCGCATCAGGAAGAACAACAATTCGTATTCTTTATTTTTCAGAGGAACCTCTACGCCATTTTTCGTGATGCGCCGGGCGGCGGGGTCGGCTGTCAGCGGGCCGACCGTGATCGTTTTAGGCGTGTCAGCGCAAGGTTTCAGGCGGGCATATTGCGCCAGATGCGCCTTGACCCGTGCCACCAGAACGCTGGGCGAAAAGGGCTTTTCAATGTAATCATCCGCACCGAAGCCAAGGCCGCGGATCTTATCCACATCCTCGCCACGGGCGGTCACCATAAGGATGGGAATATCCTTTTCGGCGCGCACCTGTTTGCAGATGGCAAAGCCATCGATACCGGGCAGCATCACATCCAGCAAGATCAGGTCAAACGGCTGATGCAAGGCGGCATCCAGTCCTGTGGTTCCATCCGGGGCAATGGTCACGGCGTATCCGCCCAGCTCCAGATAGTCCCGTTCGATGGCCGCAATGTCGGCATCATCTTCCACAATAAGAATTCGTTTCAGCTCCATATTACCCTTCCTTTGCCATTGGCAGCTGCATCACGATACGCAGTCCTCCACCGGGAGCATTCTCCGCCCGGACATTTCCGCCCATTTGCTGCATAGATTTTTTGACGACTGCAAGCCCTAATCCGCTGCCTGCACCGGGTTTTGTGCGCGCAGCATCTCCACGATAAAACGGTTCAAAAAGGCACGGAAGCTGTTCTTCCGGCACACCGGGGCCATTATCCTCCATCCAGAGGGTAACGGTATCCTCCTCACACACAGAGCCAAAAGACAGCGCATTTGCGCCATATTTACGGCTGTTATCCACCAGATTGTTCAGAACGCGCTGCAAAAGTTCCCGGTCGGCCAGAACGGTGCAATCGATGACTGCATCGCAATCCACCGATATTCCCTCGTGATCGCAGGCGTTCAGGATATGGTGCAGCGTCTCTTGCAGCGGCAATGCCTTCAGGTGCATCGGGTATTCACTAGCCCCCAGCTTTGCCAGCTCAAACAAACGATTGACAAGAGCCTCCAAGTCCGTTTCTCTTGCATAGATGGTCTGTAAATACCGCTGCCGGGTGGGTTCGTCCGGGGCAACTCCCTCCAGCAACGCTTCCGTATAAGCCCGGATGGTGGTCAGCGGGCTTTTCAGATCATGGGACATTCCGGCGATCAGCTCTTGCTTTCTCTGCTGCTCTCTTTGCTGCTCGGTCAGAGATTTTTTCAAGCGTACTGCCATGGCATCCACTGCGTCACAGGCCATACGAAATTCATCCTGTTCTTCATAGGCGATGGGCGAATCCAGATCGCCGTCCTCGATCCGCTTGACCCCCTGCATCAAAGCGTCCAACGGTTTTTGGATATGTGCAAATAAATTCCGGGTCAGGTATAGGTTGGTAAACACCACTGTCGCCAGCAATGCAACGAGAACGATGGCTGCGTACAACAGAACACAGAATTTTAGACCCTGAAACATCGGTTCCAGTTCTTCTCCCATATTGTGCAGCTCGTGCAGGGTCAGGCCCATCCGGGGCAGGTAGACCGATTCCAGCAGGACGATCGCCCCGCCAAAGCCAAGGATCAACAATATCCCTGCGATCAGAATTGGAATCACCAGCATAATGATGTTTGAGCGCCTGAGCCGTTCTTGAATCGTCATAAAATTCCCTCCTGCTTTTGATAGGTCTATCATATCACAAAAAGGGACAAGAAACTTAAACCAATCTTAAAACTTCCGCTTAAAAATCATTTTGCTGTCAAGAGGGCTGGCCTCGTCCAGCCCTCTCTCTTTTTGCCAAAGTTTCCCTCGCTTTTTCTTGCAAGCTGCCGAAAGTGGCATATTCTCAAAACTTTTTGTTGACACGGCTCGGTTTTTGTGGTAATCTATCCCAACAATTGAATATAACATATTTTTACATATTCGTT
>ERZ809276.728-NODE-728-length-13169-cov-6.625515_pt1 | contig 13169 bp, 8 predicted proteins | sample MGYA00520512_ERZ809276 | MGnify/ENA primary metagenome ERZ809276 (study PRJEB31576, sample SAMEA3212661) | Homo sapiens | biome: human-gut; feature: human gut; material: fecal | place: Sweden | collected 2012 ...
AGCTCTGCGCCTTTTGGGGTTTTATATCAGTGCCGGTGGTGGGGGTCGAACCCATACGGTGTCACCACCAACGGATTTTGAGTCGGCCCAAGTGAGAAGAACTTGGTGGATTTTTTAGGAATTTCAAGGAACTTATTTCCTGCCCTTTTTTAGTGAAAAAGCACCTATCCACGATACAATTTTTGATTTTCGGACGTACTTGCGATTGGAAATCCGGCAGACCAACGTAGTTGAGAAATCATTCTCGCTTTGTGGACAATCTTTCAAAAATGGCAGACTAAAAACCACCGCATTCGGAAAGTAGAGGCACATAAAAAATGGCAGTACCCAATAGCGGACATTTTTCTACTATCTAACGGTTTGGCGACCCGCTATTATTCAAAACTGTCATTCTGCCACTTTGTTACACTTGTCAAAACTATCCAAGGGGAAACTGTATCTTTTTATAGGAATGGGCTGCGGCGCGTTCCTCTCCCCCACACCCCCTCTCCAGCTGGCTGAAGAAACAGCCAACTGAAAAAGAGAATATCGGTTCTTATAAGCATCTTACCTGTCCACAGGCAAGGTGCTTTTTTTATTTCAAAAATCGGAGGTCATCATGGGCAAATATCAGAAAAATATCGAAGCTGCGCGGCGTATCAGCGTGATGCAGTATCTTCAAACCTATCACCCCGGCGAACTGGTTCGCAAAACGGACAAGGAGTATTGCACCAAGACGCACAGCAGCCTTGTTATCACGCCCGCAAATGGGCTGTTTCACTGGTTTTCGCAGAGCAAAGGTGGCAACAATGCACTCGACTATCTGGTAAAGGTCGAGGGCATGGATTTTGTCTCAGCGGTACGGTTGCTGAACGAAATGACACCGATGCCGGTCTCTGTTCAGACGGTTAAGGCAGCACCTGTGCAGCAGCAGACATCTCGCCCCTTTGTGCTGCCGCCTGCGGACAGGAACACCGAAGCTGCAACGGCCTATCTGATGCACCGCGGCATCAGCCCGAAAGTCCTGCGCTACTGCGTGGGCAGCGGAATCCTGTACCAGACCACGCGCGGCAACTACCGCAACTGTGTTTTTGTGGGCAAAGATGAAAACGGCGTACCGCGATCTGCTTTTCAGCGCGGCTGTCAAGGCAGCTTTCGCGGAGATGTCGCGGGCAGCCAAAAACAGTATGGCTTTCTGATTCCCGCGGAATCGGAAAACTGCGATACCGTAGAGATCTACGAAGCCCCCATTGATGCCATGTCCGGCGCAACGCTGCGGCAGTACAAACATGATTCCCCGTGGCGCAGTGTCCACTACTTGGCGCTGGGCGGGTTGAACCATCAGCCGATTGACTACTTTTTGCAGCAGCATCCCGAAGTAAAGCGCGTGTCGCTTTGCTTTGACCGTGATGACCCCGGACGGAACTTCACAAAAACTGTTGCGAAACGGCTGGCAGAACGCGGATATATCGTACAGGACGCGCCCCCGGCCATCGGCAAGGACTATAACGATTATCTGCTGGCGGCTCGTAGACTTATCAGCATGGAACGGTAAAGGAGCGGAACATGAAAACTATTGCAGTTGCAAACCAAAAAGGCGGCGTGGGTAAAACGACCACCACCGTAAACCTCAGCACAGCACTGGCGGCTATGGGCTACAAGGTGCTGTTGGTGGACGCCGACCCGCAGGGTGATTTGAGCAGCTATCTCGGCTATGAGGGCACCGAAAACGGCGCAACAATCAGTGACCTAATGGAATCTGTTATCAAGGACGAAAAGCCGCCAGAAGTAGTAATTCACCATGAAGAAAAGGTGGATTTCATTCCTTCCGACATTGGTCTGTCCGATATGGAAGTGAGCCTTGTAAACGTTATGGCGCACGAGAAAATCATGGAACAGGCATTGGAGCCGTTCAAGGATAAATACGACTACTGCCTGATTGACTGTATGCCCTCGCTGGGCATCATCACCGTAGCATCGCTTGTTGCGGCTGATAGGGTGTTGATTCCTGTGCAGGCGCAGCATTTCGCCCTCAAAGGTCTGGTATCCCTGTTCAAATCTGTCAACCAAGTGAAGCGCCGTATCAATCCCCGGCTGGATATTGACGGCATTGTGCTGACGATGGTGGACAAGCGCACCAACCTATCCAAAGATGTATGCGCCGCCCTGCGCAGCGCCTACGGTCACGCGCTGAAAATTTACCGTGCAGAAATCCCGGTCAGTACGCGCACGGCAGAAAGCGCTGCCAGTACACATAGCGTGCTGACCTACGATGCCAACGGCCCGGCCAGTTTGGCATACAAAGCGCTTGCCAAGGAGGTGACGGAGAATGAGAGAGTACGGCAGCAACATCAATCTGCCCTCGCTCGATAATCTGTTTTCGAGTGAGCAGGAACGGCAGGATGCAAAGCTGGAGAAAATCCAAATTTTGCCACTGACGGAACTACATCCCTTTCGGAATCACCCTTTTCAAGTTCGTGACGATGACGAAATGGACAAAATGGTGGACAGTGTCAAGGAATACGGTGTCATGACCCCGGCCATTGTCCGCCCCCGGCAAGATGGTGGGTATGAAATCGTGGCAGGCCACCGCCGCTGTCATGCCAGCCAGCGGGCGGGCGTTGAGACTATGCCCTGCATCGTGCGGGATATGGACGATGATACTGCTATTATTCTGATGGTGGATAGCAACTGCCAGCGAGAGCATATTCTACCGAGTGAAAAGGCGAAAGCATATGAAATGAAATTAGCTGCTATTAAAAGGCAAGGGCAACGCCGTGATTTAACTTCTGGACAAGTTGTCCAGAAGTTGTCAGTGCAAGAAGTTGCAGATGGAAGTGGCGAGGGCTACAAAACAGTTCAGCGCTTTATCCGTCTGAACAAACTCACTCCCGAACTTATGCAGATGGTGGATGATGGCAAACTAAAAACCACTCCCGCCGTAGAACTTAGCTACCTTACCCCCGAAGAACAAGAGGACTTCCTCTCTTACATGGAATCCGAGGGTTGCACACCATCGCTGTCACAGGCGCAAAAGCTCAAAGAAGCCAGCAAGGAAAGCGTACTGACCCCAGAAAAAATCCAGCATATTATGGCCGCCAAGCCGCCCAGCGTAAAGCCGCGTGACCCGCAGCTTATGATTCCCGTTGCAAAAGTTGAACGATACTTTCCGAAAGGCTTTACAAGCGACCAGATGCAGCAGGTTATCGTAAAACTGCTGGAAAACTACGCCCGCGCCCACCAGCACGGCAGCAGATGAGGGGGCACCGATGACAAGATTATTAGTTGTTGAACCCGGCTACTGCCCTTATCAAGCGGGTTTTCCCAGCGCGATGGCGGCTGCTTCCGAAGTTGTTGAGGGCGAGAGCCAAATCCTAAAACCGTTCGGGACTCCACGCATCGGGCTGATATGTAGTAAATCGCAAAGCCAGCTGAAATATAACAGGCAGGTCAATGATGAGGGCGTGACTGTTCGTGGGCGCTTTCTCGTTTGCGGACTAAATGGCGATAAGGTCATAGGGCTATCCAAGGATCAGGCAGACCGATACAGCCGACTACTTTTTCTCCCGCAAGTCGCGGATATGGCAAGCGATGAACTGCCCGCTGCCAAAGTGCGACCACAGGACGAGCGCTATGGAGGTAAATTGTCTTTTTGGGAAAGACTTGAACGATGATGATCATCTCCATCATTTATCTTAAAATCTCCGTCAGAATACAAAATGATGGAGATAATTAGCTGTTTGGAAAAGAGTGGGCAATAATCATTTATTGATTTTTCCATGACAATTCGATATAATACAATCAGGGGTGAGAAAATGATACTGCAATATTTTGTTACAGAAACAGCAACCGAACGAAAAATCCCCATTGAAATAGATCGTGCCACAGACGCTGACCTTGCCGGTACAAAATCCTGCTGGCAAACGGATTGGACAAGCGAATTTATCGGTGACCCAGATTTAGAGAAATACGCAGCCAAAACCGAGGATGGAGAAATCGTTGCTTTGGGTGCATATCGTGAAACGCCGGAGAGCATGTTTGTTTATATCGAATATATTGAAAGCCACCCCGACAGCAATCCCACACTGGTTTCGCATCGAAAATATGTCGATATTGGGCGGATGATGATTGCTTTTGGCATTCAGCTTTCTATCGACAGTGGAAAAAATGGCGTTGTAACCTTTGAAGCAAAAACTGATGAATTGGCCAGACATTATATAAGTGATTTTGGTGCGGTCCGCATTTTCTCAAAGCAGTCTGGCGGTCCTATTATGTTGATGATCGCGGATAATGCTGCACTTACAATATTTAACACTTATCTTTCATAAAAGGAGGTCACGTATGAACGAGCATATTGACATTGAAGTGAAGCGTATGTCCAAAGAAAGCATCGAAATGCTGAACAATTTAAGTGCTGTATGCAAGCGATACGGCATCAATTACTATCGTGCGACGCAGGAAATGCGGGATCTCTTGGATACGATTGCACTGCATGAATACCAACTGCAAAAGGCGCGTGAACAAGGCTTGACCCGTTCCTCGGTTCCTCCGTTCATGGGCATCAAGCGCAGCGAACGCAGCAATAATCGTCCCGCCTAAAACCGAATTAGTATTCACACAAGGCTCTGTACAAATTTGTACAGGGTCTTTTTTATTGAGGTAAACCAAATGGGAAATTCTGATAACGTAATTGGCTACATCGAATATCTTAGTGATGATGGAAAAATAATCGGATATGTTACTCCCTTTACAGATGTAGACAAGTTTAGAAAGGAAATCTTGAAAGCCGCTGAGGTTGGTATGCCGATTACCCCGGTTGTGTTCCCGGATAAGATGGACAAGCCATTGGAATTGCCGCGGGACATCTATTGGCCGGGCGGCTTTCGTAAAGAAAAGAGACAGACTTACCCTTATGAGATATACCAAACCAATAACCGTGATTTCGTTTTCAGAAACTATGCTTATGCGAAAACCCGTATGAAGGCTACGGATTATAAACTCGTTTATAGTGGACAGATGGAACGCTGGGATGAGCCTGAAGATATTTATATAGCGCATAACCAAAGCAACCGTCCCAATGCTCAAAAGATGCGTTCTGTTTCTATCAGCGATATTATTGTGATCCACAACAGGAGCGAAACACAGGCTTTCTATGTAGATGAATATGGTTATCGTCAGGTTGATTATCTATTGCCGGAGTTAGAGAATATGAAACAATCAGAACCGGAACCTTATGAACGATGAGGAGTAGTAAATGGCAAAATACGAAAATATCCGTGCGCTTGCCAAAAAGCAACTGCAAGCCGTCACGGAGAGCAGTGACCGATGGAAAGCATTTTTGCAGACAGCGGCCATTGCTTATAATTATAGTTTCCCGAACCAGCTTTTGATTCACGAGCAAAGCCCCACCGCCACAGCCGTGGCCGACATAGCTTACTGGAATAATAATGCGGGTCGCTGGGTCAAGCGCGGCGCACACGGTATCGCGGTATTTGACACGCGGGCAAATTCTTCCCGGCTGCGGTATCTGTTTGACATTTCCGATACCATCCCCCGTGCGGAGGTCCCCGACGCGCTGCCGTGGGTCATTACAGACCAGAACTGGCGGCCTGTTTGGGATAAAATCGTAGCGGATAATCACGCTGACAGCATCCAGAGCGCCCTCCTCATGCTCTCTACATCCTGCGTTGCCCAGCGCAGCGCCATGTTCACAACCGCGCTGGGAAAGGCCATAGACGGCAGCAGCTTACAGTGGGCCAAGCCGGACGAACAGCGGCAGCTATTTTTACAGCTTATTACCCAAAGCTGTCTGTATATGGCCGCGCTGCGGTGCGGCGTGGATACTGCGCGGCTGGACCTGTCTGCCCTTGAGTCTGTGAACCAGTTTGATACAAACCGCATCACTCTGTGTTTGGGCAGCGCTTGCCAACAGGCGGCACGGCCTCTCATGCAGCAGATCGGCAGCATCACGAGAGAAATCGACAGTGTTGCACGCGCCGAAAAAGTCCGCTATTATGGTGATAAACAGGAAGAAACCAATAACACCAAGGAGGTCAACAATGGAGTACATGATGGTGAACGGCTACCAAATCCCGGCGCTGACGCTGAACGAGCCGCCGATGCCGGAAATCGGCAAGTACGGCAGCCTGCGGCGGAATTTTCTGCGAGAGAACGCGCCGATGGTGTTCGACGAGATGCTGCTGGAGGGAACGCTGTACCCGCATCTGGCGGAGATGGACAACGCAGTACACCGGCAAATCGAACAGACGATGCAGACGCTGATGCAGCAGAGCACCGCCCCGAACCGGCAGACCGACCCGATGGGCTGGACGCAGTGGATGAACGCCTTGCAGACCCAAGCCGAGGAACTGGCGATGCAGCAGATTTACAGCCTGTAACACAAGAACCCCAAGCGGAGAGCGATACAACGCCCTCCGCTTTTTCTGTACCCATTTCTGATTTGCCACCGCTGAGCGATGAACTGATTCTAGGCTTGCTGACGAAAGAATCTTCCAGCCGTGCCGACAATGCGGCTATTCTGGAATATTTCAATGAGCATCCCGACCTTGCCGAGCGCAGCGCCTTTTGCAAGCACTGTTACAAGCAAATTTATACATATTTTTTCATGGATGACCATACCGTGGGTTTTATCCGGCATGATATGTACCTTGAACTTTGGGAAGGTAACTATCTTACCAAAACAGCACAGGTCAATCTGACATGGGATGCTGTTGCCGCAAAGATTGCTGACCTTATCGAGCAGGGGCGGCTGATTGTTCCCATCAAAGCAGCACCCGTGCAGCAGATGGAGCAGCTTACCCTTACCCCCGAAGATTCTGAAAAGGCAGGGCTGCCGAGCCATGAGCAACAGGTAAAAAATATCGACCTTGCGGCAGAAGCCAAAAAGTGGAACAAGCCCATCATTGACGCATCCGGCAAGTATATTTCCGAGCAGGACATTACCGATGCACTGTGCAGAGGCAGCGCGTTTGAAGATAGCAAATTTCGTATTCAGCAATATCTCTCTGCACAGGTACTTCCTATCGAGGAAGATCAAGCCCGCTGGCTGAAAAAGGAATACGGCATCGGCGGCGGCACATGGATCTTCCGTGATGGTGGGCACGGCTTTCTTGACCACATGGGCAAAAATCTTGAAATCACCCGACGTACAGAGGACGGCGAGTATCGCCGCGTTTTGAAGTGGAAAGAGGTTGCCCAGCGCCTGCGGCTTTTGGTTTACAACGACCAGTATCTGACCGATGCCGAAAAAGCCCCCTATCAGGCATGGGCAGCAGAACAGCAAGCCGCCCGCGCAGCGAACGATGCCGCACTCGCTCATGCAAAACACGCTATCGCGGATTTCTGCGAGAATGAGGGGCTAAACGAGCCGAATTTCTCCGACTTGACCCGCGTGGAGTTTGCTTACTCTACCACCGAGGACGATGAGCACGAAATCCAAGTGTATGCCAATCTTCTGCGGAACGAAATCCGCTATGAGGTTGACGGTAACATTGTCCATATCGACTACTTTCACGATAACCACGAGCTTGCTGCGCAGGGCATTGAAAACAGCGCCTTCTCGGATTTTATCAATACCGCCGAAGCAGAGTTTGAAAAGCATCATCCGACTACAAGAAAAGTCGAAAAATCACCTGTAACTATCGGCAGCACGGTTTATCTGGAAGATGCCAGACCCTTTACCGTGGAGGAAATCGGCAGGGAAAACATTCATCTGCGGGATGAAAGTTTCCCGCTGGTAGGCCGTGCCGTCAGCCATGAAGAATTTGCGCGGCTGCTTGCGGCCAACCCCAAAAATGCAGCACTATCCGCCCCGGAAGTTCCAAGCCGCCAAGAGCAGCCGGAAGAAACTGCTGAACCCATCGTGGGCGAAGTCATCGAAGAACCCAGCCCCTTTGCGGCACAGGTTATGGCGGATGTAGAACGGCTTTCGGCAGAAGATGAACCTTACCACCGCGAACTCATTACCTATGAAGCCCCTTATCTGGATAACCTGCCGACAGCACCGCGTGAAAAGTTTGCAGCCAATATTGCCGCCATCCAAAAGCTGAAAGAAATTGAGCAGCGCGTAGCGAACGGCGGCAGCCCTGCTTTTGAGGATGAACAGAGAATTTTAGCACAGTACACGGGCTGGGGCGGGCTTTCGGATGCGTTCGACCCGAACAAAAGTGCATGGTCGAACGAGTACAGCCAACTGAAAGCAGCATTGTCTGAATCTGAGTATGAAGCTGCCCGCAGCAGCACCCTGACGGCGTTTTATACCCCCGCCACCGTTATCCACCCCATCTACCGCGCACTGGAACGCTTCGGAGTAAAGGGCGGAAAAATCCTAGAACCCAGCATGGGCACAGGCGCATTTCTCGCACACGGACATTTTGGCAGCAGTGATGCCAAATTCTACGGCGTAGAATTGGACAGCATCACAGGCCGCATCTCCAAGCAGCTATATCAAAAGGCCAATATCCAAGTGACCGGCTATGAAAATGCGCTTCTCCCCGACAACTATTTTGACTGCGTTATTGGCAATGTCCCTTTCGGTAATTTTCAAGTCAATGACCCGCAGTATAACCGGCTGCATTTTCCCATTCACGACTATTTCTTTGCCAAGAGCATCGACAAGTTGCGCACCGGCGGCATCATGGCGTTCATCACCTCCAGCGGCACATTGGACAAAAAGGATGACCGCGCCCGCAAGTACATTGCCGAGCGCTGCGACCTCATCGGTGCGGTGCGCTTGCCCAACAATGCGTTCAAGGGCAGCGGAACTAAAATCATGACGGATGTAATTTTTCTGCAAAAGCGCGATACGCTGCGCCAGCAGGACGAGCCTTGGCTGCACCTTGCAGAAGATGCCAACGGCATTACCATGAACCGCTACTTTGTGGAGCACCCCGAAATGATTTGCGGCAGAATGGAGATAGTCTCCGGTCCGTATGGCCCGACTTCCACCTGTCAGCCGATAGACCCCGATGCGGTGGACCGTTTCGGAAAGCCGTTGCTGGAAACGCAAATCGACACTGCCATGCAGCATCTGACCGCCACGCTGACAAGAGCCGAAATTCCTGTGCAGGAAGAAAGCGGCGAGGACACCAAGTACATTGATGCCGATCCCTTTGTGCGTAATTTCAGCTACACGGTAAAGGACGATAAAATCTATTACCGTGAGGGCGCAGTCATGCGGGAATGTAATCCCAACGCAGCATCTGCCGAGCGTATCCGCAAACTGGTGGAACTGCGCGACACCACCCGCGCTCTGATCGATGCGCAGTTGCAGGACTTGTCGGACGAGGAAATCCACCGTCTGCAAGCCCAGCTTAACCGCCAGTATGATGCCTTCCGCGCCAAGCACGGCCTAATCAACAGCCGCAGCGCGGAGTTGTCTTTCCGGGATGACAGCAGCTACTATTTGCTGTGTTCACTGGAAAATGTCGATGAAAAAGGAAACTTTATCAGCAAGTCGGATATGTTCACCAAAAGGACTATCCGCTCTGCACAGATACCCGACCATGCTGACACGGCATCGGACGCTCTGGCACTGAGCATCGGGGAACGTGCCAAGGTCGATATGCCTTACATGATGCACCTTACCGGGAAAGATGAAGCAACGCTTGCTAAGGAACTGGCGGGCGTTATTTTTGTAGAGCCTTTCCGCAAACAGGAGGACGGCAGCCCTGTTTACCTTATGGCGGATGAGTATTTATCCGGCAATGTACGCGAAAAGCTGCGTGTTGCTCATGTTGCAGCCGACCAAGACCCGGCGTTCCGCATCAATGTAGAAGCGTTGGAACAGGTGCAGCCCAAGGACTTGACGGCGGGCGAAATAACGGTTCGGTTGGGTGTCACATGGATCGGGCCGGAAATCATCAAGCAATTTGCCGATGAACTTTTTCAGTCAACCTACCGCGAACAGAAAATAGCTGTCCGTTACAATGAATACCTGAATAACTGGTATATTTCCAACAAGAGCCAGGGCAACGATAATATCCGCGTCACGAACACCTACGGCACAAAACGTATCAACGGCTATCATTTGTTGGAGAACGCACTCAACCTGCGGGCCACCAAAATTTACGATACAATCTATGACGAAAACGGCAAGGAGCAGCATAAACTCAATGGTCCTGCCACCGAAGAAGCACAGGCCAAGCAGCGGATGATAGAAGATGCTTTTAAAGACTGGATTTTCAAGGACCGTGAACGCCGGGAAAGCTTGGTGGCGCTGTACAATGAAAAGTTCAACTGCATTCGCCCCCGTGAGTACGACGGCAGCCACATCCAGTTTTTCGGCATGAACCCGGAAATCGCGCTGCGGCTCCACCAGCGCAATGCCATTGCCCACATCCTGTACGGCCACAACACCTTGCTGGCCCATGTGGTTGGCGCGGGTAAAACTTACGAAATGGTTGCCGCCGCAATGGAAAAAAAGCGGCTGGGCCTGTGCAGTAAAACGCTTGTTGCCGTGCCAAATCATCTGACAGGCCAATTTGCCAGTGAAGCGCTGAAGCTATACCCCAATGCAAACATTTTGGTGACAACGCAGCGCGATTTTGAAAAGTCAAACCGTAAACGGTTTTGTGCCAAAATCGCCACCGGCAACTATGACATTGTGGTAATCGGTCACAGCCAGTTTGAAAAGATTCCACTTTCCGATGCCAGAAAAGCCGAGTTTATCCGCAAGCAAATTGACGAACTGGAGATGCAGTTGGAGAGCATGGACAACAGCGACAGCCGTCTGACCGTCAAGCAGTTGGAAAGTAAGAAAAAGCAGTTGAAAACCAAGCTGTCAAATTTACTGGACGCCCCGAAACGGGATGATGTGGTGACTTTTGAGGAACTGGGTGCAGACTCCCTCATGGTCGATGAAGCACACAATTTCAAGAACCTCATGACCGTTACAAAGATGCACAACATCGCGGGTATCAGCACTACCGAGAGCCAGAAGGCCAGTGACCTGTTTATGAAGTGCCAGTACCTTGATGAAATCACCGGGGCGCGGGGCGTAACGTTTGCCACGGGCACCCCCATTTCCAACAGCATGACCGAGCTGTATACCATGCAGCGCTATTTGCAGCAGTACACCTTGGAACGCAACGGCCTTGCAAACTTTGATAGTTGGGCGGCCACCTTTGGCGAAACCGTCACAGCCATCGAACTTGCGCCGGAGGGAACCGGCTACCGCACAAAAACACGCTTTGCTCGTTTTTTCAATCTGCCGGAACTTATGGCAATGTTCAAAGAATGCGCTGACATTCAAACAGCAGATATGCTGAAATTACCTGTCCCTGCCCTTGTGGGCGGCAAGCCGACCAACATCCAGCTCAAACCCTCTGAAATACAAAAACAGATGGTAGCGGAATTGGGCGAACGGGCCGACAAAATCCGCAATAAAATGGTAAAGCCCTATGAGGACAATATGCTGAAAATCACCAACGACGGACGCAAATTGGCGCTGGATCAGCGCTTGATCGACCCCGACTTGCCCGATGATCCTGACAGCAAGGTCAATATCTGTGTGGGCAAAATTTTTGAGATATGGGAGCAGACCATGCCTCAACGCAGTGCGCAGCTTGTTTTCTGCGATCTGTCCACGCCCAAGGCGGGCGTTTTCAATGTCTACGATGACATGAAAGCAAAGCTGATCGAACGCGGAATCCCCGAAACAGAAATTGCCTTCATCCATGAAGCGAACACCGATGCCCGCAAGACGGAACTTTTCGGAAAAGTTCGCAGCGGTGCAGTTCGCGTGCTGATGGGCAGCACCGCCAAAATGGGAGCGGGCACCAATGTGCAACAGCGTCTTGTGGCGCTGCACCATCTGGATGTACCGTGGCGGCCATCTGATATTGAGCAGCGTGAGGGCAGAATATTACGACAGGGCAATGAAAATAAGGAGGTCTATGTTTTCCGTTATGTCACCGAAGGTACATTTGATGCCTACTCATGGCAGCTTATCGAAAATAAGCAAAAATTCATCGGGCAGATTATGACCTCAAAATCTCCGGCTCGCAGCTGCGATGATATGGACGAGGCTGCACTGTCCTACGCCGAGGTAAAGGCATTAGCGGCAGGCAATCCGCTTATCAAGGAAAAGATGGACTTGGACGTGCAGTTGACCCGTCTTAAAACACTGAAAGCTGCCCATGACAGCCAGCGTTATGAACTGGAAAATAAAATTGCCATCGGCTTCCCGGCTGAAATCCGAAAATGCAAAGAACAGATTGAAAATGCCACAGTAGATGCCGCCACCGTAAAAGAACATTCGGCGGTGGATGCGGACGGCAAAGATGTTTTCTGTATCCAGTTGGAAAAGAAAGTTTACTACGAAAAAGAACCTGCGGGGAAAGCCCTGTTAGGTCTGCTGGGCTTGGCACTGAATAGCGAAAAGCCCGTACCTATCGGGTATTTCAAGGGTATGGAACTGCAAATCCAACATCTGCCTTTTGGCAACGAGTACCATGCAAGATTGGCTGGCTCTGGTACATATAGCACTCAGCTGGGAGCTGATGTGCTAGGCAATCTGACACGCCTTTCCAATTTGGCAAATGGTATTGAACCGAGCATTGAAAAGACCCGCAATATGCAAATCCAGTTGGAACAGCAGCTTGCCAGCGCCGAGGAAGAAGTCAAGCGGCCATTTCCACAGGCAACAGAACTGACTGAAAAGAGTAAGCGTCTTGCGGTGCTGGAGGGACTGCTGAACATGAACGACAAAGACATTGTGACCGACACCGAGCCAGAACAACAGTGTCAGACCGACAATCGACAGCGTGGACAGGAGGAACGATAAATTTTATGATTAAAGGCAGAAAGACCAATCGTATACGCGACCACCCCAAGGATGAAAGGAGTAGTTTTTATGAAAAAATCTATTGTTGCATTGGGCATAGTATTGACGCTGTCCGGGTGTGCAGCGGCAGCGGATGAAACTCTTGCGGCTGAACCGGCTGCACTGGTTGAAATCTCACCGGCCACCGAAGAAACTGCGCAGCCGGTGGAAGCTGCTGCAACTGCCGAACCTGCGCAGACAGCAACCCCTGAGCCGACACCCGAACCGACACAGGCCCCCACGCCCGCGCCGACAGCAGAGCCTACGGCAGTCCCCACCGCAGAACCCACGCAAGCCCCGGTGGAGGAAACCGTAGCTGCCACTCCAGCACAGGTTAGTATGAGTT
>ERZ809276.729-NODE-729-length-13158-cov-8.241471_pt1 | contig 13158 bp, 7 predicted proteins | sample MGYA00520512_ERZ809276 | MGnify/ENA primary metagenome ERZ809276 (study PRJEB31576, sample SAMEA3212661) | Homo sapiens | biome: human-gut; feature: human gut; material: fecal | place: Sweden | collected 2012 ...
CCGGGTGTACCCATCATGGAGACCCGGGTGCGGGAGAGGTGCAGACCCGGGTCTGCGCGAAGCCGTTCCGGGAATGCAGAGAAGTTTATCCGCTATACCAGGGGCACTTTTATGCCCAGTTTTTGCATCTTATCCAGCGAAAAGAGGCATTTTTAACACAAAAACGCCCCCGTTTTGTCAATGGCTATTCTGCTTATGTAAACATAAACAGTGCATTATCATCCATATAAATAAACATTCAAGTAAAAAGCATGATGGTAGGATGGAACCTTCCGGCACGATTACTCTGAATTTTTTATTTTCACAACCATATATTTGAAAAAAATTTACATACTTTTGTGAAGCCATTTCAATATTATAATATTCTATAGCCATGAATACAAAATTTTTACTGTCTTCCGATAATAACAACCGCAATGAACTTCTGAAAAAGAAGATCATCCATTACTATATTGCCAATGGCGATGCGACCATTGCCGATCTGGGCCGTGAAATGGACCTGAGTATTCCGACCGTCACCAAACTGGTCGCCGAGCTTCAGGACGACGGCTATATCCTGGACTTCGGAAAGCAGGAAACCAACGGAGGACGCAAACCGAACATCTATGGCCTCAATCCGGCATCCGGATATTTCGTGGGAGTCGATATGCTGAAAGACAAGTTGAATATTGCAGCGATCGACTTCAAAGGCGACAAAGTACAACTCGAAGAAAATATCCCATACCAACTTGAAAATACACCAGCCTCGCTGGAGCAATTCTGCAAGATTATTGACGATTTCATCGTTTCATTGCCTGTCGAACAGAATAAGATATTAGCGATTGGAGTCAATATCACCGGCCGCGTGAACCCAGCATCGGGCTATAGTTACAGCATTTTCTATTTCGAAGAGAAACCCCTCGCTCAGATTCTTGAAGAACGGTTGCAGACGAAGGTTTTCATTGAAAACGACAGCCGGGCCATGACCTACGGCGAATATATGAAAGGAGTCGTACAGGGAGAAAAGAACATTCTGTTCGTCAATATGGCGTGGGGACTAGGTCTAGGTATCATCATCGACGGCAATTTATACTACGGGAAATCCGGCTTCTCCGGAGAGTTTGGACATTTTTGCATGTTCGAAAACGAAGTGCTATGCCATTGCGGCAAGAAAGGCTGCCTCGAAACAGAGGCTTCCGGATCGGCTTTCCACCGTATCCTGATGGAACGTTACCGGGAAGGCAGCAACACCATACTCGCCGGGAAACTGGACAGCGGAGAAGAAATCTCGCTCGGCGACCTGCTCGAAGCAGTGCGGAAAGAGGATGTACTTTGCATCGACATCCTCGAAAAAATGGGCGTAAATTTAGGAAAAGGTATTGCCGGACTGATGAATATTTTCAATCCGGAACTGGTCATACTGGGCGGAACGCTTTCACTAGCAGGCGAGTATATCAGCCTGCCGGTCAAAAGTGCTATCCGTAAATATTCGCTCAATCTGGTCAACCAAGACACGGAAATCAAAATATCCAAATTAGGAGAAAGAGCAGGCGCATTCGGAGCATGTCTCTTATCAAGAAGTAAGCTACTCGGTATGATACATTATTAATAAAACATTCTTTTCTTTAGGCCATTATCTATAATAATATTTTAATCAAGGCTATATTATTAAAATATTTTATTTATATTTGCCGGGTATTTAAAAAAATACCAGACAATAAAACACATTAAATCGCTCAGATAATGGAAAAGATTAAAGGCTTAATTGATGCACCTTTCACACCGTTCTACGAAAACGGAGAAGTAAATTACGAACCGATAGAAGCATATGCCAAGCTTCTGGTCAAAAACGGTTTAAAGGGAGTGTTTATCAACGGATCTTCGGGAGAGGGCTATATGCTGACCGACGAAGAGCGCATGAAACTGGCTGAAAGATGGGTAGAAGTGGCGCCTTCCGGATTCAAGGTCATCGTACACGTAGGCAGCACCTGCGTAAAAGCGAGCCATAAGCTGGCTGCTCATGCCCAAAAGATCGGAGCCTGGGGAATCGGAGCCATGGCCTCTCCTTTCCCGAAAGTGAATCGGATAGAAGAACTGGTGAAATACTGCGAAGAAATCGCTTCCGGAGCACCTGAACTTCCTTTCTATTACTATCACATCCCGGCTTTCAACGGCGCTTTCCTACCGATGGTCGAACTGCTGAAAGCGGTAGACGGGCGTATCCCGAACTTCGCCGGCATCAAATATACATATGAAAGCCTTTACGAATACAACCAGTGCCGCTTATATAAAGACGGCAAATTCGATATGCTTCACGGACAGGACGAAACAATCCTTCCATGCCTGGCAATGGGCGGTGCACAAGGCGGCATCGGCGGGACAACCAACTACAACGGCAAAGAACTGACCGGGATACTCGAAGCCTGGGCTGCCGGAGACCTCGAAACAGCACGCGAACGCCAGAACTTCTCACAGGAAGTGATCAACGTGATCTGTCGTTATCGCGGCAATATCGTGGGTGGCAAGCGGATCATGAAGCTGATCGGGCTCGATTTAGGTAAAAACCGGACACCGTTCCAGAATATGACAGATGCGGAAGAGACCGCTATGAAAGCCGAACTGGAAGCGATTCATTTCTTCGACAGATGCAATAAATTCTAAATCCATAAACGCCATGAACGACACAACAAAACCGTCCGAATACCTCGGATATTGGGGCGAAAAATACAAAAATGATTTACTGACCGACATTCTGCCTTTCTGGCTGAAATACGGTATCGATCATGAGAACGGAGGCTACTTCACTTGTTTGGACCGGGACGGTTCGCTACTGGACACGAACAAATCGGTCTGGTTCCAGGGACGGTTCGCCTTTATTCTCGCTTATGCTTACAACAACCTCGAAAAACAGGCCGAATGGCTGGAAGCCTGTAAAAACGGGATCGACTTTATCGAGAAATATTGTTTCGATACAGACGGCCGCATGTTTTACGAGGTGACTAAAACAGGAACTCCCGTACGAAAACGCCGATATGTATTTTCCGAAACGTTTGCCGCAATCGCCATGGCTCAATATTCGATCGCTTCGGGTAACAAGAGCTATGCTGAAAAAGCGGTCAAGCTGTTCAAACAGATTCTCTATTACAAAAACACACCGGGCGCATTAGAGCCCAAATTCAGAGAAGGATTCGTTGCAAAAGGGCATTCCTTTTGCATGATCCTGATCGATACTGCCGCCCGCATCCGGGAGGCAGTAGACGATCCTGTCCTGACACGTCAGATCGACGAGTCGATAGCCGAACTACGTCGTGATTTCATGAAGCCGGAATTTAAGGCCATCCTCGAAACGGTCGGGCCGAACGGCGAATTTATCGATTCGATTCCCGGCCGGACCATCAATCCGGGCCATTCCATCGAAACGGCATGGTTTATCCTCGAAGAGGCCAAGCACCGGAACTGGGACCCGCACCTGAAGCAGATAGGGCTCACGATCCTGGACTGGTCCTGGGAATGGGGTTGGGACAAAACACACGGTGGAATCACCTATTTTAGGGATTGCAAGAACCGCCCGCAGCAGGAATACTGGCATGACATGAAGTTCTGGTGGCCACAGTGCGAAGCCATCATCGCCACGTTGTATGCCTATGAAGCCACAGGCGATCCCAAATACCTGGAAATGCACAAGCAGATAAACGAATACACGTATGCCCGTTTTCCAGACAAGGAATACGGCGAATGGTTCGGCTATTTCCATTACGACGGGACGCTCTCGCAGCCGGCAAAGGGAAACATGTACAAAGGTCCGTTCCATATTCCCCGGATGCTTTTGAAATGTCATCTTTTATGTAAGGAAATTCAGGGCTATGACAAACAATAAGAAATACTATCCCTGGATCGTTGTCGCTCTGCTTTGGGGCGTGGCTTTGTTAAACTACATGGACAGACAGATGCTTTCAACCATGAAGTCTGCCATGATGATCGATATTACCGAACTGGAATCAGCCACGAACTTCGGACGCCTGATGGCGGTATTCTTGTGGATATACGGCCTGATGAGCCCGGTCGCCGGCATGATCGCCGACCGGATCAACCGGAAATGGCTGATCGTCGGCAGTCTCTTCGTCTGGTCGTTCGTCACGCTGATGATGGGATATTCGACTGATTTCAACCAAATTTATGTTCTCCGCGCCATTATGGGAGTCAGCGAAGCCTTGTACATCCCTGCCGGACTTTCGCTGATCACGGACTATCATCAGGAAAAAACGCGATCATTAGCTGTCGGAATCCACATGACCGGGCTCTACACCGGACAGGCATTGGGTGGCTTCGGAGCAACGATCGCAGGAGCATACAGCTGGGAAACGACTTTCCACTGGTTCGGGATTATCGGAATCGCGTATAGTCTGGTATTGATTCTTTTCCTGAAAGAGAAAAAAGATCATACGGTCGCCAAGCTTGACTCGGAACCCGGGCCCGAAAGAGAGTCCGGTGAAAGCGGCTATAAAAGGAATGGGGATGTTGTTCGTCAACATTTCATTCTGGATCATCCTGCTCTATTTCGCCACTTCGAGTTTGCCGGGTTGGGCGACTAAAAACTGGCTACCGACTTTGTTTTCGGAGAATTTGTCCATCGATATGTCGGAAGCCGGGCCATTGTCCACCTTCACGATCGCGATCTCTTCCTTCATCGGAGTGATTGCGGGCGGTATCTTGTCCGACAAATGGATTCAGCGGAATGTACGGGGACGCATTTATACCGGTTCCATCGGGCTTGCCTTGACCATTCCGGCACTCCTGCTGTTAGGATTCGGCGACAGTTTCGCCATGATTGTAGGCGGCGGACTCTGTTTCGGTATCGGTTTCGGTATTTTCGACGCCAACAACATGCCGATCCTCTGCCAGTTCGTATCGCCACGCTACCGGGCGACCGCCTACGGCATTATGAACATGACCGGGGTATTTGCCGGAGCGATCATCACAAAACTGTTGGGCGAGTCGACGGATGCCGGTAACTTAGGGCATGATTTCGCAATGATGGCCAGCTTGGTATTCGTAGCCTTAGTGGTGGAAGTCATCTTCTTACGTCCGAGAACGGTCAACATGACCGACAAGTAAAACCTGTAAGGTTTCCAAAGGTATTGACTTTTCCTGCAAATGTCATTATCTTTGGAAATCCTATTTTTATAATAACCCAATCAACAAAAAACATCATGAGAAAAATCTTTCTTTACTTCAGCCTCCTTCTCTTCATGCAAACAGCCTTTGCCGCCGACAGCTTGTTTGTCAGAAAGCCGCAGATCCCGATACTGATTGACCGGACAGACAATATCCTGGTGGAAATGCGTGTACAGGCACACAAAGGGGATGTACTCAACAAGCTTTCCCTGCAATTCAAAGAAGGAATCGACTTAAACGACATAAAGGCTCTACGCTTTTTCTATAGCGGAACGGAAGCGACCTCCCGGCAGGGAAAGCATTACCGTCCGGTTTCCTACATTTCCAGTCACGCAGAAGGCAAGACAAAGGCTGCTAATCCCGCCTACTCCATCAAGCAGAGCGAAGTAACTGATATCGCCAATGTCGTGACCTTCACCAGTAACCAGCCGATGGTGGAAGGAGTCAACTACTATTGGATCAGTATCGAGATGAAACCGGAGGCTTCCCTGTTAACGACCTTTACTGTCCAGATGCCGATGGCTGAAATCAATAATATGCCGGCGACAATTGTCTGGGACGGCAAATCAGATGTCCGCCGCATGGGAATCGGTGTCCGCCACGCCGGTGACGACGGGGCTTCGGCCTACCGTATCCCGGGGCTGGTAACGACCAACAACGGGACGCTTCTGGGCGTGTACGATATCCGCTACAACAGCAGTGTGGACCTGCAGGAAATGGTCGATATAGGGGTAAGCCGCAGCACCGACAAAGGACAGACCTGGGAACCGATGCGTGTTGCGATGACGTTCGGCGAAACGGGCGGTCTGCCTCACGCACAGAACGGTGTGGGAGACCCGTCTATCCTGGTGGATGAAAAGACAAATACGATCTGGATCGTTGCTGCCTGGACACATGGCATGGGGAACGGACGCGCCTGGTGGAATTCCATGCCGGGTATGTCGGCCGACAGCACCGCCCAGCTGATGCTCGTCAAAAGCGAAGACGACGGCAAGACCTGGAGCCAGCCGATCAACATCACTCCGCAGGTGAAAGATCCTTCCTGGTACTTCCTGTTGCAAGGACCAGGCCGGGGTATCACGATGAAAGACGGGACGTTGGTTTTCCCGATCCAGTTCATCGACTCCACCCGTATACCGAACGCCGGTATCATGTACAGCAAAGATCGGGGAACCACCTGGCATCTGCATAATCTGGCACGTACGAACACGACCGAGGCGCAGGTAGCCGAGGTCGAACCGGGTGTCCTGATGCTGAACATGCGTGACAACCGGGGAGGCAGCCGCGCCGTGGCCACCACCCGCGATTTGGGCAAGACCTGGTATGAACATCCGTCCAGCCGCAGTGCCCTGCAGGAACCGGTTTGTATGGCAAGCCTCATCCACGTGGACGCTAAAGACAACATCACGGGGAAAGACCTGCTGATCTTCTCCAACCCGAACACGACGAAGGGACGTAACCATATTACCATAAAAGTAAGTACCGACGGAGGCATGACCTGGCCGCTTTCCAACCAAGTGACACTGGACGAAGACGAAAGCTGGGGTTATTCTTGCCTGTCCATGATCGACAAGGAGACAGTCGGCATCTTCTACGAATCGAGCGTCGCCCATATGACTTTTCAAGCTGTCAAACTGACCGATCTGGTCAAGTAGTCCTGCATGAAACGCATACTCTTCATATTGATAAGTTTATATATAGGGATATTGGCTGCCTGTGCTGCCAATATCCCTCATTTGCTTCCATGGCCGCAGAAAGTGGCATGGAACGGGAAAAAGTTTCAATATAGGGGAACTTTTGTTTCCCTTACGGAAAACTTTTGTTCCATAGGCATGGAACAACCGGCAGGCAATAAGATAACGGGCAATCCGTCAAGCCATCCGGCACTATCGGTCAAATGGGTGGAGGATTTCCCCGATATCCCTCTCAATCGCAACGAAGCCTATAAACTGCGTGTCACATCAAAAGGAGTGGAGATCGAAGCCATCACCGAAACGGGCGTTTACAGGGCAATCCAGACATTACGCCAATTGACGGAAAAGAAAGGCAACGGCATTGCAATCACCGGATGCGAGATCACCGACTGGCCCGCCTTTCGCATCCGCGGCTTCATGCAGGATGTAGGACGCACCTATATCTCGACGGACGAATTGAAACGGGAAATAGCGATCCTGGCACGTTACAAGATAAACGTCTTTCACTGGCACCTGACGGAAAATCAGGCATGGCGCCTACAAAGCAAGGTGTTCCCGATGCTGAACGACAGCGTCAACACGACCCGCCAGCCAGGGAAATACTACACGCTGGAAGAGGCACGGGAATTGGCCGCTTTCTGCAAGCAACATCATGTCCTGCTGATCCCGGAGATCGACATGCCGGGACACAGTGCCGCTTTCGTCCGTACTTTCCGCCATGACATGCAAAGCCCGGAAGGGATGAAGATATTGAAACTCCTGATCGACGAGGTTTGCGAAACGTTCGATGTCCCTTACCTGCATATCGGGACAGACGAGGTGCAGTTCACCCATCCGAATTTCGTACCCGAAATGGTCGCTTATGTCCGCTCCAAAGGGAAAAAGGTGATCTCCTGGAATCCGGGATGGCGCTACAAACCGGGAGAGATCGACATGACGCATCTGTGGAGCTACCAAGGAAAAGCTCAGAAAGGGATTCCGGCGATCGACTCCCGTTTCCACTATCTGAACCATTTCGACACGTTTGCCGACCTCTTCGCCCTCTACAACAGCCGCATCTACAACGAGCTGCAGGGCAGCGATGATCTTGCAGGCACGATCCTGGCAATCTGGAACGACCGGATGATCCAGCCGGAAGCCGATATCGTCAAACAGAATAATTTCTACCCGAATATGCTCGCCATGGCCGAACGTGCGTGGAGAGGGGGTGGAACTGAATATTTCGACAAGCAAGGAACGGTTTTACCATCGGAAGACAGCGAGTCGTTCAAGTCTTTCGCTGATTTCGAGAACCGCCTGCTCTGGCATAAGGAACATTGTTTCGGGGGATACCCGTTCGCTTACGTCAAACAAACGAACGTCAAGTGGCGTATTACGGACGCGTTCCCGAACCAAGGCGACCTGACGGCATCATTCCCGCCCGAAAAGGAGTTGAAATCCCACTATACATACGAAAACAAGATGTATGGGACACAGGATGCGATCGGCGCAGGCATCTACCTCCGCCATGTCTGGGGGACGCTTGTTCCAGGGATCTACAAAGAGCCGCAAGAGAACCACACGGCGTATGCCTGGACCTGGGTCTACTCGCCTAAAGCACAGGATGTAGGCGCCTGGATAGAGTTTCAGAACTACAGCCGTTCGGAAATGGACTTGCCGCCACTTCCGGGAAAATGGGATTACCGGGAAAGCCGAGTGTGGGTCAACGACCGGGAAATCCTGCCTCCGGTATGGACGGCAACGCACCGGACCAAATCCAACGAGGTGCTGCTCGGCAACGAGAATTGTGTCGTGCGTCCTCCCATGCCTGTCCATCTGCAGAAAGGATGGAACAAGGTATTCATGAAACTTCCGGTCGGAAAGTTCACCGCGCCGGAAATCCGCTTGCCGAAGTGGATGTTCACATTCGTATTTGTCACACCGGATGGTGAAAAGGCTGTGGACGGCCTGGTCTATTCACCCGATAAGAAACGATAAGCAAATGAAAAATATCCTGCTCTGTTTATTCATCGTATTTAGTGCCACGATCCAGGCGCAAAAGATCAAGGTGGCCTGTGTAGGCAACAGCGTAACGTATGGTCACGGAATTGAGAACCGCGAAAAGAACAGTTATCCCGCCCAGCTCCAACGAATGTTGGGCAACGGATACGAAGTCGCCAACTTCGGAAAAAGCGGGGCGACGCTATTGCGAAAGGGACACCGTCCTTACAACGAGCAGGAGGAATGCAAGGCCGCCCTCGACTTTGCCGCCGACCGGGTCGTCATCCACCTCGGGCTGAACGACACCGATCCGCGCGACTGGCCGAATTACCGGGATGACTTCACGAAGGATTATCTGACCCTGATCGATGCATTCCGGCAAGCGAACCCGAAGTGTGAAATATGGATCTGCCGCCTGACACCGATCTCCCACCGCCATACGCGCTTCAAATCGGGCACACGCGACTGGTACTGGCAGATACAACAAAACATTGAAGATATCGCAGTACTCGCCCACACCGGACTGATTGACCTGCATACAGAACTTTATGACCGCCCTGACCTCTTGCCCGACGCCTTGCATCCCACAGCCGAAGGAGCCGGAATCATCGCACGGACGGTCTACCGGGCATTGACCGGAAATTACGGTGGTCTCCAAATGCCCGTGATCTATTCGGACAATATGGTACTCCAACGGGAGAAACCGCTCCGGATAGCCGGAACAGCCAATGCCGGAGAAAAAGTGACGGTCAGCATCGCCGGACAGAAAGGCGAAGCGATAACGGCCTCGGACGGGAAATGGTCGGTCATCCTGCCACCGATGAAGGCAGGAGGCCCGTACACGTTGAGTATCTCCGCCGAATCAGGGAAACTGGATTATACGAATATCCTGATCGGCGAAGTATGGCTTTGCTCCGGACAGTCGAATATGGCATTTCAGGTGAGCAGTGCCGTTGACAGCCAACGAAAGGCTTTTCTGGAATTTGCCGCAAGGAAACCGCAAATCCGTCTTTTCGATATGAAACCACGTTGGCTGACAAATGCGGTGGAATGGGACATTTCGACACTGGACTCCCTCAACAGGCTCCAATATTACCGGGATACCGAATGGAAGGAATGCAACGAAGAGACGGCGAACCGTTTCTCCGCTATCGCCTTTGCGTTCGGGCAAATGTTGTCAGACAGCTTGCAGGTTCCGGTCGGACTGATCCTGAACGCCATAGGCGGTTCACCGGCGGAAGCCTGGATAGACCGCAAGACGCTGGAATTCGAATTCCCCGACATCCTCTACGACTGGAAGCAGAATGATTTTATCCAGGACTGGGCGCGGGAACGCGCCGCCCTCAATATCCGTAAATCGACGAACAAACAGCAACGGCATCCCTACGAGCCTTGTTACTTGTACGAATCCGGTATCCAGCCGCTCGAAAAGTTCCCGATACGGGGTATCATCTGGTATCAGGGAGAATCGAACGCTCACAATATGGAAGCACATGAGAAGTTGTTCCATCTTTTGACAAAAAACTGGCGGGAGAACTGGGCGGAAGAATTGCCTTTCTATTATGTGCAACTATCCAGCATCGACCGTCCCAGCTGGCCTTGGTTCCGAGACAGCCAGCGCCGGATGCTCCAATCGATCCCCAACAGCGGCATGGCGGTCAGCAGCGACCATGGCGACTCCCTGGATGTCCACCCGCGCCATAAACGGGAGATAGGGGAACGCCTCGCTCACTGGGCACTCAACAAGACATACGGGCACGAGATCATTCCTTCCGGCCCACTCTACCGATCGGTGATATTCAAGGACAGCACTGCCTATGTCACATTCGATTACGGAAAAGGCATGCACAGTTCCGACGGCGACAAACTGCGTACTTTCGAGATAGCCGAACACGATGGTTTATTCGTCCCCGCGGAGGCACAAATCATCGATGGAAAGACAGTAAAAGTATGGAGCGGCCAAATCCGGAATCCGAAATTCGTCCGTTACGGCTGGCAACCTTTCACCCGTGCCAATTTAGTGAACGAAGCGAGGTTGCCGGCTTCGACATTCCGTTCGGAAGCGGCTCCGGTCAGCTGGTTTCGGCTGCCCGACCTACCCGGCACTGAAAAAAGCCCGTCATTAGGCGTATCTGCTCCGTTTACCGGTGTCAGTGGCGGGCAGTTGTTCGTGGCCGGCGGATGCAACTTCCCCGGCAAACCGGCGGCCGAAGGGGGAACAAAAGAATACTACCGCAATATATATGCATTAGATATAACCGCCCGATCTCATGCCGGATGGAAAAGGATCGGCAAACTGCCAATACCGCTTGCCTACGGGGCATCGGTCACAACCCCCGAAGGGCTCGTATGGATCGGAGGAAATAACAATAAAGAGGTCTCCGGACAGGTCTTCTTCGTCAACTGGGACGGGGAAAAACAACAATTGCATATCACCAAACTGCCGCCACTTCCCATGCCGTTGGATAATCTCTCGGCCACATACGCCGATGGTTGCCTGTATGTCGCCGGGGGTAAGGGCAAGCCACAAACGGTTCCAATAGGTAAGGACGGTTCGCAAACCGCCCCTACGAACCCACTCTTTTCATTACAGCTAACACCGTCGCTTCAAAAGGAATGGGTCCGGCTTCCGGATTTCCCCGGACCTGCCCGAGTACAGCCTGTCCTCACGGCACAGCAATCTGAGGATGGCATACGACTTTATCTGGCAGGCGGTTTCCAGCCTGCATCCGCCCATCAGGAAGCCATTGTTTGCACAGATATGCTTTCTTATCATCCGAAGACAAAACAGTGGAGAAATGAAGGATTCCTGCCTTCTTTAGCAGGCGGTTCCCACCGTACCGTTACAGGAGGTTGCGCCATCGCATCAGGCGATAGCTCCATCCTGCTGGTAGGAGGCGTGAACTACGACCGTTTCCGCGACGCCCTAAACCACCCCGAGCCGGATTATCTGCTACATCCTGCCGACTGGTATAAATTCAATACCTCCCTGTTACAATACAATACTTTCACAAAACACTGGACCCACTTAGGCAACTACGAAGAACTGGCACGTGCCGGTGCCGGCATCGCAAACAATGCCAACACGGTAATCATAATTGGCGGAGAGTTAAAACCGGGCATCCGCACACCGGAGGTTAATGCGTTTAAACTTATAATACTCTCCCGAAAATACTCGACCACTCAAAATAACAATCAAGAATGATTAATTTGTCATATCTTTCTATAACTTTGTCTCACTATCGGTTGAATCAAAGTAATACTATTTTGTCATGTCCAGAAAAATCATACTTCTTCTCTCTCTTGCGATCATAACATTGGCACATTTGTCCGCAGCAAGTAGCCTCCCTAATAAAATAGAATCAAACTACAAAATCAGACGGATATCTCCCGACGGAGGACTAAGCATAAACGGACAACGTGACGTCCGGCAGGACAAATGGGGATTTATTTGGGTGACGACTGTCAACAACCTATACCGGTTCGATGGATACACCTTTAAACCTTATACAGAAAAAATCAATAAGACAATTCCCTTCGCCTCACTGACTTTCGAAAGATTGGAGATCGATAAGGAAGGCGACCTTTACGTGACAACCAGCAACGGACTACTCAAATACAATTCACTGACCGATAATTTCGACCGTCTGCAACCAGGGAGATGCTCACTCATTAAAGAGGATATGAAAGGAAGGTTATGGATATCCAATCCTTCTTCCATCGGTTTGTTTGATCGGGAAACCTTTCGGTTTACAGCTATAAAATCGGAAACGGGCGACATACCCGACGTTTCAGGCATTTGTACCCAGCATAACAAGATTTATATCGGGACAGCAACAGGAAAAATCTACTTATATGACGAAACGAGAAATAGGTTTCAAGAGGTCCTTCATATTCCCGAATACAATATTGCCGACATTATCCAAACAGATTCCTTACTCTATGCCCTGACCGAGAGTAAAGGCCTGGTCGTTATTTCGACCAACAGCTATCAGCCAATCAAACAACATGATTTCTTTTATCCGGCGGGAGACACGAGAGTTTCCGCCAGGGCTCTATTTATTGACAAATTCAACCATATATGGATTACCGGACAACGGGGAATATATATACTGAATCCGGAAACCGACGAATTTGCTCATTATTCATATGAAAAAACTGATCCTTACGGATTACCTAGCAATTCTATTTGGAGAATTGCTGAAGATACACAAGGATGCCTATGGTTCGGAACCTATTCGGGAGGTCTTTGCTTCATTAACCTTGATGAACAGAAAAGTCTGAAATCATTCAACGGGAGGACAGACGATTTAAGCTATTCGGTCGTCAG
>ERZ809276.757-NODE-757-length-12884-cov-11.623431_pt1 | contig 12884 bp, 9 predicted proteins | sample MGYA00520512_ERZ809276 | MGnify/ENA primary metagenome ERZ809276 (study PRJEB31576, sample SAMEA3212661) | Homo sapiens | biome: human-gut; feature: human gut; material: fecal | place: Sweden | collected 2012 ...
GGAAAATGTAATTGCCTGCATTCAGACTTTGGTATCATCCAGAAACGAATTGCAAACTTCAGTAGATAATCTTACTACAGAGAAAACTTCTCTTACGGAACAGATTACCAACTTGAATGCCGAAGTAGCTAACTTGAAGGAAATGGCAACCGTAGGAAAGAATCACATTGCTTCTCTACGTGAAAATGCCGTAGAAACCTACAAGAAGTTGATGGGTGATAAGGTAGATGAGACAATCGTTACGATGCTCAATGCCGAGACTACTGGTATTACTACTCTTATTTCCTTGACCAAGGATTACCAAGCTCGCTTGGAAGAGAAGTTCCCTCTCACTTGCTCAAAATGTGGTTCTAAGGACGTCAACCGTGCTTCCTCAATTGCTGAGGATGATACCGAGGGTAAAACTGGAACCCAGGGTACTGATACCCAACGGAATTCAGAATCTCCGAGTACTAAGAATGTAATCGATAACTTGTATCGAAACAAAATCAAATAACTAATATAAATAATCCGCGTTATGGAAAAAACTAAAATCGTAAACGACCCTCAGCAACTTACTCTCTTTGGGGAAAGAACCCCGAGAGCGGTGATTTACAAAAGTGAGTCACACAAATTGCACCAGGCTTTCAATGTTAAAGCTGGAGAGAAAATCGTACAGGGTATGCCAGTGGCTTTGAATGAAGAAGGTTTGATTTACCCTTGCACTGATACAGCTACTCAAGTTTATTTGGGTGTAGCAGTAACGGATAACGTTAACCCTGCTTATCAACCTCAAAGAAATTTCCCGGTAGAGGTAACAGTAGCTATGGAAGGTTACATGATTTGTAACTGGGTATCAAACGGAAATATCGAAGCTGGCTATGTAACTCCCGATGGAAAATTGCTTAACGATAGATTCGTAAAAGCTAAACAAGCAACTTCAACCCAGTTCATTGCCCTTAATCCAGCAGAAGAGGCAAATGAGGTAATTCAAGTACTCATCAAATAAGAGAAAAGAAGTTATGGAAAATAAAATAGATATTACAAAGTTGAAGGCTCAAGATTTTATGAATGAGCTGCCGGAAATGGTAAGAAGCTTGGAAGCTGTTCGTTCCGGTTCACAGGACAAGAAGCCTGTAGAGGTAACTTTTGGAGAATTGGTTACCGGTAAATGGGGTATTTCAGAAGATGAACTTTTTGAAAAGATGGGCATCAATCCAAAAGTGGACACGATGCAGAACATCTTTACAATGCCTCAACAGAATATTCGTTGGATTGTTCCGGAAATCATTCGTGCTGCTATCACATTGGGTATGCGCCAGGCTCCGTTCTACCCGAACATCATTGCATCTGATCAACCAATCAATGGTTTACAAGCAATCATGCCGATGGTTAACATGTCGGATGCTGCCCCTGCAAAGGTTAATGAGGCAGAAACTATCCCATTGGGTGATGTTAGCTTCGGACAGAAATCAGTTAGCCTCTTTAAAATCGGAAAAGGTTTCAAACTTACTGATGAAGTTCGTAACTATGTTTCGCTCGATGTCTTGGGAATCTACCTTCGTGATTTTGGTGTTCAGTTGGGTTATGCTCTGGATACTCTGGCTATGGACGTTGCTATCAATGGTAACAACCCCGATGGCTCTGAGTCTGCCCCGGTAATCGGTGTATACGAAACAACTAATGGTATCACTTACAAAGACCTTCTGCATATTTGGGTACGTGCTGCTCGTATGGGACGTAACTTCCAAACTATGATTGGTGGTGAAGACCAGGCAATCGAAATGCTGAACTTGCCGGAATTCAAGGATCGTCACTCTGGTACTACAGAAGCTACCCTGAATGTTAAGTCTCCTGTTCCCAAGAATGCTGACTTCTACATTCACCCGGGTACACCCGACCAACAGTTGCTGTTGATTGATACATCTGCTGCCTTGATTAAGCTTACTGCTCGTCAGTTGATGCTTGAATCTGAAAGAATCGTTTCTAACCAGACTCAGGCAATCTATGCAAGCTTGACTACTGGCTTCTCTAAGATGTACCAGGATGCAACTCTGTTGCTGGCTGCTGACAAGAAGTTCTCAGAATTCGGTTTCCCCGAGTTCATGAACGTAGACCCATATTTGATGGTTAACCTAGAATAATAAGGGACGCCCGGTTTCATCTATATAAATTCCCTGAGAGGGTAGGTAACTAAAAAGACCTATCCTCTCTTTAATAATCATTTTTAAATCTTAGGAAATATGGCTAAAGATAAATATACAGTAACTGTGGGACCAAGAGCTTACAGTTTTCATGACCAATCAACTGGTATTACCGTTTGTAGAGGAGAAGACAAGGAACTCTCTCGTCGTCAATTCCGTGCACCAAAGATTCAGAAGGCAATTGCCTCTGGCCATCTGATTATCATTGCTGATAAATCAGAAATCGAAAAGTATTCAGAGGCCGACATCGAAAAGTTGGATAAGAGACTGAATGCTCAGTTCAAGAAAGGCATGACTCTTGAAAAACTTGCAAAGGGCTATTCCCTGGAAGAACTGAAACTGGTAGCAGGTCTTCATGAAATCGTTGCCGAGAAAGATGATACAGTAGAAACACTTATTCAGGCTTTGCTGGAAGAATTCGAATCCTCTTCTAAAGGGTAATATATGAAAATTACATAAGACAGACTAATATGAATAACAATCTGGACTTTTTGTACGTTACGTCAGGTCTGGAAGTTTCATTCAGAGTCATATCCAAAGTCCCGGCCAAATCCATTTTTGACTGGGACTTTGGCGATGATAAGGGAGAGGTTTTCAATGGTGGAAGACATGTTTCCTATTCTTATGAAACTCCCGGTTTCTATACAGTAACCCTACATGTAACCAACTCTAATGGTTTAGATATCACCGTAGATAAGACTCTGGTAGTTTGTGATTATGGTCATACGGCATTAGCCGATACAATATATAACTTAATCGACCACTATATTCCTTCAGAGATATCAGAGGGAATGACCAGGGAAGATAAATCTATCTACATCACCAAATGGCAATATTATATTGGTCCTCTAGTAAATCACCAAATTCCTGCAGATAAGTATACTGATGAATTATGGTATGAAGCACTAGAAAACCAATTAATAATGGAATTGGCAGCATGGGACTTTCTCAATGTGAAGATACTTAATCTATTAACAAGTACTTCAGAATACCTAAGTCAATTAACTTCTACCAAAGAACAAACTGGTGATGGTACTTCTAAACCCGAACTTGCCCGAGGTGATAGGATAAAACAAATCACTACTGGGCCTACTGAAGTGCAATATTATGATACCTTGGCAGATGCTACAAGTTCCCTATGGAAAACACTTTCTCAAGCAATGCAACCAGGTGGATTAATAGATGAATTAAGGAAGAACCTTTGTATGTTAGCTTCACGATTGGAAATCTACTTACCGTTCTGTGATGAAGTATTTAGAACCGTAGTCCCAAAAGTAGTTAACAGAAGGCAACCTGGAGTATTAGATGGGCCAAATCCAAGTGCTCCAGTGAAAGGTGGTAAGAAATCAATTCTAACTAAGTTATGACAAAAGAACCCTGGAGAATGGTAAAGAACCGCTCTTGGGATAGATACAAGAAAATTATCACTGACTTCTTAGATTGGGATGCTGGTAGGCAATCCATAACCTGGGCCAAACATGTTAATCAGCTTCTCAGTCATGCCGAAGACAGTATACCTAAATATTATAACATCCAAATCGAGGCATTATGTTACTACAATGCTTTCAGAAACTGGCCTATCAATAAGGCAACTATTTCAGGAGAATTGGATGATGAAAACTTATCAATACTAATTTCTAAATCTTATATAGAACAAATCGGTTATCTTACACCGGAAGGTTATTGGGATTTTAATTGGGAACAAGATAGGTTTGTAATTAATGGTATAACGTATAAGCCTTCTGGAGATACTCAGACTGCTCAGGCAAAGGATGAGGCTTTAGTTTTCATGATTATCCTAAAGAGAGACCGAGATACCAAAGTTGAATTTGTAGAATAAAAATAAAGTATATGGCAAAGATGTTAGTACTGAGGTGGACACCAATTACTACAAACAGTGGAATTTGGTTTGATAGTAATCTGGTTATCCTCAATGGTACCTCTGGAGTTCATATTGAAATGAAAGGTAATGGCAATGATGTAACGGCATTTCAATCGATGACCGGAAACAAATTTGTCACCTGCTTTCAAGATTACTTCGGGGATATCTGGGATAAAATAATACCTCATCCTGGTATAGGCCAGGTAATAAAGTTCCGTGTAAATAGGCTTCCTGATTATGCTTGCATACGGGGAGATATTGAGGACGGTGGAGATGTAGACCCCGAAAATCCGGATGTACCAATGAATGCCTTCTGTGGTTCAGAGGGAGAACCATTCAGGGATATCGATTCTGAATTCTTACTGGGTCGTCAACGTGCAGTAATTAATCCTTAAATTTTATAAAATATGTATGTAAGTAAGTATTATACCTGCGAAGAAATAGACCAGCGGTTATTACAGGGTTACTATGATGACTTTGTTAAAGCTGGCTTTGGAGGAACTATAAATGAGTTCTGGGCCTTCGTACTTTCTATCAAGAATAAGGTAGATAAGAAAGAAGGATACGACTTATCGAAAAATGATTTTACAGATGAGTTGAAGGCTAAACTTGATGGCATCGAAGAACATGCAAATTATATCACTAAAGTTTCTCAGCTTGAGAATGATTTGAAATATCAAACCGAGGAAGAAGTTAAACAGATGATTAGTGATTTGGTTGATGGTGCTGATGATGCCCTTGATACTCTTAAAGAGTTGGCAGAAGCATTGGGCAATGACCCCAACTTTGCAACTACTATCACTAATAAATTAACCGACCTTCGTACTGCTTTAACCGAAGAGGTTAATCGTGCTAAGGAAGCCGAAGCTGCTCTGGGTGCTGCAGTAGCTGCAGTTCAGGATAACCTAGAATATGGGTTAGACCAAATCAATAAGAAGATTGATACCGTTAAGGCAGACTTAAAAGCTGAAATCGACCGAGTTGAGAAGAAGGCTGATAAGAATGCTGAGGATATCAAGGACCTCAACGATAAGATAACCGAAAAGAATGATGAACTTGAGAATGAACTCAAGGGACTTATTCAACAGGAAAAGGATGAACGTATTGCTGCTGATAATGAGATTAAGGAAAGTGTAAACGAACTTAAGACTCTGCATATCAATGATAAGGCAGCTATCGAAGCAAAGATTGCCGAAGAGGTATCTAATCGTACAAATGCAGATACGGTACTGGATTCCAAAATTAACGAAGAGATTACCAATCGCCAAGCAGATACCCAATCTCTCCAAGGTAAAATCGACCAGGAAAAGGTAGACCGTCATTCTGAGGACCAAGTTCTTCACAACGAAATCTCTAAAGAGGTAACAGACCGTACTAATGCAGACAATGCTCTTCAAGGTAAGATTGACCAGGAAGCTCAAGCACGTACTGCTGCAGACCAGGTATTACAGAACAATATCGATTTAGAAGCTACTACTCGTGCAGCCCAGGATTTAGTCCTTGACCATAAAATCGAGGATGTAAAATTGCAGGGCCAGGCCGATAAATCACAATTGCTTGAGGCTCTTAACACCGAGATTCAAAATCGTAAAGATGCAGACACTGCCCTTGATAATAAGAAGGTTGATAAACGTGAGGGTTATTCATTAACCAAAAATGATTTCACCGATTTACTTAAAGCCAAGTTGGATGGCATTGAGGAAAAGGCAAATTACATTACTCACATATCACAGCTTATCAATGATTCCGATTTCCAAACAGAGGATGAAGTAAAAGCTGCTATTCAAGAAATTGTTGGTGCTGCTCCTGAAGTACTTGATACTCTTAAGGAAATTGCCGATGCTCTTGGTAATGACCCCAACTTCGCTGCAACCATTACAAAGAAATTGGCTGCTATTACCGAACAGGTTAACCAGGAAATCGAAGACCGTATTGCTGGTGATGAAGCAAACAGTGCAGAAGTAGCTACAGAGGTTCAGGCACGTAAAGATGCAGACACTGCCCTTGAAGCTAAACTGAAAGAATACGTAGACAATAAGTCTGCTACTGGGGATGCTGCAATCGGTGTTGTAAGGGATAACCTTAACAAGGAAATCCAAGACCGCAAGGATGCAGATGCTGCAATCCAAGCAAGCCTGGATAAAGAAATTGCCGACAGAAAGACTGCCGATGATGCTTATACCATTAGTCTGAATAACGTTAATAAACGTGTTTCCGAATTAGCATTAAGCATCCAGGATTCAATCAATACTTTGCGTAACGAACTCACGGCTCAGGTAAATGCCAATACTACGGCAATCGCTACTAATCAACATAATATAGAAAGAAATTCAGAGGCAATCACAAACTTAACTAAGACTGTAGGTGATAACTACAAGGAAGTTAAGGATATGATTAACGAAGAAATCGTTGACCGTACGAATGCCGACAGTGCTTTGAGTTCTCGTATCGATACTCTCAATATTGACCTTAATACTGAGAGTGTAGAAAGAAAAGCTGCAGACCAAGTTCTTCAGGTAAATTTGGATAAAGAAGTAGCAGACCGTACTGCAGCCGATAAATCTCTGAGTACTGAGTTCACAGCTAAATTAGATAATGCTAAGCAGGCTTTGGAATCTGAGGTAGCTAGCCTTAATACTAAGCTTGAACAAGAAAAGGAAAACCGTATTGCTGGTGATAATGCTTTGGGAGTTCGTATTGATTCTCTAGAGGCAGGTAATACCGATGCTATGAATGAATTAAAAGCAAAGGTAAATGCTAATACTACTGCTATTAATGCAGAGAAAGACCGAGCAATTGCCAAAGAGACTTCACTTGAGGCAAAGATTGATACCAACCTTCAGAACCATAAAGATGATATGGCGGGTATCAACCAAAATATACTTACCGAAAAGAATGACCGCTTAGCTGGTGATACTGAGTTGCAGAATAATATCGATAAGGAAGCTACAGAACGTGCTAACCAAGATACCCTTATTAATAATGCTATTGCTCAGGAAAAAGCAGATCGAATTGCTGCTGACCAGGCAATGGATGGAAAGAAGGTAGATAAGGTAGACGGTAAAGTACTTTCTTCAAATGACTTCACTGACTTGCTATATGCCAAGTTGGATGGCATCGAAGAACATGCAAATTATATCACTAAGGTATCTGAGTTATTAAACGATTCAGATTTCCAGAGTGCTGAACAAGTAGAGGCAGCTATCCAAAAGATTATTGGCTCTGCTCCAGAGGTACTTGATACTTTGGCCGAGATTGCTAAGGCTCTCGGTGATGACCCTAACTTTGCAGCAACTATGACTGCTAAGCTTACTGAGTTGGAGAATAAGCTTGAAGCTGAAAAGAATCTGCGTGAACAAGGAGATAATACTCTGCAACAGACTTTCACTAACTTAAGTAATACTCTTACTACTACGGTAAATGAGTTGAGAACTTTCGTAACTGAAACTCGTACGGAGCTGTTAACTTCCTTGAATGCTACCAATGCTCTGGTAACTCGGAATGCTGCTAATATTCAACGTAATCTGGAATTGATTCAGGGTATTCAGGATAACATTAATGGTAACTATACTGCCATTACCGATTTGCTGAATAATGAAATCGCTGCTCGTAAGGCTGAGGATATTCGATTAGAAGCAAAGATTGGCCAGAATACTTCTGACTTAAATACAGAGAGAGAGGAAAGAAAGGCCGCAGATAAAGTTCTCCAGGATAACATCGATGCAGAAGAAGCTGCCCGTATTGCTGCCGATACAGCTTTGGGTAAACGTATCGATAAAGAAATTCAGGACAGAACCGATGCTGATACTGCCTTAGATAATAAATTCATTAACATTACCGATGACCATGAAGAAAGACTGGTAGCTGAAGAAGGTACTTCTGATGCTTTGCCTGATACCATGGTTACCGATGTTAGTGCTGTAACAAGAACCGGTACCCAACTTTCTTTCAAGGTAAAGACTTCAACCAAGGATAAGGCAAATAACCAATATGGTGAAGAAGTAGAAGCTACCAAGAATTTACTTCCGGTAACTCAAACTCTTGCTGGAGTTATGTCTGCAGCAGACAAGGTTAAGTTAGATGGGTTAGACCCAAATTCTTTAACTGATCTCTCTGCAGCTTCTGATGCTAATAAGGTAACGGTAACCGTAACTAAGGATAACGGTTTGAATGCTGATACTACCGGAACTTTCGATTTGCCTCAGGTATCGGCTACTAAGGCTGGTACGATGACTGCGAAAGATAAGGTAGAATTGGATAGAATCTCTACTGCTAACTTTGCCCTTGGTGCAGTAACTCCCAATGAAACTACTGTTGGCATAGCTGCTACTAAGACCGTAGTTGAAGATGGTACAGTAGAACAGAATCCTATTACATTGCCTGCCTCTACTACAGAGAAAGCTGGTGTACAAACTGCAGCAGATAAGAAGCTGTTTGATTCTATACCAGATAATATTATTATCTTATCTGGTGATAAACCAGTTGAGGTAGGTCAACAAAGCAGTCAGGTTACTTTAACTCATAATTTCTCTTCTAAAAAAGAAGAGGGTATTTATACTCATGAGCCTGAAGATTATAAGACTACTTATATCCCAGCAGCTACTACAGAGAAAGCTGGTGTAATGACCGCCCAAGATAAAGTTAATCTGGATGAGACATTACCCAATGCTATTGCTCAAGAGGTTCAGGACCGTAAAGATGCTATCGAAGCTTTGGACGGTAAATCAGAAGCCGCTCTTGCTCAAGAAGTAGCTGATAGAAAAGCTGCAGATACTGCTTTAGATACCAAGTTTACTAAAGCTGTAAACGATGAAGCAACTGCTCGTACTTCTGCTGATACTGCATTGGGTGCAAGGATTGATAAAGAGATTGCTGATAGAACTGCGGCAGACACTGCCCTTGATAATAAACTGCAGAATAACATTAACACTCTAGAAGCTAAGCATGATGCCTTTGTAGCAACTAAGGGTAAGGCTGATGGCTTTGCTCCATTGGATGGGAAGGGGTTAGTACCTGCTAACCATTTGCCTTCATATGTAGACGATGTACTTGAAGTATATGCTACCTATGATGTAAGCCCCACTGGAGGTCTTACTAATGTTCAATTGTATACGGATGCAGGTCACCAAACTCCCGTAGTTGGAGAATCTGGTAAGATTTATATAAATGTTGCCGATGGTGAACCTCCATACCAATTCCGTTGGTCAGGTACTAAATTCGTAGACAGTAATACTTCGTCTCTTATCATTGGGGAAATCGCAGGTACTGCTTTCGAAGGTAGTAGAGGTAAGCATCTTGAGGATGTGGTATCTAGCATGCCTAAAAATTTAATTAGTAAGGTTTCAATAGCTAACAAAAATAAGCGTAATATTATTATCTTATGTAACTATTCTGCTACGGATGGTCAAGGGCATTACATTGATAAACCCGATGGGATGGTAATCCCTCTAACTCCAGCCACTACTCAAGAAGCTGGTCTGATGGATGCCGATAGTGTAATAATGCTTAATCAAACCTTACCAGATGCTATTGAAGCTGAACAAGAGGCCCGTATTGCAAAAGATAATGCTCATGATAAGCTGATTAATAGTTTACCGTATGAAATAATGACGGTAATTAACTCTATTAATCCAGCTGCGGATTATCTCATTCTAAAATATCTTAGATGGGTAAAGAATACTGAAGAAGGTTCATATGCTAGAGGTACTGATGTAGATGTTAATATCCCTGCAGCAACCAAAACTGCTGCTGGTGTAATGACTGCATCCGATAAGACTAACCTTGATAATACCGTACAGGGGTTGGCAAATGAGATTACCAATAGAACTAATGCCATCAATGCTCTTCGTACAGAATTGAAAACCTATATTGATAATCAAATCTCCAATACAGGTTCAGATGTAACTGCATTGGAAACTAAGGTAAATAACCATATTGCCAATAAATCTAATCCTCATACAGTTACTAAGGCTCAAGTTGGTTTGGGTAATGTTAACAATACATCGGATGCAGATAAACCAGTATCTACTGCTCAGGCTGCTGCTATTGCCGATGCTAAGGCTGCAGGTACTGCTGCTCAAACTTCTATCAATAACCATGCAGGTAGAAAGGATAATCCTCATACAGTAACTAGAGCTCAATTGGGATTGGCAACTACCGACCAGGTAGTATTTGCTAAGACCACGGCTCCTTCTGGTTTCTTCAAAGAATCCTCAGATGTTCGACTCAAATCTAACATTAAGGATTTGAATCATACTCTGGAACAGATTTGCCAGATACCAACCAAGTCATTCGAAATGCTTGGTAAGGAGGATGAGGGAACTATTGCTCAGAACCTTGAGGGCTTAGGCTTTGGTAAATATGTGGAAGAAGTTCCAGTAGAGAAATCTACGGTACCCAATCCAGAAGAATTCGAAACCTTAGAAATCAATGGAGAAGAATACGTACTTGTAAAACAAGTTAAATATCACAAGATGTCAACTTTGGCAATCGAGGGTGTTAAACTTCTCTACGATGAAATCAAGGCTTTGAAGGCAGAGATTCAGGAACTTAAAAACAAATAACTTATGGGAGAGATAGCAACCTGGAGTGCTGTCAAAAGTAAAGTAGGTCTTGGTAAGGATGGTAATGACTGTCCTACCAAGGCTGAATTGTTAGCACTCTCCCCTACAGGAACAGGGGAAAATTATGAAAATTATGTGGGGTTGGAACTATCCAATGCCGGTTCCTATGGAAATAACGAAACAGTAAAGTTAGAGGATATTCATAAGGTAACTTGGAAATATACTTTTACTCTTTGGACAGATACTTTGAATTTCTCGGCTTTAGGCGGAGAACCTACTAATGAGGAGCCTTGGTTTGTGGCTAATTCTACTTTAACTAAATATTGGGATGGTGTAGCTACTAGTACTGTAGAGAGTGTTTCATATGATTATTTTGGCAAACCTTCTTGGGTAACTTGGGGAGGAGGTATAGGTTGGAGAGCTACCGAGAATCTTGAGTTAACTGCCAGGTCTAAAACTGACGGTACTCTCGTACAACGAGGTTCAGGTAAAACCCATACTGTCAAATGGTATCAGGCAGCAGCCTCTCAATCTTGGAGTTATGGTTGGAGTGTAACACCTACCTCTATGTCTTTTGGGGCTACTGGAGGTACTAAAACCTTTTCAGTTACTTCTTACAAGCAAGAATTAAGAAATGGGCATAATTATGGTAACCAAATAGCTTTAACTTATACTAGAGCCAACTCTGGTAGCGTATCTGGAAGCGGTACTTCTGTAACTATGGGTAATAATACCTCTACCAGTACACGAAGCGGTACGGTAACCTTAACACAAGCTGAAACTAATAAGAAGGCAACTATCAGTTGCTCTCAATCAGCAGGTTCTAGAACCTATAGTGAAATCACTGCAAGTGGAGGAAGTGTATCCGATATACCTGCAAGTGGAGGAAGTAGAAGTCTATTCTCAAGTATGCCAACTTATTCTCAGACTTGGGGATGGAATGGTTCTACAACTGGAGGAGGCACAATTACAAGCGGTGCTAGCATTAGTTATGGTACCGCAGTTAGTGCAGGTTCTTTGGGTACTACCGTTAAATCTAGAGCCCAGGTAGGAACACTTACTGGTACCCTATCATTAAATGGTAAAACTAAATCGGTAAGTGTACCAGTATACCAATCAGCAAATGAATTTACTGGGTATACTTATGGCTCTTGGAGTGTAAGCTTAACTGCAAGTTCTTATACCATCGGTAATACTGGAGGTAGTGTAACTTTGTACCCAAGTGCTAGTAGACCAAGATATGCCAATTATACTTCGGGTTCAAATACAAGGGATGGCTCTGATAGTGCTACTCCAAGTTTAAGTACCAATGGTACCTCAGGATTTAGTCTATCAGGTACTACACTTAGTGCTTCTGAGAATACCAGTACAAGTAGTAGGTCTATTAGAGTTACGGCTTCTTATGGGGGGGCTTCTGATTATGTGGATATCACTCAGGGTAGTGTAAGTGTATCTTATAATTATTATTTTAATTGGGGGAGTGCTCCTGGAAGTCAGACTTCTAAATCTATTACTCATCCAGCTTTGGGAAAAACTGAAGAGGTTCCATTCATCTCTTATAAAAAGAAAGTGATAAATGGTACAGAAACTTCTGATATATATCCGGTAGGAGCAAGTCGAAATGTACCGAGTTGGACTACTGTTAATATAGTAGATAATGGGCTCTCAGTTAAAACTTATGAGAACACTGCTGAATCCTCAAGGTCTGCCATAGTAACAGTAACTCAATCAGAATCTGGTAAGAAGATAACACTTAATATTAACCAGAGTGCTGCAACTATAACCTATGATTATGTATTTAGTATATCATAGGTTATATACAACACCAGTATTTATTATATGAGAGACCCTAAAAACTTAATCATTAATTTCCTAAAACCAATAAAATTATGGGAGTAGAAGTAAAAGGTGCCGGTGAAGGCGTAGTGATTGCCGATAGAGGTAGTGATTGTTGTAATAATCAATCAAGTTGTGGCTGCCTTAAAAGGTACAACTACACCGGCTCAGTAATTTTTAATTTGCTGGGATGACTAAAAAGGAGTGCATCTATTTTAGGTGTACTCCTTTTTTCGTTTTAACACATTAACTAAGGAATTATGGAACAACAAGAACAACTCACCGAATTTAAGATACAACTAGCATTACCTGCTCCAAATATAGAGGTTGCTCAAGAAGTAGCAAACAAAGCTCAGGTACTCATTAATCAATTTGGATACTATCAATTTCTAAAACTGGTAGACTTCATGCAGAAGAATC
>ERZ809276.761-NODE-761-length-12860-cov-7.883014_pt1 | contig 12860 bp, 10 predicted proteins | sample MGYA00520512_ERZ809276 | MGnify/ENA primary metagenome ERZ809276 (study PRJEB31576, sample SAMEA3212661) | Homo sapiens | biome: human-gut; feature: human gut; material: fecal | place: Sweden | collected 2012 ...
GTCTGGCGGGTCTGGCGGGCACGGCGGGCACGGCGGGTTTGGCGGACCGGGCCGGTTTCCGGGTCGGTCGGACGCCTTTGCGGCAGCTATCCGCCGGTATCAGCGGCCGTTGCGGGTGCGGATGATCGCCAGCAGGCGGTCCAGCTGCCCGTCGCGGCCGGTGAGGTACTCCACGGCGATGCACGGAACGGGAATGTCGGGCTGCACGACCCCGTCGACGGCGCGCGTGCATTCGTCGATGCGCACCATCGAGACGGCCCCCTGATAGAGGTTCGTCGGCATGAGGAAGCCTCCGTCGAGCACCTCGCCGTACTTGAGCGCATTGTGCCGCAGCGGCTCGCCGGCCAGCTCGGCGGCGCCGTGGTACTGGAGCATGTTGACGAACGACGCGGCGATCGAGCCGGTGTCGCGCCCCACGAGCACGTAGTAGCGCAGCCCTCCGACATACATCTTCGGATCGGTCGGGAACGAGCGGACGTACTCCTCCTCGGGCAGCGGCACGGTCTGTCCGAGCATCTCCTCGGTGAGGAACCCGTAATAGGGCATCGACTTCCTCGAAGCCTTGACCCATTGCCCCGTGCAGTACTCCACGACGGGCTTGTCGATGAAGATCGAGAGCAGCCGGTCGAAGTTGTGTCCGTTGCCGCCGGGGTTGCGCCTCAAATCGAGGATCACGTCGGAGATGCCCTGTCGGCGGAAGTCGAGGAGCGTGCGGTGGAGGATGCGGATCAGGCGGTTGTTGTTGGGGAAAAATTTGGGGATGGCGATGTAGCCGCAGCCCGCTTCGGGCCAGGTGCGGATGTTGCGGTCCATCTCTTCGGCGCGCGACAGCTCGAACAGCGTCCCGGCAGCCGGCATGCCGGCCGTTTCAATGACCATCGGCCTCCCGTCGCGCAGCAGCTCGATGCGGAAGCGGTCGACGATCTGGCTGTAGAAATAGCGCCCCATGAGCGAGATCGGATACATGTGGCGGTCGTCGTAGCTGTATTTGAGGTATTCGGCGGCCGCGACGCCGTTGATGGCCGTCACCTGGTCGCCGCGCCGGAATGCCGGGTCGAGCGAACGGTCGACGATGAGCGTGTCGTTGATCTGCAGCAGGTTGAATCCCGGTGTGGGCAGTGTCCGCTGGATGCGCCGTTGCTCGCGGCGGGTGTAGTGCTCCGCGTCGCCGATGGGTGGCAGCAAAATCCGGTAGTGGGGGTCTTCGTAGTGGAGGCGGTCCAGGTAGGGGCGCAGCACGTAGAATAACTCCGAGGAGAGCAGCGAATCCTTGCCCAGCGAATCGCAGCGGGCATCGATCTCGGCACGGATCTGCGCCATCTCGGCCTCCGTAAAGAGCGAATCGAGCCCCGGATGGTTGCGGACCTGGAAGAGCCGTCGACCCGTGCCGATCAGCGAGCGGGGCATGTTGATGTCGATCAGGGCACAGATTCGGTTGGGGACACGTACCTCGAAACTTTCGCCGGCCCGGCGGATGCTGTCAAGCTCCTCCCGGGTGGGGTTCGTGGGCGCTGCGGTTAGTGCCGTTGTGTCGGGCGCTGCGGGGGACGCCGGGGAGTCGGGTGCGGCCGGAAGCAGCAGCGGAAAGAGCACTGCCGCAAGGAGCAGTGTCCGCAGTAGAGTAGTTCGGTTCATCGGTCTGAAGGTTGGGTTCTCCCTTCAAACGGATACCGGGTGCCGGATCGTATGCCGCCGGGCTGCTTTTTGCGGATGGGGTTGCGCACGGTGGCCTGCCGCACGGGTCGCCGTGTCAGATGTCGTGCGACAGCGGGGCAGGAACGGCGCCGCTCATGTCGCAGTCGCCCCAGCGCTCGGCCACGTAGTCGAGCGTCGCGAAGAGTTCGTCGACGTCGAGCGTCGTGACCAGCTTCAGGCGCGTCTCCTTGAAGTTGGGCAGCCCCTTGAAGTAGTTGGTCAGGTGGCGCCGCATCTCGAGGATGCCGACATGCTCGCCCTTGATCTCGAGCGATTTGCGCAGATGCTCACGGGCGATGGCGACACGCTCCGCAACGGAGGGCTGCGGCAGCACCTCGCCCGTTGCGAGGTAGTGCCTGATCTCGCGGAAGATCCACGGACGCCCGTAGGTTGCGCGGCCGATCATCACGCCGTCCACGCCGTAGCGGTCGAACATCGCGGCGGCCTTCGGCCCCGAGTCGACGTCGCCGTTGCCGATGATCGGAATGTGGATGGCGGGGTTGTTCTTCACCTCGCCGATGAGCGTCCAGTCGGCCTCGCCGCGGTACATCTGGGCCCGTGTGCGGCCGTGGATCGTGAGCGCCGCGATGCCGACGTCCTGCAGGCGCAGGGCGATCTCCATGATGTTCTTCGACTCGTCGTCCCAGCCCAGCCGCGTCTTGACCGTCACGGGCTTGTGCACGGCGCGGACGATCTGTCGCGTCATCTCGACCATGAGCGGCACGTCGCGCATCATGCCCGACCCGGCGCCGCGCCCGGCGATCTTCTTGACGGGGCAGCCGAAGTTGATGTCGATGATGTCGGGCCCGGCCGCTTCGGCCATGCGTGCCGCCTCGACCATCGGTTCGATCAGGTGGCCGTAGATCTGAATGCCCACGGGCCGTTCGGCGTCGTCGATCGCGAGCTTTTTGAGCGACTTGGCGGCGTCGCGGATCAGCCCGTCCGAGGAGATGAACTCCGTGTAGACGACATCCGCGCCGAAGCGCTTGCACATGTAGCGGAACGAGGGGTCCGTGACGTCCTCCATGGGCGCCAGCAGCAGGGGCTTCTCCCCGAGGTCCAAGTCGGCTATCTTCATTTTTCAGTCTTTTCCAGCGGGGTAACCAGCAGTTTGTCGATGCGGGCGCCGTCCATGTCGACGACCTCGATGCGGTAGCCGTTCCACTCGACGTGCTCGCCCGACTGCGGGATGTGGTCCAACTGGTCGAGCACCAGTCCGCTGATCGTGTTGTAGGCCGTGGCGGAGCACTCCTCCTCGATGCCGAGGCTGGCCAGGAAGTCGTAGAAGGGGCACTGCCCGTCGATGAGCAGGCCGCCGTCGTCGCGGCGGATGATGTCGGGCTCCTCCGAGCGGTCGGGAATCTCGCCGACGAGCGCCTCGAAGATGTCCTTGAAGGTGATGATGCCGCGCGTCACGCCGAACTCGTCGCAGACGATGCCGTAGCCGAGCTGCTCGTTGCGCAGCTGCTCCAGCACGTCGTAGACCTCGAATCCTTCGTGAAAGAACTTCACGGGCGCGAGGTGGTCGCGCAGGTTGAAATCCTTGTCGCCGATGTGGCTGAAGAGGTCCTTCAGGTAGACCACGCCGAGCAGCCGGTCGAGGCTGCCGTCCCCCACGGGGTAGCGGTTGTGGGGCTTCTCGTCGACGACGGCGCGGATCTGCGCCGCGCTCATCGAGATGTCGAGCCAGACCAGCTCGCTGCGGTAGGTCATGATCGACTCGACGGTGCGGTCGCCCAGCGAGAAGACGCGGCCGACGATCTTCTGCTCGACCTCCTGCACCTCGCCGTCCTCGGCCCCTTCGCGGATGATCGAGCGGATCTCCTCCTCGGTGACCTTGCTCTCGGCCTTCTTCAGCCCCAGCAGCCGCGAGATGCCGGCCGTGCTGTGCGAGAGCAGCCACACGAAGGGCGAGGCCAGCCGCGAGAGCATGCCCATGGGCCGCGACATGAAGATGGCGATCTTCTCGGCGCCGCTCATGCCGATGCGCTTGGGCACCAGCTCGCCGAAGATGAGCGTCAGGTAGGTCACGACGATGACGATCGTCACCTGCGCGACGACGGTTGCCGTGCGCAGCGGAATGCCCAGCGCGGAGAGCCGCGCGCCGAACGATGCGGCGAGCGTGTCACCCGAGTAGATACCCGTGAGGATGCCGATCAGGGTGATGCCTATCTGGATGGTCGAGAGGAACTTGTCGGGGTCCTGGATGAGCTGCTGGGCCCGCCGTGCCCCGGTGTTGCCCTGGCGGGCGAGCATCTCGAGGTTCGAGCGGCGCGCCGAGATGAGCGCGATCTCGGACATGGCGAACAGCCCGTTGAGCAGGATCAGCAGCAGGATGATGACTATTTCCATGGATGTTGCGTTTCGGTATATTCAGCGCGAAGATAGCGAAAAATCCCGATAATCCCGTGAGTGTGTTGATTATTCGCCGAAAAACGCTAAATTTGCACGCAAAATCCATTCAAGACATGACAAATACGGAGACCTTTATTTCGGATGCGGTCCGCCGGTCGGTGGAGGCGCTCTACGGCACGCTGGACGGCGAGCAGTTGCAGATTCAGAAGACCCGCAGGGAGTTTGAGGGCGACTATACCCTCGTGACCTTCCCGCTGCTGCGACGAAGCCGCAAGTCCCCCGAGGCCACGGCGACCGAGATCGGCGAATACATGACGGCCCACGTGCCCGAGATCAAGTCCTACAACGTGATAAAAGGCTTTCTGAACCTCTCGCTCGACGCCTCGTTCTGGGGCGAGCGCTTCGCGGAGATCGTCGCCGACGAGACTTTCGGACAGGCACCGGCAACGGGCCGCACGGTGATGATCGAGTACTCGTCGCCCAACACGAACAAGCCGCTGCACCTGGGCCACATCCGCAACAACCTGCTGGGATACTCCGTGGCGCAGATCCTCGCGGCGAACGGCCACACGGTCATCAAGGCCAACCTGGTGAACGACCGCGGCATCCACATCTGCAAGTCGATGCTGGCGTGGAAGCTCTACGGCAACGGCGAGACCCCCGCGTCGACGGGCATGAAGGGCGACCACCTCGTGGGCAAGTACTACGTCGAGTTCGACAAGCACTACAAGGCGCAGATCAAGGAGCTCGAGGCGCAGGGCATGAGCGAGGAGGAGGCCAAGAAGCAGGCCCCGATCATGCGCGAGGCGCAGGAGATGCTGCGCAAGTGGGAGGCGAAGGACCCCGAGGTCTACGCCCTCTGGGAGATGATGAACGGCTGGGTCTACAAGGGCTTCGACGTGACCTACAAGGCACTGGGCGTCGATTTCGACAAGGTCTATTACGAGTCGCAGACCTACCTGCTGGGCAAGTCGCTCGTCGAGGAGGGGCTCCGCAAGGGGGTCTTCTACCGCCGCGACGACAACTCGGTGTGGATCGACCTGACGGGTGACGGGCTCGATGAGAAGCTGCTGCTGCGCGGCGACGGCACTTCGGTCTACATGACGCAGGACCTCGGCACGGCCTACCGCCGTTTCGAGGACAACAAGCTCGACGACATGATCTACGTCGTGGGCAACGAGCAGAACTACCACTTCCAGGTGCTGAAGCTCGTCCTCAAGAAGCTGGGCTACGCCGAGTGGAGTGACCACATCACGCACCTCTCCTACGGCATGGTCGAGCTGCCCGAGGGCAAGATGAAGTCGCGCGAGGGCACGGTGGTCGATGCCGACGACCTGATCGCCGACATGGTTGCGACGGCCCGCGAGATGTCCGCCGAGCTGGGCAAGCTGGACGGATGCAGCGAGGAGGAGGCCTCGGCCGTCTCGACGATGGTGGGCCTCGGTGCGCTGAAGTACTTTATCCTGAAGGTCGATCCCAAGAAGACGATGCTCTTCGATCCGCGCGAGTCGATCGACTTCAACGGCAATACGGGCCCCTTCATCCAGTATACGCACGCGCGCATCCGCTCGATTCTGCGCAAGGCCGCCGAGGCCGGCATCGCCCCGGCTGCGGGCTACGACGCCGCGACGCCGCTGCTTCCGGAGGAGATCGAGCTGATCCGGCTGCTGACCGAATACCCGGCTACGGTGAAGGCCGCGGGCGACAACTTCGCCCCGTCGATCATCGGCGCCTATGTCTACGAACTGGCCAAGCAGTTCAACGCCTATTACCACGACCATTCGATCCTGCGCGAGGAGAACGCCGCCGTGCGGGCGCTGCGCCTGCAGCTGGCCGCGCAGGTCGCCCGCATCATCAAGCGCGGCATGCGCCTGCTGGGCATCGACGTTCCCGAGCGGATGTAACCTCCGCCGGAATACACCGCGAGGCCGTCCCGATTGTCGGGGCGGCCTCTTTTTACAAGCGTGGTACGAACTTTGCGAGAGTGGGAGACAAACAATCAACCAACACTTTTTTAGCGTGAAAACTATCGTAACAACTCTTGCTCTCGCATTGTGTGCCGCCACCGGGGTGACGGCACAGATGAAAAGTGCGGCGCCGGCTCCCGGTGCCGATTCCGTCCTGCTGTCGGAGACGACCGAAGGCGATTACATCGTGCGCCGGTACCTGGTCCGCAGCTCCGGCGATGCCGACTTTACGATGCACTACCGGATCAGCCTGGCGACGCTCGACACGTCGCTCGGCGGCAATCCGAAGCAGTTGGGCGACCTGAACGCCTTTTTGAGCGGACTGGTCGGCGATACGCTCCGCAAGGTGCAGTCGGTCACCATCACGGGCTATTCGTCGCCCGACGGCCCCGTGCAGCTCAACGAGAAGCTGGCGGCGCAGCGCGCCCAGGATTTCAAGGCCTACGCCGACAGCAAGTACGGCCTGTCGAAGAGGTATACGGTCCGGGTCAACTCCGTGGCCGAGGACTGGAAGATGTGCCGCACGCTGGTGGCCCAGTCGCAGATCCCCGACCGCACGGCCGTGCTGCAGGTCATCGACGGCACGCAGACCCCCGAGCAGAAGGAGCTGGCGCTCGAGAAGCTGCCTGCGGCATGGAACTACATGAAGGCCAACATCCTGCCGCCGCTGCGGCGTGTCGAGGTGATGATCGCCTATGCAGATGGTAACATCGTCGAGCAGCGCACGCTGAAGCCGAAACCGGCTCCCGCACCCGCCCCGGCCCAGGCTCCCGAGTCGTATGAGGTGGTCGACGAGACCATTACGGGCGTGATCGTCGAGATGCCCGAGTCGAAGAAGGAGATGCGCGAGGAGCACCGCACCGCGGCCCGTGAGGCGAAGCAGGATGCCACGATGACCCGGCGCGAGGCGCGTGAGGCGGCCCGGATCGCGAAGCGCGACGCCCGCGAGGCGAAGAAGATCGAGCGGCGGAGTGCCCGTGCGGCCGAGAAAATGGCCAAGAAGGAGGCCAAGGCTGCCAAGAAGGCTGCCAAGGCAATGCAGAAGAACGAGAAGGACCTCGAAAAGATGTAGCCTTGCGCCCCCTGCGTGCCGCCGTTCCGGTCTTGTGCGCAGCCGCTCCGGCCCTGCGTGCCGCCGCTTCGGACCGGCGGCAGAGAGCCGGTGCCGCAGAGAGCCGCCGCAGATGAAGAAAGGGCTCTCCGCTGATGCGGAAGGCCCTTTTTCGTGGCGTTGTGCCGGGGTGGGAATACCTCGTATAGGCTGCCGCCCCTGCTTGACGGGCCGCAGCCGTGTCAGGCACGGACGAAGCTCTTGTCGGCCCACTTCATGCCGTACCAGCGGCGAATGAAGATGACGCCGCGGATGTTCTCGTCGAGCGTGAAGGCTGCCCACATGCCGCAGAGCGCCAGCCCCCAGTGTACGCCGAAGAGGTAGCCGACCCCCACGGCGATGCTCCACATGACGACGAGCCCCACGTAGAAGGGGTAGTTGACGTCGCCGACGGCCCGCAGGGCGTTCGTGGCGAAGATGTTGATCGGGCGTCCGATCTCCAGCACGACGTCGATCATCAGCACGAGCGTGCCCATGTGGATGATGTGTTCGTTCTGCGTGAGGAAGCCGAGGATCGTCGGGCCCGCCAGGGCGATCGTCGTCGAGAGCAGCAGTGTGATGCTGACGGCCCGTTTCATGACGTACTTGCCCAGGATGAAGGCGGCATGCGGCCGCTGCTGCCCGACCAGATGGCCGATGCAGATGGCGCCGCCCTGCGCGATGGCGATGCAGAAGAGGTAGGCGAACATGATGATGTTGACGCAGTAGGTGCGCGCGGCCAGCGCCTCGGCTCCCATCATGTTGATGAAGAAGGTGATGACCACCTGCGAGGAGCTGTACGAGAGCTGCTCGCCGGCCGACGGAAGGCCGACCTTGAGCAGGTTGCGCAGCTCCTGCACGGGGAAGGGGCGGAACCAGGCGAGCGGGAAGCGGCGGATGTGCTTGCGCAGCAGGATGACGAAGAGCAGCACCATGGCCACGCCGCGGCTGAAGGCCGTCGAGATGGCTGCACCCTCGACGCCGAGTTCGGGCATGCCCAGCTTGCCGAAGATGAGCGAGTAGTTGCCGATGATGTTGAGGATGTTGACCACGACGGTCACCAGCATCGGGTAGATGGCCTTGTCGGCGCTGCGCAGCGCCGCCGAGAGGGTCATCGAGATGGCTTGGAAGAAGGCGAAGGCCCCGACGATGCGCATGTAGTCCACGCCGTCGGCCAGCAGCTCCGGCCCGAGGCCCATCCAGCGCAGGATCGTGTGGCAGCCGAAGTAGAGCAGGGCGCTCACGGCCAGTCCGACGACGAGGTTGACCATGAGGGAGATGCCCACGACCTGCGTCACCTTCTTGTCGAGCCGCGCGCCGATGTACTGCGAGCAGAGCACCGAGGTGCCCAGGTTGATGACTTCGAAGACGAGGAACGTGAGCATGATGATCTGGTTGACGACGCCGACGGCGGCGACGCTGTTGTCCGAGTGGCGGCTCAGCATGACCGTGTCGACGGCGCCGAGCATCATGATGAGCAGCGTTTCGACGAAGATCGGGGCGGCGAGCCGCAGCAGCTGCTGTTTGAGCGGAGACGGCCGTTTGCGGCTCCGCATGAAGATCCGATTGAGCATGTAACCCGTTTTTCCTAACCGGGCGCAAAAATAATAAATATCGTGTGAATTTGTCAATCCGAAACCTTTTATTATCTTTGCGGAAGTGTGTGAAAACGGCGCGGCCCTTGCCGCGGCATGCGGGCGAAAGCGTGAGACAACAGGGTCGCGTTACGTGCAATATGCTGACAAACATAAACTTATAAAAATAAAAGGAATATGGCAAATCTGAGACAGCTCAAGAAAGAGATCGACTACATCCTCGAGGAGGTGGTTTTCGACTGCGATATGGCGATGTGCTTCCAGCCCTCGAAGGAGAAGGAGATCTTCGAGGTGATGCAGGAGGCCGTTGCTGTGCGCAACAACCTCTATGCCAAGGCAATGAATCCGGCCGAGCCGCACAACCGCTCGCTCGTGCGCAAGCACTACGCCGCACTGCGCGCCGAGATGAACGACGTCTTCGGCGCACTGTTCGAGAAGTTGAGCGCGATCAACGGCAAGAAGTAGGGTAGCGCGGGCCTGCGGTGCGACGTCCGTTCTGCCGCCAACCGCATAACCGGAAAGCAGACGCACGCAATGGGGGAGTGCCCTCCGTTGCGTGCGTTTTTTGTGCCTTGTCGTGTCGATTCCGCGCCGTCGTGTCGGTTTTGTGCCTTGTCGTGTCGGTTCCATGGCGGAGCGTCGTTTGCCGGCGCCGGAGCCGTCCGCGACGGACGGCTATTCGTGGCCGGGGCAGCCGTCACCCGGATGGTGTTCGAGCACCGTGTGGGGAACGGGACCGTGCGAGAGAAGCTGGATGGGGCAGTCGTAGTTGCGCAGCTGCTCCTCGGTGAGGAGGTTCGAGTGGTGCCGGTGCACGTGGCGGTTGACGCAGACGATCTCCTTCACGACACTCGTGATCGTGCCCAGGTCGTGCGAGACCATCACGATGGCCATGCGGCGGTTCAGCTCGCGCAGCGTCTGGTAGAGCTCCTTCTCGAAGCGGTTGTCCACGAAGTTCGTCGGTTCGTCGAGAATCAGCAGCCGCGGCTCCGCAATCACGGCGCGGCACAGCAGCGCCCGCTGCATCTGCCCGCCCGACACCTCGCCGATGGGGTGGTGCGCAGCGTCGGCAAGCCCCGACATTTCGAGCAGATGCAGCGCCTTGTCGCGGTCCCTGCGCGTGTAGCGCGAGCGGAAGCCGCGCTGGCCCTGCAGACCCGAGAGCACCACCTCGAGCAGCGAGATCGGAAAGGCCCGGTCGAAGTCCGAAATCTGCGGCATGTAGCCGATCAGGCGCTCCTTGCCGCGGAAAAGCTCCGGGGCGTAATCGATGCGCCCGCTGTGGGGCACGGTGCCCAGAATGGCCCGCACGAGCGTGGTCTTGCCGCCGCCGTTGGGACCGATGACTCCGAGAAAATCCTCCGCGCCGATCTCCAGATCGACGTGCTGCAGCGCCTCGTACCCGTCGTAGGCGACGCCGACATCGTGCAGGGTGACGAGATTCATTGGGCGACGATCAGATCGGTCAGCGAATCGATGTTGGCGATGACATCCTCCTTCAGCGGGTCGATCGCCACGCTCTGCGCCTCGATGTCGCGGGCGATCACCTCGACGGCCGAAGCGGGAAATTGGCTCTGGTAGAAGATGCGGCGGACGCCGTCGTGGCGCGCCTGCTCGATGAGGCGGGCGAGTGCCCGGGCCGACGGCTCCTTGCCGTCGTCCTCGATGGCCACCTGTTGCAGCCCGTAGTCGCGGGCGTAGTAGGTGAGGGCAGGGTGGTAGATGATGAAGTAGCGGACGCCGCTGGCGGTGATCTTCCCGGCCGTGCGGGCATCGAGCGCCGCCAGTTGCTCCTGCAGCCGGGCATGGTTCTCCGTATACTTCACCGAATCGGGCCACAGGGCGTGGATGGCCTCGTAGGCGTTGGCGGCCATGCGTTGCAGCGCCCGCGGCGAGGTCCAGATGTGGGGATCGATGCCGTGGGCATGGCTGTGTCCGTGTGCCTGCGGGGCCGGCGTGGCGGCGTGGCGGCCTGCGAGTTGTTGCTCCCCGGGCATGGCGGCGGCGTGGCTGCCGGCTGTCTGTTGTTCTTCGGGCGTGGCGGCGGTGCCGGCTGTCTGTTGCTCTTCGGACATGGCGGCAGCGTGCGGCTCGTCGGCCCGGGCCACTTTGCCGTGGGCGTGCGAGCAGCTGCCGGCGATCAGGTCGATGCCGCGGCTCAGGTCGACGACCTTGTCGCGGGCTTCGATCTTGCCCAGCAACGTGGTCTCGAAATCGATCAGTCCGACATTGAAGATCAGCCGCGCGCGGTTCAGGTCGACAAACTGCCGCGGCGTGGGCTCGAAGGTCTCGGGACTGGCGCCCGCCGGGACGAGCACGCGCACGTCGAAGTCGTCGCCGACGATGCCGCCGACGATGCTTTTGAGCGGTAGGATGGAGACGTAGAGCATCTCCTCTTCCGGCTGCGCAGGCTGCGCACAGCTGCACAGGGAGCCGATACAGGCGCAGACGAGCAGTTTCAAAACGAGTTTTTGCATGGTATGTCGAGAGGTAGTCATGTGCGTTTATTGCCTGCAAAAATAGGGAAAACAATCAAAAATAGGAACAAATGTGGATTTGAAAATAGAATTCGTTTCACTAATTTTGGCGTGCTGTGGAATTTCAAAAAAGTGTCGTCATGAAAATGAAAATCTTATCTCTGCTGTGCCCGCTTCTCCTGGTGAGCGTCTCCCTGTCGGCCCAGGATGACCGGGTGTACATCAAGGAGCAGATCGAGCTGTGGGGGAGTTGCCGCAATGTCGCCCTGTCGGACCAGCAGGGGAACGTGGCCCTGAGCGGGTATAACGTCTATGCGGCGTCCGGTGTGTTGAGCAACCTGTCGGCCACGCTCAAGCAGCTGAGCGATGCGGGCGAGTATATCGACGACGTGCAGTTGACGGAGGCCGGGCGCTGGCTGATCCTCTACGGCGACAACGGTACCAAATGGAACGACATTCCGGACGGTCTGGCCGAGAAACTGATGGAGTACAACAAGAACAAGAAGGTTATCACGTCCGCCACGTTCAACGATCGCGGCGACTGGATCATCGTGTCGCGCAACCACTATGCAGCCTCAAACCAGGACATCATGTGGCTGATTAAGGATGGTTTGAGCGATTTCGGTGTGCTGTGGACCGCGCAGATGACCGAAGATGGTGCGGTGCTCTGTTTTGAACGGGGATACGAGTACCATGGCAATGTCCCGCAGGTGCTCAAGAATGCGTTGAGTAAGACCACGCTGAATGCGTACCGGGTCAAGTTCCTGCCGGACGGCTCCTATTTCTTTGCCGACGAGGAGGGGCACTGTTCCTATAATTTGTAGCCGTCACAAGTCGTTGCCGGAGGCCTCGCCGGGCCCATTGCAGAGTCCGGCAGGGTTCTTTTATGTCCATTACCTGTGGTGGTTGTCTGGCGCATCGCCGAACCTGTTACCGGCCCCGTTCTGTGGTCTATTGTTTTAGGGAGGGGTGATTACCGGGGGCATGCCGGGAGCTTGCTGATGATTGTTTGGGGGGTAGTCAAACGCTTATCGATTGACTTTCCATTGGTTGCCGTGCGATTGTCAGGCGTTTGTAGGGCGTTGTTTGCACGGGCTCCTGTCAGAGTCCGTCAGAGAAGATGCTCGCGGTTTCTGCATGCGGGGCTCGCGCCGGCCATCGGCCGGTAGCAGCTTTTCGTGTCGATTGTTCGTGCGATGTATCTATGTCGCAGTTAGCGATGCCTGCCGATCCCGTGTGTGCGTATTTACGTTCGCAACGGTGATTTTTGGCAGACGGACAGCAGACAAAGTGTTGATTGAGATTGACTTATGAAGCTGATTGCCGCAGAGTCCATGTGTCCACAGCGCGAGCAGGCTTTTAATCGGTGCTTGTGTGTTGATCGTTGTACTGTGACTGCTTACTGCTGAGTCCATGTGCTCGTGACGCGGAGCAAGCTTTTAATTGACTTGTGTGTTGATTGGCGTGCTTGTGGCGGTTTTCTAGCTCGGAGTGCATCTGACCGTGTGTCGCGTCCGAATTCCTTTAGAGTGTTGTTGTGATTTTTGCAACAAATTTATAGGCGTACTGCGTAGTGACATTGAACTGCAACCGTGGGTTTTTGTTGCAAACGTCCTTGTAGCGGTAGAGTGCGATCTTCTCTTGTTTTCTGTTATAATTTAACATAATGTAAATATTATTG
>ERZ809276.777-NODE-777-length-12757-cov-32.039915_pt1 | contig 12757 bp, 14 predicted proteins | sample MGYA00520512_ERZ809276 | MGnify/ENA primary metagenome ERZ809276 (study PRJEB31576, sample SAMEA3212661) | Homo sapiens | biome: human-gut; feature: human gut; material: fecal | place: Sweden | collected 2012 ...
AAACAGCAAAGTGCTATTTTTCATTGCCGGAGGAATGGGAAAAGCATAAAATGATGTATCTGAATAATGATGCGTTTGGTTTTATCCTGTCGAATAAGTATATTTTGGGATTGTATAAATATTGCAGGGAAGCAAGGCGGGATATTGCAATGGAAGCTAATGAAATACCAGAGAATACAAATACAATTATTCAGCGGCTTATAAATATGGATAATCTGGAAGTGTTGTCACATTGTTTGCTGCTTGATGATGTATGGATAGAAAATAATCTGATTGGTGCAAAGATGTACACGATTTTCAAATTAGGAAATTCTTCTCAAAGCACAGCTTTTCTGCTATAATGGGCATTAGCTTATTATGTCTGGAGGAAATGAATATGTGCGATGAAAATATGAATTTAGAAGAACAGGTTACTGAGCCTGTTGAGCCAAAGGTGGAAACAGAACCATTATTTGAGGAAATGGTGGATTTTGATACATTCAGCAAGTCAGATTTCCGTGTTGTAAAAGTAAAAGAATGTAGTGCTGTGAAGAAAAGCAAAAAGCTGTTACATTTTGTTTTAGATGATGGCACAGGAACAGACAGAATTATTCTCTCTGGAATCCATGCATATTATGAACCGGAGGAACTGGTCGGAAAGACATTACTTGCAATTACAAATTTACCACCTAGAAGTATGATGGGAATTGATTCCTGTGGTATGCTTTTATCCGCTGTTCATACAGTAAATGGAGAGGAAAAGCTGAATTTAGTTATGCTGGATGATGCAATTCCGGCAGGTGCAAAGCTCTACTAATTAAAAAGAATATAGAAAAATATACAGCGTTAAGGCAGATATGAGATCGAAAGGTTTTGTATCTGCTTTTTTTATTGCAACAACTTCTGGTCACAGCGTCCAGAAGTGGAAAGGAAAAGGAAATGAACAGAAAAGATGTGAAGAAATTATTGCTTGCTGTTATTGCTGTGGTAATTGTGGCAAAAATAGCAAGAGACATTATGAAAGCGAGAAAGCAGAAAGAAAACATTCATGCTGATACATTCGAGGATTTTTATGAGGAAGAAATGAACTGGTGGGATAAAGACCTTGAGGAAGGGGAGGAGTAACGATATGGCAATGAAAACACAGCTTCACAGGCTGTTTGTTCCACCCTGAATCCGACCGGTGCAGATAAGGAAGGAGGTACACCGTGCAGGAGGAAACAACACAGAAAACCATTGCTCTTGCAATCAAGACTTCCAAGCTGACCGCAAGCATTTTACAGAAGGCAATGAAGATGTATCTGGAGCATCAGAAGCATAAGCAGCCTTCGCATGGAAAGATTCCGGTAAAGAAGCTGGTCGGTCAGGGAGAGGGTGCAAAGTCCATTGAGGTTACGGATAGCAATATTAAATCCTTTGAGCGTGTCGCAAGGAAATACAATGTCGATTTCGCTGTAAAGAAGGATAAGATCACGGAACCACCCAAGTATCTTGTATTTTTCAAGGGCAAAGATGCCGATGTGATTGCACAGGCATTCAAGGAATTTGTAAAAGTTAATGAGAAAAAGCAACAGCGTCCGTCATTACGGCAGAAACTGAAAGGACTTCAGAAGATAATCGCACAGAACAAGAACAGGGAGCGGAGCAGAGAGAAAAACAAGGACAGGGGACAGAGCCTATAAGCAAGGTCATTGACGGGATTGTAAAGGATTTGCAGTCAATCCCGAAAACTGTCAAAGAAAAGTGCAGAGGGGTAAATGGGAAACAGCTTGCCCTCAAATGCGCTCACTATGTGATATTTGGATATGTCTTTAATAAGGTTTCATGGCTGTACGGACAGCAGGCAGGAGATAACACGTTACAGAAGGTGTTGGACACGATCAATGGGATGGGAGGTGCGTTTGCAAACCCATTTCCCAGTTTTATGCCGAGGGATTTACTGGTTGGCGTGGGATGCGGGATAGGATTTCGTATGGTAGTATATTATAAAGCGAAAAATGCAAAGAAATTCCGGCAGGGAGTAGAATACGGTTCGGCAAGGTGGGGAACTGTCAAAGACATAGAGCCTTATGTCGATCCGGTATTTGAAAACAACGTGCTTTTAACGGCAACGGAGCGTCTTATGATGTCCGGCAGACCAAAGCAGCCGAAGTATGCAAGGAATAAAAACATTCTTGTGATCGGCGGTTCCGGCTCCGGTAAGACACGCTTTTTTGTGAAGCCGAACCTTATGCAGATGCACAGTTCCTATGTGGTCACCGATCCGAAAGGAACTGTGCTGGTCGAATGCGGCAAAATGCTGTCTAAGAATGATTACCGGATTAAGGTGCTTAATACCATTAACTTTGCAAAATCAATGCATTACAACCCTTTCGCTTACATCCGGAGCGAAAAGGACATTCTGAAACTCGTAAACACAATCATTGTAAATACCAAAGGGGAAGGACAGCAAGCCTCTGAGGATTTCTGGGTGAAAGCGGAAAAGCTCTATTATACAGCCCTGATCGCATATATCTGGTACGAAGCACCGGAGGAAGAACAGAATTTTTCCATGCTGATTGATCTGGTGGATGCCAGTGAAGCAAGGGAAGATGATGAAAATTTCAAAAATGCGGTTCACATGCTGTTTGAGGAGCTGGAGCAGAAGAACCCAAACCATTTTGCGGTAAGGCAGTATAAGAAATATAAACTTGCCGCAGGAAAGACAGCAAAATCTATTTTGATTAGCTGTGGTGCGAGGTTGGCACCATTTGACATCAAGGAGCTGCGTGACCTGACTGCTTATGATGAACTGGAACTTGATACATTGGGGGAGAAAAAGACAGCACTGTTTGTCATTATTTCCGATACCGATGCAACATTCAATTTTATTGTAAGTATCATGTATTCGCAGTTATTCAATCTGCTCTGCGACAAGGCAGATGATGTATATAACGGGAGACTGCCGATCCACGTCCGGTGTTTACTGGATGAATTTGCGAACATCGGGCAGATTCCACAGTTTGAGAAGCTGATTGCTACTATCCGTAGCCGGGAAATATCAGCTTCTATTATTTTGCAGTCAAAGTCACAGCTAAAGGCTCTGTACCGGGATAACGCTTCCACCATTGAAGGAAACTGCGACACTACCCTGTTTTTGGGAGGAAAAGAGAAAGATACTTTGAAAGATCTGGCAGAAATCCTTGGAAAAGAAACGATTGACCTTTACAATACCTCAGATACAAGGGGGATGAGCCAGTCCTACGGTCTGAATTACCAAAAGACCGGAAAGGATATGCCATACTTGTTCGTGAAGAGTTCAGTTGCCTTGAATTTCACATGAACAGGGACACGATCAACTGGATTCTGAAAAAACTGAATACAGGAGGTCGAACATGGAGCATTTACCAAAGAAAATCCATCACAACGGCATCAGCTATACGCTGGTGGGAGACTACTATATCCCCGATCTAAAGTTGTCGGAGGAAATCCGCCCCATCGGGCGGTGGGGTCGGATACACAAGGCGTTTCTGCAAGAACACCGTCCCGGCCAGTACAATGAACTGCTTCTGTCGGGAAAACTCTGGACGTATCTTGCCGATCTGAACGAGCAGGCCGATGACCGACTGGCGTGTATCATCTCGCAGATGCAGGCTGCGGAGGGCGTCACCGAGGAACTGAAAGCCCGTGACCAGCTTGCATGGGTCGGGGGCATGAACAGCATCCGCAGCCGGGTAGAGGAAATCATCCTGTCTGAGATGATTTTTGTCTGAGGGAGGTGGGTGCATGATTCTGGAAGAAATGTATAACGGCAGATTTTATCCCTGTGAAACGGTGGTCGCTGATTCACCGAGGTTCAAGCAGGCAGTCAAAGCCAGCGCCGCCCTGATGGACACTTTATCGGAGCGTCTGAGCAAAGAGGACTATGCACTGGTTGAAGAACTGCGGGAGCAGGTGGCAATCGCCCAATGTGAGGAAAACGAAAGCCACTTCAAATATGGCTTTTCTGCGGGGCTGCTTGTTCAGCAGGAAGCCCATGCACAGGTATCGCAGAAAGACAAAGAATAGCATCTTCAATAGTGACTGTTCCCAAACTGGGCACAACCACTACAACAGAATACAGCTTCACGAAAGCCATTTGCCAATCAATCGGCGGATGGCTTTTTTGCCGCTTCCGGATATGGAAATTTTACTTCCGCTTACGTCTGGCCTTGCGGTTGGGAGGAATGGGGCTGGCCTTTCCCCTCATATTGTTGGAGCTTTTGAGCTGCTTGGACAGGCTCAGTATCCGCAGGAACGCCGAGAAGTCCTCCGAGGAAATCTTCTCAAAGGGTATCTGCAACTTATCGCAGAACTCGTGGATCAGCATTTCTGTATCGCTGCCCTGCCCTATGGCCTGCTCAAATTTTTCCTTCACATCATCCAGCGTGGGCTGCGGGTCGGCGGTGGTCTTGTCTTTGCGGTGTGCTTCCCGGATGTCCCGGACGATGCTGTCCAGATCATCGTGCATGACGTGGCTGTAAAAATCGCTTTCCTGCACCTGCCCCAGTTCCAGCGTCCGCATATAGAGGTCATCTTCTCCGGGTGCATACTTGCTCATGACGGTCTGCCGGGTGGCCTCCAACACCAGATTCATCTGCTCCACCCGCATATTGGCGATCTGGTCGATGCAGATTTCCATATCTATCATCAGCCGCCGGAAATTCGGGTGGGTAGCCAGTTCGCAGAGAAGCCGGTTGTTGATTTTGCCGCTGCTCAAAAGTTCCACCATATCATCACTCAGATGCAGAGATTGAAGTTCTATGTTTGGGTGATTTTTATTTTCCGTCAGCCCCATCAGATAGTCGGTGGACACGCCGTAAAAGTCCGCCAGCGTTGCAATCGCAAACGGGCTGATGTCCTTGTAGTCATCGGTTTCGTATTTTCCCAGCGCGGATTTAGACAGGCCGGTCTGCTCCGCCAGTTGTTCCAGCGTCAGGTGCTTATCTACCACCCGCAGGTCTTTGAGCCGCTCCGGGATTGTCAGCTTTGCGTACATCCAAAGCCCCCTCTCTCGTTATCGTTTTTCAGTGATTACACCCATTATAGCACGATTCCATAAGCGTGGAAATATGCGGATTTCAAGCGTTTTTCCGACGTTTTGGATATACGGGAAAGGGCCTCTTTTTTCGGTAAACTGGTTCTTGCAGACAGGCACAGAACCTTGAAAATCGAATGACCGGCTGCAAGGGGTATGGCCTCCGGGGAAGTGACGCCAGGACAGAAATCGAGCGCACCAAAGAGGCCGATACGCCGGGAGAAATTCCGGGCAGGAGCGGCTTGCAGGCAGACCGGCAGACAGAAACAAGTTTATCAATCATGCGGGGCGCATGGCTCCGCAGCAAAGAAACGGAGGAAATCATTATGACACTGAGTATGAAAGAAAAGAAGATTCTCTACGCTTACGGCTGTCCCAGCCACCACAATACGGTGACACGGCTGAAATGGCTGACGGCACTGACGGTTGACCCGGAGGCCAAACGCCGGATGCTGGGGCTGGCCCGGAAGGTGGAGACGGAGGTGGGCGAAAACTGGTACGAGGATTTTTACCACCATCTGCGGATGGAGATGGACGAGTACCGCCGCCTCAAGCGCAGCCTGCGTGTGCTGAAATCTTACACTGATTATGAGGAGGATCTGTATGAGGAAGCTGTCTAAGTATGAGAAAGAAACCATTATCAACTGGAACGAGGCGGAAAACCTTGCCAGCGTCTACACCTTCAACGCCAGCTTGAAGCGCAGGCTGGCTGATTTCAGCTGGAAGTACCCGCTGCTGTGCCGGTTGGAGCGCAGCACGCCGGAGGGCAGCGTGACCTATGTGCTGGATAAGTCCCGGCTGTCGATCCGGCTGGTGCCGCCGTACAGCGAGGAACGGAAAGCCGCCGCCAGCGCCTACGCAAAAGAGCATGGCTTTCAGGTGGTAGGGGCGGAAGAAAAAATCGCCTGAAACCGGGGCGTTTACGGAAAAAATGCCGGGTCTGCACCCGCTGTTTTGACCGGCAATCCACGCAGGCGTATTCCGTATCCATTCCCCGCTTATGGGCGCAAATGTGCGGATACGGAGCCGGTGAAACTGGCAAACACCGCTTCTGCGGTGGAATCCAGCTTCACCGGTGCGGGAGTACAGAGGGTAGCCAGCCCTTTGTGCCGGGGTGCAGGGGCGGCAGCGCACTGCTGGGGTCAAGGGGCAACGCCCATTGGCGGGTTGAGGGCAGCCGCCCCATCGGGTCAAGGGCGAAGCGCCTTGCCCAGGGAGAGTTGATGCCTGCGTCAACTCATACTGGGTATTACCTGACGCAAAATTCGCAGGATTTGCGGCTTCGCCGCCCCTTCCCCGGCCCCGGAGCATCTTCGCAGGAAGGAGGAAAATTGTTTGAAACTGACACGACACAACGGGCGCTCCGGCAAGCATGGCACCTACAATCCCCGCCACAATGACCGCCGGTTCGATGTGGAGAACAGCGAACACATTGACGCCGAGCGGGCAAGGCAGAATGTCTACTGGGACTGCTACCGGGGCTTTACGACACACGAGTTCCGGGAGAACCCGGAGCAGCCGGATTTCAGCTTTGAGGAAATTGAGCGGATGTACTACTACGAGCATTACGGCGGCTATGTGGAGGCCCAGAACGCCCGGAATGAGAAAACCCGGCACACCGAGCGCAACCGCACCGTGGAGGACTTGCTGAAAAACAACAAGACCTGCCCGGAGGAAAGCATCTACCAGATCGGCACGATGGGAGAATCCGTTCCGCCGGATATGCTCTTTTCCATTGTCAATGAGTTCTATGAGGAATTTGAACGCCGCTTCGGTTCCCATATCCACATCCTGGACTGGGCGCTCCATCTGGACGAGGGGACGCCCCACATCCATGAGCGGCACGTCTTTGACTGTGAGAACCGCTACGGGGAACTGTGTCCCCAGCAGGAAAAAGCGCTGGAAGAACTTGGCATCCCTCTCCCCAACCCGGAGAAACCCAAAGGCCGGAACAACAACCGCAAGCAGACCTTTGATGCGGTCTGCCGGACGATCCTGTTTGACATCGCCAGACGGCATGGGCTGCATCTGGATCAGGAGCCGTCCTACGGCGGGCGGGACTATCTGGAAAAACAGGATTATATCCTGATGAAGCAGAAGGAGCAGCTTGCGGCGCAGGAGCAAAAGCTGGAAGAACTGACGCTCAAAATCGAGGACGTGGAGACGCTGTTAGATGATGTTTCCGATGCGGCCTATGACAAGGCGGTGGAGGTCGTGACCGATACCGTCCGGCAGGAGACACACAAGGAAGATATTCGTCTGGTGGAAGAATCGAAAAAATGGGTGCTTTCGCCGGAGCGCAAGGCCCCAAAGAAGGAACGTGAGTATGCCGCTGAGCGTCTGGATGGGGTCATTACCAAAATCAAAAACGCCATGCAGCACGCTCTGGCAAAAATCCAGCGAACGCTGATGCAGACGGAGGTCAAGCAGGCCGGGAAGGAGCAGATCAAGAAAAAAGCCAAAGAATCCATTATGGACAAGCTGGCAAAGGCAAAGATCAACGCTGACCGGGATAACCGGGAGCGTTGGGAACGGGAGGGGAGGATTGCCCCGACCAAAAAGAACGATATGGAGTTATGAGGCACCTGACTTTCTGCGGAAACCGGGTGCCTTTTTCTCTGTCTGGAGGTGAGAAAATCGAATGTATTTGAAGCGGTGAAGCAGGCTGTTCCCACAAGGCAGGCTGCGGAATCTTACGGGGTACGGGTTGGAAGGGACGGGATGGCCTGCTGTCCCTTCCATGATGACAAACATCCCAGTATGAAGGTTGACCGCCGGTTCCACTGCTTCGGCTGTCAGGCGGACGGGGATGTGATTGATTTTACCGCCCGTCTGTTCGGGCTGAACAAAAAAGAGGCGGCCTTGAAGCTGGCGGAGGATTTCTCGGTCAGCTTTGACGCCAAAGACCATGACCCGCCCCGCAGGAGGCCGGTCAAACGAAAAATCAGCGAGGAACTACGCTTCCGGCAGGCGGAGCAGAAATGTTTCCGGGCGCTGTGCGATTACCTGCACCTGCTGGAACGCTGGGAGAAGGAATATGCCCCGCAGACGCCGGAGGAAACATGGAACCCGCTGTTTGTGGAGGCCCTGCAAAAAAAGCCGTACACGGAGTATCTGCTGGATATTCTGCTGTCCGGCAGTATGGAGGAACGGGCCTGCGTGGTCGCTGAATATGGAAAAGAGGTGAGGAAGATTGAGCAGCGAATATCAGAGTTTACCGCCAGCCACCCGGCAGGCCGCCATGAACGCAGCCGAAGCCTTAGCGCCGGAGCAGAGCGTTGACGAGGTGCGGGAAAGCCTGTCCGTCACGGAAAAGGGCCAGCCAGCCAACACCATCGGCAACTGCCGGACGGTGTTCTGCCATGACCCGCTGCTGCGGGACGCTATCCGGCTGAACCTCCTGACTGACCGGGTGGACATCGTGCGGGATTTGGGCTGGCGCAGGAACACCAGCGCCCTGACAGATACGGATGTGAAGTATCTGCTTCTCTATTTTGAGCAGAACTACGGACTGACCAGCGAGAAGAAAATGACGGCGGCCCTGTCCATTGTGGCGAATGAGAATTGCTACCATCCCATACAGGACGTACTGAACGGCCTTGTGTGGGACGGGACGCCCCGTATTCGCTCCTGTCTCCATCACTTCTTAGGTGCGGAGGTCAGCGACTATGTGGAGGAAATGTTGAAACACTTTCTGCTGGGAGCCATCCGGCGGGTGTTTTCCCCCGGCTCCAAATACGAGGAAATGCTCTGTCTGGTGGGCGGACAGGGGGCTGGCAAGTCCAGCTTCTTCCGCCTGCTGGCGATCCGGGACGAGTGGTTTTCCGATGACCTGAAAAAGCTGGACGATGACAGGGTATTTTTGAAGCTGCAAGGCCACTGGATCATTGAGATGTCGGAGATGCTGGCTACCAGCAGCGCCAAAAGCATTGAGGAAATCCGCTCTTTTATCAGCCGCCAGAAGGAAACCTACCGGACGCCCTATGAGGCCCAGCCCAAAGACCGGCTGCGGCAGTGTGTGTTCGGCGGTTCTTCCAACACGCTGGACTTCCTCCCCCTTGACCGGGCCGGGAACCGGCGTTTCCTTCCCATCATGATTTACCCGGAGAATGCAGAGGTTCACATTTTGGAGGACGAGGACGCTTCCAGAGCCTACCTGTTGCAGGTCTGGGCAGAGGCCATGACGATTTACCGCAGCGGCCACTATTCCATGAAATTCAGCAAGTCCATCCAGCGGCAGCTTGTGGAGGTGCAGAAGGATTTCATGCCGGAGGACACGGAGGCCGGGCAGATACAGGGCTTTCTGGAACACTACACCGGCAGCATGGTCTGCTCCAAACAACTGTTCAAGGAGGCGCTGGGCCACACCTATGACGAGCCGAAGCGGTGGCAGCTGCACAATATCAACGAAATCATGAATACGGTGGTGACGGGCTGGAAGCCATTCTCCAATCCGAGGATGTTCGCCGGATACGGCAGGCAGAAGGGCTGGGAACGGGACGTTTCCGGCAACGAACTGCCCGGCAACGAAGATGGATTTGTGGAACTGAGCGAGGAAGAATGCCGCCAGTTGGAGCTTCCGAAGGAGTGGATCGCCTGAAAACGGCAGCCTGTTGCCGGGATGGTTGCCAGCTGGTTGCCGGGTTCGTTGCCGGGGATTTCCCTATCTGGATACGGGAAAAGCCAGTAAATAAGGGATATTTTAATATTTATCATTATCTCCGGCAACGAAAGCAACGAGATTTTTCAAGAAAATTCACAAAGTAAGATTTGCAGGCCAGACGGTAGTTTACAGGTTTTTGGAGGTTCGTTGCCGGACTTCGTTGCCGGTGCTGCCGTCCGGCCTGTCTCTCTATGGAGGTAGCCTATGGAAAAAAGCAAGAAGCAAAAAAATAAAGTCCGTTTTGTGGTGGTGCGGGAGTTCTCCGGGGAGAAGTCCATGCGGGAAGCCTTTGAGCAGCTCATTGAGCGCCAGACCTGCGAACACTTCGAGGAATGGCGGCATCAGCGGGAAATGGCCGAAAAAGCGGCGTAAAAACGGTTGATTCAGGGACAGGGACATGGTACTATAATGGTATCGTGTCCCTGTTCATAGAAGGAGAACGCTATGAGCAGGAAAAAACAAGTCTATGAGAGAATCACCGCTCTCTACTGCCGTATCTCTCTGGATGACGGCGGCGACAATGAGAGCATGAGCATCAGCAACCAGAAACTTATGCTCCGGGACTTCGCAGAAAAGCATGGGATGTTCCAGTATGAGTATTATGTGGATGACGGCTATACGGGCCGCAACTTCAACCGCCCTGCCTTCCAGCGCATGATCGCTGACATTGAGGCGGGAAAGGTCGGCTGCGTGGTCACGAAAGACCTATCCAGGCTTGGCAGGAATTATATCGAAGCTGGCAGCTATATCGAAATCTTTTTCCCCAAACACAATGTGCGCTATATCGCCATCACCGACGGCGTGGACAGCCTGACCCGTCAGGAGATGGACATCACGCCCTTTAAGAATATCCTAAACGATATGTACAGCCGGGATATTTCCAAAAAGGTGCTGGCGGGACGCATGACCCGTTCCAGACAGGGAAAGTTCTGCGGCGGGCAGCCGCCTCTTGGCCTGATGCGTGACCCGGAGGACAAAGGGCATCTGATCCTTGACCCGGAAACAGCGCCGGTGATCCGAAAAATCTATGATATGGCACTGGACGGCTGGGGCTGTATGCGGATCGCAAAGCAACTCATGGATGATAAAATCCCCATCACCAGAGTAAAAAGCAATACAGAATGTGACGTGAACTACTATTCATGGGGGAGCGCAAGGATCAGCCATATCCTGCGGAATCCCTTTTATAAAGGTGCACATCTTGTCTGCCGGACACACCAGAAAGGCATCCGCTCCAATACTTATGACATTATCCCCCGTGAGGATTGGGAGGTCATCGAGGGCTGCCACGAAGCGATTATGACGCCGGAGGAATGGGAACAGGTGCAGGAAATCATTGATCGCAGGCCCACAATTATGAAAGGCAACGCCTGCCCCTTCTATAACCTGTTCCACGGGCTGGTCTATTGCGCCACCTGCGGGAAGTCGATGCAGGTACGGTATGAAAAGGTCGGCAGAACCGGAAAGAACCGCTTCACCGGCGAAATGCGGGAGCCGATTGACAGGGCATACTATATCTGCCAGACTTATAACCGGCTGGGTAAGAACGCCTGTACCAGCCATAAGATTGAAGCAAGAGATTTGTATAATCTGGTGCTGAAGGATATACAGGAATTGGCGGAGCAGGCCATGAAGGACGCTGGTGCGTTTTACCAGCGGCTCAGCAGCCGGATGGAGCGCCGGTATCTGGTAGACGCTTCCCAGACCGAGAAAGAGCGGAAACGGCTGGAAGCCCGGAATCAGGAAATTGACGGGATGTTTTTAAGCCTGTACACCGATAAGGCCAAAGGCATCCTGACTGAACAGCGGTTTATGAAGCTGACGGCGGCGCTGGAACAGGAGCAGGAAGCCAACCAGAAGCGCCTGCACGATCTGGCTGTGATGCAGAGCCGGGCGGACGCACAGGAAAGCGAAGTCCGTACCTTTATCAAGGAAATCCGGCGCTATGCCGCCATTGAGGAACTGGACGAGTCCGTACTGAACCGGCTTATCAGCAAAATCCTGATTAGCGAGGTAAAGAAGGTGGACGGCCAGAAGGTGCAGGAAGTCAGAATTGTTTATAACTTTGTCGGGGAAATCCCGGAGATTGCAACGTAAATAGTTTGCCCCATCTCTCAATCACTGAGGGATGGGGCGTTATTTATGCCATTATAATCATTTTCTCGTTGTTTCAATAATCAATATGGGGCAAATTATTATTAACTAATAATGATTTTCATACCCGTCTCAATAATTGTAACTGCCTGAATGAAATTACTCTGCTGTCTTAATGCGCTCCACAACGGATTGCTTGAAAAATAATCTGTTCTGATAAGCATTAACGATACTGTAAACCAATAGTACAGCCACAAAATAGAGAACCATAAACAGCGCCGGAAAATGATATTCAAAATATGAAAGTCCGGGAATCTGTGATACACGGTTGCAAAGGATAAATCCCATTGGAATCCCTAAAATGCAGCTTCCAACAAAACTGCCGACAAGATAAATAAGGTTTTCGGTACGCTGCGTTTTTCCAATCTGCTTTTTTGTCATTCCTGTAGCCTCCAGCAATGCGTAATCGTGTTTTCTGCTGATTACATTGGTAATGCTTGTATTTAACAGATTGATGAACGAGAACAGGCTGACCAGCACAGTCAAAACCATTACAATGACGGTGGCATTGTGGAAATAATTTTCCAGAGAGGAAATATCTTCTGCAAGCACCGACACATAAAGTCTATTATCCTGATTTGTCATCTCTTTTATCTCACGAATGGTATCTGTTTTTGAACCGTCATCTGTCAGGCAGATATACCATGTCAATGTACAATTCATCTCGGATATTTTGTCTAATACCTCGCCATTTGTATATAAAACAACACCGGTATCCTGATCTTCTACAAATCCAGTGACAGAAAATGTTACCGGGATATCGGAAAATCCTGTATCGACTGTACCTGATAGACTGTCACCAACATGAAGTTTTTTACCCAATTCTTGATAATAGGGCGACTTACGGTTTACAATTACCGGAACTGTTGTGTTTTCGCAGTTTCTATCAGGCAGATTTCCTTCTA
>ERZ809276.779-NODE-779-length-12749-cov-5.855522_pt1 | contig 12749 bp, 9 predicted proteins | sample MGYA00520512_ERZ809276 | MGnify/ENA primary metagenome ERZ809276 (study PRJEB31576, sample SAMEA3212661) | Homo sapiens | biome: human-gut; feature: human gut; material: fecal | place: Sweden | collected 2012 ...
CCCATCCTGGGCTACCGCATTGGCGGCCGGCTGGGATATATCACGGATATGCACATGATGCCTGAGGAATCTTATGAACAATTGAAGGGCTTGGACGTTTTGGTAATGAATGCTTTACGGCCAAAGCCGCATCCTACGCACCAGAGTATTTCGGAGGCGTTGGAGGCTGCCGGACGTATTGGTGCCAAAGAGACCTATTTCATCCATATGAGCCATCATGCAGGGCTTCATGCCGATATCGAAAAGCAGCTGCCACCCCATGTACACTTTGCCTACGATGGACTTGAAATAGATTTCTAAACTTTTTGAAACATTTGTTTTGTTTTATTAGTAGAAAATGCTATTTTTGCCAAAAGTTGATGAATAAATGCCATGAAACTCCGACTCCTCATACAGATAGCTGTCGTTGTGTCCATAGTGCTGCTATGTACCGGTTTTGGTGTGTATTCTTTCCTGCGGTTGAATTCGGTGGAGAACCGGCAGGATTTCAATCTTTATACTTTGGTGCCGCAAGATGCCACAGCCATACTCGAAACCGACCGTATGGCAGACCTCGTGGAGGATATCAATGAACTGAATTGCAGCAAAGACAATCATTTTCTATACGTATCGGAGCTTTTTGTTTACTTGAAGAAGTATTTGTATACTTTGGTGGAGGATACTCCGCATGGACTGAGTAAACAGATGAACAAGATGCTGATTAGCTTTCACGAGCCGGATACACCGATGAACCAAGTATTGTATTGCAGTTTGGGTTCGGGTGATTATGAGTTGGTGGAATCTTTTGTGGAGAAGTACTGCTCCAGTTCGTTTCCTTCCAAGTATTTCGATTACAAGGGAGAGGAGATACGTATCTATCCCATGGCAGACGGTCGTTTCCTGGCTGCCTACTTCACTCCCGATTTTCTGGTTGTAAGTTTCCAGAAGCGTTTGATAGAACATGTGATTGATGCGCGGCGCAGCAAAAAGTCCCTGATGAACCTCCCTTCTTTCCGCACTATGTACGCGGGCAAGCAGAGTAACGTGGCTGCCACGGTCTATGTGCGTATGAAAGGAGTGGATATGGGGAAGCCTACGGATGGTATCCGTTCGCAGACGCAGCTGGGCAGTTGGGCGGAGTTTGACATGAAGTTCAATGAAGATGCCATTTATTGCTCCGGCATCAGCCATGGGTCGGATTCCACACAGACGTTTATCAATGCCTTGCGGGTGCAGCAGCCGGTAGAGGACGGATTTTCCGGGGCTCTGCTTCCGTCTTCCACTTTTTTTTACGATCGCTGGGCAATGTCTGACAGAAATTCCTGGTTTGGCTTTACTGCCAGTCAGGAGTATGCCAAGGCCACCTATTCAGACTATATCAAGCAGCGCGACGAGGAGTGGATTGCTTACTTGAATGAGCATGCGGGCGAGAGCGTGATGTCTTGCTTGTTCCAGTCTAAAGACACGTTGGACAAGCTGCCTTGCGCCGTGATGTGTATCCCTCTCAAGGATGAACTGGCAGCGGAACGCCGCTTGCAGTCTCTGCTTTACAGTACCCCCAAGGAAGAGGATGCTCCGCTTATGCCGAAGGTGGTTTCAAATAATTCGTTGTATCCCAAAGCAAGGAAGTTCCCTAAATATGTGTTGCCCCGTAACACGCTGCTCACCCAGCTGACGGGCATCACGGAGTCTGCCCTTTATACCTTTGCCTGTTTCTATCGGGGTAGTCTGTTGCTGGCTCCCGATGCACTGAGCCTTTCGGCCTATATTGAGGCGGTGGAGAGTGGAGATGTGTTAGACGGAACACCGGTGTACGAAGAGGGTATAGGCAGTCTTTCACCCATATATAATTTTGTGATGATGGTGGATATGGAGATGATGCTGAGCCAGCCTGAAACGTATGTGCGTCTGATACCGAACTTCTTCTTCCGTCAATCCAACTTCTTCCGTCATTTCATGCTTGCAGTACAATTCACTTGTACAGAAGGGGTGGTTTATCCGAATATCGTATTGCTTTATAAAGGGTGATTAATCGGTCATTCTGTAGAGTGCTGAGGGAAAATAAGCACGAGGAAAGTCAAAATACACACTCACCACAGATTGCACAGATTAAAACAGCTAAAAAATCTTGATTATCAAAATTCTAGAATGAACTGTGTTAATCTGTGCAATCTGTGGTGAATTATAACATATTCTTAGAACGGCAGGTCATCCTTTGCATCCCCTGCGAGGAATTCCGGTGCGGCAGTGGGAGCCGGCGGTGGAACGGGAGCGCCCGGAGCGGGTGCGGCAGTGCTTACGCGTTCTACCTTCCATGCGCGAATACTGTTGAACCAACGGTCTTGCCATTGGCGTGCGTCTACATCAAAAGATACTGTCAGCTCTTCGCCCATCTGAATATTGAACTGTTCGATTTTGTCCGCTCCAAATACGTCAAAACACATTTTGCGCGGATATTGGCCATGGTCTTCAATCACATATTCTTGTGATTTCCATTCGTTACCTGACTTGGAAACTCCGCCTCTGGGCTGGAGTATAGCGATGATTTTTCCTGTAAATTCCATTGTTTTCTTTTTAAATGATGCGGCGAAGTTACAATTTTTTAGGAATATGAGACGAATATTCGGCTGTTTTTTCTTGCTATTTCTTTGTCGTAGGGAATTCTTTTTTTAACTTTGTCCGTCAGTTTGAAAAAGATAAAAACGGTTTCTAAGACGTTAGCAAAATAAAAAACTTAAATATACAGAAGATATGAAATTTATCGTTTCGAGTACTGCGCTCTCCAGTCATTTGCAGGCTATCAGCCGTGTGATTAATTCGAAGAATGCGTTGCCTATTTTGGATTGTTTCCTCTTTGAACTGCAAGACGGAACCTTGTCTGCAACTGTTTCCGACAGTGAAACGACGATGGTCACTACGGTCGAAGTGAATGAAAGTGATATGGACGGCCGTTTTGCCGTCACAGCCAAAACCCTTTTGGACGCTTTGAAGGAAATTCCCGAACAACCGTTGACTTTTGAAATCAATACGGATTCCCTTGAAATCACGGTACAGTATCAGAACGGTAAATACAGCCTGATGGGGCAGAATGCGGACGAGTTCCCGCAGTCTGCCATGTTGGGTGACAATGCCGTACGTGTGGAAATGGATGCACAAGTGTTGCTGGGTGGTATCAACCGTGCCGTGTTTGCTACGGCTGATGACGAGCTTCGTCCCGTGATGAACGGTATCTATTTCGATATCACAACGGAGGACATCACGATGGTGGCATCAGACGGTCATAAGCTGGTGCGCTGCAAGACACTGGCCGCCAAAGGTAACGAACGTGCCGCCTTTATCCTGCCCAAGAAGCCGGCTTCGCTGATGAAGAATCTGCTGCCGAAAGAACAAGGCATGGTGACTATCGAGTTCGACGAACGCAACGCTGTGTTCACACTGGAAAGCTACCGCATGGTGTGCCGTCTTATCGAAGGACGCTATCCCAACTACAACTCTGTGATTCCGCAGAACAACCCTTATAAAGTGACGGTAGACCGCCTGCAACTGCTCGGTGCTTTGCGCCGCGTGTCCATCTTCTCCTCGCAGGCAAGCAGCCTTATCAAGCTCCGTATGCAGGAGAATCTGATTGTCATCTCCGCACAGGACATCGACTTCTCTACATCGGCCGAAGAAACACTGGTTTGCCAATATGCGGGCAATCCGATGAGCATCGGTTTCAAGTCCACTTTCTTGATTGACATTCTGAATAACATTTCTGCCGATGAAATCGTTATCGAACTGGCAGATCCTTCACGTGCAGGTGTCATTATTCCGGTAGAGCAGGAAGAGAACGAAGACTTGCTGATGCTGCTGATGCCGATGATGCTGAATGACTGATGAATATTAGCAATCGGATTATGAGCTACGAGCTACAAGTGGCTGCGCAATTATGCCGCACGGTACTTGTAGCTCGTGGCTTGTAAGTTAAACTTATAATTTATAGCTCATAGCCAGAGCTTATAAAACGAAAAAACAATGAAATTGAATCTGAAAAATCCGATAGTCTTTTTTGATTTGGAGACTACGGGTACCAATATCAACTCAGACCGAATTGTCGAAATCTGTTACCTCAAGGTATATCCCAACGGGAATGAGGAGTCCAAAACCATGCGTATCAATCCCGAAATGCCCATTCCTGCCGAAGCATCTGCCGTTCATGGCATCTACGATGCCGATATAGCCGACTGCCCCACATTCAAGGAAGTGGCGCGCAACATTGCCAATGACATTGAAGGATGCGACTTGGCGGGCTTCAACTCCAACCGTTTTGATATCCCCGTCCTGGCGGAAGAGTTCCTTCGTGCCGGTGTGGACATTGACATGAGCCGCCGCAAGTTTGTGGACGTGCAGGTCATTTTCCACAAGATGGAGCAACGCACGCTGTCTGCTGCCTATAAATTCTATTGCGGCAAGAATTTGGAAGACGCCCATACGGCAGAGGCTGATACACGTGCCACCTACGAAGTGCTGATGTCGCAGTTGGACCGCTATCCGGAGTTGCAGAATGACGTGGCTTTCCTTGCCGACTATTCCAGCTTCAACAAGAATGTGGACTTTGCCGGTCGTATGGTCTACGATGACAAAGGTGTGGAAGTATTCAACTTCGGCAAGTACAAGGGCATGTCGGTATCCGATGTCCTGAAGCGCGATCCCGGCTATTACAGCTGGATTCTGAACAGTGATTTTACCCTGAATACCAAAGCCACGCTGACCAAGATACGTCTGCGTGAAATGACTCAGAAATAAATGGCAAATATACTGAAAGGGAAGAAAATAGTATTGGGCATTACGGGCAGCATTGCCGCCTATAAAGCATGCTATATTATTCGCGGACTGATTAAGCGTGGTGCAGAGGTGCAGGTGGTCATTACGCCTGCCGGAAAAGAATTTATTACCCCTATCACGCTCTCTGCCTTGACCAGCAAACCGGTTATCAGTGAGTTCTTTGCCCAACGCGATGGCACCTGGAACAGCCATGTGGACCTCGGTCTGTGGGCAGATGCCATGCTGATAGCCCCGGCTACGGCTTCCACCATCGGCAAGATGGCGAATGGCGTGGCAGACAATATGCTGATTACCACCTATCTCTCCGCCAAAGCTCCGGTGTTTGTGGCGCCTGCCATGGACCTGGACATGTATGCCCATCCTTCCACCCAAAAGAATCTGGATACACTCCGCTCTTATGGAAACCACATCATAGAACCTGCTACGGGAGAACTCGCCAGCCATCTGGTGGGGAAAGGCCGTATGGAGGAGCCGGAGAATATCATCCGCCACCTGGAAATGTACTTTGCTGCCAAAGAGGGCGACCTGGTGGGCAAGACAGTGATGATAACCGCAGGACCTACTTATGAGAAGATAGACCCGGTGCGCTTCATCGGCAACTATTCTTCCGGCAAGATGGGACTTGCCCTGGCAGATGAATGTACCGCCAGAGGGGCCAAGGTGATACTGATTGCCGGTCCGGTGCAGCAAGGCACTTACTTCCCGATGCACCAGTACCATGCGGTAGAGTCGGCGCAGGAGATGTTCGAGGCTGCATCCGCCGCCTTTGTCCATGCCGATGCCGCCATCTTGACGGCTGCCGTGGCAGACTACACCCCCGAACAAGTGGCGGATGAGAAAATCAAGCGCGAAAAGACCGGGGAGATGAGTTTGAACTTGAAACCTACCCGCGACATAGCCGCTTTCTTAGGCAATCTGAAGAACGATGCGGAGCACTGTCAACGCCTCCTCATAGGCTTTGCCCTTGAGACTCATAACGAGCAGATGAATGCGGAAGACAAGCTCAACCGCAAGAATCTGGACTTCATCGTGCTGAACTCCCTGAACGACAAGGGAGCCGGTTTTCGTTGCGATACCAATAAAATCAGTATCATAGACCACCAGGGAAAGACGGACTACCCCTTGAAGTCCAAAGCCGAAGTGGCTGCCGACATCGTAGACCGTCTGGTGAAAGATTTAAATAGTAAATAGTAAATCGTCAAATCGTCAATATCCTTATGTTGCGTTCGCTTTACATACAGAATTATGCGCTTATTGAAAAGCTCGATATCAGCTTCAGCAGCGGTTTCTCGGTGATAACGGGTGAGACCGGTGCTGGAAAATCCATTATTCTGGGTGCCATCGGTCTGCTGCTGGGACAGCGTGCCGATGTGAAAGCCATTCGTGTAGGAGCTTCGAAGTGCATTATTGAGGCCCGTTTTGATATTTCCGCTTACGGTATGCAGCCTTTCTTTGAGGAGAATGAGTTGGAGTACGAGGAAGAATGCCTCCTGCGCCGCGAGGTGTCCGCTTCGGGCAAGAGCCGGGCATTCATCAATGACACGCCTGCTTCATTGGCTCAGATGAAGGAGCTGGGAGAACAGCTGATTGACGTGCATTCCCAGCATCAGAACCTATTGCTGAACAAGGAAGGATTTCAGTTGAATGTACTGGACATCTTGTCGCATAACGAAGAGGCCTTGTCTGCTTACCAGCATATCTTCGGAGCATGGAAGCAGGCACAGCAGGATTTGGAGGCCCTTGTTGCCCGTGCCAATCAGGATAAGTCGGACGAAGACTATATCCGTTTCCAACTGGAACAGTTGGAAGAGGCACACTTGTCTGCCGGTGAGCAGGAGGAGCTGGAGCAAGAGGCAGATACGCTGAGCCATGCGGAAGAGATAAAGGCCGGACTCTATCGGGTAGGGCAGACGCTCTACTCGGACGAAGGAGGCTTGTTGTCCGGGCTGAAGGAATGCCTGAATACGATGCTCGGCCTGCAGAGGGTTTATCCGGTTGCCGGGGAACTTGCCGAACGCATGGAAAGCACTTATATCGAGTTGAAGGATATTTCGCAGGAAGTGTCGGGTAAGGAGGATGAAATAGAGTTCAACCCCGAACGTCTGGATGAAGTGAACGAACGTCTGAACTTGATTTATACGCTCCAACAGAAGCACCGCGTTTCCACTGTCGGTGAACTTCTGGCGCTGACGGATGAATACGCCGCCAAACTCTCCGCCATCACTTCGTCCGACGAGCACATCGAGGAACTGAAAGCGCGTTGCGACGCTTTATATAATAAGGTGAAAAAGCAGGCTGCCGTCCTCACCAAGGCGCGTACTGCCGCTGCCCGTGAAGTGGAGAAGCAGATGGCTGCGCGGCTGGTTCCGTTGGGCATGCCCAATGTCCGTTTCCAGGTAGAGATAGGTGCCCGCAAAGAGCCGGGCATACACGGGGCGGATACTGTGAACTTCTTGTTTTCCGCGAATAAGAACGGGGCATTGCAAAGCGTCTCCTCCGTAGCTTCGGGTGGTGAAATAGCCCGCGTCATGCTCTCCATCAAAGCAATGATAGCCGGTGCCGTCAAGCTTCCTACCATTGTATTCGACGAAATAGATACCGGAGTCTCCGGCGAGATAGCCGACCGCATGGCGGATATCATGCAGGAGATGGGCGAGCAGGACCGCCAGGTAATCAGTATCACCCATCTGCCCCAGATTGCTGCCCGCGGACGCGCCCATTATAAGGTGTACAAGCAGGACAACGAGACGGAAACAAACAGTCACATCCGTCGTCTGACCGACGATGAACGTGTGGAAGAAATAGCCCATATGCTGAGTGGTGCTAAGCTGACCGAAGCCGCACTGAACAATGCCAGAGCATTGCTGGAAGTATCAAATAGTAAATAGTAAATCGTCAAATAGTAAATACCCATATATGGTTGATAACAGTGAAATGATTTTCGGCGTTCGTGCCGTGATAGAAGCCATTCAGGCAGGAAAAGAGATAGACAAGATATTGGTAAAGAAGGACATTCAGAGTGATTTGTCAAAAGAGCTGTTCGCTGTCTTGAAAGGGACTTTGATACCGGTACAGCGCGTTCCGGTGGAACGCATCAACCGCGTGACGCGGAAGAATCACCAGGGAGTGATTGCCTTCATCTCTTCAGTCACTTACCAGAAGACGGAGGACTTGGTACCTTTCCTTTTCGAGCAGGGCAAGAATCCTCTGTTTGTGATGCTTGACGGCATCACGGATGTCCGCAATTTCGGCGCCATTGCCCGTACTTGCGAGTGTGCGGCGGTAGATGCCGTGATTATCCCTGCACGGAACAGTGTATCTGTCAACGCAGATGCCATGAAAACCTCGGCAGGAGCCTTGCACACTTTGCCCGTTTGCCGCGAACACAGCCTGAAAGAGACCCTGCAATTCCTCAAGAATAGTGGTTTCCATATCGTGGCAGCCACGGAGAAAGGCGATTACGACTATACCAAAGCCGACTATACCGGTCCGATGTGCATCATTATGGGTGCCGAAGACAAGGGGGTGTCCTATGACAACCTGGCGTTGTGTGACGAGTGGGTGAAGATTCCCATGTTGGGAACCATCGAGTCCCTCAATGTTTCCGTTGCAGCCGGCATTTTGATTTATGAAGCGGTAAAACAAAGAACCAACTAAGATATGAAAAAGAAATTGCTGTTGATGCTCACTCTCTGTTTATTGGCTCAGTGGAGTGTGGCACAAGCCCCGAAGTGGGTAGACAAAGCCAAACGTGCCGTTTTTTCGGTGGTGACCTACGACCAGAACGATAAGATACTGAATACTGGAAACGGCTTTTTTGTCACTGAAGATGGCGTTGCGCTTTCTGACTACACCTTGTTCAAAGGTGCCCAGCGCGCCGTTGTGATGAGCTCGGACGGGACACAGATGCCGGTGGAGGCCATTATGGGGGCCGATGACATGTACGATGTTGTCAAGTTCCGTGTCGGCATACCCGGAAAGAAAGTCACGGCACTCACTTTGGCTGCTGTGGCTCCGGCTGCCGGTGCGGATGTATATCTGCTGCCTTATTCCACCCAAAAGGACCGTTCCTTCACTGCCGGGAAAGTAAAGGAAGCTGATAAGATTTCCGGCAACTATTCCTATTATACGCTCGATATGCGTCTGAAGGACAAGATGGTGAGTTGTCCGCTGATGACTGTGGACGGGCAGGTCTTCGGCCTTGCGCAGAAGTCCTCCGGACAAGACACGGCTACCATCTGCTATGCCATTGATGCCAATTTCGCCATGTCGCAGAATATCTCCGCATTGTCTTATGGAGATATGTCATTGAAGGGCATCGGTATCAAGAAGGCATTGCCCGATACCGAAGAGCAGGCTTTGGTGTTCCTCTACATGGCTTCTTCCCAACTGTCTCCGGAGAAGTATATGGAGACTCTGAACGATTTCATTGCACAATATCCTGCCAGTGCCGACGGTTATCTGCGCCGCGCTTCCCAGCATCTGTTCATGTCCCGTGAAGATGCTTCCATGGATAAGGTCGCCGCAGATATGGATAAGGCTTTGGAGGTTGCCGCAAAGAAAGATGATGTGTATTACAACCGGGCCAAGATAATCTATAATTATGCATTGGGCAAGCCCGAGAAAGTTTATAAGGACTGGTCGCTCGACAAGGCTTTGGACGAGGTACGGAAAGCGATAGCCATTGACGAGCTTCCGGTTTATGTCCAGTTGGAGGGTGACATCCTGTTTGCCAAGCAGGACTATCCGTCGGCATTTACCAGCTATGATAAAGTGAATAAGACCATTCTGGCCTCTCCGGCTACCTTCTTCAGTGCCGCCAAGACCAAGGAATTGATGCAGGCGCCTGCCGAAGAGGTACTGGCTCTGATGGACAGTTGTGTGGCCCGCTTTACCCAGCCCTATACGGAGGAAGCCGCCCCTTACTTGCTGGAGCGTGCCCAAGCCCGTATGAATGCAGACCAGGCGCGTAATGCCATGCTGGATTATGACGCCTATTACAATGCCGTGAACGGTAAAGTGAACGACATGTTCTACTATTACCGTGAGCAGGCTGCTTTGAAGGCCAAGCAGTACCAGCGTGCGCTGGACGATATGGCGAAAGCCATCGAACTGAATCCGGAGGATTTGACTTACCGTGCCGAACTGGCAGTGGTGAATCTTCGCGTGGGACGTTACGAAGAGGCGTTGAATGTGCTGAAGGCTGCTCTGGAGAAAGACCCTAAGTATGCCGAGGCCTACCGTCTGATGGGTATCGCCCAGCTGCAGATGAAGAAGGACAAGGAAGCTTGTGCCAGCTTTGCCAAGGCAAAGGAATTGGGTGACCCCAATGTGGATGCTTTGATTGAGAAGCATTGCAAGTAAAGGGATGGGATAGAATAAAGGCTCTGCTTTCGCAAGCAGAGCCTCTGTTTTGGGGAACTCCCCCGTGTTAAATGAGTTAAGTCTAGGTATAACAGGTTATGAGTGAAATTACGTTGTTTTATTTATAAAATGCGTGGATTTCCGGAATACTGCATATACTTCGGATTTTTTTATTTCAAAAAAGAAAATAGACTCGATTATTAATAAAAACAAACTTTGACAATCATGAAGAAAGTGATTTGCAGCCAGAAGACACCGGGCGCCATAGGCCCTTATAGCCAGGCTATCGAAGCCAGTGGAATGGTATTTGTATCAGGTCAGTTGCCTATTGACGCAGCTACCGGAGTGATGGCTGAAGGTACGGAAGCGCAAGCCCGCCAGTCCTTGGAGAATATAAAGCATATCCTGGAAGAGGCAGGTCTGAGCATGGCGAATATTGTGAAGACAACCGTTTTTCTGGCAGACATGTCCTTGTTCGCTGATATGAACAAGGTATATGCCACCTATTTTGACGGTGCTTTCCCGGCACGTTCGGCTGTGGCAGTGAAGGCGTTGCCCAAAGATGCCTTAGTAGAGATTGAGTGCATCGCGGTTCGCTAACAAGTCGGCCACAATGAAACTGCTGCCTCCCACGAAGATGAAATCTTCCGGGAGGCTTTTTTCTTGTGCGGCCCGCACGGCGGCAGGTACATCAGGATAGCAATGTCCTTCCAGACCTGCTGCTTCGGCAAGCTCCTGTAGTTCGCTTTCGGGCAATGCTCGCTTCACGCTGGCTTTGGTGAAGTAGTAGGTCGCTTCCCGGGGCAGCAGGGCCAGTACCCCCCGTATATCCTTGTCATTCACCATGCCTATGATGATGTGTAGCTGGCGGTAAGCCTGCTGTTTCAGTTGTTCTGTAATGTAGGTGATGCCTCCCACATTGTGGCCGGTGTCACAAATCAGGGTGGGCAACTCCTGCAGTTTTTGCCAGCGTCCCATCAAGCCTGTCAGTTCCACCACACGGGCAAAGCCACTGCGCACTGCTTGTCCGTCCAGCCGGTAGCCGGCTTCTTTCAGTAGCGGGAGGGCGGTGAGGATGGTCCGGGCATTTTTCTGCTGGTAGAGCCCTTTCAGTTCGTATTCTATTCCGGGATAGTCTTCACGGTCATTCTCCTCGGCAAAGTAGATGGGAGCACCCGTTGTCTGTGCTTTTTCCAGAAATACCGGTTTCGTTTCGGGAGTGGTCTCGCCGATTACAACGGGGATACCGCTTTTAATGATTCCTGCCTTCTCTCCTGCGATTTTTGCCAAGGTGTCCCCCAGGAATTGGGTATGGTCAAAACTGATGTTGGTGATGATGCATACATCCGGACGGATGATATTGGTGCAGTCCAGGCGTCCGCCTAGTCCCACCTCGATTACGGCTACATCCACCTTTTCATCGGCAAAGTAGCGGAAGGCCATGGCGGTGGTCAGCTCAAAGAAAGAGGGATGGAGGGGTTCGAAGAAGCCACGTTCCTGCTCTACAAAACGGATGACGTATTCCTCGGGTATAGGCTGTCCGTTAATCCGGATGCGCTCCCGGAAATCCACCAGATGGGGCGAGGTATAGAGCCCGACCCTGTATCCTGCCTCTTGCAGTATGGCGGCAAGCGTATGCGAGCAGGAACCCTTTCCATTGGTACCGGCCACATGAATGCTGCGGAAACTGCGGTGGGGATGTTCGAAGTGTGCGTCCTGGGTCAGAGTGTTTTCCAATCCTTCCTTGTATGCTGAGCCGCCCACTTGCTGAAACATGGGCACACTGTTATATAAGTAAGTTAAAGTGTCCTGATAATCCATCTTTTATAATATTTAACGGAGAAGCAATCCTTTCTCCCTATTAATTTGTTATCTTTAAAAGCGACAAAGATAATGCAAACCGGACGCAATCAAGCTTGCTTGAAATTGCTTGCAGTGTAGCTTATCTTAAGCTTATGCAAAGGTATTAACAATTTAAATCTAACGTGTATGGGAGCTAAGAAAAATTTTGTGATTGATACGAATGTGATTCTTCACGATTATAACTGTTTGAAGAATTTTCAAGAGAATGACATTTATCTTCCCATCGTAGTCCTTGAAGAACTGGACAAATTCAAGAAAGGTAATGAGCAGATTAATTTCAATGCGCGTGAGTTTGTCCGTGAGCTAGATTTGATTACCGATGACAATCTGTTCACCAAAGGGGCGCCATTGGGAGAGGGCTTGGGCCGTCTGTTTGTGGTGGCAGGCATGGTGGACTCTCCCCGGGTACGTGATTCCTTTCCCGAACGCATCCCCGACCATCAGATTCTGTCGGTAGTGGACTGGCTTTCCACCAAAAAGCCTAAAATGAAAACCATCCTTGTCACGAAAGACGTGAATCTGCGCATGAAGGCGCGTTCCATCGGTCTGCTGTGCGAAGACTACATCAATGATAAGGTAATCAATGTGGATATATTCGAAAAGTCGAATGAAGTGTTCGAGGGTATTGACCCTGCGCTGATAGATCGCATTTATTCTTCCAAAGAAGGACTGGACATCAACGAGTTCGATTTTAAGGACATCATTCGTCCCAACGAATG
>ERZ809276.827-NODE-827-length-12321-cov-7.746209_pt1 | contig 12321 bp, 12 predicted proteins | sample MGYA00520512_ERZ809276 | MGnify/ENA primary metagenome ERZ809276 (study PRJEB31576, sample SAMEA3212661) | Homo sapiens | biome: human-gut; feature: human gut; material: fecal | place: Sweden | collected 2012 ...
TAAGTGACTGGAGTTCAGACGTGTGCTCTTCCGATCTGACACAGGGGCACGGGCACGGAGGGGCGAGGATAGGGACGCGGGCACGGTGGGATAGCGCCGCAGCCGGGTGCCGCGGCCGGGTATCACGGGCGGGTGTTACGGGCGGGTGTCACGGGCGGGTGTCACGGGGGGGGGTGTCACGGGGAGTGTCACGGATGGGAGTCGGAAGTGGGGAAAATCAGGAGGAGTGCACGCATGACGGGACATACAGGGGGGGGGCGGGGTACACCCGGGGAGAGCGAGGAGGAGCTTAAGAGAGTAGGCAGACAGCGCCGGGGAGAGCGAGGAGCACAAAAGAGAGTAGGCAGGTAGCCCGGAGAGAGCGAGGAGCACAAAAGAGAGTCGGCAAGCAGCAACGGAAGGAGCGAGGAGCACAAAAGAGGATAGGCTACAATACAAGAGGGAGCAGAGAAGGCAGAGAAGGCAGAGAAGGCAGAGAAGGCAGAGAAGGCAGAGAAGGCAGAAAGGAGCACAAAAAAGCCCCGGAACCTCCGTGCGGAAGTTCCGGGGCCATCGAAAGCGGGGCAGCGCAAACGGCTACTCCAGCTTGAGGTCCTTCTTGATGGCCTCGATCTTGCCGTCAAGCTCGGCCAGCACGCGGTCGTAGTCGGCCACCGAAGCCAGCGGCGCCTTCACGCCGAAGTAGAACTTGATCTTGGGCTCCGTACCCGACGGACGCACCGAAACCTTCGTGCCGTCCTCGGTGAACCACTGCAGTACGTTGCTGCGGTCCTGCTCGATGGGGGTCTTGACTCCCGTCTTCACATCGAGCGTCTCGAGCCTCTGGAAGTCGTTGATCTTCACCACGGGCGAGCCGACGATCGTCTTGGGCGGGTTGGCCCGGAAGTCGACCATCATCTGCTGGATCTGCTCGGCGCCCTCCTTGCCCTTGCGGACCACCGAAACGAGCCCCTCGCGGTAGAAGCCGTACTTCACGTAGAGCTCCTGCAGCCACTCGAAGAGCGTCAGGCCCATCGTATCCTTGGCCCAGGCAGCCGCCTCGGCCGCCAGCGAGCAGGCCGACACGGCATCCTTGTCGCGCACGTAGTCGCCGGCCAGGTAGCCGAACGACTCCTCGCCGCCGCCGATGTACTTCATCTTGCCCTCGTTCTCGCGGATGATCTTGGCGATGTACTTGAAGCCCGTGAGGCAGTCGTAGCACTTCACCTTGAAGAAGTCGGCCACGGCGTTGGCCATCTGCGACGTCACGATCGTCTTGACGACATACTGCTTGCCGTCGAGCTCGCCGCGCTCGGCCCAACGCGTCAGCTGGTAGCTCATCAGCAGCACGAGCGTCTGGTTGCCGTTCAGCAGCACGTATTCACCCTGCTTGTTGCGCAGCGCCACGCCGATACGGTCCGAGTCGGGGTCGGTGGCCAGCACGAGCTCGGCCCCCTCCTTCGCCGCCAGGTCGATAGCCATCGACATGGTCTTGCGCTCCTCGGGGTTCGGCGACTCGACCGTCGGGAAGTTGCCGTCGACAACGGCCTGCTCGGGCACGAGCTTCACGTTTGTGAAGCCATACTTGGCCAGCGACGCCGGCACCAGGCGCACGCCCGAGCCGTGCAACGGCGTGTAGACGATCTTCATGTCGTGGAACTTCTTCACGCTTTCGGGCGAGAGCGACAGCTCGTGCACGCGGTTGAGGTAGATCTCGTCGAACTTCTCGTCGAGGATCGTGATGTTCTCCGCATTGCGGCCCATCTGGATCATGTCGATGTCGGTGATCTTGGCCACCTCCTCGATGATGTTCCTGTCATGCGGCGGCGTGACCTGCGAACCGTCGGTCCAGTAGGCCTTGTAGCCGTTGTACTCCTTGGGGTTGTGCGAGGCCGTGACGACCACGCCCGAGTGGCACTTCAGCTCGCGGATCGCGAAGCTCAGCTCGGGGGTCGGACGCAGCGAGTCGAAGAGGAAAACCGTAAAGCCGTTCGAGGCGAAAATATCCGCCACGCGCTCGGCGAACATGCGCGAGTTGTTGCGGCTGTCGTGGCCGATCGCCACGCGGATCTGCTCGCCCGCGAAGTTCTTCTTCAGGTAGTTCGCCAGGCCCTGCGTCGCGGCGCCCACCGTATAGACGTTCATGCGGTTCGTACCCACGCCCATGATGCCGCGCAGGCCGCCCGTACCGAACTCGAGGTCCTTGTAGAAGCTCTCCACAAGCTCCTTCATGTCGTTGTCCATCAGGTATTTGACCTGTTTTTTCGTCTCTTCGTCATAATGGCCGTCGAGCCAGGCCTGCGCCTTCTTGAGGACCATCTGTTCCAATTCGTTTGCCATAAGAATTATTGGTTTTGTTTATAGGTTGCGTTCAATTTGTCCCAAAAAATTTATATGCAAATATAAGAAATAAAATTCGATTATTCAATATCAGTGAGTTAAAAATATCCCCTCGGAAACCGTTGTTTTTCTATATATAAAAAAAGGATAAATGCAACATATTTTCGGGAATCTTTTTTACGAATTTATTCACAACTTTGTCACGTCAAAACGGTGCAAATCCCATCATGCAGAACAATACGCAGACATACAACGACACGTGGCAGCACTGTCTCGACCGCATTCGGACAAAAACCTCCGCCGAAGAGTTCGAGAAGTGGTTCCAGCCCATCGTGCCGCTCGAGTTCGACGGCACGACGTTGCGCCTGCGCGTTCCCAACGAGAGCTACGTCCGCCAGATCGAGAAGAACTACATCCCGTTCCTGCGGCCGATCATCTCGCAGCTCTACGGGCAGCAGACCCGGTTGCACTACGCCGTGCCGCGGGCCGCGGCGCAGCAGCCCTCCGTGGCCGCCGACGCCGACACGACCCCCATCTCGCGCATCATCGCGCAGACCGACACGGCAAATATAAAAAATCCTTTCGTCATTCCGGGCGTGCGGAAGATCGTCGTCGACCCGCAGCTCAACCCGAACCTGACGTTTGCCACCTTCATCGAGGGCGAATGCAACCGCCTGGCCCGCTCGGCCGGCATGTCCGTAGCGGTGAATCCGGGCAACACCCCCTTCAACCCCTTATATATATACGGGGACTCGGGACTCGGCAAGACCCACATCGTGCAGTCGATCGGCCACGAGGTGCGCCAGCGCCACCCCGAGCTGCAGGTGCTCTACGTCTCGATGAACAAGTTCCAGGCACAGTTCCAGACGGCATACAAGAACGGCGAGATTCCCGACTTCATCCACTTCTACCAGATGATCGACGTGCTGATTATCGACGACATCCAGGAGCTGACGGGAAAGACCGGCACGCAAAATGCCTTCTTCAACATCTTCAACCACCTCCAGCTGGCGGGCAAGCAGCTGATCCTCACCTCGGACAAGCCGCCCGTGGAGCTGAAGGACATCGAGCAGCGCCTGCTCACCCGCTTCAAGTGGGGACTCTCGGCGCAGCTCAACACGCCGGACTACGAGACGAAGGTCAAGATCATCCGCGCCAAGGCCCGCAAACTCGGAGCCGAAATTTCGGACGAGGTCGTCGCCTACCTGGCCGACAACATCTCGGCCAACGTGCGTGAGATCGAGGGTGCCATCTCGTCGCTTGTGGCCAACGCCTCGTTCCTCGGGCGCAAGATCACCACGTCGCTGGCAAAGGAGATTCTGAAGGTCTACGTCAAGCTCTACCAGAAGGAGATCACCATCGACCACATCATCGAGGTGGTGTGCAACTACCTGAACCTCGACTTCGCACGCTTCAACTCCACGGAGCGCACGCGCGAGATCGCCCAGGCCCGGCAGATCGCCATGTACCTGGCCAAGCAGCACACCAAAGCTCCGCTCACGGCCATCGGCGCCGCCATCGGAGGGCGCAACCACGCCACGGTGCTCCACTCGTGCAAGGCCGTCACGAACCTCCTTGAGACCGACAAGGCCTTCCGCCGCCAGGTCGAGGAGATCGAAAAGAAGGTCCTGGCACAGTGAGGGGGGGGGAAAGTGAAAGGTGAAAGGTAAGGCGCAAGCGAGCCGCCGACTCCGGAATTTCCGACAATGCCGCTTCCGACACCCCAAGCTGAAAAACAAAGGTCGTGACAGTTTGTGTCACGACTTTTTTGTATCTTTGCCCTCCCCGAACAACCGACTGCATGGATCAACCGAAGCTCGAACGCCTGCTGAGGCTCATGAAGCTGCTCACGGCCAACACTACCTACAACGTCGACCAGCTGGCCGAGCGGCTCCACATGTCGCGCCGCACCGTCTACCGCTATATCGACACCTTCCGCGAGGCGGGTTTCGTCATCAAGAAGACGGGCGACTGCATCCGTCTCGACAAGGAGTCGCCCCATTTCCGCGACATCTCGCAACTCGTCCACTTCACCGAGGAAGAGGCCGTGATCCTCAAGCGCGCCATCGAGAACATCGACGACACGAACCTGCTGAAACAGAACCTCAAGCGCAAGCTCTACTCGGTCTACGACAACCGCACGCTGGCCGACACGGTCGTCCGGGGCCGGAACGCCCCGAACATCCACCACCTGATCGAGGCGATCGAGCAGCAGCGGCAGGTCGTTCTGCACGGCTACCGGTCGGCCCACGGCGGCGAGGTGCGCGACCGCCGCGTCGAGCCCTTCGCCTTCACGACCAACTACGTGCAGGTGTGGTGCTACGACACCGAGGACGGCGTCTGCAAGCTCTTCAAGACCGCGCGCATCGGCGAGGTCGAACCGACCGACACGCCGTGGGAGCACGCCGACGCCCACGCCGAGGGGTTCATCGACGCCTTCCGCATGCACGGCACGCAGCGCCACCGCGTGCGGCTCGAACTGGGGCTGCTGGCCTACAACCTGCTGTGCGAGGAGTATCCGCTCGCCGAGCGGGACGTCCGCCCGCTGGGCCGCGGACGCTGGCTGCTCGACACCGAAGTGGCCAACTTCACCGGCGTCGGCCGCTTCGTCGTGGGGCTGCTGGACGACATCCGCGTGGTCGACACCCCGGAGCTGACCGAACACATCCGCACATACATCGCTGAAAATCTGAAATAAATACCACCATGATCGACGAAATCCTCGAATACAACCGCCGCTTCGTGGCCGAAAAGGGCTACGAGCGCTTCATCACGGACAAATATCCCAACAAACGCATCGCCATCGTCACCTGCATGGACACGCGGCTCGTTGAGCTGCTTCCCGCGGCCCTCGGCCTGCGCAACGGCGACGTGAAGATCATCAAGAACGCCGGCGGCACGATCACCAACCCCTTCGACAGCACGGTGCGCAGCCTGCTCGTGGCGATCTACGAACTGGGCGTCAACGAGGTGATGATCGTCGGCCACACCAACTGCGGCGTGCAGGGCATGGACAGCGCCGAGATACTGCACCTGATGAAGCAGCGCGGCATTCCCGAGCAGCACATCACGCTGATGAAGCACTGCGGCATCGACCTCGACCGGTGGCTGCACGGCTTCGACGACACGCGGTCGGCCGTATTGGAGACCGTCGATCTGGTGCGCAACCACCCGCTCGTCCCCGACGACATCGTCGTCCGCGGCTACATCATGGACTCCACGACCGGCGCCCTGGAGCCCATTACACCATCCGGCAACTCGGTGCAATAACGCCCCCGCGAAGCCGTCACGGCCGGCGGCGGCCCAAAAGGGGCCGCGTTAGGCACGCCGGACCCGGGTTGGCTGAAAAAATTTACACAAGCGCTGCATCTGTGTCACAAGTTGTCACTCCCGGGTGATTTCTTTGCATCGTGAACTTAAAACAACAACGACCATGGGAACAGCCTACAAGATCAGATGCAAGCACTGCGGAGCGCAGTTCGACCACTACATGCAGCCGGGATACGGCATCCTGCCGCCGTGCGTCGGATGCGGCGGATACGTCGAGACCGAAACGGCGATCCGCTGCCCCGCCTGCCACAAGCGGCTCAACGCCACACAGGAGGAGTTCAACGAACAGGTGGAGGTAGTCTATCAGTGGGATTAGCGGCCAAAAATTCCCTCCTGAAGGCAAAAAATACCGGATTTTTTCACTATCTTTGAGAGGTAAACCGACTTTATCGAGATATGACCAAATTGCAGCCGGGAGACATGGCTCCCGATTTCCGATCGACGACCCAGGACGGCGAGCCGCTGTCGCTTGCCGACCTGCGCGGACAGCGCATCGTTCTCTACTTCTACCCGAAGGACAACACCTCGGGATGCACGCTCGAGGCGAAGAGCCTGCGCGACGGCAAGGAGGAGCTCGCCCGCCGCGGATTCCGCATCATCGGCGTGAGCCCCGACAGCGAGAAGTCGCATCGCAACTTCTGCGCGCGTCACGAACTGAACTTCACGCTGCTGGCCGACACCGACCACTCGGTGTGCGAAGCCTACGGCGTGTGGGCCGAGAAGTCGATGTACGGACGCAAGTACATGGGGGTTGTGCGCACGACCTTCCTGATCGACGCCGAAGGCCGCATCGAAAGGATCTTCGACAAGGTCGACACGAAGAACCACTACCAACAGATCCTCGACGCCTGCGAATGAGACGATGAACCGCCGCGCCGCCATACTCCTCGTGACAGGGTGTCTGTCGCTTCTCCCGGTCCTGCAACTCCGGGGGCAGGAGACGGACGGCATCCGGCGCGTCGAGCCGGGGCGGATCTCGGCCAAGGCCCACGAGGCGCTGCGGCTCTACTTTGAAACGGCCCTGCCCGCATGGACCGATACGCGGTGGTTGCAGGTCGAGGTCGACCCGATCGCACGGGCCCGCCGCGCGCTGCACGAACGCATGCAGCAGGAGGCGGAGAAGGCGACACTCGCGGCCGAGGAAACGGCCCGTCCGCGCGACCCGCAGATCGTCACCGAGCGGCTGCGCATCACGCTGGGAAACAACACCGACCGTTCGTGGAGCCCCTATCCGGACCGGGCGCTCGATGCCCGGGCGCTCAGTTTTCCGCTGCCGCGCGATGCCCGGGCCGACAAGCGCACGCCCCGGCAAAAGGCGCTGGACCAGATCCGGGGCCGCAAATAGCCTTCGGAGAAAGGAAGGGAGTAACCGCAAATACCCTTCGGAGAGAGGAAGGGGGTAGCCGCAGGTTCCGGACAACCCGGCCGCCAAAGCGGGAAAGACGGCTCCGGCCGCCCGGAAAGCGGAAGGGTAGGTCGACAACCGGGAAACCGGGCAGCGGGCCCGGCCGCGGAAAACAGAAGGGCTGCTCCGGCCACGGAAAAGCGGAAAGGTAGTTCCGACCGCCGAAAAGCGGGAGAAACGGCTCCGGCCGCAGAAAAACAGAAGGGCTGCTTCGGCCGCCCGAGCACAAAACGAAACAGACAAACGCGAAACGCAATAAAAAGCAACACAACGAAATGGCAGAAAAAGCACAGGTAAACCCGGACAAGCTCAAGGTCTTGAACGCGGTGATGGAAAAGATAGAAAAGGACTTCGGCAAGGGGTCGATTATGCGGATGAACAGCACGGAGGTCAACGACATTCCGGTCATCCCGACCGGCTCGATCACCCTCGACATGGCGCTCGGCGTCGGCGGCTATCCCAAGGGCCGCGTCATCGAGATCTTCGGCCCCGAGTCGTCGGGTAAGACGACACTGGCGATCCACGCCATCGCCGAGGCGCAGAAGGCCGGCGGCATTGCGGCCTTCATCGACGCCGAGCACGCCTTCGACAGCTTCTACGCCCAGAAACTGGGTGTCGACGTCGACAACCTGCTCATCTCGCAGCCCGACAACGGCGAACAGGCACTCGAAATCGCCGACTCGCTGATCCGCTCGAGCGCCATCGACATCATCGTCATCGACTCGGTGGCGGCCCTCACGCCCAAGGCCGAGATCGAAGGCGAGATGGGCGACTCGAAGATGGGTCTCCAGGCGCGCCTCATGTCGCAGGCCCTGCGCAAGCTCACGTCGAGCATCTCGAAGACCAAGACCGTCTGCATCTTCATCAACCAGCTGCGCGACAAGATCGGCGTGGTCTACGGCAACCCCGAGACGACGACCGGCGGCAACGCCCTGAAGTTCTACGCCTCGGTGCGCATCGACATCCGCCGCGTGTCGGTCATCAAGGACGGCGAGGAGCAGCTCGGAACCCGCACGCGCGTCAAGGTCGTGAAGAACAAGGTGGCACCTCCGTTCAAGCGGGCCGAATTCGACATCATGTTCGGCGAGGGCATCTCGAAGATCGGCGAGATCATCGACCTGGGTGTCGACTACGGCATCCTCAAGAAGGCCGGATCGTGGTTCTCCTACGGCGACCGCAAGATCGGTCAGGGACGCGATGCGGTCAAGGAGCTGCTCAAGAAGGACGAGGCGCTCGCCGCCGAGATCGAAGCGAAGGTGCGCGAAGCGATGAAACAACCGAAAGAAGCATAACGCAACAACGTGTATGGGATATACTGCCGAGGATGAGGCCCTCATCAAGGAAAAATGGGATGATCTGCTGCTCTCTTGCACGAAGATCTGCAAGAACGACGAAGACTGGAATTTCATCAAACGGGCATTTTTCCTTGCCAAGGAGGCACACGAGGGGGTAAGGCGCCGCTCCGGCGAGCCTTACCTCCTGCATCCCATTGCAGTAGCCAAGATCGTCATCGAGGAGATCGGCCTCGGCGTGAAATCGGTCGTCGCGGCCCTGCTGCACGACGTCGTCGAGGACACGGAGTACACGGTCGAGGACATGGAGCGCATCTTCGGACCGAAGATCGCCTCGATGGTCGACGGACTGACGAAGATGTCGGGCGTCTTCAACGCCGACACCTCCGAGCAGGCCGAATATTTCCGCAAGGTACTCCTCACGCTCTCGGACGACGTGCGCGTCATCCTCATCAAGATCGCCGACCGCCTGCACAACATGCGCACGCTGGGCTCCATGCCCATGAACAAGCAGATCAAGATCACGGGCGAGACGATCTACCTCTTCGCACCGCTGGCCTACCGGCTGGGCCTCTACTCGATCAAGAGCGAGCTGGAGGACCTCTGCATGAAGTACCGCTTCCCGCAGCAGTACGAGGAGATCACCAAAAAACTCCAGGAGAGCGAAGCCTCGCGCCGGGAGTTCATCGACAAGTTCAACGCCCCGATCATCGCGGCGCTCAACCGCGACAACTTCAACTACGAGATTTCGGGCCGCGTGAAGAGCGTCTACTCGATCTGGAGCAAGATGCAGCGCAAGCAGATACCCTTCGAGGAGATATACGACCTGTTTGCCATCCGCATCGTCTTCAAGCCGCTGCCGTTCCCGTCGGAAAAGACCCAGTGCTGGCAGATCTACTCGACGATCACCGACATCTACACCCCCAAGCCCGACCGGCTGCGCGACTGGATCTCGATGCCCAAGGCCAACGGATACGAGGCGCTGCACGCAACGGTCATGGGACCCGACGGCGTGTGGGTCGAGGTGCAGATCCGCACGCAGCGCATGGAGGAGATCGCCGAACGGGGATTCGCCGCACACTGGAAGTACAAGCATGCGACGATCTCGCAGGACGAGGACGAATTCGACAAGTGGCTCAAGCAGATCCGCGCGGCGCTGAACAGCCCGACGGAGAACGCCGTGGACTTCCTGGACAACTTCAAGTTGTCGCTCTATACGTCGGAAATCGTGGTGTTTACGCCCAAGGGTGAAGCGCGCAAGATGCCCTACGGCGCCACGGCCCTCGACTTCGCCTACGACATCCACTCGAAGATCGGCAACAACGCCATCAGCGCGAAGATCAACCACAAGCTCGAACCGATCACCACGCAGATCAACAGCGGCGACCAGATCGAGATCATCACGGCCGACAATGCACGGCCCAAGCCCGAATGGCTCGACATCGTCACCACGGCAAAAGCCAAGACGGCAATCAAGAGCTTCCTCAAGCGCGAGCGGCAGAACAACATCGAGCGGGGCATGCAGATGCTCGAGGAGAAGATGAAGTCGCTGAACATCAACCTCAGCGGCCGCGTCCTGCGCAAGATCATCCCCATCTACGAATGCAGCAACAAGGAGGAGCTCTACAGCAAGATCGGCGCCGGCATCGTCTCGCTGGACGATCTGGAAAAGGTGCTGAAGATCAACTCCAAGAGCAAGATACTGAAGTTCTGGACCCTCTTCATCCCGAAGAAGGAGAAGGACGAGGGTGACGAGACGGCCGACAGCGACACCGCACCCGACGGCACGGCCGCCACACAGCAGGGGGAGCCGCAGTTTGTGATGGCCGAATGCTGCAAGCCCATTCCGGGCGACAAGGTCGTGGGGTACCGCGATCCCGCAACGGGCAACATCATCGTCCACAAGGCCACGTGCGACGAGCTGAACCGCCTGGCGGCACAGTTCGGCCGCAACATCGTCAAGGAGGAGATCAAATGGTCGCAGCACAAGGCCATGTCGTATCTGGTCACGGTCGAGCTGCGCGGCATCGACCGCATGGGCATCCTGCTCGATCTGGCGAAGGTCGTCAGCGGCGACTTCAGCATCAACATCCGCGAGATCAACATCCACAGCCACGACGGCATCTTCGAGGGCAGCATCAGCCTCTACGTCAAGGACGCGGAGAGCCTCTACGCCGTCATGGACCGGCTGCGCGGCATCAAGGGCATCGAGAGTGTCAAACGAACCATGAACTGACGTTATGGAGGATTTCGGATCAATCATCTGGCTGCTGGTCGCCGTCGGAGCCCTGGTATTCAGTTCCAACTCCAAGGCCCGCAAACGGGCCCGGGAGGTGGCAAAACGCGCCAAGGAGCTCCAGGGGGAGGTGACCGGACGCGAAGCGTGGCCCTCGTGGGACACGCCGCCGCAGCCCGACGCAGACGAAACGACGGGCCGGGCCACGTCGTGGCCCGTTGTGCCGGCAGCGCCCGCCCGGCAAGCCCGGACACCGGAAACGGCCCGGACTACCGATGCCGCCCACACCTCGCCCCGGCAAGATGCCGGCAAAGCGACCGAACCGACACCGCAGCCGACCTTCCGATCGACCTCCGAAATACCCGACACGGCCCCAGCGACACCCGCCGCTGCTCCGGGCAGGAAACAGACGGGAAGGCCCATGACCGAAGGGGAGTTGATGTCCAAAAAACGGCAGCTGCTCGCCTCGATTGCAGCGCGCCACAACGGCGTCGGCAACGTCGTGCAATCAGTCAAGGAGGCGCACGAAAACGGCACGATCGCACCGGACCTCGCGACCGAGATCCGCGAAGAGTTCGACCTGCGCCGTGCCGTGCTCTATTCCGAGATCATGAAACCCAAATTCGAGGAGCGATACAATTGAACCGACCGACACGACCGTGGAGAACCCGGACCATACGCCCACACCGCAGGAGGCACAATGGCGTGCAAGCGCCCATGCGCCCGAAAAGCTGCGGCGACAGCTTAAACGGACCGACACGCTTTTGTGTTGCTACGGTGTCGCAGCGCTTGCCTGCGCAATCGCACTATACTGCACCGTCGAGCGGTTCAACTGGGGCTTACTGATCTGCATGCTTGCACCGCTCGTCACCCTGCTCATCGGCCGGATCAACATCAAGCGGCAGCTGGCCGGAAAACAGCCTTACTGAAGCCGAACGGAAACACCATAAAAAGAGCATAACCATGGCATCCATTTTTTCACGCATCATTGCGGGGGAAATTCCCTCCTACAAGGTCGCCGAAGACGACAACTACTACGCATTTCTCGACATCAACCCGCTGACGAAGGGCCACACGCTCGTCGTGCCGAAGAAGGAGGTGGACTACCTCTTCGACCTCGACGACGAGACGCTCGCGGGCATGATCCTCTTCGCCAAGAAGGTGGCGACGAAAATCAAGCGCGAAATAGCGTGCGCAAGGGTAGCGGTCGTCGTGCTGGGCATGGAAGTACCCCATGCGCACATCCATCTGATCCCCATCCAGAGCGAAAACGATGTCGATTTCCACCGCGAAAAGCTCCATTTGACGCCGGAAGAGTTCCGCGAAATCGCCGATAAACTGACCAGATAGCGCACTGTTTACAAATCTGCATTACGCACATAATCAGCCGGGTAGTGAGTTATCAACACTACCCGGCTCCTCTTTATTTAACATAATGTATAGCCAATCCGAATAAACATGAAAAATTGTCGATAGCTGATTCGGAAAAGCAAAAAATCGCCGAATTTTTGTCGAAATAGGGTAGTTGTTTACAAATGTAAACAACAAAAATCCACCCTAATTTCCATTTGTAATTACATTTGTAAAGAAAAATTTGTCAATACAAGTGTTAATAGTTACTTTTGTAAATTATTACCCTCGACACGATTTGAGCCCCGCAAAAGAGTATTCCACTAGAATCAAAAGATTAAACATACAGATATAAACAACAGAATACCAGCATTTACAAGATTTATATA
>ERZ809276.833-NODE-833-length-12300-cov-13.761944_pt1 | contig 12300 bp, 9 predicted proteins | sample MGYA00520512_ERZ809276 | MGnify/ENA primary metagenome ERZ809276 (study PRJEB31576, sample SAMEA3212661) | Homo sapiens | biome: human-gut; feature: human gut; material: fecal | place: Sweden | collected 2012 ...
CGATCTGGAGTTGGCCGAAAAGGCCGGCAGCCTGTACCCGGGCGGCCCCGCTCCCGTGAGCCGGGCCGCGCTGGCCGGGGCCATCGCCCGGCAGCTGCTGGCCCTCTGCCCCGCCTTTGACTGTCTGGACGAGTACCGCGCCCGCTGCTTTGTGCCTGGACACTGGGTCACCGTGTGCACCGGCACCGAGACCTACGCCGCAAAGGCCCTTGCCATCGACGAGGAAGGGCGGCTGGTGGTGCAGCGGGAGAACGGCCGCCCGCAGGCATTACGCTGCGGCGAGGTGACCACCCGCCCGGCCCGGACCGAATAAGATGCAAAAAAGCAGCCTTCCCGGATCTTCTCCGGAAAGGCTGCTTTTGCCTTTTGTTTATACTTCGTCCAGTGCCTGGGCTTCCAGCACCGGGATGCCCTCGGCTTCCAGCACACGGCGCAGGATGCCGGGCAGGCCGGCCTTCGGCACCTTGTTCTCGATGCACAGGGTGATGATGCCGTTCAGGGTGGAGGCCTCCACGCAGAGGGAGCCTCCGTCTGGCGGCACCCACACGCCAAAATCGGTGGTGTACTGCTCCAGCTCCGGCGTTGCCGGCATGAGGGGGTTGCCCAGATAGCTGAACCAGAAATCTGCCGGGATGCCGCTGATGTACTCGCCCATCTGGAACACACGCTGCTTGATCCGCAGAGGGGCCTTTTGCTGGTCCACCTTGTAGACCCAGCCCATCTGGTCGGCCATCTTGCGGCGCTTGCGCTCCGCCGTCAGGCTGTCCTTCACGGCACTGTCCATCTGCTGCACGAACTCTTCCAGCCGGACGCCCTCGTGCAGGGTCACTCCGTCCTGGAAGGAACACACGCAGTTGTACCGTGCGTTGGGGGCACCCATGGCGTCCCGCGTGTCGGCGGAATAGGAATACTGGATGGTGTCCTTGCCCAGATACTCTCCCAGCGCGATGCACAGCAGGCCCATGAGGGCGCAGAAGGGCTTGACGCCGTTCTGCACGCCTTTGGCCACCAGATCCTTTTTGGCGAACCGGATTCGGATGCGGTGCATGGGCTCCTCGCAGGTGTCCACCACCTCCCGCTGCATCGTAGTCTCGTCCATGACCTGCAGCGGGTACTGCTCCACCAGCTTTGCGATGTCGTAGGCCGGGCTGCAGGGGATGGGCGGGTTTGCAAAGGCGGTACCGTAGCGCAGGTTACAGTACAGCTCCAGGATGCGGGTGAGGAAGGGCGATACCCCGTGGCCGTCCGCGATGAAGTGGAACCAATCGAAGTACACGACGTTCTGTGCGCAGTGCACGGCAAAGAAGTAGCCGTTGGTCTGCTCCGGCATCTCCCGCATCACGCTGTCCGGGTAGACAAGGCAGGGCTCCGAGTTCGGTTCCAGAAAGGCTTTGCGCTTCTCCCACACCAGCCGCACCCGGTAATAGGGGGCAGCTTCCAGCGCGGCATCCAGCGCTTGTTGCAGCAGGGCCGGATCCACCGGGTCCTTCAGGGTGAACTGATACCGGGGGCACACTTTTTCCCGGCGGAAATAGTACATGATGCCTTGAAAGACATACTCCGCCGAACGCTGTGCTGCTTCCATCGGCTCACCCGGCATTGGCTACCAGATAATCGGCCAGGTCACTGATGGTGACAAAGTTGCGCAGTTCCTTTTCCGGGATGCGCAGGCCAAAGGTCTCTTCCAGGTCAGCCACGATGGTCAGGATTTCCATCGAGGACAGATCCAGGTCGTCCATCAGGACGCTGTTCTCGTTGACATCCTCCGGCGCGATCTCTGCCACATCCTCCAGGATGGCCAGGATCTGGGACATGATTTCTGCTCGTTCCATAAGAAATGTTCTTCCTTTCCGTGACGGATTTTGGGTGTGCCGATCAGGATCAGCACGGTTCTGCCCTCAGTATAGCACAACCCCTATGGGTTTGCCCAGTTTTTTTGCAGAGTATGCGACGCAAACCGCAAAATCAGGGCTGCAGGCCTCAGCGCATCAGCTTGCCCATGGCGTTGCGGGGCAAGGGCTGGGCGGAGAATTCCACTGCGCTCATGCGCTTGTACAGGGGCAGGGTGCGGTTGGTCTCGGTGATAAAGTCCCGCACCGTCTGCTGGTCGGCTTCCTCGCAGCAGACCACAGCGCAGATCTTCTTGCCCTTTTCCTTCACCAGGCATTCCTTCACGGCAGGGCATTTTTCCAGCAGGCCCTCCAGCTCTTCGGGGCTGACGTTCTCGCCGCTGCCCAGGATGATCACGTTCTTTTTGCGTCCGGTGAGGAAGTAGTAGCCATCCTCGTCTACCCGGGCCAGGTCTCCGGTGTGGAACCAGCCCTCGGCGTCCACCACCTCGGCGGTACCCTCCGGGTCCTTATAGTAGCCCAGCATCACATCGCCGCCCCGCATACACAGCTCGCCGTTGTCCAGCTTGATCTCGCAGTGGCCGTCGTCCTTGCCGATGGAGCCGATGTGCTTGGCATCCTCCGCAAAGTTGATGAGGCCGCCGCCGGTGGTCTCGGTGCTGCCGTAGAGCTGGGAGATCACCATGCCGTGGTCGTGGAGGTCCATCAGGGTCTGGGGGTCAAACATCGCAGACATACAGTTCAGAGCCCACAGATCCCCCAGCTTGTCCTGCTTGCCGGTCATCAGGTCGTGGTGGATGGACTGCACCAGCACCGGCACGGCGGCCATGGCCTGGCTGGGCATCCGCTTCAGGTCCTTATAGAAGGACCGCAGGCTGCCCAGGTTCTGGGCCCAGCCCATCCAGGCCCAGGTGAACAGGCAGCCAAAGGCACCCAGGTGGAACATGGGCAGCAGGGTCATGTGGCTGACCAGCAGGTCCGGGTCATTTTTCAGCTGGCAGAATCGCTGCCCCACCCGTACATGGTGGGGCATCACCGCAAAGAAGTTCCGCTCGCAGAGCATGACGCCCTTGCTGCGGCCAGTGGTGCCGGAGGTGAACATCAGCACCATCAGCTCCTCGGGCTGGATGCGGTTCACAAGCTCTGCAGGCTCGTAAGCCTTGTAGGCATCCATGGGGCGCAGCAGGCTGCCGTAAGCCGCCTGCATCTCCTCGTTGCAGCCGTAGTCATCGCCGTCGGTCAGGATGGCGGAAGGCTCCACCAGCTCCAGCTCCCGGTGCAGCTCGTCCCAGCTCTTGCGCTGGTTCATGGGCACGATGACGCCGCCCGCCATCATGACACCGTAGCAGTTCACGGCGTAGTGGTAGCTGTTGTTGCTCCACACGCACACCCGCTTGCCCTGAATGTCCGGGATGGTGCTCAGGTAGTAGTTCACCGCGCGGCGGATGTCCTGCGCATACTCCCCGAAGTGCTTTTCCACCACCACATCCTGGTCGGCGTCGTACCAGCGGAAGGCCACCCGGTTCGCAAATCGCTGCTCCATGTTCAGCGTCAGCAGCTCATACAGATTTTTCGGTTTATGTAGTTCCATTATCGTTTCCCTCTCTATTCTTTAAAAAGCCAGTCTCACGGCCATAACGCCTTGTGGGAACTTTCCCCACCATGAGACCGGCTTTTTCCGCTAAGATTTAGGACCGCAGCAGCTTGCCGGCAGCGTTGCGGGGCAGGGGCTGGGCCGAGAACTCCACCACCATGTGCTTGTACAGGGGCAGGGTGCGGTTCACCTTGGTAACAAAGTCCCGCACAGCATCCTGCTGGTCCGCCTCGCAGCAGACCACGGCGCAGATGCGCTGGTTCCGCTCGCAGACCATGCACTCCCGGATGGCAGCGCAGGGAGCCAGCAGCTTTTCCAGCTCCTCGGGGCTCACATTCTCGCCGCTGCCCAGGATGATCACGTTCTTTTTGCGGCCGGTCAGGTACATATAGCCGTCCGGCTCCACCCGGGCAATGTCGCCGGTGTGGAACCAGCCCTCGGCGTCCAGCACCTCGGCGGTGGCCTCCGGGTCCTTGTAGTAGCCCAGCATCACCGGGTCACCACGCATGCACAGTTCCCCGTCCTCCAGCTTGTACTGGCAGCTGTCGTCCACATGGCCCACGCTGGTCAGGTACTTTTCCTCCTGGGAGGAGTTCCAGGCACCGTCACCGCAGGTCTCGGTAAGGCCGTACATCTGGGCGATGAAGAAGCCCCGTTCCATCAGATCCTGGAGCACGGCAGGGTCGAACATGGCTGCGCCGCAGGTCAGCACACGCAGGCCGTTCAGACGCTCCCGTTTGCCCTTCATCACATCATGATAAATGCTCTTCAGCAGCACCGGCACCACAGCCATCACGTCACTCCGCATGGCCCCCAGGTCCCGGTAGAAATATTTCAGGTCGTTGCACAGGTTCACGCAGTGGCCGGTGATGCTCCAGGACACCAGGCTGGTCATGGCCGAAATGTGGAACATGGGCAGGCAGGACAGAGAACTGAACGCGTCGGTGTTCCAGCCGGTCTGGCTCCGCACATCCTCAAAGGGGGTCAGGAAGGCAGGCATGGCGGTGAACAGGTTCTTCTGGGACAGCATAACGCCCTTGCTGCGGCCGGTGGTGCCGGAGGTGAACATGATAAAGGCCAGTGCGTTGAGGTCCGGCACCTCGGTGATCTCCATGGCAGGCTCAAAGGCAGTAAAGGCGTCCATAGGCACCAGACGGTCCCCGTACACCTGGCCCAGGGCCGGCTCCCGGCTCAGGTATTCGCCGTCATGGAGCACGCACATCGGCTCCACCAGATCCAGCTCGTAGCGGATCTCGTCCCAGTTCTTGCCGGTGTTCAGGGGCACTGCCACAGCTCCGGCCAGCACTGCGCCGTACAGGCACATCACATAGTGGTAGCTGTTGCGGGCCAGGATGGCCACACGCTGTCCCAGGGGGTTCGGGGTGCGGCTGCGCAAAAATGCCACGAACCGCCGCAGGTCTGCAGCGTACTGCCGGAAGGGCACCTCCACCACGCCGCCCTTGGCCTCATCATAATAGCGGATACCAATCCGGTCTGCGTAGATCGTTTCCAGATTGTTCAGAGACTGATACAGCGAATGAACCATGTTAGCCTCCACGTCACTGTTTTTTACATTCCTGCAGCCGGGCCCACCCGGGGCCGGGCCGCTTTTTCGATTGTGTTCAGTATACAATACCGCCATTGGCAATGCAATACTTTTGCAAGATTTAATTTCCATTTTTGGCAATTAAATCTTGCACATCTTGTTTTTTCCATCCGGCAGCCTGTGCCGTCTGCCCAGAAATTCGGCCCTTCTGCCGGGCTTTTTTATCGGTAAAGACAACAATTGCCACCCGGCGGTGGGCAATTCAAAATTGACAGTGTGCACAAAAAGCATTATACTAGCCTTATATCCTTATAAATGGATCATTTTTTACTGTATGCGCCTGTTGGTCACATGTTTCCGGACGGCGCAAGGAAGGACCCTTTTCATGGAAGGCACCAGACCCAGCACCGTCAACTCCATCGGCATGTTCGACATGCTCAAGGGCGTGGGCATGATCACCATCGTGCTGGCCCACACCGCCGAACTCTACCCCATGCAGATCTCCGGCGGGCTGTCGCTCACGGCGTTTTTCCCGTTCATCTATCGTGAGGCCCTGATGGCGGCCTTTTTCATTGCCAGCGGCTACGGTTTCCGCAAGCGCTCCATCGGCAAGTGCATCCAGCAGCAGCTCAGAGCGCTGCTCAAGCCCTACTGCATCACGGCGGTGTGCACTTCGCTCTTGCATCTGCTGTGCCACTACATGGCGTTCCATTACTTCCCCAGCAGCATCACCGAGACCCTCAAGGTGGCCGGCGGCTTTCTGCTGGGGCTGCCCCACACCACTACTTATGCCGGGCAGCAGTTCTTTTCCACCGGCCCCATGTGGTATCTGCTCTCGCTGCTGATCGGCTGGGTGCTGCTGGACGCCATCCTGAATATCTTCCCGGAGAAATACACACACTGGGCTGTGCTCGGCATCATGCTGCTGGGCTGGGGCACCACACTGGTGTGGGAGCTGCCCTTCAGCCTTTCGCAGGGGGCCGTGATCGTGCCCTACCTTTACATCGGCTATCTGGCCAAGAAGAACCGCTGGCTGGACAAGCCCCTGCCCCGCCGCACCCTGTACATCCTGCTGGGCGGCACAGCTCTGACCGCTGTGGGAGCTCTGCTTGCCCAGAGCACCGACTGCATCTCCATGGGCGAGTGGACCCTGGGCCCGTTGAGCATCCTGCTGGATGCCGCCACCGGCTTTTTGTTCATCCGCCTGTTCATGCGGCTCAACCGCTTCACCGGCCCCATCGCACAGGGCCTGCAGGCCATCGGCCGCAACTCGCTGAACATCTTCTGCATCCACACGGTGGAGCTTATCGCCATTCCGTGGTATCTGTTCGCAGCTCACTTTACAGACCACCCGCTGCGGGGTATGCTGCTGCAGAACGTGATCGCGTTTACCTCCATCGGGCTGGTGTGCGCCCTGCTGAACCTGCGGCGCAGCTGGATCGTCAAAGCCTCGGCCGCACGGCGGCAGGCCCAGCGGCGCACCCCCGCGCTTTCGCAGCATTGATTTCCCCGGCTGCTGCGGTGCAGCCGTATCCTATAAAACAAGAGGAGAATCCGGTTATGAACAACGATGCCCCCCAGACCCTGGACGCGGCAGGCAGCCGCGTGGCCGAACTGGAACAGCAGCTCCGGCTGTCGGACGAAGGCGTTTCCCGGCTGGCGCAACGGTGCCTGGAGCTGGAGCAGCAGGTGCTGAAATATGAGGCCGTGCTGGCCTCGCAGGGTGCCGACACCGAGCAGGGCGCTCTGCTTCTGCCCCAGCTGTTCTACGACTCCGGCTCCGGTTTTTCGCCCCATGAGTGCCTGACCGTTGCCCCTGACTCCTACGACGAGCTGACCCACGAAGTGTCGGCTGTGTTCGAGTTGCCCGTGGAGGCCAGGGCTCTACGGCTGGATCCCGGTGAATTTGCCTGCTGCATCACTGATTTTTCCCTCTCAGACGAGCGGCTCAGCTACCACATCCTCAACGGCAACGCCCTGCAGGAGGGCACCATGCTGTTCATGAACATCGACCCCAACCTGACAGTGGAAAGTGCCGTAGGCTTTCCTGCCGGGCTGCGGTTTGCGGTGAAATATCGCTACTATCCCCTGGGCCGCTACCTGCATGAGCAGCCCGGCAAGGCCCTGCTGCGGGCGCTGACCGTGCTCAAGGAAGAGACCGAGGCTGTGTCCCGTCAGGGCACCGAACAGCTGCTGGAGGCAAACGCTGAGATCCAGCAGCTGCGCAAGCAGCTGGCCGACCAGCAGCAGCATCTGACCGACCTGCAGAACAGCCGGGCCGCCTACGAAGCCTCGCTGGAAAACGTGCTGGGCAGCAGCAGCTGGAAGCTCACGGCACCGCTGCGCAAGCTGCTGGGCCTGTTCCACCGGCATTGAAGGGGGTTCGTACATGTACAGCAGTTACAGCCCCCTGCAGCGCCGCCAGCTGCGGGAACAGACCTATACCGACACCCAGAGCACCTATCTGCTGGTGTACGCCCCGGGCCGCCGCAATGCCCTGACCCTTTCTCTGGCCGAGCAGCTGCACCGCAAGTTCCGGCTGGTGGACCGGCTGGAAGGTGAGCTGACCCCCTCCGTGAACGGTGTGCTGCTGGTGAGCGAGGATGTGGAGTGCACCTCCACCGCCCTCACCTATTTTGCAGCCGCCTTGCAGCAGGGGGCCGACCTTGTGGTGTGCGATGCCGTGTTCGGCTACGACGGCGGCAGTGCCCTGTACCAGACCGACCAGCACCTGCCCGGCCAGCGCTGTGCCCTGCTCTCCCGCGCCCTGCTGGACCGCTGCCGTGCAGCGGCCTGCGGCAAAGACGATGTGCTGGAACTGCTGCGGCTGGCAAACCAGCTGGCGCAGAACTGCCGCTGCGTCCCGCAGGCACTGCTGCACTTCCGCCGGGAGCTGTGCGCCGAGGACGTATTCTCGGCCACCGGCAAACGCGCCGTGGTGCTGAGCCATGAACTCACCATGACCGGTGCGCCCATCGTGCTGGTGAGCGCCATCCCGGTGCTGCGCAGTCTTGGCTATGAAGTGGTGGTGCTGGGCCCCTCGGACGAGGGCTCTCTGCCGCTCTTTCTGGAGGCCGGAGCTGCCGTGGTCACCCGCCGCGACTGCGTGACCTCTTCCACCCTGTGGGAGCTGGCTTCCAGCGCAGACTTTGTGCTGGCCAACACGGTGGTGGAAGCCCCCGCCGTGCGCACCCTGAACGGCGGCTTTGTGCCGGTGCTGTGGTGGCTGCACGACGCCTTTGCAGGCTATCCCTTCATCACCCACAAGATCCCCAAGGAGCTGGCCGGCAACGTGCACATTGCCGCTGTGGGCTCCCACGCCACCGCTGCCATGCACTCGGTGCGGCCCAAATTCAAGGTGGAGCAGCTGATCTACGGCCTGCCCGACTACGCCCGCGAGAGCTTCCCTCGCTACGACCTGAGCTATGCCGGCGGGCGGCCCCTGTTTGTCACGGTGGGCTCCATGGAGATGCGCAAGGGGCAGGACATCTACTGCGAAGCCATCCGCCTGCTGCCGCCGGAGGTGCGGGAAAAGGCCTCCTTCCTCTTTGTGGGCAAGGCTTCCGACCGGGACGTCTCCGCCCATGTGCACGCCCTGACCGAGCAGTTCCCTCATAATGTGTTCTACCGCAAGCGGCTGGAACGCCCGGAGATCAAGTCGCTGATGGAGCAGTGCACCTGCATTGTGTGCGCTTCCCGCGATGACCCTATGCCCACCTTTGTGACCGAAGGCCTGATCTTCGGCAAGCCTTCCATCGTGTCGGAGCACACCGGCACCGCCGGGCTCATCACGGAAGGGGTGGACGGCTTTGTGTACCGCAACGACGACCCCGTCCAGCTTTCCAAGGTGCTGGCCCACGCCATCGAGCACCCCGACCAGCTGGCCGCTATGAAGGCCGACTGCCGCAAGCTCTACGAGCGCTACTACACCAACGAAGCCTATGTCTCCACCCTGGTCCGTCTGATCCGGGAGCTGACCGAGTCCCGCTAAGCCTTTTGTTTTATTCTTGTTAAATCAACGCCCCGGAAAATCCGTGTGATCTTCCGGGGCGTTTTTGCACGCAGTGTGTCAAAACAATCTGCAATATTTGTCAGTTTCTTTCCGTTCCGGACATCTTTTTTATCATCCGGGCCGGATTGCACAAGAAAATTCGGCTTCCGTTCACAAAGACGGCCGGCGGCTGTGCTATACTTTTAATAAAGTTTCATCCTGTCTGAAAGGAGTCCCTGCCCTCATGAACCAATCTGCCGCCTCTCAGCCTTCCCGCAAAAAGGCCGTGTTTTCCCTGCTGACCCTGCTGGCGCTCACCTGCGTGATCGTGCTCATCTTCCGGGATCACTGGGCCGAGATCACAGCCGCCCTTGCCCAGCTGAACCTGTGGCAGGTTCTGGTGGTACTGGCGCTGGGCATCAGCTACCCGCTGCTGGAGGGCTGTGTCTCCTATGTCATCGTGCAGGGGCGGCTGCCCGGCTTCACCCTGCGGCAGGGCATCGACAACGCCTGGTGCGGCACCTTTGGCAACGTGGTCACCCTGGGCGCGGGTGCCGTGCCGGTGCAGACCTGGTATCTGCATCAGGCCGGGCTGGACATTGGCCCCGGCGTGGGCCTGATGACCCTGCAATATGTGTTCCACAAGACCACGGTGCTGCTGTACGCCACCGTGATGCTGCTGCTCCAGCACAAATGGCTGGCCGCCAACACCACCGGCGTGCTGAAATATCTGCCCATGGCATATGCTGTGGTAGCGCTGGTGATCGTGGCGCTGGTGCTGGTGTGCGTGTCGCCGCTGGTGCAGAATCTGGCCCGCTGGGCGCTGGGCTTTTTGCCCAAGACCGAAAAATGGCAGCAGCGCCGGGCCGACTGGCTGGAGCAGCTGGATGTCCTGGGCACCGAGAGCCGCCTGCTGCTGGCCGACAAGGCCCGCTGTGTGCAGATCTTTGCCCTGCAGGCGCTCAAGCTGTTTTTGCTGTTCTGCCTGCCGTGGCTGTGCATCCGGTTCATGCAGCTGTCCCCGCTGAGTTTTGCGCGGGTGCAGCTGCTCACCAGCCTGATGTTGTTCGTCTCCAACGCCCTGCCCAACGTGGCAGGCATGGGCTCCATCGAGACCGCCTTTCTGCTGCTGTACAGCAGCTTTTTGCCTTCCGGTGAGGTGATGAGCGTGCTCATGCTCTACCGCATCGCCAGCTATTATTTCGTGTTTGCCGCCAGCGCCGTGGGCTTCTTCCTCGCCCAGCGGCGTCTGACCCGGACACCGCCAAAGGAGGATTGACCTGCCATGAAAGATAAGAGCATCCTGTACCGGTTCGGCCTTGTGGTGCTGGTGGTGCTGCTTCTGGTGCTCATCCTGCCTTCCAGCAAGATCGACCTTGCATCAAAGATCAGCGCCAGCACACAGGCCAGTGTCCGGGTGGAGCACATTCAGAACTTTGCCAGCTCCAACGAAATGGAGTTCGAGGTTTATTCCAGTTCGGACGAGATCTATCAGAACATTTCGGAAGTGCTTTCCGGAGTGCGCTGTGTCAGACGGCTCAGCCAGAACTATTCCTCCTACTCCCACGAATTTCCGGTGGATTCCATCACCGTGAGCTATTACGATGATGCCGAGCAGCATCAGCTGCTGTTCACGGTTTATTCCGACGGGGTGTGCATCGTGAACAGCGCCTTTGTCAATGTCAAATATTCCGGCGGCGGGGCCGCAGAGCTGTATCAGGCGCTTGCGGAGATCGTGGAATAAATCGTTCCTTTTCTATATAAAACAAAAATCGGGGCGTGCAGGTGGTCAAGCTGCACGTCCCGTTTTTGTTTTCTTTGCACGCGATGCGGTACCAATCACACCGAATGCCGCGCCGGAGGCCGCAGAGCAAACCATGCTGCAGCTTCCTTTTGAAAAAGAGAATGGAATGGAGGAATTGGCGTTTGCGCAGCAATGAAAGCCCCAGTGAGGCTTTTAAGCCACAAGGTGGTCTTGCGCAAGCAAGATGGAGTGGCCTCGCCACGACAAACCTGACGTCCGATATAGCTTAACCGCTATAGCAGACTTGCGTTTTGCGCAGAAGCATTGCAGGTACCTCTGCTGTTCTGGTGCAACGCGTTTCAAGCGGTTAGGTTTATCTAACCTCGTTGCGAGAACAGAATACCATACGCAGTTAGTCTTGTCAACCCTTATTTGAAAATTTTCCGGAACTTTTTTGCAGTAAAGTTTTTTCTGCCCGATTCGTGCACCCTGTACAGACACAGCTGGCTAAGGCTGTGCAAAATCCATCAGTTTCCTCTTGCTTTTGACCGATATCTTTGTTATTATAGTTCATGCAGCACTGCAACTCCACATCTCGCCGCTGCTTTTTGGCAGCAGGGCGGTTCTCAAGGGTGCAGTGTGTCCAAGGAGGCGCTTTGACAAATTTTTGTTCAGAGCTGCTCCGATCAGTCCGCCCCCAGAAAGCCGCCAACAAGGAGCGGCTTTTCAAAGGCTCAACAGTTAGGCTACGCTAACCAACGCATGGAATGGAGCAAGGAGGTTCCAATGATCAATTTTGAACAGTGGGAAGGCTTTGAGGGCCGCATCTGGAAAGAGGAAGTCAATGTGCGCGACTTCATCCAGAAGAATTACACTCCCTACGACGGCGACGAGAGCTTTCTGGCCGGCCCCACCGAGGCGACCGACAAGCTGTGGGGTGCCCTGCAGAAGCTGCAGAAGGCCGAGCGCGCCAAGGGCGGCGTGCTGGACATGGAGACGAAGGTCGTCAGCGGCCTGACCGCTTACGGCCCCGGCTACATTGACGAAAACCTGAAGGATCTGGAGCAAATCGTGGGCCTGCAGACCGACAAGCCCCTCAAGCGTGCTTTCATGCCCTACGGCGGCATCAAGATGGCGGAGCAGGCCTGCACCACCTACGGCTACCAGCCCAGCGAGGAGCTGCACAAGATCTTTACCGACTACACCCGCACCCACAACCAGGCCGTGTTCGACGCCTACACACCCGAGATGAAGGCCGCCCGCCACACCCACATCATCACCGGCCTGCCCGACACCTACGGCCGCGGCCGCATCGTGGGCGACTACCGCCGCGTGGCTCTGTACGGCGTCGACGCCCTGATCCAGTTCAAGCAGGAGGATCTGGCTAACTGCGGCGACGGCACCATGACCGATGACGTCATCCGCCTGCGCGAGGAGATTGCCCGGCAGATCAATGCCCTGAAGGGCATGAAGAAGATGGCCGAGGCCTACGGCTACGACATCTCCCAGCCCGCAAAGAACGCCAAGGAAGCCTGCCAGTGGCTGTACTTCGGCTATCTGGCCGCCATCAAGACC
>ERZ809276.836-NODE-836-length-12269-cov-13.557311_pt1 | contig 12269 bp, 6 predicted proteins | sample MGYA00520512_ERZ809276 | MGnify/ENA primary metagenome ERZ809276 (study PRJEB31576, sample SAMEA3212661) | Homo sapiens | biome: human-gut; feature: human gut; material: fecal | place: Sweden | collected 2012 ...
TGCAAAGAAAGCTATAAAAGAAGATATGCAGAAGCTTGAGCCGGATTATGATATAAGTATAAAGGTTCCCGACTATTCAGTATATGACACCAGAAACGTGCAGCAGGAGCTTAAGGCGAATGTCAATGAGATAATGGAGGCATATAAGAACAGGGAGAGAACCGAGGCACTCAGGGAAGCGGCACAGCTTGAAGATATACAGGATGATTCTGAGCCTACGAAGGAAATTATAATCAACAAGCACCAGTGGCGCAAGGCGTCAAGGAATGCAGCAAAGACACATGACGACAATGGAAAAAAGGCTTCGCCCGGCAGTACTGTGTCCGACAGCAGGCTGCCTGATATTAATGCCCTGAAAGATGCCGATATAAGAGAAGTCACGCAGCAGCTTACGCTTGAACAGATGTCGGAGCTTGTAGCACAGCTTCAGGCCGAGCAGGAGCGGAGAAGGAGGGAGGCGGCAGCAGACCGCGAAGCCAACTCCTCACAGATGGACATAACACAGTGGCTTTCCGATTTAGATGATGAGGATGATGGGAAGCAGCCTGATAATCGTGCCACAAGGGAGATTCCTGTAGCTGAGATTAAGAAGATGGTTATGCCTGTCAAATCAGAAGAGGAACAGGCTGAGGCACCACAGCAGCATGCGCAGGACAGAAGGCGGGAGCCTGCACAGACTGAGCAGAAGGCAGATGACTACAGCAAAGAGGAGAGGGAAGCTCTCGAGAGGACGGTCAGGGAGATAGCTGCGTCAATCAATCAGGATGAGGAACCGAAGGCAGAATCAGATAAGCAGGAGCCTGAAGCTGAGGAGGAAGAATTCGAGGAGATTCCGGATATAGATGACAATGAGAGCATCGAAGAGGAAAATGATGTAAACGATGAGTCAGATGAAACAGGAGGTGTGCCTGATCTTGAACATGCGATAAATGCCGGAATAGAGCAGATAATCGAGGATAATGCCAAGGCAGCTGTAGGAGTTTCTGATTCGGGAAGATATCTGCTCAAGGCTGAGGAGCGAGTATTTCTTGACAGATATTTATATATGTCCGGCATGGAGAAGAGGTTGTGCAGATACATCGGAGCTAAGAGAGCTGAGGCTGTGGGAAAGCTTGATAATGCAGGGCATGCAGCCATCATGGGCAGCCGCACCACCGACAAGACAGCCTTTGCAATCAATCTGTTTAAAGCACTTCATGCGTATGACGAAGACCGTGAGCAGAAGCTTGCGCGCATATCAGCGGAAAAGATAAATGAGAAGGGCTATGAGCTGTATGCGGATAAGCTCGCAGGTCAGACTCTCGTAATTGAGAATGCAGGACGGTTAAAGAGGGAAACACTTATCTCAATGTTGAAGCTCAGTCGCAACACGTTGTTTATTATCATGGACGAGGAGTTCGAGATAAATAAGCTTTTTGCGGACAATCCGGATCTTGCAGATAATTTCACGGGCTGCTTCTTACTCAAGCAGTATACGGTAAATGAGCTTGTGGATATTGCCAAGGATTATGCGGAGAGTCAGGGATGGAGAGTTGAGGATAAGGCACTTTTAAAGCTGTATCTGATACTCAGCCAGGTTCCGAATGATGATCAGGGTAATGCTGTTGAACTGGTGAAGGAGATAATGAACCACGCTGCCGGACATGCGAAAAACAGGCTTGGCAATAAGCTTTTTGGCAGATTCCGTTCTGTTCTTACCATCAAGGAGGGTGACTTAAGCTCAGAGAATGAGTATGAAGATGACGAGGACGAAGAGAATACGGAAGCTGGGGAGGATACGCAGCCGGATGACTCTATAGAGAACGACAGGGATAAGCCTAAAAAAGAGAAAAAATCACGAGTCTGGAAGAAGAATACGCAGGCAGAGAAAAAGGCTTCTTCTGATGATACAGAAGATAATAATGATTATGATGAAGATGATGAAGATGATGAGTACGACGATGACTATGATGATGACGATGATTATGATGAATAGTCGACATTAGAAGGTATGCTATTATTGGCAGAAAATATTAAAATATAACCTGGAGGAGAAGACAATGGGAAATGTAAAGGAAACAATTGAGAGCGGCAAAGCTGTTCTCGGAATCGAGTTCGGTTCAACAAGAATTAAGGCGGTACTCATTGATGAGAAGCATACACCGATAGCAGGGGGAAGCCATGAATGGGAGAACCGCTATGAGAATGGTGTGTGGACATACAGCCTTGATGATATATGGGGAGGTCTTACAGACTGTTATGCATCGTTGAAGGCGGATGTAAAGGAAAAATACGGAGTTACACTCAAAAGGCTTGGGGCAATAGGCTTTTCAGCCATGATGCACGGCTACATGGTATTTGATAAGGATGGGCAGCTTTTAGTTCCGTTCAGGACATGGAGAAACAGCATAACCGAGGAGGCATCCAACGAGCTTACTTCACTTTTTAATTACAACATTCCTCAGAGATGGAGCATTGCCCATCTTTATCAGGCAATGTTAAATAATGAGGAGCACCTTCCGCGTATTGACTACATGACAACACTGGAGGGCTTCATACACTGGAAGCTTACCGGAAAGAGGGTTATCGGTGTCGGTGAAGCTTCCGGCATGTTCCCAATTGATACTGCTGCTAAGAATTATAATGCAAATATGGTTGGCAGATTCGACTCGCTCATCGAGGAGAGAAATGCACAGGGAGACAAGGCACAGCTTCCATGGAGACTCATGGATATTATGCCGAAGGTGCTTCTTGCGGGTGATGAGGCAGGAGTTCTCACAGCAGAGGGCGCAGCGCTCCTTGATAAGGATGGTGACCTTGAGGCGGGAATACCTATGTGCCCGCCTGAGGGAGATGCAGGAACAGGAATGACAGCCACCAACGCTGTTGCGGTGAGAACAGGAAATGTATCAGCCGGAACAAGCGTATTCGCGATGATAGTCATGGAGAAGGAGCTTTCCAAGGTATATCCTGAGATTGACCTTGTCACAACACCTACAGGAAATCTTGTATCCATGGTTCATTGCAACAACTGCACATCCGACCTCAACGCATGGGTCAACATATTCAAGGAGTTCGAGGAAGCTCTCGGAATACCTGTTGATATGAATAAGCTCTTTTCGCTTCTCTACAATAAGGCACTTGAGGGAGATGCAGACTGCGGCGGACTTATGTCTTATGGCTACATATCGGGCGAGAATATCACTCACATGGAGGAGGGAAGACCTCTGTTTGTGAGAAATACCAACAGTAATTTCAGTCTTGCCAACTTTATGAGAACACACCTTTACACATCACTCGGTGCTCTTAAGATAGGACTTGACATCTTACTAAAGGAAGAGGGTGTTAAGGTGGATTCCATCACAGGACACGGCGGACTCTTTAAGACCAAGGGGGTCGGCCAGAGCTTCCTTGCGGCAGCCATGGACGCTCCTATAACCGTCATGGAGACAGCAGGCGAGGGCGGCGCATGGGGAATGGCACTTCTTGCAGCATACATGATTAACAAAAATGACGGTGAGACACTTGACGATTACCTGAATAACAAGGTATTTGCCGGACAGACGGGAAGCACATTGGAGCCTGCAGCGGAGGATGTCAAGGGCTTTGATGAGTTTATCGAGCGATATAAGGCAGGGCTGGCGGTAGAAAGAGCGGCAGTAGATTCACTTTAATTTGAACGCAGAATAAGCAATCCCCCGCTTCAAGTGCGTAGAGCACTAAGCGGTGGGTAAGGGGGATGCGAACTGCGTTCATGAGCAAGCAGCGAAAGCGGATTGCGAATGTCCGCTTTACTAATCAATCACCTATATAAAGATCCGAGGCGTCAAAACATGCCGATTTAATTTAAGAGTGTATATAAATGTTTTGATACCGGAATCATATAAACAACGAGAAGGGAAGGTTTTATTATGTTAGAAGCGTTAAAAAAAGAAGTATACGAGGCTAATATGGAGCTTGTAAAGAGGGGACTTGTAATCTACACATGGGGAAATGTCAGCGGTATCGACAGGGAGAGCGGACTTGTTGTAATCAAGCCGAGCGGTGTCGAGTATGATGTGATGACACCTGATGACATGGTTGTTGTGGATATGGACGGAAAAGTAGTTGAGGGTAAGTATAAGCCTTCATCGGACACGGCTACACATCTTGTGCTCTATAAGCAGTACTCTGAGATTGGCGGTGTTGTACATACACATTCTAAGTGGGCAGTCACATTCGCGCAGGCGGGAATGGATATTCCGGCATTCGGAACAACACACGCAGACTATTTCTACGGCGATGTTCCATGCACAAGGGACTTGACCGCGCAGGAAATCTATGAGGCTTATGAGCTTAACACAGGAAATGTCATTGTAGAGACAGTCGGCGACACGGACGCCCTTGCCATTCCGGGAATCGTGGTAAAGAACCATGGCCCATTCGCATGGGGCAAGACTGCCAAGGGAGCCGTATATAATGCGGTGGTTCTCGAGGCTGTCGCAGAGATGGCATACAACACCATGACACTCAATCCTAGAGTACAGAGAGTGCCACAGCACCTTCTTGACAAGCATTACTTCAGAAAGCACGGAGCAAATGCCTACTACGGACAGGGCGAGAACGAGGACCACTAAAGCTTTGGGGACAGGGGTCAGACCCCGTGTCCCAAGTCTGGGACGCGGGGTCTGCCCCCCTGTCCCGGCGCAAAGGAGTTGTCTGGCGATTATAAAGAAAATATGAAATAAATTGCGTGAATTAGAGGTGGATTTTGTACTGCACGGGCAGACAGAATCCACCTTTTTGCATGCGGCACCGGGGGCTGACCCTAAATAGTACTTGTTAATGCCATAAATGACTGCTATAATAATATAAAATAACAAGTTAGGAGTAATGCGTCTATATAAGAGGCACAAGTCAATTATGGCATTTTACTTATTGGGAGATTGTATAAGAGAACGGCGGGAGAGACTTGGGGTTACACAGGAGGAGCTGTGTGAGGGAATATGTTCTGTGCCTACACTGTCTAAAATAGAAAATGGCAAACAGGGCATGAGGTTAAACCAGTATATTGCAATTATGGAGAGATTGGGGCTGCCCGTAGAACCTTTAGGGGTGCGGGTCACAAGTGACGAAATGTACTGGTATAACATTAAGAGGGAAATAAGACATAGGCTGGCTTCACAGAAAGGGGATGTGGAGGAATTGCTGGATGAATTGAAGAATTGTCCGATTGGAATGGATAACATGACTGAGCAGTATATCACATTTGTGAGAGCCGGACTTAGGAGAGAAAAAGCTGGTTTTGATGATGAAATGCTTGAGTTGCTATTGCATGCAATACATTGTACCTATAGAAATTTTGATATAAACCAGATAAACAGCGTTAAGCTTCTTACCACGGATGAAATTCTGATAATTAATTGTATTGCCAGTGTGCTTAGAAAGCAGGGAAAGACCATGCAGGCAATAATGTGGCAGAAGTTTTTAAAGGAATACTTAGAGCACAGTAATGCTGATTATGATGAGATTGTAAATACATATCCGCTTATATTATTTAATCTCAGTAATTTGCTTATGGAGTGTAAAAAATATGATGAAGCACTGGAACTTTGTTCAACGGGTATAGAGTATTGTAATAAACATGGAAAACTTAATATGTTCATGCAATTATTGTACAATAAGTCGATATGCCTTGCAGAGTGCGGGGACAAAAAGCAGGCAGCACAGTTCATGACAACTGCCTATATCATAGCAAAGGCAAGAGGTGATGAGCACAGAGCTGCCATTATTGATGAGACCTTTGATGAATATAAACTAGATAAACTTATGCCGTAAAAATGTCATCTTCAAATGTTTGACATTCAATGAAATTGTCAGAAGATGGGGGTGTCTTGTCCGTGGCAGCTACAATATGAGTACATACATTTAAAAACAATAAAAATGAAATTACCAAAATGATATTTCTTTTCTTCATAAGGTAAACCTCCTAAATCTGATTATATAAATCAGAATACAACAACATAACTTAAAAGACCATTAAGCTACAAGAAAATTAAAATTTTCCTGTAACTTAATGGTCATATTGCGGAAAGGGTGTTATGCTTTGGTTGTATTCGGATACAGGAACATTAAACAGTAATATAAAAAGAACATAAGAATGGGAGGTATAACTACAATGAAGAAAAAAATTAATTTATTTATTGCTATGATTTTGTCCGTGACGATGTTGTTCGGAAGTACAGTGTGTTTTGCGGCAGAGAATGACGTGGATGTTGATAATACGCTGAGCGTGCAGAGTAATGAGAGTGTCAGGGTGGCAAGGTCTATGACGAACTCTAAAATTGTAGCTATAAATGTTGGTGATACCGGAGTTATTGCATATGTGAATCTTAACTATGCGTGGGATGAGGGATATACGGGGTGGTTTACGGATGCAAGTTTTGTCATAACACAATGTTCGGCTGGAACAAGATGGATTTATCAAGGATGTAGTAAAAGTCTTACTGGAAACAGCAGTTATATTACTGTAATGGTTAGTTATATAATTAATGATATGCCATATAGTGTATCAGAAACATTCTATGTAGATGAATGGGGTGAATTATACTACAACTAACATTTAACAGGTATATATAAAATGTAAATTCACAACAACCCAAGCCGCGATAATCTTGTGTTATCACGGCTTGGGTTAAAGTGGTATAAAGGAGAACCGTTATGAATAAGAAAAAAAGATACAGTATATCCGTGTTCTTGCTACTGGTGATAATGACCATTACTGCATGTACCGGAAAACAATCCGATTCAGCAGATAATGATATTGTGGCATATAAGCCGCAGTATTACCAGTACGATTTAACTTTCGATGGTTCAGAAGGAGTAGAGCCTAATTTCTATGGAATGTTTGTTCAGGGAGATAGCCTGTACTGTATTTCAAGAGATGATAGCAGAATGGATATGGTCAATATAATTGATATTTCAACAGGGAAGCATAGTGAGAAACGGCTTGACTCCACGGCAAGCTATTACAGAACCGGGACGGGTTTTGCAGGCTTTAAATCCAAGAAGCTCACTATATATGACGAGAATTTCGACAAGACAGGTGAGGTGGATTTAAGTAAATTTATTGCAGAGCTGAATGCGTCAGGGGAATCTCTATTAATATATAATGGCAGCAATATTACTATGGATACAGAGGGCAATATCGGGATAGTGAGCAATATGAATACACTCTATATGGTTGACGCGAACGGAGTGCTGCTGTCAAGAACGGAATGTCCTGATAATATGAGCAGAATAGAAATGGTATTTGTTACCAATGCAGGAAGCTGGTATATTGTGTGTGGTGGTATGAATTATGGTGACACAGTATTCTACCCGGTGGATATAAAAAGTGGAACACTCGGTGATGGGATGGAAGATATACTGTATGGTGATAACAATACAGTGGTAGATATTTGTCCGGTGGATGAGGATGATTTTTATATTTTTTCCCGAAATTATGTATATAGATATATTTCGGAAAGCGCAACTTCCGAAGAGCTGTGCTGTCTCAGGGATTATGGTGTGGAGATAGACAGTCAGGGAATGGGTGTTGGAAGTGGATTCGGGATGTTTACGGATAATATGCCGGGCATTATAAATTATACCGGCAGTCAGACGGAGGGGGATGCGGATGTAAGGGATATAGAGCTTGTAACATTTGTCAGGACAGAGGGAAAGGTGTCACAGAGGACGGAGCTTGTCGCTGCAACAATATCTGAGCCTTCCTTTAAAGAACGTGAGGCGGTCATGCGGTTTAACAAGTATAATCCCGACTACTATATCACTTTCAAGACATATTTGGATGAGGACTATCACACGGATGATAGAAAGGAGAAAGTCCGACTTGCCCGGCAGAGCTTTAACAATGACCTTGTGAGTGGTAAGGGGGCGGACATATATTTTTCGCCTTATGGAGAACTTGATTTTGAGAATCTTGGAGAGAAAGGTGCGCTTGCGGATTTATATGAATTTATAGACGCAGACAGCGATATAAGCAGGGATGACTTTGTCCAGAGTATCCTTAAGGCTATGGAATATAAAGGAAAGCTGTATGCTGTGTCGCCTGATTTCAGCCTTAATACAATAGTTGGAAAAAAATCACTTCTGGGGCAGTATGATAAGTGGGATTACAATGCTGTGTATGAGCTTGCAAAGAGCCACCCGGATGCAATACTTTTTGCGAACAGTAATCAGGAGAAAAATCTTGACAAATTTATGGCGTATTCATTAGACATGTTCTATAACAGTGATACCGCAGAGTGCAGCTTTGACTCAGAGCAGTTCATAAAGCTGCTTGAACTGGCAAAGGGCAGTGGCACGGAATATGACAGCAGTGCCGATATCGGAGAGCTTCTCACGGATGAGAAGGTACTTCTGTATGAGGCACCGATAATTTTCTGGTATAATACACAGCTTTTGCCGTATTATTTTGGTGAGGATATAAGCTATGTCGGGTATCCGTCGAACGCTGAGAGTGGAACGGTGCTCAGATATTATTATCAGTGGGCTGTCAGCGGGCAGTCACAGCACAAGGATGGTGCATGGCAGTTTATAAAGAGCCTTTTTGACGATGAGTATCAGAAGAGCTGCTTTTATTTTCCTGTGATGAGGTCAAGCTTTGATGATGAGATAACTGAGGCAATGAATTATAGCGGAAGGAGTAAGACAGATCTAGCAAATGGTGTGGAAGTGCAATTACATGCCATGACCCAGGCGGAAGCAGAGGAGTTCCGCCAGCTTGTCGATAATGCAACGCTTGTTTACAAGCCCTATGATACAGTGAAGAGCATAATAAAGGAAGAGGCAGAATACCTCTTTGACGGAGTGCGCAGTGCGGAGGAGACCGCGGCGATAATCCAGAATAGAGTAAAACTCTACCTTGAGGAGAACAACTAGGCTGGGACAGGGGTCTGACACCGGCGTCCCATGCTTGGGACACCGGTGTCAGACCCCTGTCCCAATTTTGCGTATTGTTTTTTTGGAAAAATTATTCTATACTGGATTTCCGGCGGCATAAGCCGTATACATTATTGTGTAAAGGGAGAAATTCGGAAGATGAGCAGTGAAGTAAATAAGGTAAGCAGGGATTTGACGAGCGGACCTTTGGCAAAGCAGATTCTGGTATTCAGTATACCGCTTGTGCTGTCTAACCTGTTGCAGGTGCTCTTTAATATGTCGGATATTGCGGTGGTCGGGCAGTTCGCCGGCTCACATGCGCTGGGAAGTGTTGGGTCGACAACCACGCTGGTGACGCTGTTTACCACGTTTTTGATAGGTGTGTCGGGCGGTGTGAATGTGATGACGGCGCAGTACATAGGTGCCAGGAAGGACAAGGATGTGCGTGAGGTTGTCCATTCGGCTGCGTGGATGTGCGCGCTCATGGGTGTGATACTGCTTCTGTTCGGGCAGGTGTTTTCAAAGCTGATTCTTGAAGTTATGAAGACCAAGAAAGAGCTTATAGACGGAGCCGCACTGTATCTTAGAATATATTTTCTCGGAATGCCTGCACTTGGAATTTACAATTTCGGTAATGCTGTATTTTCGGCTGTCGGAGATACCAGGAAGCCTGTGTATATACTGGCATTTTCGGGTGTTGTTAATATCCTGCTCAATCTGTTTTTTGTCATAGTGTGCAGGCTTTCGGTTGCGGGGGTAGCCATCGCCAGCGTCACGTCGCAGTATATGTCTGCGGTGCTCATAATGATAGCGCTTATGAAGGCGGATGAGAGAATACGTTTTTCACCAAAGTATCTTAAATTCTATCCGGACAAGGCAAGGGATCTTTTCAAGCTGGGCTTTCCGGCGGGAATACAGAACGCGGTATTCCAGTTTGCCAACCTTTTTGTTCAGGTCGGCGTTAATTCGTTTGATGCGGTCATTGTCGAGGGAAATTCGGCGGCAACCAACGCGGACGCGCTTGTATATGATGTCATGGCGGCATTCTACACAGCCTGCGCAAGCTTCATGGGGCAGAATTATGGAGCAAGAAACAAAAAGAGAGTGCGCAACAGCTACATCATAAGTCTTGCCTATTCATTTGGAATCGGAATGGTAATGGGAATCACGCTCAACATATTGGGGCGTCCGTTCCTGTCACTTTTTACCAAGGATGCCGCAGTTATAGATGCGGGCATGCTGCGTCTCAACATTATGAGCATATCCTACGGCTTCTCAGCCTTTATGGACTGTACAATAGCAGCCTCAAGAGGTCTTGGAAAGACGGTTGTTCCAACCTACATAGTAATAATGGGCTCATGCGTGTTCAGAGTGATATGGATATATACGGTATTTGCGTATTTTAAGACGGTTCCGTCACTTTACATATTGTATATATGTTCGTGGACGCTCACCGCGATTGCGGAGTTCATATACTTTATGAGGATTTATAAGGAGCATATAAAGGTACTGTAAATGGTGGAAGCTCTATACAGAAGTCGTTGATTGTTGCGGTGAATAATTTACTATATAATTGAATTTTTTTAATAAAAATGAGAAAAAACCCCACAAGGTCGCAGCTTGTGGGGTTTTTCTCAGTTATTTTTTATGGAGTTTACTCTATTATATCACACTATTTCTTCAATACGAATTTCCCGACAAGCTGCTGCAAGGTATCCGCCTGAGCCGACAGCTCTTCGCTTGTAGCGGATGTCTCCTGTGCTGCCGAGGAGTTGGACTGGACAACCTCTGCAATCTGGTTGACACCTTCGTTTGCCTCATCCATAGCCTTTGACTGAGTGCCCGAAGCTTCGCTCAGTGCTCTTGATGTCTCTGCAATGGACTGGATTCCGTCTATTACGGAGGTGAGGGCTTCCGCTGCACTGCGTGCAGCATGGTTGCCGTCATCAATCTCCTTGAGAGCACCCTCTATAAGCTCGCGTGTATCCACAGCGGACTTGGCACTCTGCTCGGCAAGCTGGCGGATCTCATCTGCAACCACGGCAAAACCACGGCCTGCGTCCCCTGCCCTTGCTGCCTCGATTGAAGCATTGAGTGAGAGAAGGTTGGTCTGGCTTGCGATGTCCTCTATGTTGGCTGTGATATTCTCAATCTTTCTCGAAGTCTCTGTTATGCGGACCATAGCCTCGGACAGCTTCTGCATCTGAACCTTGCTGTCATCAGCCTGTCTGGCATAATCAACCGCCTGCTTATGGGCTTCCTCAAGATTCTTGGCTGATTTATCGACCTCCTCAGTGATATTGGTAATAGTCGAGGTGAGCTCTTCAATAGCGCCTGCCTGCTCTGTGGCACCCTCTGCAAGGGATTGTGCGGACTGCGCAAGGTTGTCGGAGCCGGCGGCTACCTGTTTGGAAGCCTCATCAACCTGTGTGAGCGTTGCTATCATCTGGTGCTTGAGCTTCTGCATGGAGGTGAGCATGATGGAAAACTTACCGACATACTTGTCATGGCAGCCTGAGGTCGCTATGAAGTTGCCATCAGCCATCTCTCCTAGCACATATCCGATATCGGATATGAGTGTGTTGAGCTCTTCAGCCATGTATTTTGAATCGGCTAACATCTCTGCAATCTCGTCATCGTAGTTACTCTCAGGGAATGGACTGTCCAAGTCGCCTGCGGCAAGCAGCTTAAGACGCTTTGAAGTATCAGCAAGAGTGGCTTCAATTTCATTGGCGAACTTATTGCTGACCTTGTTAGACTGTAATCTTGTGGCAGCTATGAGGAGTAATATTACTGCGATGCATACAAATTCTATAATATTGAGCTGGCGTTTATATGCATTGCCCTTGGTAACATAGCAGTCCATGAGCTGCTTCATATAGCCATAGATGGTATCGTATTCGGGAGTAAGCTTGTTCATCTCAAGACGCTGTGCATTGTTGCTTGCGTTTACATCGGAGGTTGCCCCCTGCCTTATAATCTCGTCGGACAGTGTCCAGTAATCATCTATGACGCTGCTTATATTGTCACATATTTTTTTTGCTTCGGAATAATTGCACTGCTCTGTTATAGAATTGAAATAGGTAGTAAAGCTATCTCTTTTATCGAAATAAATTTCCTGCTGTTCACTGATTGAGCCGGCATCCAGATAACCGATAACAGCGCGCAGGGCACTTCTTGAATCGGCGAAAACAGTCATCGCCTTACCGATGTCACCCTGAATAAAGCCATATGACTTTAGGGAGTGGTTGAACTGTACGCTGGTAAATACAATTAAAATGATGGCAAGCACAATTGATATGCTCGTAATGTTGGTGATAAGGTTGAAATTTTTTCGCAGTCTGGTGTGAATACGCTGGCTGTCATTT
>ERZ809276.840-NODE-840-length-12256-cov-6.024096_pt1 | contig 12256 bp, 8 predicted proteins | sample MGYA00520512_ERZ809276 | MGnify/ENA primary metagenome ERZ809276 (study PRJEB31576, sample SAMEA3212661) | Homo sapiens | biome: human-gut; feature: human gut; material: fecal | place: Sweden | collected 2012 ...
ATCTGCGGCTGCGGCGGCCTGGGCTCCACCATCGCGGTGGCGCTGACCCGCATCGGCGTCGGCCACCTGCACTTGATCGACTTCGACCGCGTGGATATGACGAACCTGAATCGCCAGCAGTATTTCCTGAAGGACCTCGGCCAGTACAAGACGGAGGCGCTGCGCAGCAATCTGCGCCAAATCAACCCGTTCACGGACATCACCATCGACACCGTCAAGGTGACCGACGAGAACGTGCCGACGCTGTTCGAAAACGAGGACATCATCTGCGAGGCGTTCGACGTGCCGGAAAACAAGACGATGCTCGTCAACGCGGTGCTGGAGAATCTGCCGGGCAAGAAGCTCGTCAGCGCGTCCGGCATGGCCGGCTTCCGCAGCTCCAACCTGGTGAGCACGCGTCGCGTTTCGAAGAACTTCTACTTCTGTGGCGATGGCGAGACGGCTCCGGTACCGGGTGCCGGCCTGATGGCGCCGCGCGTGGGCGTGGTCGCCTGCCACGAAGCGAACATGATCACGCGACTGATCCTCGGCGAGGAAGACGCCTGACGCACTGCTACGTTACTCCACTGCCGTAATCGAAATTTTTATTGCGATTACAAACGCACGTTGCACACAACACAACAGCGATGCAACGGCAACACAACAGCAGCACAGCAATCGCAACAACAGCAACACCAAACACCCCAACGAAAGGAACCGACGATGAGCACCGAAAACACCATCACCACCGCAGCCGCCGACGTCGCGGCCGCACCGAACGCCACGCTCGACGAGCTGGTCGGCACCACCACGAACACGGCGATCCTGCCGGAGCCGGACGCTCATGCGTACGACGAGATCGCCACCGGCGACGCCGACCCGCTGATCCTCGGCGGGCACAAGTTCACGAGCCGCTTCATCCTCGGTTCCGGCCGTTACGACCTGAACCTCATCAAGGCGACCATCGAGAACGCGGGCACGCAGATCGTCACCATGGCGCTGCGCCGCTGCCGCACCACCGAAAACAACCTGCTCGACTACATTCCGAAGGGCATCACCATGCTGCCGAACACGTCGGGCGCGCGCAACGCGGAGGAGGCGGTGCGCATCGCACGTCTCGCGCGCGAGGTGTGCCAGACGGACTTCGTGAAGGTGGAGATCGAGCACGAGTCGAAGTACCTGCTGCCTGACAACGAGGAGACCATCAAGGCCACGGAAAAGCTGGCGAAGGAAGGTTTCGTGGTCATGCCGTACATGTTCCCGGACCCGATCGCAGCGAAGCGTCTTGAGGACGCGGGCGCAGCTTGCGTGATGCCGCTTGGCGCGATGATCGGCTCGAACAAGGGCCTGCGCGCACGCGATTTCATTGAAGTGATCATCAAGAATGCCAACGTTCCGGTGATCATCGACGCGGGCATCGGCCGTCCGAGCCAGGCCGCTGAGGCCATGGAGATGGGCGCGGACGCGGTGATGGCATACACGGCGATCGCATCCGCCGGCAACATTCCGCTGATGGCGCGCGCTTTCAAGAATGCGATTGAGGCCGGCCGTGAAGCGTACCTGTCCGGCCTGGGCAAGGTGACGGAGGACCACGCCGTCCCGTCCAGCCCGACGAACGAGGCCGACTACATCGGCTGATTCGCGCCGATTTCGTACGATTCGTGCACTAACGTTTCGCACTGTTTTATTGCGATTACACGACGAGGGCCGGTGGAAACGCACATTTTCGCAAGGTTTCCACCGGCCCTCTTTCGTCAGATGCGCGGCACGTAGCGCAACGCGCGCATGCCACGCATACCGCAGCGACAGGCAATACGTCTACTTCCCTAGAGCCGCCTTCAAATCGCGGTTCTGGAATCGCTCGTGCAGCAGGCAGTAGCCACCGAACACGACGAGCCACAGCAGGCCGGCGATGGCGGAACCGCGCGTATCTGCGGACAGGAACAGCGTGACGTACACGAACACGTAGAACGCAATCGCAATCCAGTCGCACACCTGCCATGCCGGCATCACGAAGCCGTCCGGCAGAAAGTCAGTGCTCTGACGGTAACGGCGGTGAGCAAGCATCGTCAGGATGTAGATGAAGATCACGACGGCGCTGGCGGCCGAAGCGAACAGCACGAACGCACCGGAAACGCCCGGAATCGCGTTGATCAGCGGGGAGAACAGGATCATGCAGCCGGACACGATAATCGCCTTCGCCGGAACCTTGCGGTCCGACACCTCACCGAGGCGCTGCATGGCGGGTGATTCGGAGTCCTGCGCGATCTGATACAGGTGGCGGCCCGCCGAGTAGATCAGCGAATTGAGTGCCGACGCGGCTGCGGTGATCACCACGAAGAACACGAGCGCGGCAGCCCAGTCAAGGCCCGCGTACTTAAACACCATGATGAACGGGGAGCCGAATGAGCCGTCCGCGTTCTGGTGGAAGTTGCGCCACGGCACGATCGCCATGATGGCCACGAGCGCGCCCACGTAGAAGATGAGGATGCGCATGATCAGCTCGTTGACGGCCTTCGGCAGCACTTTGCGCGGGTTCTGGGTTTCGGACACGGTCACACCCACGAATTCGATGAGCTGATAGGCGAAGAACACCATCTGGAAGCTCATGAAGAAGTTCATCCAGCCATTCGGCGCAAGCTGGAAGCCGTCGGTGATGTTTTTCAGGCTTACGGTGGCGCCGGAGACCGTGCCGTCCACGCCTTCGATATGCGTGGCCGGGTAGCTGAAACCGAGGAACAGCATCACCACGGCGGTGACAATCAGACCCACAATCAGCGTGATTTTGATCATGGAGAACCAGAATTCCGCCTCACCGAACACTCTCACGGCTATGAGGTTCACACAGGTGAGCGCCACGAGGAAGCACAGTTCGATAAGCCATTTCCATGATTTGAGGTCTATGCCGAACGTACCGAAGAACGTGACGAAATACGTGCTGACGGCTGTGATTTCGGTCATGCCGGTCAGGATGAGCACGATCCAGTACGTCCAGCCGGCGAATTTGCCCCACGCGCGGCCGAGGTAGCGGGTGATGAAGTTGATGAAGGTGTGCTGGCTTGGGTCGCTGTACATCATTTCGCCGATGGCGCGCATGAGCAGGAACATGATGAGGCCCACGCCGATGTACACGAAGATGATGCTTGGTCCGGTCAGCGCAATCGATTTGCCGGAGCCGAGGAACAGGCCGGTGCCGATGGTTCCGCCGATGGCGATGAATTGGACATGGCGATTTTTCAGGCCGCGTTCCATGTCGTTGCCTTTGTCGAGGCTTTCGACGGATTTGATTTGCGCGGTTTCCGTCGCTTCGGACGTGCTTGTACCAGTTTTTCCGGTTTTCGTATTCCCAAAAGTCATAATGTTCACACCCTACCGCGCCAACCGCACAATCTCCGCCGTTGTTCGCACCGCGAAATGCGCTATATGTGGCAGATTCGCATCTTTTCCAAAAAACGCTTTGCGACGGGTGGAGTCAGCTTGCCAAGGTTTTCAGCTTGCCACGGAGCGATTCGTTTTCGCGTTCCAGCTCGTCGATGCGCCGAGCCTGTTGTTTGATGATGACAAGCGCCGTCTCGCTGTCAAGGCCGCTGCTCGCGCTGAGAGGTGCAGGCGGCACGGCGATGGCAGCCGCATCGGACGGGACGGGCACGTCAGCGGATATATACCCCCCCCGACACGTTCGCCCCGTCCAGCGGATGCGGAGCATTTCCAATGTTCGCCTTATCGGGATTGGCGATTCCTGCGATGTCGTCGAGTTTCTCCTTGCGCGTCACCGCATGAACATACAGGTTGACGAGCTCCGTAATGATTTCGCCGTTACTCATGTTACTGCTACCACTCACGGATTTGAGGACGGCAGCCTTCCAACGCGCCACACTTCGTTCTATACGTTTATACCCAATCAGTTCCGGCGGCAATCCCGCCTCGCGGAAGATTTTGGTCGGCGATTCCCCCGCAAGATACCGTATGACACACACCTGTTTGAAAGCGTTGGAGTACGTGATGCGGTCTTTCGATACGTTGGCCACCGCCGGCAGATCCCGCAACATTTGGAGCTCGTCCATGCTGAATGATCCTCCACCGCGCATCGTTTTACCCCCTTTGCTATACCCCATGATGAAGCAAGTGTATATCCGACTTCTCACAAGCAGCTTTTCAAATATTGCTGACCGTATATCACTTCAACCGGTCGGTCACACATCAATGCGGGCGATTATGGAATACCCACAACCGTCCGCATTGACTTTTATTGTGAGTGAGTCAATTCACAACTCACTCACACCGAACGCATGCGCTCAGTACGTGCGGCGACGACTCTTGACCGCCACAGCCACGCCAGCGCCACCCACCAGCAGCGCCACGACGGTGAACAACACGGTTCCCGCGGCACCGGTCAGCGGCAGCTGAGTGACAGACTTGACGTTCAGCACGGTAGCGGTGGCATTCGCAGTGGTGTTATCGACCGGTTGGACCTGACGAAGGGCATCCGGCTCGAAGGTGACGAGACCTTCATCTGTGATCTCCACATTGAAAGTGACCCTGAAGTTCTGGGCGTAGCCGGTCGGAGCCTGAGTCTCCACAACCGTGTAGGTTCCCGCCGCAAGACCCGCGACCTTCACCAAACCATCATTCTCAGTAGTGAACGTCTTGGCATCATTCTGATCGGAAACAAACGACCACGCACCGTCCTCAGCCTGCTTAAGGAACTTGCCCTCCGCATTCTTGACAACGAACTTGGCGCCGGCTAGAGGCTTGGCCTCATTCCCTTCCTTGCCAATCTTCGTGAACTGGAAACCGTAGGTCTTAAGGACAGTCTTGCCTTCACCGCTGGTACCATCCTTGGTGGTGATTGTGGCCTTGTTGTCCACACTGCCGCTCAAGCCATCCAACGCATCCTTGGTGACGGTGCCCTGGTACGACACGACGATCGTCCTACCGGCCAGCGTTGTGGCATCGGCAAAATAGATGGTCGTGGTGGTGCCGGATTGAGCATTGCCTTCCTGCGTTATCGTGTACAGATCGGGATCCACAGTAGTATGATCTCCGAACTGGACCGTGAAGGCACTCTTTGCCGCAATCTGCAAACCTTTGGACGCGGTATCGGTAATGGTAAAGGGGTACGCATCCCAGCCAGCCGCAGCATGAGGAACGTCCGCGGCCACAGTGAAGTCCACGGTGTCGCCCACCTTTACGCTCTTACCGTTCACATCCACGTCATTCATCCGGGCGAACTTGAGCGGCTCGTCGGTCGGATTCGCGTTCTTCGCGTTGAACTGGCCTTCAGTCGTGATGTTGCCCTGACCGGTCGTCGTATCGGCCGCAATCCTCAGATTGGACAGTCCATTGACGGTGGTGGCCACCACAGCCGGAGTCCCCGACGTCACAGTCGTTTCGCCAGCCTTGGTGAACGTATCCTTCACCAGATACCAGCCTTCTCCGTTCACATTGACCACCTGGCTCGTATTTGCCTGATCCTTGGCTACGGTCAGGCCAGTACCATCAGGTCCTGCCGGCGGAGTAATCCCAGCCAAGGTCTTGGCGAAGACACGGAGCTGATCCGCAGTGAACGTCGCCACATAGGCGGCTGGATTATCCTTGTACTCTGTCGGGATGCCGTTGTGGCTTCCATCAGCCACGTCAGCAGCGGTGGTCACAGCTCCCTTCCATGCGTCAACCGTTTTCACTTCGACCGAGCCATCGCCAGGATTCTCGAACGTGGCAAACTTGTATGGCGTGTACGTATGGCCTTCCTGTGCGTGGTTAACTTGCAGCAATGGAGCATCATCAGCCTGTGCGGCGGCGACGCCGATGGCCATGCCGCTCAGCAACGTTGCCGCGGCGGCCAGCCCTGCAAAAAGCTTCCTCATCTTCATGAGAATCTCCTCTTCCTAATTGTTGGTTACTGTGTTCTGCAATCGCGGGAGGCGGGAACCCAACATGCCCCCGCGATCCGCAAATCCTGTGTTGTTCAGCCGAGCCGCTTCTTGCGTCTCCACTGGTCGGCCGCAGCGACGGCCAGCAATGCCAGCACGCCAATCCCGCTCGCCGCCAGTTGCCACCATCGTTCCGCGCCCATGCGGCCCGTCAATGGCAGCGACGATGCCGAAATGTATTTGTTGGTGAACAGCATTGGCCGGGTACTATCCCAATTCGAACCAGCGACACCATAATCGGTTTTCAGCTGGGTCACGGATTCGACAACGGCCCTCCATTCACCGGACGTTCCGTCTTTCATCACGGACACGACCACCCGGTATTCCGCCTGCGAGTAATACATTGCGGAAACATTACCAGCGTTCTCCGTCACAAGATATGTGTACTCGGCTTCACCTGCGTCATACGTGATGTCGCCGAAGTAAGCAACGTGATCGTCAGACGAATCGCGTTTCACCGTCACCGTGCAGGACAGCTTGTCCTTGCAGTCGGACGGCATCGGCGCGTCTGGATTGGAATCGTCTGCCTTCAGCTTGAAAGTGAACTCGTCGGAATCCTTCCAATCGCGGCCGACCAGCTCCTTCTGCACGCCAATCGCATGCGTCAGCATGGTCTGCTTCAACGTGTTGGTGATGACTACTGTGGCGTTCTGCGATGCCATGGATTCCGGCACCGTCACCACATTGCCGTCAGCGAGAGCACCATTGCCGACTTTGTGCTGGTAGGAGGCCTGCCACTGATGGTTCTCCGGTTCGGTTTCCGTCACCGTGTACGTTTTCGCGGCACCGGCCGGAATGATCACATCCGTGGACCAGTTTCCATTCGCATCCGACTTCAACGTGACTGTCTTGTAGCTATTGCCACCTTGCTTGATATCCACCGTGATGCTTTCCGGCTTGTCACCGTCTCCACTCCACTGCTTTTCGATATGCAGCGTCGAGGAAACCACCTGGATCACCGGATGCGGATACGGATTGCCGCCGCATGCATGATCCACGCCATCGGCCGAGTACGCCAGGCACGCGGAATCGTTCGTATGGAAACCCGGCTGGTTCGAGGACGTGGCGTTTCCCGGCAGATCGGTGTTCGCGTTACCCTTTACGCCGTCATATCCATCCTTACCGGCGTTCAGGTTGGCGGCATACTCGTCATACGCTTTCTGCGTGGGTTTCACGTTGTATTCCAGCGTGTATGTCACGTTGTTGACCAGAGGCTTCAGGAATGCGACCGTGAATTTCTTCGTGCTCGCGTCATACGTCAAGGTGTAATCGACATTCTTAGTCAAGGAGACCACCTTGCCGGAAGCATCCTTGGCAACGACCTTGTAGTTGCTATCCGCAAGCTCGACATAGCCGGAGAGCGTGTCCTCCATGGTCACCTTGGTGTATGCGGATGTGGTGGTCTCGCTCTTCTGAATCTCGTCGAAGATGGCGTTCAGTTCCGACGCGTTCTTGGCGGCCTTGTAATACCCGGCGTCTTTATCTCCGCCGCCACGATTTTTGTAGCTCGTTGCCTTCGGAAAATTGCTGGACACCGCATGCATGAACTGGTTCTCGTTGCTGGAGAGCGAGGACGGGTCGGCCTTGTCGAAGATGCCGATGGAATACACGGCGGCACCGCCATCCTTCAACTTCTTGGCAGCGGTAACGGCATTGTTTGCCACTTCTTTTTCAAACCCATTAGACGATGTAGGCGAACCATCCGTGAAAAAGATAACGACCTTCTTCGCATCGGTTCGAACACTAGCACTGCTCATCACCTTGACCGCAAGATTGAATCCATTGTCGGCTCGGGTGGCGCCAGCGGCTTTGAGTTTGCTGACTTTGTTCTTCAGACCGCTCATATTCGCAGTCAGATTGCTAACGATTTGGGAGTAGTTGTAGGTGTACCTACCACTTCGGTACATGTCATCCCCGATTTTGTCCGTTTTATCGCCGGCGAACTTCACCAGTCCAACGCGAACCAGTTCGGAACCGGCCTCCGTATTAGTATTCGCAGCTTCATCAAGAAATGCTTTAACCGCTTCTTTCAGTGCGTCTAACCGCTTGGTCCGATCCGTCTCACTCATCGGATCGGCCATCGAACCGGACACGTCCAACACCAGCGTGAAGTCGATCGGCTGGGTGGTGGTGACCGTGGTGCTGTTGACGGCGCCCTTCACATCCACGTTCACGGTGTAACTGCCATTATCGTTCTTTTTGATGCGCTTATGCTTCTCCGGAGCGCCCAACTGAGAACCGGTCTCGTTCTGAGCAACCGACTGCGCCCGATTTGCTCGCGCAATCGGTTGAGCGGACAACGTAACTGGCTGCTCATCAGGTTGTTCAGATTGTTGTTCAGATTGTTGTTCAACCTCCTGCTCAACCCACTGCTCAGTCTCTTCTTTCGTTTCTTGTTCCGTTTCTTGTTCGACTTGCTGGTAAGCCTCTTGATCTGACGGCTGCTCTTGCTCTGACGGCTGCTCTTCTCCCACCATCAAATTTTGTTCCACCGGCTGTGAATCCTCTTGCCCAGATTCTTGCAATACCGGCTGCTCGATTTGTTGTTCCAAGGCTCCCGTGGCATCTTCCGCCGCCGCTGACGAAGCAGTGACGCACCCCACGCCGGCGAGCATTGCGACCGTCGCGACGGCCGCAATGACACGACGCGTGAACAGACCTGTGCCCCTCGCCCTGTTTCGCTCAAAGACGTGTCTCATACGCCTACCCCCTTGTACCGTTAAGCGATCGGGGAAATACCTTCCTCCTTCGACCGGTATATTTGATGCGTCTTCGCTTCACATACCGTCCGACAATCGCTTCGTTGCCTAAACCTTAAGGAGAAAAACAGAGGGATACATACCCTCCCAACGAGGTAATCAAGGGGATATACTTTCCTTGAAATCGCACATATCATCGCGATTCTAGAGTATTCTTGCCCCCGTAAATCGCGATGCAAAAACTATAAGCAAACGTTGTCATGTCTCTTTCAGAATTTTCCTCGACAAAAAAGCATCTGTCAAGTGCAACATTAACGCCATCAACCCCTAGTTGCGCTTTGGCCACCAAGCGGCATGCCTACGGACATACCACGGACAGCGGAGCAGCCAAACCAACAACAAACCGACCAGCAACGTGGCAGCTGACACCACGCCCGCAATCACACGCACATCTTTTGCCGCATCATCCTCCGCGGGAATCTCTTCGGGAATGGCGGAACGTAATGCCGAAACCAACAGACGATGCGTATTCACACCGTACGGAGTGCATGTCATCAACGTGACCCGATCCTCGCCAGAGGTAATCTTCAATTGCGATGTGTCGTTAGGTTCGATTTCGGTAATACGATCCACCATATAGCCAAGCGTATGGCCCATCACATCGATATAGAAGTAATCGCCAACCCGCATCTCATCCAAACGCGTAAACATTGAGGCTTCAACCAAACCCCGATGTCCGGTAATCACCGCATGCGTATCCTTGCCACCCACCGGCAGACTACTGCCATACAAATGCCCCGCACCGGACGCAAGCGTCTGCTCCGACGTGCCATGGTAGATCGGCAAATCCACAGAAATCTTTGGAATGCGGATGGAACCCATCACGCCATCGCCAGTATCCAGCAAACGCTGGTATTCCGCGTCTTTGGAGCTAGCGGAATCCTTGTTACCATCGCCAGTGGCGCCTGCGCCCGTCGAGCTGGAACCGGAACCGTCGCTGGAGTCGGACTGATTGTTGTTGTACAACTCGGCGAGCGGATCCTCAGCCTCGCCAATCACCGGCTGTCCCGATTCGGCGAGACGCTTGTTGTACGCCCCAGCTGCGGCGAATGCCTCGTCGGCCTGCGGATACGGCCAGCCCGCGACGCTCTGCTCGGAACGGGCGGACGTGCTCGCCAGCTTTTGCGCGGACTGGTATTGCAGCACTTTCGGGAAAAGACCAATGCCGATTGCGGAGAAAATCAGCACCGCCGCAAGCACACGCAGGGCAATGGATCTACCCACGTCGGCGCGACGCTCGCGAATCTCTTCGGACACATCGGTCGCCTCGGCGAACGTCGGCGGAACGTAGGTGCGTGTATCTTGCGACCCGCTGCTTCTCGACCCGCCGCACGTGCCCCCTCGCAAAATGCCTGCCATCAGTTTAAGCCCCCTTGAACCACCTAGTACAGGGACATTATATGGCGTTCCGGACGGACTTTGCACCCTACCTAGTGCGCTTACAAACAAAACAGTTCCACCATTTTCCACGGATAATAAAAGCTTATAGAACCCCCTACCCCATAAAATTAACAAAAACTTAACCTCACCCCCAGCGCGTCATGGGGGTCACCGCGTATCCGAGCACCGTCACGCAGACTCACTAGGCTGGAAACATGACGCAAGAGCTTGTTTCCCTAACCATCATCATGGCGGTGGCGGCCGTCAGCCCAATCGTGGCGCAGCTGATCCCAGGCAAGTTCATTCCGCAAACCGTGCTGCTGCTCGCCGCCGGAACCGCGCTCGGCCCGTACGGACTAGGCGTGATCGAAGTAAACGACGCCGTGAAACTCTTGAACGAGCTCGGCATGGCGTTCCTGTTCCTGCTCGCCGGCTACGAAATCGATCCGAAACGACTCGCCGGACATCAAGGCAAAGTCGGACTGCTTACATGGGGAATCACGCTAGGCCTCGCCTGGCTGGTTGTGACATTCCTTCCGTTCTTCACCAAGCAAGGCATCAACGGTGTGGCCACGGTAATCGCACTCACCACCACCGCGCTCGGCACGCTCATGCCGATTCTCAAGGAACGCAACCTCGAAGGCACCCCCATCGGCGACGCCATCATCTCGTACGGAACGTGGGGCGAACTCGGCCCAATCCTTGCCATGGCCATCCTGCTGTCCACCCGAACCGGCTGGCAAACCATGCTCGTGCTCGGCGCGTTCCTTGCCATCTGCCTACTGTGCGCGATGCTACCTACGAAAGCACTGAAAACCGGCCATCGCCTGTACCGTTTCCTTACGGAAAATGCGAACACGTCATCGCAAACGCTCATGCGACTGACCACATTCCTGCTCATCTTCCTTGTCACCATTTCCGCGCTGTTCGAACTTGACGCGGTGCTCGGCGCGTTCGCCGCGGGCTTCATCCTGCGTTACATCATCCCCGACGGCAGCAAGTCGCTGGAAATGAAGTTGGAGGGTGTCGGCTACGGCTTCCTCATTCCTGTATTTTTTGTGGTGTCAGGCGCCGCGATCAACGTGCGCGCCGTGGCAGGCCGGCCCGCACTGCTCGTCGCGTTCATCGTCATGCTCATGTTGATTCGCGCGGTGCCCGTATATGTTGCGCTATCGCTCGACAAACGCAAGAATCCGCTGTCATCGCATCATCGCGTCACCGTAGCCCTGTATTGCACGACCGCGCTGCCGATCATCGTCGCCGTCACGTCGCTGGCGGTGAAGGTCGGCACCATGCAAAGCGACACCGCGTCGACACTGGTCGCAGCCGGCGCGATTACGGTGTTCCTGATGCCGCTGCTCGGCTCGATCACGTATCAGGTGGCCGACATACACCCCGTCACCGCGGTTCGGGAGATTGCGCACACGCCATCCGATTGGCGTGAGATCGTACGCGAACATGCGCAGGTACGTGCGCTGCTGCACCATCAGGACCGGCTCAAGCGTATGGCGGAGACGTTGGAATCGCTGGAAAAGCAGGAGGGGCTGAACGGTTTGGACAGCCGTCGCGCCGAACTTGTGGAACGTGCGCGCCTCGAAATCGACCGCCAACTCAAGGAACTCGGCCTGGACCCGCAGCTCACCACCCAACTCCCCCACAACTACCGCTACCCGAAGAACTGAGAGGGCTTCGGAGGGGCGCTACTCCACGGACTTGAGGGAGCTGATGGGGTCGATGCGGTCGAGGACGGGGTTGACGAACAGCTGCACGAGCAGCGCGAAGGCCATGGTCGCCACGGCCGCGATCACGTAGCTCAGCGGCTTGACCTCCACCTCGAAATACAACGAGGGCATGTTGAGCGCCATCGTCAGCATGCCGCCGACGAGCCGGCCGAGCGGCAGACCCAGTATCACGCCCATGACGGTGAGGATCATCATCTCACGGTTCACGTAATGGTGCACTTCGCGGTCGAAGAAGCCGAGCACCTTGAGCGTAGCCATCTCGCGCACGCGTTCCGACACATTCGTGTTGGCGAGCGTGAACAGCACCACCAGTGCCAGACCGCCGGCGAGCGCCACAATCAGCGCCACCACCGCGCCCATGAGGTCGAATTTGAAGCTGTCGGCCATATGCGCGCAGCTTACGGCCTTCATCACCGAACTGTCCTCTTCGAGCGATTCCGCATAGTCGGTTTGCGAGGCGTCG
>ERZ809276.841-NODE-841-length-12256-cov-4.730760_pt1 | contig 12256 bp, 6 predicted proteins | sample MGYA00520512_ERZ809276 | MGnify/ENA primary metagenome ERZ809276 (study PRJEB31576, sample SAMEA3212661) | Homo sapiens | biome: human-gut; feature: human gut; material: fecal | place: Sweden | collected 2012 ...
GTTCTCGTTCGCGCGGGATTTATCGAATGTGCGGCAGCTTTCGCGCATGCGGCGCAGACGCTCTTTATGCTCGATGAGTGAGGACACGACGGCGGAGAAATTCTCCTTTGTGACGCGCACGCCCATATCGTGCGTTTGCAGGAAGTTGGCGTTATCTTCCTCCTGACCGGGAATGGCGTCGAACACGGCGAGCGGCAGGTTGCATGCGAGCGCTTCCGAGACGGTGAGGCCGCCCGGCTTTGTGATGATAAGGTCGGACGCGTGCATAAAGCGCTCTACTTCCGTTGTGAACTGGATAAGCTTTGTCTTTTTCGACGAGTTCGGAATTTCGCTTTCAAAGAGCTTATAGAGCTTTTTGTTATTGCCCGTGATGATGATGATCTGTAAATCGAGCGGGGAGGAGCACAGGCCGCGGTAGAGGTCTACAATGTTGGAGACGCCCATGCTGCCGGCCATGAAGAGCACGGTGGGCACTTCCGGCTCGAGGTCCATTTCGGTGAGAAGCTTCGCCTGGTCTTCCTTGTCGAAGAAGACGTCGTGCACCGGGATGCCGTAGGGGTAGATATGCTCTTTCGGAATGCCGAGACGGCGCAGGTCGTTCACCATGTCGTCGCAGGCGACGACGTAGGCATCGACATTCGGGGCAATCCACGCCTTGTGTACGCCGTAGTCTGTCATGAGGCAGATGAGCGGGCAGGTAATGCGGCGGCGCTCCTTTAAGCCGGAGATCATCTCTGTTGCGAACGGGTGCACGCTGATGATGACGTCCGGCGCGACCTCCGCTAAACGCGGATAGAGCTGGAGCGCCAGAAGCTCCGTTGTGCGGGGGACGAAATCCGCAAGGGGATTATCTTTATTTGTCGTTTTGTAGAGACGGCCGAAGAGAGACGGGGTCTTCTTCGCCATAAAGAGGTAGCTGTCGCAAATGGTTTTGTCGAGCAGCTTGCCGATGCTTTTTAAGAAGTCCATTTGAATGACTTCGTGGGTGGTGGTTTCGCGTATGTATTTTTCAAGTGCCGCAGCCGCGCGCAGGTGGCCGCCGCCGGTGGCACAGGTGAGAATCAAAATGCGCATGATACCGCTCCTTTTCAATAGCCTTTTCATCGGGTGTGTCTGAAAAATCAAAACTTATTTTCAGATACCCCCTGTCCTTTGCTCCAGTTTATCACATTTTTTTGTGAATTTCCATATATTGTGCGGAAATTAAGAAATCAAATCCGAAAAAAGAGTGAAATTTGCGGAAAATTTGCATTTTTCTGGAGACTTTTTTGCGGCTTTGCGGTATACTTAAAGTAAGCGGAGAACCTACATGCGTTCAAAAACTTTTAAGACATATTTAAACGTATGTCTTTACAAGAAAAGATGCGGCAGGTATAATATTCTCAGCCGGTATTTTGCCGGCGAAAAGGAGAGAATATCTGCAAAAAGTAAGTCGGTACGATACAGAAAAGCGGCTGTGAGAAGCTGCCGGGATTTTCAGAAAGGCGATCTCATGTATAGACATAAAACGAAAAAATATCGCGCGGCGGCGGTCGGCGCAGTTTTGGCGGCTGTCTTGATGCTGGGCTTTGCAGGCTGCGATAAGCTGCCGACGTCTTCCGACTCTGCGGCGACGGCGGCGCCGACGCCTACCCCGGAGCCGGAAGACCTGACCGTGTTTGCGGAAGGTACCACGATGGACGGCATCGACATTTCCGGCATGAAGCTCGCGGAAGCCGAAAAGGTGTGCAGAGCAGCGGCGTTAAAGCCGTATGCGAATATTAACGTCACGGTGAAAAGCGGCGACACCGAAATGACCGCAAAGGGCAGCGAGCTGACCGTTGTGGATACGCTGGATATTACGCTGACGCGGCTTTTGAAATCGAGAAAAGCGGGCGACTACGAAATGACGTACTGCCTGACGCTCAAGAATTTTGAAAATGAATTAAAACAGAAGCTCGGCGATTTCGTCGTGCAGGCTAAGGATGCGACCGTAGGCTCTTATGACTTTGACGCGGGCGACTTTGTGTTTGAGGACGCCGTGAACGGCAAAAAGCTGGACGTTTACGGAACGCTTGCCGCCGTGAAGGCGCAGTTCCTTAAGAAGACGAGCGGCGAAGTAGAGGCTGCTTTGCAGGAGACCGCGGCGAAAGTGACCGTGGACGACCTGAGAAAAGATTTCGGCATGATCTCCTCGTTTGAGACGGTCTCGACGAATACGGAAAACGGCAACCACAACATGGGTCTGGCGCTTTCCCGCGTGAACGGCACGGTTTTGAACCCGGGCGACACATTCTCTTATGAAAACATCGTGGGCGATTCCACAAACGCTTCCACGGGCTTTTTGCCGGCGGGCGGCCTTTCCGGCGGCGCGCTGGTGCAGATGTACGGCGGCGGCATTTGTCAGGCTTCTTCAACGATCTACGGCGCTGCGCTGCGCGCGGGCATGACAATCACGCTGCGCGACTGCCATTCTTCACCGTCTACGTACGTGCCGATCGGTCTGGACGCGACGGTGAGTTACGGCGAGATCGACTTCCAGTTCCGCAATGATCTTGACACCCCGGTGTACATTATGAGTTGGATGGACGGTGTGACGCTGCATGTGCAGTTCTACGGCAAGCACCCGAAAGAGTGGGACACGATCAATGTGTATTCCCAGACGACGAGCGAGATCCCGCCGCTGGGCACTGTGAAATACGTGGTGGATCAGAACCTTAAAAAGGGCGAAAAGGTGCTTTCCACAAGCGGCAACTGGGGCTATGAGGCGAGCGCTTGGCGCGATTTTGTGAAGGACGGAGAGGTCATCCGCACCGAGACGCTGCCTTCCTCCTACTACGGCCCAAGCGGCACCATTTACCGCATCGGCCCGGGCACGGAGACGTCTTCCCCGAGCCCGACACCTACGGCAACCCCAACGGCAGTGCCTACTGCGACCCCTGCGCCGACGGCTGCCCCGACTGCGGCGCCTACGCCGGAGCCGACCCCTGCGCCGACCGCAGAACCGACGGCGGCCCCCACAGAGGAGCCCACACCGGAGCCTGTGACGGCGGCCGAAACCGGCGAATGAGAATAAAAACAGTTTCCCCCTGCTCTTTTTTCGGCAGGGGGAATTTGTGCAAGTGAATATAATTGTGTCACCTCCGGTGACACTTGAGAGGAGCTTATTTGTGAGCATAAAAATAGACGGAATGGTGCGCGTGGCGGCGGCTACACCGCACGTGAAGGTGGCGGACTGCCCGTACAACAAAAACGAGATGGCGAAGATGATCCGCGAGGCGGCCGCAAACGGCGCTTCGGTTATCGCGTTCCCGGAGCTTGCGATGACGGGCTACACCTGCGGCGACCTGTTTAAGGACAGAAAGCTGATGGAAAGCGCGAAGGCGTGCCTGTTTGACCTCATCGAAGAGACGGAAGACCTCGATATTCTGTGCGCGGTGGGTATGCCGATCCCGTCCGGCGGGGCGCTGTATAACTGCGCGGCGGTGTTCAGTCGCGGCGTTTTGCTGGGCCTGCCGGCAAAGCAGCATATTCCGAATTACTCCGAATTTTACGAGCTGCGCCATTTTTCCCCCGCGCCGGAAAGCGGCATGCTGCGCTATGCGGGCGACTGGTACGGCTGCCGTGACGTGGTGTTTGAGCTTGCGCCGGACGTGACCGTGGGCGTGGAGATCTGCGAGGATGTTTGGGTGGCAGACCCGCCGAGCGTGACGCTTGCAAAGGGCGGCGCGACCGTTTTATTAAATCTTTCGTGCAGCGATGAAATTATCGGTAAGGCGCAGTACCGCCGCGACATGCTGCGCATGCACTCCGGTCGTCTGCTTGCAGCGTATGTGTACGCGGACAGCGGCTTTGGCGAAAGCACGATGGACATGATCTTTGCGGGACATAATTTGATTTGCGAAAACGGCTCGTTACTGAACGAGAGCGATTTGTTTACGAACGGCATCACCTACGGCGACATCGATGTGGAGCGCCTTGTGCAGGAGCGCCGCCGCATGAATACGTGGCAGGACGAGCCTGTGTGCGACATCATCGACGCTTCGATGGACCTGCCCGAGTTTGAGACGACGCGCACGGCGTACCCGTACCCGTTTGTGCCGAAGGACGACGCCGACCTTTCCGCACGCTGCGAGACGATCCTCAAAATGCAGGCGACGGGTCTCGCGACGAGACTGAAGCACATCGGCTGTAAAACGGCGGTCATTGGGCTTTCGGGCGGTCTCGATTCCACGTTGGCGTTGCTTGTGACGGCGAACGCGTTTGATATGCTCGGCCTGCCGCGCACGGGCATCCGCACGGTATCGATGCCATGTTTCGGCACGACGGCGCGCACGAAGAGCAACGCGCAGTGCCTTGCGGAAGAGCTCAAGGTGCATTTTGATGAAATTCCGATTGCGAAGGCGGTGGAGCAGCACTTTAAGGACATTCAGCACGATCCCGAGGTGCTGGACGTGACGTATGAAAATTCGCAGGCGCGCGAGCGCACACAGCTTTTGATGGACATTGCGAATCAGCACGGCGGCATTGTCATCGGCACGGGCGACCTTTCCGAGCTTGCGCTCGGCTGGGCGACGTACAACGGCGACCACATGTCGATGTATGCGGTGAACGCGTCTATCCCGAAGACACTGGTGCGCCACCTCGTGCGTTATGAGGCGATGCACGGCAACGACGAGCTGCGCCGCGTTTTACTTGATATTTTGGACACGCCGGTCAGCCCGGAATTATTGCCGCCGAAGGACGGCGAAATTTCACAGAGGACGGAAGACCTTGTGGGGCCGTATGAACTGCATGATTACTATTTGTATTATATGCTGCGTTTTGGATTTACTCCACGTAAAATTTATGCGATGGCGCTGCGCTCATTTGCGGGGCAGTATGACGCCGAGACCATTAAAAAGTGGCTGAAAACGTTCTACCGCCGCTTCTTCCAACAGCAGTTTAAGCGCTCCTGTCTGCCGGACGGCCCGAAGGTGGGCTCTGTGACGCTTTCGCCGCGCGGCGATTTCCGTATGCCGAGCGATGCGTGCAATACGGTGTGGAGAGAGGAGATCGAGACACTGTGAACATTTTAGTTGCGATGGAGACGAAGCCCTATCAGCGCGTGTGGCTCGAAGAAGCCGCGCCGGGGGAGACGTTTATTTATAAAGAGGGCAAGGCAGAGCGCGAGGACGTGCAGAACGCGGATATAATCCTCGGCAACGTGAGCCCGAAGCTCATCTCGACCGGCGATAAGCTCAAATGGTTGCAGACGAACAGTGCGGGCGTGGACGGGTATATCCACGGCTGTCTGCCGAAGGAGACCGTTTTGACGAATGCAACGGGCGCGTATGGCCTTGCGATTTCGGAATACATGGTCGCGGTGTGGCTTGAACTTTTAAAAAAGCTGCATTTGTACCGCGATGTGCAGCGCACGGGCAAGTGGTGCGACCTCGGGCAGGTGCGCTCGGCGTGGAACTCGACGGTGTTGGTGCTCGGCCTCGGCGACATCGGCGGTGAATTTGCGAAGCGTGCGAAAGCGTTGGGCGCAAGGGTGATCGGTGTGCGCCGCACGGGCACGGATAAGCCCGATTTTGTGGACGAGCTCATCCACACCGATAAGCTTGACGAATATTTGCCACAGGCGGACTGCGTGGCCATCACGCTACCGGGCACGACGGCAACGAAAGGTATGTTTGACGCAGAGCGTATGGCGAAGATGAAGGACGGCGCGATTTTATTAAACGTCGGCCGCGGGATGATCGTCGACACAGATGCGCTGTGCGCGGCGCTGGAAAACGGAAAGCTTGCGGGCGCGGGCGTGGACGTGACCGACCCGGAGCCGCTGCCCGCAGATCACCCGCTGTGGAAGATGGAAAACGCGGTCATCACACCGCATATCTCCGGCGGATACCATTTGCAGGAGACGCACGACCGCATTGTGCGTATTATGGCGGAGAATTTAAAGCGTTTTCTGGCGGGTGAGCCGCTTAGAAATGTGGTCGATTTTTCGACCGGCTACCGAAAACTGTAAGGGATAATGATGGATACGACACAAGAAATTTATTTGGACAACAGCGCGACGACGCGCGTTTCAAAAGAGGCGGCGGAAAAGGCGCTTTACATGATGACGGAATGCTACGGCAACCCCTCTTCGCTGCACAGCAAGGGCTTTGCGGCGGAAAAGGAGATGACTGCGGCGCGGGAGATCATCGCCGAGAGACTTTCGGCGCAGCCGGGGGAGATTTATTTCACGTCCGGCGGCACAGAGAGCGACAACATTGCGATTTTGGGTGCGGCGTATGCGAAAAAGCGCGCGGGCAACAAGATTGTGACGACGGCGATTGAGCATCCGGCGGTGCTCAATACGATGGCACAGCTTGAAAAAGAGGGCTTTGAGGTTGTGTATGTGCAGCCGGAGGCGGACGGAAATATTCCGAAAGAGAAATTTGACGCGGCCATTGATGCGAAGACGATTTTGGTCAGCGTGATGGCGGTGAATAACGAAACAGGCGTTTTGCTGCCGTTGAAAGACATTGCGGGCATGATCAAGAGGAAAAAGGCCCCGGCGCTGTTTCACACGGACGCGGTGCAGGGCTTCTGCAAAATTCCGCTCCAGCCGAAAAAGCTCGGTGTTGACCTCATCAGTGTTTCGGGCCACAAGGTGCATGCGCCGAAGGGCGTGGGTGCGCTGTACGTGAAAAGCGGCGTACGCATTTTGCCGCACAGCTTCGGCGGCGGGCAAGAGAAAAATCTGCGCCCCGGCACCGAGGGCGTGCCGCAAATTTGTGCGTTCGGAGAAGCGGTGAAGCACATGATGACGGAAAAAGAGGCGCTCACACACGTAAAAGCGGTGCAGGCGCATTTGATTGAACGGCTGAAAGCGATGCCGGAGGTTGTTTTGAACTCGCCCGAAAACGCGCTGCCGTATATTGTGAATCTTTCGGCAGGGCGCGTGCGTGCGGAGACGATGCTGCACTTTTTGGCGGAGCGAAACATTTTTGTTTCAAGCGGTTCTGCGTGCGGCAAGGCAAAACCGAGCCACGTTCTGAGTGCGATGCAGCTGCCGAAGGAGCGCGTTGAAACATCGCTGCGCGTAAGCCTTTCGGCGGAAAACACAGCAGAAGAAATGGACGCGTTTGCGGACGCCTTGAAAGAGGGCCTCCAAACGCTTTCGCACGCGTAAGCGTGAGTTTATAGACGGAAAGGAATTTTGTCATGCAGGAAGTGATTCTGGTCAAGCTCGGCGAGATCGTCTTAAAGGGATTGAATCGCCGCACGTTTGAAGACCGGCTGTTAAAGAACATTCGCCGCCGCATTGCGCGCGCGGGCAACTTTGAGGTGTACTCCATGCAGTCCACCATTTACATTGAACCGAAGGACGAGGACGCGGATATTGACGAGGCCGAGGAGCGCATCTCGAAGATTTTCGGCGTCATCGGCTATGCGCGCGCTTGCGTGTGTGAAAAGGACATGGATGCCATTACCAAAATGGCGCCGGAATACCTCAATGACACACTCGCGGGCTTTAAGACGTTCAAGGTGGAATCGAAGCGTGCGGACAAGAAGTTCCCGCTCGGCTCCATGGAAATCTCCCGCGAGGTGGGCGCGGCGCTGCTGCGCGCGAACCCGCACATTTCCGTAGACGTGCATAACCCGGAGATCACGGTGCGCGTGGAAATCCGCGAGAAAGCGGCGTATATCCACGGCGAGACGAAGCCCGGCGCGGGCGGTATTCCGGTGGGTACGGGCGGCAAGGCGGCCATTCTCATCAGCGGCGGCCTCGACAGTCCGGTGGCGGCGTGGATGATGGCAAAGCGCGGCGTGGAGCTGACGGCCATTCACTTTGCGAGCCCGCCGTACACGAGCGAGCGCGCACATGAAAAGGTGGTGGCGCTGCTGAAGAAGGTCGGCGAATACGCGGGCAGAATGGACATGATTACCGTGCCGTTCACCGAAATTCAGGAGCAAATTCGAGACAACTGCCCGGAGGAGCTTGCGACCGTGATTATGCGCCGCTTTATGATGCGTGCCGCCGAGCGCATTGCACGCGAGCGCGAATGCAGCGCACTCATCACGGGTGAGAGCCTTGGGCAGGTGGCAAGCCAGACGATACAGGCCATCGCCTGCACGGACGCCGCGGCGAATATGCCGGTTTTCCGTCCGCTTATCGGCAGCGACAAGTCGGAAATCGTGACGCTTGCGCACCGCATTGACACGTATGATATTTCCATTGAGCCGTATGAGGACTGCTGCACGGTGTTTACACCGAAGCATCCGCGCACCCGCCCCACTTTAAATGTGGTGGAGGCTGCGGAACAGAAGCTTGATGTGGAACAGCTTTTAAAAAATTGCCTTGAAAAGACGGAGATCCGTCATCTGTAAGAAAGGGGAATTTTACCATGCAGGCAGAAGTATTATCGGTAGGTACAGAGCTTTTGCTCGGCCAGACCGTGAACACGGACACAACAATCGTTGCAAAGGCGCTTTCCGCGCTCGGCATTGATCTGCTCTACGCCGCCGTAGTTGGCGACAACGTGGGCAGACTGGAAAAGGCCGTTTACGACGCGCTCGACAGAAGCGATATTCTCATCACGACGGGCGGCCTTGGGCCGACGGGCGACGACCTGACGAAAGAGACCGTGGCGGCGGCTGCGGGCAAGAAGCTCGTTTTGCATGAGCAGAGCTACCAGCATTTGCTCGATTACTTTGCAAACGGCGGCATGACCGAAAACCAGATGAAGCAGGCGATGCTGCCGGAGGGCTGCACCGCGCTGAAAAACGACAACGGCACTGCGCCCGGCTGCGCGTTCCGGACGGACAAGGGCAAGATCGTCATCATGCTGCCCGGCCCGCCTTCGGAACTGACCCCGATGCTGCACAACTATGCCGTGCCGTACCTTGAGGAATTCCAGAGCGCGGTCATCGCTTCGCACAGCGTGCATGTGTACGGCAGAGGCGAAGCGCCGGTGGCACAGATGATCGAAGACCTGATGGAGCAGAGCAACCCGACCGTGGCGCCGTATGCCAAGGAAGGCGAGATGTTCGTGCGCGTGACGGCGAAGGCCGCAACGAAAGAAGAAGCGGACGCGATGTGCGTGCCGGTGGTGGAAGAATTGAAGAAGCGCATCGGCAACTTCGTGTACAGTGTGGACGTGGAGACGCTGGAGGAGCTTGTGGTCAGTGCGCTTAAAAAGGCGGGCAAGAAGCTTGCAACGGCGGAATCCTGCACGGGCGGTATGCTTGCAAAGCGCATTACGGATATTCCGGGTTCCTCCGCCGTGTTTGAGACGGGCTGTGTGACGTATGCAAACTGCGTGAAGGAGCGTTTGCTCGGCGTACCGCACGAGACGCTTGTGACATACGGCGCAGTGAGCGAACAGACGGCGCGCGCGATGGCGGAAGGCATTGTACGTGAGAGCGGTGCAGACATCGGCGTGGGCATCACGGGCATTGCGGGCCCGGACGGCGGCACAGAAGAAAAGCCGGTGGGCCTTGTGTACATTGCGTTGAGTGACGGCAAGAACACGTGGGTGGCAAAGCGCCAGCCGATGGGCAGACTGAAATCCCGCGAATGGCACCGCCACTGCGCGGCCTCCAAAGCACTCGATATGGTGCGCCGCTACCTTGCCGGTTTGCCGGTGGACGAGGCGTAACGCGTGCGGCGCAAATACCGCGAGCCGGAGCCTATGCGGCGCGTGGCGGTCTATGAAGACGAAGAAAGTGTGCAGCCGAGAAAGCGGAGAATTCTGTTCCCGGTGCTCATCACGCTGTTTTCGGTGATTTTTGTCGTTTCGGCGGCGGTGCTTGTAATGGAGCTCATTGTGAACCCGTATGTGACGGATAAAAACGTAGGTGAGATTCAGAAAATCTACTCCGAAGCGGGCGACACGGAAAGCGTGGCCCCGGTTTCTTCCGAAGACGACACGGCGGACAGCGAACGCATGGCAGAGCTGGAGCGCCGTCGCGAGGCTGTTTTGAAGCTGCAAAGTGTGAACAACGACATTACGGGCTGGGTGCAGCTGGACGGCACGGACATCAATTTTCCGGTGCTGACGCCGCCTGCAGACGACCCGCAGTATTACCTTTACCGCAACTACAAAAAGGAAAGCACGAAGTACGGTAGCATCTTTTTGGACGGTATGTGCACGGTGGACTCCGATAATCAGGTTTTGCACGGGCACAGCATGCAGGACGGCAGAATGTTCTGGCAGGTGATCGGTTTTGGCAGTGTCAAGACCGTGAAAAGCTGTCCGGTATTCCGCTATGACACCGAAAAGGAAGCGGCGGAATGGAAGATTGTTTCGGTATTCAAGACGAATACATACGATAACCAAGGGGAGCTGTTCAACTATCTGCGCGGCGATTTTGACTCTGCGGAAGACAAAATGCAGTTTTACTACGACGTGATGAAACGCAGCATGGTGAACACCGGTGTTGACCTGAACGAAAACGACAAAACGGTGATGCTTTCAACATGCTCGTATGAATATGAGGGCTTCCGCACGGTGATCGTGGCGCGCAAGGTGCGTGACGGCGAAGATGCGACCGTGGACACCTCAAAAATCACGGAGAACGAAAACGCGTTGTACCCAGACATTTGGTATCCCTCCGGCAAAGCGCCGGACTACTGGCCCGACTACTTTGAAAACGCTGTGCAAAACGGCATGGTGGATTGGTACACGGGCAATCTGTACAAAGATTAAAAGCTGAAACAGAAAACGAAAAACGCCCTCCCGCTTACGGAAAAACCGCAGCGGGAGGGCGTTTTGGTATGTTATCTTTTATTCTTTGTACTTCAAAGCGCGGATGGCGTTGAGAACCGCGATAATCATGACACCGACATCCGCAAAGATGGCTGCCCACATGTTCGCAAGACCGAACGCGGTGAGCGCGAGACAGCCGAACTTGACGATGAGCGAGAACACGATGTTCTGCTTGACGATGCCGATGCACTTACGGGAAATTTTGATGGCCTTTGCAATCTGCATCGGGTCATCGTCCATGAGGACAACGTCTGCGGCTTCGATGGCGGCATCGCTGCCCATGGCGCCCATGGCGATGCCGATATCGGCACGGGTGAGCACCGGCGCATCGTTGATGCCGTCGCCGACGAACGCGAGGTTTGTTTTCTTCGGCTTATTCTGAATGAGCTTTTCGACTTCGTTGACCTTATCGCCCGGGAGCAACTCGCTGCGAACTTCGTCGATACCAAGCTCTTTGGCGACCTGATCAGCCACACGCTTGGCATCGCCTGTGAGCATGACGGTTTTTTCAACACCGGCGTGCTTCAGCTTCTGAATGGCTTCCTTGGAATGGGGCTTGATGACATCGGAGATAACGATGTGACCGGCATATTCGCCGTCGATTGACATGTGAATGATGGTGCCGACGCTGTGGCAGTCGTTATATGGAATATTGTGCAGCGCCATGAGCTTTGCGTTGCCGGCGAGGACCTCGTGCCCGTCGACCTTGGCGGTGATGCCCTTGCCGCTGACTTCTTCAATGTCCGTTACGCGGCTGCGGTCGATCTCTTTGCCGTAGGCTTTCTGCAAACTTTTGCTGATGGGGTGAGAGGAGGCGCACTCGGCGAGCGCGGCGTACTCGAGCAGCTTTGCTTCGTCCATCGTGTTGTGGTGGACGGCAGTGACCTCAAACACGCCCTGCGTGAGCGTGCCGGTTTTATCGAACACGACGATTTTTGCATCGGAGAGGGCTTCAAGATAGTTGGAGCCCTTGATGAGCACGCCCTCATGGCTTGCGCCGCCGATGCCCGCAAAGAAGCTGAGCGGGATGGAAATGACAAGTGCGCACGGGCAGCTGACAACGAGGAAGGTCAGCGCGCGGTAGATCCAATCGACCCAAGCGGCATCCATGCCGAACGCCATGCGCAGGAGCGGTACGGCGATGCCGAGCAGTACAGCGGAAATGCAGACCGCCGGGGTGTAAATTTTAGCGAAGCGGGAGATGAACGCTTCCGAACGGGACTTGCGGGAACTGGCGTTTTCGACGAGGTCGAGGATTTTGGAAACGGTGGACTCGCCGAATTCCTTTGTGGTGCGGATTTTCAGAACACCGTTTAAATTGATGCAGCCGCTGATGATCTCATCGCCCTCTTTGACATCGCGCGGGAGGCTTTCGCCGGTGAGCGCGCTGGTATTAAGGCTTGCGTTGCCGCTTTCGACCACGCCGTCGAGCGGGACTTTTTCGCCCGGCTGCACGACGATGATGCTGCCGACCGCGACTTCGATCGGAACCACAAATACATAATAGCCCCCACTTTTTCCTTCCATAA
>ERZ809276.861-NODE-861-length-12139-cov-11.717229_pt1 | contig 12139 bp, 4 predicted proteins | sample MGYA00520512_ERZ809276 | MGnify/ENA primary metagenome ERZ809276 (study PRJEB31576, sample SAMEA3212661) | Homo sapiens | biome: human-gut; feature: human gut; material: fecal | place: Sweden | collected 2012 ...
CAATGTACACGTTCCAGTTGCCGGTGGTCTCTTCCTCCACCAGGTAGTGGTACGCATTGCCGCTGACAGGGTCCGTCAGGGGCAGTTTCACGCCGGACCAGGTAGCAGTCCAGTGGTTGGTCTCGTTCAGGGTAGCTTCGTCAAAAAACGTTCTGTCCTTGTCATTGTCGGTGTACCGCCAGACCTTGATGTGGATGCTGTCCACCGCCGGTTTCACCGGCTGTTTGGTATCCTGGTCCAGCCAGAGCTTGCTGACGGTCAGCTTGCTGTACACGTTGCTGTACTCAGCAGTGGTGGTGCCGGCGTCGCTGCCCACCTGCACATTGCTGTTCAGGTCCACCGTCTCGTCATTCACGGTCAAGATGGTGGTGCCTTCAGCCACGCCTGTGGCATTTGCAAAGGCCTTCTGCTCATTCTCCGCGCTGGCGTTATTACGGAACAGCAGGTAGTGCGGGGTGGCATCCAGCTGATAGTCCGTGGGTGCTTTGGTCTCCACGAGCTTATACAGCACGTCCGGTTTCAGGCAGCTTGCAGTCTCACTATCCAGCACAGCCAGACTGGCCTGACCGTTTTCGTCCGTGGCCAGGGTGCCAGTGCCGTTGCCTGCCCACTTCGTCCACCCTTCAATCGCTTTGTCGTACTGGTAAATGGTGAACTCCGCGCCCTCCAGCGACACGCCGGAGTAGCTGTCCTTCTTGCGCAGCACGAACTGTGCGGTGGTAGCCGTTGCATCTGCCTTGACCTGGTAGGTGATGCCGCTGTCGCTGGATTTGCTGCCGTTGCTCAGGGTCACGGTGTTGCTCACCTGGTAGCTGGCGGCAGCACTGCCATCCTTCACATTGCAGTCATACACAAGGATCAGGGCCGCCATATTGGGGATCTCCATATGAAGCCAGCCGTTCTTGTCCGCTTCCAGGATGCGGTACATGTTGCGCGGCACCTCTTCGCCGGTGGTCACGCCGACTGTTTCGTCGTAATTGTAAAAATACAACTTGACCGAGTTGACATCGCCGGTGGCGATGGCACCATTGGTGGTGCTGATGTTATCCCACAGCTCGATCTTCTCCGCTCTGGTCTGCCCGGCCGACAGATCCTCGCCGGCCGGGTTGATGACCACCTGATAGTGCAGCTTCCGGTCGTTGCCGGGGTCCTGCCAGCCGGTCTTTTTCACCTGCTCCACCTTGCGGGTGACGGTGGTGGTGGTGGTCTCGGTCAGCTCGCCCCAAGTGGCGGTGTTGGTGTAGATCAGTTTGCCCACCGAGGGGTTCTTCCAGCGGGGATCGTCGCTCACGCTCACTTTGTACTGGATGCGGATGCGGTGTTCCTCCTGCTCCGACTTGTTGTAGTTGCTGATTTTAATGGTGAGCTTCCGGGTAGTTTTGTCATACTCTGCCGTCGCCCAGTCTACATTTTTATCGCTGATCTTTACAAAGTCGCCCTCATCCAGCGCGATCTTGACATTATCCACCTTGAAGCCGACGTTTTCCGGCAGGGTGTCGGTAACCGTGATCTCGTCCCTATCATCGGCGGAGGTCTGCAGCACCAGCTGATAGTGGAGGTCGTTGCCGCTGAGGTCGCTCAGCTCGAAGCTGTTGCTGCCGGTCAGATAACCGGTCTCGTTGCCGCCGCTCTTTGCGGCCACACCCTTTTCAAACTTCTTGTAGCTGCGGTAGGTGTCCTCTGCCGAATCATTGCCGCTCACGCCGTCGATATGGATGGTGTTCTTATAGGTCCACACCTCACCGGTGGGCACGTCGTCGCGCTCCTCGTGGGTGGGGATGCCGGTCACCGAGATGCTGCGCACGGGGTTCTGGTCGTCCCCGGCTTTCACATGGATGGTAAAGCTGCGCACACGGGTGGACGAGTTATTTGCGTCCACCTCCTCGGTACCGTTTTTCTGTGCATAATAGGTCATCTTGATGGTGTTGCCAGCCTGCGCATAGGTCAGCCTCGTGTTGTCGTGCATGGTCAGGGTCAGATTGGCCTTGATGGCGTCATCCAGCTCTTTTGCAATGGCATAGTGGGTGTCCTCTTTTGTCTCGCCTTGGTCGTTCTCAGCGTCGTCCAGCACATCCCACAGGGTAAACTCCGCTTCACCGGCCTTGTTGGTGGCCGAGAGGTTCCAGGTGGGCGTCTCGCCCCTGGTGGCAATGGATTTGCTCAGGCTCCAATCGCCCTTCCCGATGTTCACAGTATCCGAGGCCTCAAAGGTATGGTTGCTCTTGGTCAGGATCTGTGCCTTGTTGGTCACCGAGCCGCCGCCGATGGGGGTGGTGGTCTCAAAGGTGATCTTCAGCTCTGTTTGCCCATACTCCGCCGGGATGGTATAGCCATTTTGCTGGAATTCCTCTGCCGGTATCGTATCGTTGCCTACCTTTACATCCCCTACGATTTTCACACCGTCTGGCAAGTCATCTGTGATCTTGCAGCCCTGCAGGAGATAGGACCCCAGGAAAGAATGGGGTACCTTTACAGTGATCGTCCACTGGATGCGGCCTGTTTTGGGGTCGTACTCGCCTTTCTTCTCAATGCGAGAGGTTTTACATGTGTACCATGCGTCAGCCGCATCTTTTACATTGCGCCCTGCCTCGGCTTTCGCCGTGTTGTTGATGATAGCGACGCCGTTGGGCATCTTGTCAAAGTCCGCATAGTCCCGCTGAACGTCGTAGTTCCAGATGTACTTCTCTCCGGCCTCCAATGCAGGCAGCGGAGCAAGGACCACCTGGGGGTTGCCGTTGCCGTCGGTTTTCAGTTCATGCGCAGGGACGTCAATCTCCGTTTTTGTGCCCGAAGCATCCACCTTGTAAAGTTTAAAGGAGTCTACCAGATATTTGCCGCCCTTCAGGTAGTCGCTACGGTTTTCGCCATTCCTATTCGTGTTCAGGGTATCCGTAAGGATCACCGGGTCTTTGGTGCCGTTGGTGGTCCCCACCGTCACCTCATAATTATTTACAAAGGTGCCGTCCTTACGGTTCGTAATCAGCGGAGACCCACTTCCTTTGCTGATCTTTATATCTGCCGTTTTCTTCTTGATGGTCAGGATGCAGTCGTCCTTGAATTTGATCTCCTTCTCGTCCTCAAAGTTGTCGGCGCTCGCCGTAACGGCGGCCTTGAAGGTACCGGTGAATGGCAGGCTGACCTTGTCGTTGGTGCCGATGAACTTTTCGTCCGTAAAGGTCAGGGTCACTTTGCCGTCGGTGTCAACGGTGAAGCTGCCCACGACCTTTGCATTGCCGGCCTCGTCCTTGTCGGACTCATCCACGATGTTGCCCGTCGTCACATCCGGCATAGGCAGGCCTTTGGGCAGCTGGTAGGTCAGGGTATTGTTGGTGGGCGTCAGCACACCGGCATTCACGGTATACTTCAGGTTCACGCGGACGTGGGTGCCGCTGTCCACGGTCACGCTGCCCGCGCCGATAGACGTCCATGTTTCCCCGTCGGTCGTCTTTTCATAATTGACATCCGTGATCCAGGTGTTCAGATCATGGTCGTCCCCGGCAGCCAGCAGGGCGATGCCGTAGGGGTCGGCGTCACCCACCCAGTCCACGGTGGCCCCAAAGCCCTCCTCATCTTCCAGCAGCGCATAGCTGCCGTCCAGCTCCTCCTGGGAGCCTGCCGGGTCCTCCGGGGCCGCAGCGGTAGTCTCGGCGGCATAGGCGCCGGTCACCGAGATGACACTGGTCACGTCGGACATGGCAGCGGGCACCTCGGCCACCTTGCCGTCCACGTTGCCGGAGATCACGGTCAGGGTCCCGGCGTCGGGGTCCACGGCGGACACGACGCCCACCGTCTCGGTGGTCACGGTGCGGGTGTCCACCTGCGGCTCGGAAGCCGTGAGCTGGGCGGCGGTGTCGGGGTCCTCGTCCAGGTCCAGCAGGGCGATGCCATAGGAGCTCTCGTCCACGGCCACCTGCTCGGTGGTGAGGGTGTTGTAGATGACGATATCGCCGGGCCTTGCGGTGGAGCCGTCGGCGTCGGTGAGCCACTGGGAGCCGCGCAGGTCACTGTGCAGGGCCATCACGCCCGCACGCTGGGGCACCACCGTCTGGGGCACACCCGCAAAGTGCAGGCAGTAGGACAGGAACATCACGTCCCAGGCACCGTAGGGGTTGCCGTACCAGGCACCATAGCGGGAGTAGCCGCGCAGCACCTGCTGGTCCTCCACATCCAGCTTGAAGTTCTTGTCGCTCTGCTGGTAGTCCAGCTGGGACTTTGCCACGGTGAGCAGGTCCTCGGCCCAGTTGCCGTTCAGGGCCACGTTGGCCGCGGCCTGCCATTCCTCGGCAGTCTCCACGTCGGCCTGGGTATCGGCCAGGCACTCCACGGTGTGGTGGTGCTCCGGGATGGTGCACACCAGCTCCTCGGTGTAGCAGGCGTCGGTGTGATGATGCAGCACCGGCTCCTCCGGGGTGGTCTCGGCCGGCTCAGGGGGCAGGTCCACCACGGGGCGGATGGCAGGCATTTCCTGATAGGCGGGGTTGGGCTCCTCCACCAGTTCGCCTTCGTCCAGGCCGCACACCAGCTCATACTCGGTGGTGTAGCAGCTGTCGTCGTGGATATGCTCGAACTCGCCGCAGATAAGCGCACCGTACTCGTCAAAGCAGTCGTCGGTGTGCTCGTGCTCTTCCTGACAGCAGGTCAGCACCCGGTGCTCCTCGTAGCAGGCATCGGTGTGCTCATGGGGCACCCAGATGGTCTCCGGCTCGGTCTGCACCGGCTCTTCCGGCTCTTCCGGCTCAGCCGCGCTGTAGGCGGACACCGGATCGGTGCTGCTGTCCGAAGAGGTGACGGGCGTTTCCGGTTCGCCCTCCTCGTAACCGCAGGTGAGCACTTTTTCGTAGCAGGCCGCCGTGTGCTGGTGCTCCTCGTAGCCGCAGTGGTAGTCGGCAGTCATGGAGATGCCCACCCCATGGAGCTGCCAGTTGACGAACAGGGTGGTGAGCAGGGCCAGCACCAGCATCATGGCCACATAGCGCCGGGCCTGTACATGCTGCCTGCGGAACCGCTCGATCAACCCGTTGATGATATCCTTCATAGTAAACACGTCCTCTTGGTTCGCTCTGTGCCCTGGCAGCCGCACACCGCTGCAGGCCCACAGAAGGGTCCGTTTATCATTTGTGCAACAAAAGCGTCACAAGATTTGTTCGATACACTGTCATTATACCATTTTAAGGCGTTCATTTCAACTCAGGGGCGTGCTTTCCCGGCAAAAGAATGCACACGATGCGCACCATGCAAGGGGTCAGGGGCAGCCACAGCACCGTGCAGCCCAGATTGAACAGGGTGTGGGCGTTGGCGATCTGCCGGGCCAGCACGGCGCTCTCCGGCCCGTGGGGCGAGACCAGCCGCACCAGCGCGGTGAACTGGGGCAGCAGCAGCCAGCACACCGCCGCCCCGGACAGGTTGAACAGGGCGTGGGCCGCCGCCAGACGCTTGGCGTCCCGGCTCTGCCCCACCGATGCCAGCACCGCCGTGACGGTGGTGCCGATGTTGTCCCCCAACAGCACCGGGATGGCTCCCGCAAGGCCCAGCAGGCACCCGCCGTCCGGCCCGGGGCGGGCGGCCGCCCGCTGCAGCACCGCAATGGTGGCGGAGCTGCTCTGCACGGCAAGGGTCATGCCCAGCCCTGCCAGCAGGCCCAGGCCGGGGCGGTGCCGCACCTGGGCCATCCACTGCCGGAACGCCGGCCCTGCTGCCAACGGCTCCATGGCCTCGGCCATGACCGCGATGCCCTCAAACAGCAGGCCGAACGCAAACAGCGCCTGCCCGGCTGCGTGCAGACGCCCGCGCCCCGCGAACCAGAGCAGCAGCCCCGCCACCAGCAGCAGGTACCGGGCATCCTCCAGCCGGAAGGCCAGCAATTGCGCGGTGACCGTGGTGCCGATGTTGGCTCCGAACACCACCGGCACGGCCCGCTGCAGGGTCAGCAGCCCGGCCCCCACAAGGCCCAGCACCAGCACCGTGACCGCCGAGCTGCTCTGCACCACCGCCGTGACCGCCGCCCCCGTGAGCACCCCGGCCAGCGGATGGGCCGTGAGCCGGGCAAGGGCCTGCCGCAGGGTGTCCCCCGCCGCCTGCTGCAAAGCGTCCGTGAGGGTGTCCATACTGTATAAGAAAAGTGCCGCCCCGCCGAACAATTGCAGGATCATCCACAAACGCTGTTCCATGCCCGATGCCCCCTTTGCTTTATGTGTATGCGGGACACAAACGTTTGTGAACTTTTGTGAAACAATCCCTGCAGGGGGTTGCAATCCGGCCTGCAAAAGCCTATTATTATCAAGCGTTAACAGTTAACAGCTGTTAAGCAATTTTTGAGAGGAGGGATCGCGTGTCTGAGGAATCCACGTTGAGTTTCCGTGGGCTTTGCCGCTACATCCACCGGCTGAGCAAAGCATCCAAGGCCGGCATGAAGGCCGCTCTGGCCGACTGCCCCAAGTGCCACTTTCCCATGCTGGAAGGGCTGCTGGGCTGCATTCGTCTCCATGGACAGGACGGTGCCGTTTATATCTCCGACCTTGTTCAGGAGCTTCATCAACCGCTTCCTGCCATTTCCCGCACGGTGCGGCAGATGGAGCAGGACGGCCTTGTGGAACGCTTTGCCGACCCTGCCGACCGCCGCAAGACGCTGGTGCGTTTCACGCCCAAGGGATACGAGGCCTGCCGACAGTGCGAGGCTGCTCTTGGGGACTACTTTTCCAGTGTCATGGCCCGGCTGGAGCCGGAACAGCTGGCCCAGATGGAAGCGCTGCGCGGCGCGCTGATGGAAGCCATTCTTGCGGAAAATGCTGCGCGTACCACCAAACCGAAGGGAGAACCAAACCATGACAAAGATCTTTAAGCAGCTGGCCCGTCACTGGGCCGTCTGCCTCGTGGTGTTCGCACTGCTGTTCGTGCAGGCGTACTGCGATCTGTCGCTGCCGGACTACACCAGCAAGATCGTGGACACCGGCATCCAGCAGGGCGGCATCGAAAGCCCCCTGCCCGACACAGTGCGCCAGAGCACGCTGGATGCCCTCTCGCTGCTGATGCGCGAGGAGGACGCCGCTGCCTTCCAGAACGCCTACACCGCCGACGGCGATGTGCTGCGCCTGCGCACCGACCTGACCGCCGACGAGCGCACTGCGCTGGAAGATGCTGTGACCACGCCGGACATCGTGCTGTATCTGGCTGCCGTCCAGGCAGCCAACACCCCCGCCGGGCAGACCGGCATGGGCATGACCGGCCTTGCGGACCTGCAGGCCTCCGGTGCCGACCGCAATACCGACACGGAAACCGAGACTGTGGCCCCCACGGCGGAGAACCTGGACACCGTGTGCGGCCAGTTTGCCGCCATGAGCCAGATGCCCGGCTTCCGCCGCGACGCCGTGCAGCAGCAGCTGACCGGTGCCATCGGCCAGCTGGACGACACCGTGGTGGAGAACCTGAAAAGCCAGGCTCTGCTGCTGGTGGGGCTGGAATACGAGGCCCAGGGCATTGCCCACGATGTGCAGATGCACTATTTATATAAGGTAGGCGGCCAGATGCTGGCCCTGACCCTGCTGATGGTGGCCGTGTCCATCGCGGTGGGCTTCCTGGCCTCCCGCGTGTCCGCCGCCATCGGCCGCGACCTGCGCCGCGAGACCTTCTCCAGCGTCATCCACTTCTCCCATGCGGAGATCGAGAACTTCTCCACCGCGTCCCTCATCACCCGCACCACCAACGACATCCAGCAGGTGCAGTTCGTCTGCGTCATGCTGCTGCGCATGGTGGCCTATGCGCCCATTCTGGGCATCGGCGGTGTGCTGCACGTCATCGGCAGCCGCTCGGGGCTGTCCTGGATCGTGGTGCTGGACGTGGCTTTGCTGCTGCTGCTCATCCTCTTCCTGATGAACGTGGCCATGCCCAAGTTCAAGATCATGCAGACGCTGGTGGACCGGCTGAACCTCGTCAGCCGCGAGATCCTGACCGGCATCATGCCGGTGCGTGCCTTCAGCCGCGAACAGTTTGAGGAACAGCGCTTCGACAAGGCCAACAAGGACCTGATGGGCACCCAGCTGTTCACCAACCGCGCCATGGTGGCCATGATGCCCTTTATGACCCTGATCATGAACGGCACCAGCCTGCTCATCGTCTGGTTCGGCGGCAAGGCCATGGACAACGGCACCATGCAGGTGGGCGAGATGATCGCCTTCATCACCTACACCATGCAGATCGTCATGTCCTTCCTGATGCTGGCCATGGTGGCCGTCATGCTGCCCCGTGCCGGTGTGGCCGCAGACCGCATCGACGAGGTCATCCGCACCAAGGCCACCATCCACGACCCGGACGAAGCCGACGCCAAGGCCGCAAAGGAGCACAAGAACTGGCAGGGCGTGGTGGAGTTCCACGACGTGAGCTTCCGCTTCCCCGGTGCCGACAGCGACGCACTGGAGCACATCAGCTTTACCGCAAAGCCCGGCGAGACCACTGCCATCATCGGCTCCACCGGCTGCGGCAAGTCCACCCTGCTCAACCTGATCCCCCGCTTCTACGACGTGACCGGCGGCAGCGTGACCGTGGACGGCATCGACGTGCGCCAGATGCCCCAGGCACAGCTGCACGACCTGCTGGGCTATGTGCCCCAGAAGGGCGTGCTGTTCAGCGGCACCATCGACAGCAACCTGAAGTTCGGCGGGGACCACATCACCGACGCCGCCGTGAAAAAGGCCGCTGCCATCGCACAGGCCACCGAGTTCATCGACGCAAAGCCCGAGGGCTGCCAGAGCCCCATCGCACAGGGCGGTTCCAACGTGTCCGGCGGCCAGAAACAGCGCCTGTCCATTGCCCGTGCCATTGCCAAGGACCCCAAAATTTATCTGTTCGACGACAGTTTCTCGGCCCTGGACTACAAGACCGACGTGGCCCTGCGCCGCGCCCTGAAGGCCCAGACCGACAACGCCACCGTCATCATCGTGGCACAGCGCATCTCCACCGTGCTGCACGCAAACCAGATCCTGGTGCTGGACGAGGGCCGTCTGGTGGGCAAGGGCACCCATGCCCAGCTCATGGCCAGCTGCCCGGAGTATCAGGAGATCGCCCGCAGCCAGCTGAGCCAGAAGGAACTGGACCTTGAACAACTGAATACGGAAAAGGAGGGTGAGTGATATGCCAAGACCCGGACGCATGACCACCGAGCGCGCCAAGGACTTCAAGGGCACGCTGCGGCAGCTCCTCCAGACCATGAGCCACTACAAACTGCCGCTCATCACGGCCATTGTCTTTGCCATTCTGTCCACCATTTTTAATATTGCCGGCCCCAAGGTGCTGGCCAAAGCCACCACGGCCCTTGCCACCGGCTGGATCGCCAAGCTGCGCGGCACCGGCAGCATCGACTTTGTGTATATTGGCCGGGTGCTGCTGTTTTTGCTGGGGATGTACCTGCTGAGCAGCGCCTTCAGCTTTATCCAGGGCTGGCTGATGACCGGCCTTTCCCAGAAAGTCTGCTACGACTTCCGCCGCCAGATCAGCCAGAAGATCGACCGCCTGCCCCTGGCCTACTTTGAAAAGCGCACCGTGGGCGAGGTGCTGTCCCGCATCACCAACGACGTGGACACCCTGGGCCAGAGCCTGAACCAGAGCATCACCCAGCTCATCACCAGCGTGACCACCATGATCGGCGTGCTGATCATGATGCTGTCCATCAGCCCCCGCATGACCCTGATCGCCCTGCTGATCCTGCCGGTGTCGCTGGCCTTGGTGCTGCTGGTGGTCAGGTTCAGCCAGAAGTACTTCAAGGCCCAGCAGGCCACCCTGGGCGTGGTGAACGGCCAGGTGGAAGAGATCTATGCCGGCCACAACGTGGTCAAGGCCTTCAACCGCGAGGCCGTGGTGCTGAACGACTTCAACGCCGCCAACGACAAGCTGTACGAATCCGCCTGGAAGAGCCAGTTCCTCTCGGGCCTGATGATGCCCATCATGAACTTTGTGGGCAACCTGGGCTATGTGGCGGTGGCCATCGTGGGCAGCATCTTTGCCGCCAACGGCACCATCACCATCGGCGACATCCAGGCCTTCATCCAGTACGTCAAGAACTTCACCCAGCCCATCCAGCAGCTGTCGCAGGTGTCCAACATGCTGCAGAGCATGGCCGCTGCCGCCGAGCGGGTGTTCGAGTTCCTGAACGAGCCGGAAGAGGACCAGACCGCCGACCCGGCCCGCCGGGCAGACCCCGCCTGCATCGACGGTCAGGTGACCTTCGACCATGTGCGCTTTGGCTACACCCCGGACAAGACCATCATCCACGACTTCAGCTGTACGGTGAAGCCCGGCCAGAAGGTGGCCATCGTCGGCCCCACCGGCGCGGGCAAGACCACCATGGTCAAGCTGCTCATGCGCTTCTACGATGTGGACGCCGGCTCCATCACCCTGAACGGCCACGACGTGCGCGACTTTGACCGCAGCGCTCTGCGCGAGGGCTTCGGCATGGTGCTGCAGGACACCTGGCTGTTCAAGGGCACCATCATGGAGAACATCCGCTACGGCCGTCTGGACGCCACCGACGAGGAGGTCATTGCCGCCGCCAAGGCTGCCAACGCCGACCACTTCATCCGCACCCTGCCCGGCGGCTACCAGATGGAGCTGAACGAGGACGCCTCCAACGTGAGCCAGGGCCAGAAGCAGCTGCTCACCATCGCCCGCACCATCCTGGCCGACAACCGCATCCTGATTCTGGATGAGGCCACCAGCAGTGTGGACACCCGCACCGAGCAGCGCATCCAGACCGCCATGGACCGCCTGATGGAGGGCCGCACCAGCTTTGTCATCGCCCACCGCCTGTCCACCATCAAGGATGCCGACCTCATCCTTGTGATGCGGGACGGCGACATCGTGGAGCAGGGCACCCACGACCAGCTGCTGGCCGCCGGCGGCTTCTACGCCGACCTGTACAACAGCCAGTTTGAGGACGTGGTGGAGTAAAGCACCTGTCATCGCGTTATAACTGCAAAAGAGCACCTGCTGCCTTTTCAGGGCAATAGGTGCTCTGTTTTTATTCCTCCACCGGTTCCAGCTTCATGCCGAACAATTTTTCAGAGAGCAGGGGCAGCAGGTGCTGTAACTGACGCACATATTCTTCCACCACCGGATCAGGCTCCGCTTTTGTAACGATCCCAAACCGCATTCCCTTGTTCCAATCCAGAACAAACACCTGCTCAAGATTCGGTCTGCGGTAGTACACCGCCGGGGTCAGCATCAGGCTTGGCAGCTTATACTGCACACTTTTTACGCCGCGGATGATCTCTGCCCGCCGCCTCGAAGCCTCGTGCAGCAATGCCGTCTCATACAGGGATTGCTCCGGTGTTCCAGCAAACATCCACCGATATTTTACCGCCTGCTCCAATGGAATGTGTCCGCGGGGCACCTCTGGCGGCGTATGGAACGGGATGCCGATCTCCGGCATATAAACTGCCGGGTAAAAATGCAGACCTCCTGCTGCGATCTCCGCACACTCGATCTGCAGCGAAAGATCGATCTCACCGTTTAGCAGTGCACGCCCGATATCCTTTCGGTTGGCACAGCTGTACATCAAGGGGGAAAAGCGGGTGCTCAGCTCTTCTGTGGCGGCAAACAGGTCAAATCCCAGCATCTGCAGCGGCATATTCTGATGCCCGATCAGCAGATGCCGTTTGGGCGGGTTTGCATTCCGTTCCGCTGCCTGCGCACAGTTTACTGCATCATCGTACAATTCCAGCAGTTGCTTTGCCTTTGGATAAAATTCCCATCCTGCCGGAGTCAGCACCACCCGGCGCTGCGCGTGCTGAAACAGCTGGACTTTCAGCTGTGCCTCCAACGCACGGATCTGCTGAGACAGCGCAGATTGTGACAAAAACAGCGCATCTGCCGCCTCCGAAAAACTATCCAGTTCCACGATTCTCACAAATCCCTGCAATGCCTTCAAGCTCATGGTGTTGCTCCTTTTGCAATAAATAAGTTTTACTTCATTATAATATAATTTATTTGAATTGTAAAATCCTTCCGTCATCGCTATAATTGTTAAAGATTCCGCAATCCTTGTGCATTGCGGAAGGACAAAGAAGAATTCAAACAATGAAGAGAAAGAGAGCATCCCTATGAACAAGATCTCCCGCAAAGGCTTTCTGAAGATCGCCGCTGCCGCCGCCAT
>ERZ809276.866-NODE-866-length-12104-cov-10.959582_pt1 | contig 12104 bp, 10 predicted proteins | sample MGYA00520512_ERZ809276 | MGnify/ENA primary metagenome ERZ809276 (study PRJEB31576, sample SAMEA3212661) | Homo sapiens | biome: human-gut; feature: human gut; material: fecal | place: Sweden | collected 2012 ...
CCGGCAGATGGCCGTGAGACGCTGGGCATGTGCCTGGAAGTGAACCACCGTTTTGTGGACGGCTGGCATCTGGGGCAGTTTTACCAGCACCTGCAGCAGGCCATTGATGCACTGAAAATTTGATGCTCTATAAAAAAGCGGATGCTTCCCGTCAAGGGATGCATCCGCTTTTGGTTTGTCTCAGGCCTGCACCGCGTACTTTGCCCGGTGCTTTTTGAGGTAGTATCCAATGCCGATGGCATCGGCCAATGCCCAGCCGATGGGCACACTGAGCCAGATGCCGGTGACGCCCAGCGGGGTCGCCGACAGCAGGTAGGCCAGCGCCACACGGGTGCCGAGAGATGCGATCGTGAGCACCACCGACATCTGGGGCTGATTGACGGCCCGGTAGTAGCCGTAGAGCAGGAACAGAATGCCAATGCCGAGATAGCACGCGCCCTCAATGTGCAGATAGTGCACACCGGCAGCAAGGATGGCGGTTTCCGCCGGGTCAATGAAAATGCCCATGAGCGGCGCTGCAAAGGCGCACACCAGCACACTGATGACGATGCAGAACGCCGCACTGCACACCCCTGCACTGCGGATGCCCTTGCGGATGCGGTCGGTCTGGCCCGCGCCGTAGTTCTGGGCCACATAGGTGGAAAAGGCATTGCCGAAGTCCTGCACCGGCATGTAGGCAAAGGAGTCGATCTTGACTGCCGCTGCAAAAGCCGCCATGATCACGGTGCCGAAGCTGTTGACCAGCCCCTGTACCATGAGGATGCCGAAATTCATGATGGACTGCTGCACGCTGGTCATCACCGAAAGGTTCAGGATGGTGGCAAGGTTCTGTTTGTCCCACCGGCAGTCCTCTTTTTTCGGGCAGAGCTGCGGGAACTTTTTCAGGGTGTACAGTCCGATGCCGATGCCGGACACGAACTGCGAGAAGGTGGTGGCTGCCGCCGCACCCTGCACGCCCCAGTGCCACACCAGCACGCACACCAGGTCCAGGATCACATTGAGCACTGCCGACACAGCCAAGAACAGCAGCGGCACCACGGAGTTGCCGATGGCCCGCAGAAGGTTTGCAAAGTAGTTATACAAAAAGGCGGCCGTGATGCCCAGAAAAATGATGCGAAGATATTCCTTCATCAGGAGGATGAGCTCTTCCGGCACACGCAGTACCCACAGGATGCCATCCAGCCCCAGATACACCAGCACATTGAGCGCCACCGCCATGCCCGCGATGAGCACGAAGGACTGGAACACGCTCTGCCGCATGCAGGCCTCTTCCCCGCTGCCGTACTGCATGGAGACGGCTGCGCCGCTGCCCATGCACAGCCCCAGCAGGATGGAGGTGAGAAAGGTCATGAGGGTGTAGGACGAGCCCACCGCCGCCAGCGCATCCGCGCCGAGGAAGCGCCCCACCACCCAGGTATCGGCGATGTTGTACATCTGCTGCAGCAGGTTGCCGAACATCAGCGGCAAAGCAAACAGCAGGATGCCCTTTGTAATGGGGCCTTTGGTAAGACTGCGCTGCATGGTTCTGCGATTCTCCTTTTTGTTGATCGTATAATGCGTCTGATGCGTCAAATAGGGTTGACAGCCGGGCCGGAAGTTTTTCCGAGAATGATCCGGCGGGTGGGTCCCTGCTGCCGCAGGCAGTAGGGCGGGCAATGGAATGGCCCGTTGCATTCGAGGAAAAAGCTCCCGGCGCACCCGTCGGTCAGCCCTGCACCGCAAACCGCTGCCGGTACTCCCGGGGCGTGCAGTGCTTGATCTCGCGGAAGGTCTTTGTAAAATAGCTCAGGTCGGTAAAGCCGCACTCGGCCCCGATCTCGCCGGTGCGCAGGCGGGTGGTCAGCAGCAGCCCGGCGGCTTTTTCAATGCGGTACTGTTTCACATACTGGATGGGCGTGGTACCCAGCAGCTGCCGGAAACTGCGCAGGCAAGCGCTTTCGCTCAGGGCCACACTGTCCGCAATGCGTTCCACGGTCAGTTCCTCGGCATAGTGTTCCTCCACAAAACGCAGCATCTGTTTCATGCGCTGGGCCGCCACCTGCTCCTGCCGGGAGCTGCGGCACTCGCCCACCGGGCAGTGGGCCGCGAGGGTGTGCAGCGCCGCCGAAAGCAGATACCGAACCCGGTTCTCGTAGTCGTCCGGTTCTTCGTCCACAGCGTGCCAGGCCTCCCACAGCCGGGCCAGAACTTCCACCTGCCAGGGCTCCCCCTTGCTCAGCAGAAAATAGGACGGTACACCGGGCTGCAGCAGCGGCCGGATGAGCTTTTGCCAGTAGATGGTGTCCATCCCGCCCACGAGCCGCGGGTGGAACACCCCGCTGCGCAGCGCTGAGGGACCTTCTGCCGCAAATTCCACCGCATGGAGCACGCCGGAGTTGATGAACACGCCCTCGCCTTCTGCCAGACAGATGCGCTTTTTGTCCACGCCCACGGTCACGGTGCCCTCGTAGGCGAGGATATACTCAAAATCCTCATGCCAGTGCCACGGCACCGAATAGCAGGTAAGCCGTTCTTCGTAGCACGCAATCGGGAACAGTGCGCTGCCGTGCTGCACCAGCTCCCGCCCCTGCGGTGTGGATGGGATGCCGCAATTCAATGCCAGAGCCATCTACGGGTTCCTTTCCGGGTTTTCAACATTGCCGGGCCCTCTGCGCCGGTTTTGTCATAAAAAACGACCGTTTTTCTTCTAACACCCTGTGACATTGTGTGATATTATGATAACAGCAACGCACAAGAGGCATTGCAAGTATAGCATGCTTGTGGGAGGAACTCAAGCCTATGGTCTCGCTTCTTTTGCCCATCATTTACACTGCTTTTATCAGTCTGGGCCTGCCGGATTCCCTGCTGGGGTCGGCCTGGCCCACCATGTACCCGGAGCTGGGGGTCCCGGTGTCCTGCGCGGGTATCCTTTCCATGATCATCTCGCTGGGCACGATCCTTTCCAGCCTGCAGAGCGACCGGCTGACCCGGACCCTCGGCACCGGCAGGGTCACGGCCATCAGCGTGGGCATGACCGCCGCAGCGCTGTTCGGGTTTTCCATCTCCACACAGTTCTGGATGCTCTGCCTGTGGGCCATCCCCTACGGGCTGGGTGCCGGCAGCGTGGACGCAGCCCTGAACAACTACGTTGCCCTGCACTACAGAAGCCGCCATATGAGCTGGCTGCACTGCATGTGGGGCATCGGCACCATGGTGAGCCCCATGGTCATGGGCGCGGCGCTGACCCATGGAATGCACTGGACGGTCGGCTACCGGGCCATTGCCCTGTTCCAGGTCCTGCTCACCGTGGCGCTCGTGGTCAGCCTGCCCCTGTGGAAGGAGCGTCGCACGGAGAGCGGCACCGAAGAAACCGCCCCGCAGGCACTGAGCTTGCGGCAGGTGTTTGCCCTGCCGGGCGCCCGGGAAGTGATGCTCTGTTTCTTCTGCTACTGTGCTCTGGAAACCACCGCCGGGCTGTGGGCCAGCAGCTATCTGACCCTGAGCCGCGGAGTGGCTGCCGAGACTGCCGCCAGCTTTGCCAGCCTGTTCTATTTTGGCATCACCGCCGGACGAGCAGCCTGTGGCTTCATCACCATGAAATTCAACGACACCCAGATGATCCGCATGGGTCAGATCATTCTGGCCGTGGGCGTAGCGGCCCTGCTGATCCCCGGCCCGCAGGCCCTTGCACTGGCCGGTCTTGTGCTGGTGGGGCTGGGCTGTGCGCCCATCTACCCCAGCATCATCCACTCCACGCCGGACCACTTCGGGGCAGACAAGTCACAGGCTGTCATCGGCATCCAGATGGCCAGCGCCTATGTGGGCAACCTGACCATGCCGCCGCTGTTCGGCCTGCTGGCCAACAACATCACCCCGGCCCTGTTCCCCTTCTACCTGCTGGCGCTGCTGGTGCTCATGGTTTGCATGCACGAGCAGCTGGTGCGTAAGACCCGCCGCAGCTGATTTTTTGCCATTCTCCTTCTCGTATACAGCAAAAGGCTCCCTGTCCGGTTTCCCGGGCGGGGAGCCTGCTGTTTTCGGGCCAATTACAGGATGCGGCGGCTGATGGCATTGGCCACGGCAAACAGGTCGTCCTGTCCAATGAAGCCGAACTTTGCCTCGTGCTCATCCGCAAAGCATACGGTCAGCTGTGAGGCCTGCAGCGGGTCACCGAAGCCGGCGGTCTGGATGCCGAAGTGCAACACCTTGCGGTAGGGCAGTACGAAGATCTCCTGCCGGGTGCCGGTCACGCCCTGCATATCCACCAGAATGATGCGGTGAGTGGTAAAAACCACCTGATCCCGCACCGTCTTGTAGGCCCCCACAACGGTCTCGCCGTCCAGCAGCAGCTTCTGTGCATTTTTGCAGATGTCCTTTTCCGGAATGCGGACAAGGTTCTGCATGGGTTTGTCCCGAAATTCCATGGTCAACGCCCCTTTCTGTTTGCTTCATTGTAGCACGCGCCGCCCGGCTTTACAATACGCCCTCTCGCCTTTTGACACCGGATGTGGTATACTGACACCCGGAAGAACGACATCAAATGGAAATGAGGCCCGACTTATGGAGATCATCATTCATCAGGCGATCCTGCATGTGCTGGACACCACGCTGGACGCCCCTGTGCTCAGCGGCAGCGGCATGGAAATGACCGCCGAAAAAACCGCCTACCTGCAAAACCACATCGAAAAGCTGCTGGCCAGCGACGAGATCCGCCAGTGCCGCCCACTGCCGGACTCCGCCTTCCGCAACGAGCTGGAACACAACGGCGACTTTGTGGACCTGTCCTGCCGCATTGCGGGGGTGCTGTTTGACTACATGCATGCCCACACCACCATCCCCGGGGCAGACCTTGCGGTGGTGGATTTCACCCGCGACGGCGAACCCTGGCTGGGCATCCTGAAGCTGAACTACAAAAACGGCTACACCCACTACACCGAGACGGTGGAGGGTGCCCCGGTCAACTCCATCATCCAGCAGCGGGCCTGCCTGCCCACCCAGAGCGGCAAGGTGGAGGAGGGCGCTCTGGTCAACCTGACCGACTATTCCATGCGCCTGTTGGAAAAGAAGTACGACATCGACGGCCACAAGGAGTTCTATCTCTCCACGGTGGTGTTCCAGTACACCACCGCCCAGCCGGAAAAGAAAAAGCTGCAGGCCATTCAGGAGGCCGCCGTGCAGGCCGTGCAGGAAAACTACACCGACCAACCCCATGTGGAAGCACAGGTAGCCATGATGATCGCTAATCAGGCCGCCGACAACGACAATCAGGTGTCGGTGGAGCAGGTGCGCCGCCAGCTGGAAGAGGACTATCCGCTGGCCGCCGTGCCCTTCGATGACTATGTGGAGAAGAGTGATGTGCTGGACTACGCCCAGCAGTCGGTGACCGTGACCCCCGCCCGCATCCGCCGCATGGAGAGCCGTAGCATCCACACCGCCAACGGCATCGAGGTGAAGATCCCCACCGAGCTGCTGAACGAGGAATCCGAGGTGGAATTCCTGCACGACGCCAATGGCAGCGTGTCGCTACTGATCAAAAATGTGATCCTGTAATTCTATCGGTCAGACCCCGTGTTCTCTCTTGCGGAACGCGGGGTTTTGTGCTATATCTATGTTGTATTTATCGTTAAATGCAACATAGATGGAGGAACCCGCAATGGAACTCGCACAGATCACGGCCGGTCAGGTCGTCATGTTGTTTCTGCTCATGGGCACCGGCATCGCCGCCGTGAAAACCGGCGTGCTCAAACCGGAGGGCAAGCAGACCCTTTCCAACCTGCTGGTCTATCTGGTGGTGCCCGCCATGATCGTGAACTCCTACCGTATGGAGTTCAGTATGGAAATTTTGCACAACCTGCTGGCCTCCTTTGGGATGAGCCTGCTGGCCCTGCTCATCGGTACCGGCATCACGCTGGCCCTCACCGCCCGCCGCAAGGACAGCCGTACCCCCATCTTCCGGTTCGCCTGCATTTTTTCCAATGCGGCGTACATGGGTTTTCCACTCATCTCGGCGCTGTTCGGGTCCGAGGGTCTGCTCTATGCCAGCGCCTATGTGACCGTGTTCAACATTCTGCTGTGGACCATGGGCTACGGCTTTGTGAGCGGGAGTTCCGACCCCAAAGAGGTCCTGCACAGCCTGCTGCACACACCGGTGCTGTACGCCATGGTGATCGGCCTTTGCATCTACCTGCTGCAGATCCCGGTGCCGCAGCTCATCGCCCAGCCGCTGGAGCTGATGGCCAACATGACCACACCCCTTTCCATGGTCATCACCGGCATGCTCCTTGCCGCCGGGGACCTGGGCTGCATCGTGCGCAGCAAGCCGGTGTGGAAGCTGGCCGCCGTGCGCATGCTGCTGATCCCCACCGTCTGCCTGGCGGTGTTCGGGCTGCTGGGCTTCCGCAGCATGACCGCACAGGTCGTTCTGCTGCTGGAGTGCTGTCCGTCGGCCGCCATCACCTCGGTGTTTGCAGTGCAGTTTGGCCACGACGAGAGCTTTGCCGCCGGCAGCGTGGTCCTGACCACCCTGCTCAGCATCGTGGCGCTGCCGCTGTGCGCACTGGTGGTCACTCTGCTGTAACGTTTTCACCTCCTGCATTTTTTATGGCCTGTTCCGGCAGACGCAAATCTCCATTTGCACGAATTTTGCCCGTTTTGCCGTTTTTCGGGCCATTTGTGGGCAGTTTTGCCAATCGTTTTTCATTTTGCAATGAAATTTTATTTCATCCATGCGTTTCCATACTGAATGCCGCCCGGCGGTCTCTGCAACTTTTTATCGAAATGCAACAATAACACATGGTTTTTTGCGTTTGGATTTACTATTATAGAAGCAGACAGGTGCCCCGCTTCGCTGCGGGCATGGCACCGCTTATCCCGTGACCATCGCAAAAGGAGGATTTCTCATGATGAAGCCCATTTCCATCTGGAAGCAGGAGCTGGCTGATGGCGTGCACACTGCGCGTCTGGCATCGCTCTACTGCTGTGCTCCTGAACAGACCCCCGCACAGGCTGCCCGCTATGAGGCAGTGCTGAACGGACTGGAAGCCACCTTTGGCACCCACGCTGAGGCTGGCTTATACAGTGCCCCCGGCCGCACCGAGATCGGCGGCAATCATACCGACCACCAGCACGGCCGCGTGCTGGCCGGCAGCGTGAACATTGACATGATCGCTGCTGCCGCCCCCAACAGCCTGAACCAGCTGCGGGTACAGAGCGAGGGCTATGATCTGTGCGTCATCGACCTAGCTGACCTTGCTGCCCGCAAGGAGGAAGAAAACACCACCATGTCCCTGCTGCGCGGCGAGTGTGAAGCGTTCCGCCAGCGGGGTGCAGCCCTCTCCGGTCTGGACGTATACGTTGCTTCCAACGTGCCCAAGGGCAGCGGCGTTTCGTCCTCGGCCGCCTTTGAGGTGCTGATCGGCGTGATCCTGAACGACTGCTTCATGACCAAAAAGGTCTCCCCCATCGAGATCGCACAGATTGGCCAGTGGGCGGAGAATGTCTACTTTGGCAAGCCCTGCGGTCTGATGGACCAGATGGCTTCCAGCGTGGGCAACATCATCACCATTGATTTTGCAGACCCTGCCCACCCGGATGTGGAACCGGTGCAGGTGGACTTCTCCAAGGCAGGGCTGGCGCTGTGCATCCTGGATTCCTGCGCAGACCACGCCGACCTGACCGATGAGTATGCTGCTGTACCTGCCGAGTGCCGTGCCGTGGCTGCCGTGTGCAGCGGCGAGGTGCTGCGGGACGTGCCCTTTGACACCTTCCTCGCAAAGCTCCCGGAGTGCCGCAGGCAGTGCGGCGACCGCGCCGTGCTGCGCGCCTTCCACTTCTACGCCGACAACGACCGGGTTCCCCAGCAGGTGGCTGCTCTGCGCAGCGGCGACTTTGACGCCTTCCTGCAGCTGGTCACCGCTTCCGGCGACAGCAGCTGGGAGTACCTGCAGAACGTGATCCCCGCCGGGTACAAGGAGCATCAGGAAATGGGCGTGACCATTGCGGCCGCCAAGCATTACCTGCAGGGCAAGGGTGCCGTGCGTGTGCACGGCGGCGGCTTTGCCGGTACGGCACAGGCCTTCGTGCCGGTGGACATGCTGGCCGACTTCAAAGCACACATGGAAGCCATCCTCGGTGAGGGCCGCTGCCATGTGCTGAGCATCCGTCCGGAAGGAGGCGCTGTGCTGTGATCTCCACTGCCATTCAGCAGCTCGTCAACTATGGTCTGGACACCGGTCTGATCCTGCCCGATGACGAGATCTACATCCGCAATCAGCTGCTCATGACCATGCAGCTGGACGACTTTACCGCCCCCGAGGGTGAGGTGTGCTACACCGACCTGGAAAGCATCCTGAAAACGCTGGTGGACGATGCCGTGGCCCGCGGCGTGTGTGCCGACAACAGCACCGCACGCGACCTGTTCGACACCAAACTCATGGGTGTGCTGACGCCGCGTCCCAGCATTGTGCGCGCCAACTTTGAGGAGCGCTACGAGAACGAGGGCCCGCAGGCCGCCACCGACTGGTTCTATAAGTTCAGCCAGGACACGGATTATATCCGCCGCTACCGCATCAAGCGGGACCTGAAGTGGGTGACCAAGACGCCTTACGGTGATCTGGACATCACCATCAACCTTTCCAAGCCGGAAAAGGACCCCAAGGCCATTGCAGCCGCCAAGCTGGCCCCCCAGAGCGCCTACCCCAAGTGCCAGCTGTGCGCCGAGAACGAGGGCTATGCGGGCCGCATGAACCATCCCGCCCGCGAGAACCACCGCATCATCCCGCTGACCATCAACGACAGCGCCTGGAACCTGCAGTACAGCCCCTATGTGTACTACAACGAACACTGCATCGTGTTTAACAACCAGCACACTCCCATGAAGATCGAGCGTGCCACCTTCCGCAAGCTGCTGGATTTTGTGGGCCTGTTCCCCCACTATTTCGTGGGCAGCAACGCTGACCTGCCCATCGTGGGCGGCAGCATCCTGAGCCACGACCACTTCCAGGGCGGCCACTATGAATTTGCCATGGCCAAGGCCCCCATCGAAAAGGCATGGGCGTTCCCCGGCTTTGAGGACGTGGAGGCCGGCATCGTACACTGGCCCATGAGCTGCATCCGCCTGACCTGCGAGGATGATGAGCGTCTGGTGGAGCTGGCCGACAAGATCCTGACCGCCTGGCGCGGCTACACGGATGAGAGCTGCTTCCTCTTTGCCGAGACCGACGGCGAGCCCCACAACACCATTACCCCCATTGCCCGCATGCGGGATGGCAAATACCAGCTGGATCTGGTGCTGCGCAACAACATCACCACGCCGGAACACCCGCTGGGCGTGTTCCACCCCCATGCCAAGCTGCACCACATCAAAAAGGAGAACATCGGCCTTATCGAGGTCATGGGTCTGGCCGTGCTGCCCAGCCGCCTGAAGCAGGAGCTGTTTGATCTGGCAGACGTGCTGGTAGCCCGCACCCCCGTCAGCGAGTACCCCGAGACGCTGCAGAAGCACGCGGAGTGGGCACAGGACATTCTGGCCCGTCACCCGGAGCTGAACGGCGACACCGTGCACCTCATCCTGCAGGATGAGGTGGGCCAGGTGTTCGCCCAGGTGCTGGCCGATGCCGGTGTGTACAAGCTGGACGAAGCCGGTCGTGCCGGGTTCGTGCGGTTCCTTGCCAGCGTAAAATAACCTCAAACTATCACAGGCCCCGCCGCTGATCTCATCGGCGGGGCCTTGCCATACAAGGAGGAAACGTTCATGCCTTATACTCTGGAAGTCTGCGTGGACAGCACGGCCAGTGCACTGGCCGCCAAGCGCGGCGGAGCCGACCGACTGGAACTGTGTGCCGACCTGGTGATCGGCGGCACCACCCCCAGCCTTGCCCTGCTGCGGCAGGTCAAAGCCGAGACCGGACTGCCGGTGCGGGCACTGCTGCGTCCCCGCTTTGGTGATTTCTGCTACGACCACTATGAGCTGGCCCAGATGGAGCAGTCGGCCGCAGAGCTGGTGGAAGCCGGGGCGGACGGCATCGTCACCGGCGTGCTCACCCCGGACGGCGTACTGGATGTGGACGCCCTGCGTCCCATCTACGCTGCTGCCCGCCGGGCGGCAGCAGCTGCAGGCCGTCCCGTTGCCTGCACCCTGCACCGTGCCTTTGACGTCTGCCGGGACCCCTTTGCCGCGCTGGCCGCCGCAAAGGAACTGGGCCTTGCCACCATCCTTACCAGCGGGCAGGCCGCCAGTGCGCCGCAGGGAGCTGAACTGCTGCGTCAGCTGGTGGAAGCCGCCGGGAGCGATGTGGAAATTCTGGTGGGTGCCGGCGTCTCCGCGGGCAATCTCCCGGCGCTGGCCGCCCAGACCGGTGCCCGGGCGTTCCACCTCTCCGGCAAGCAGGTGCTGGACAGCCGCATGACCTTCCGCCGGGAAGGCGTGCCTATGGGCCTGCCGGGCTTTTCGGAGTTTGAACTGTGGCAGACCAGCGAAACCAATATCCGTGCCGCGCGTAAGGCGCTGGATGCCCTGTAAAAATCGCCCTCACGCAGAAACGGCCTCTCCTTTCGGAGAGGCCGTTTCTCGTTACAATGCCGGTGCTTCGTTGTCCTCATAACCGACCATCAGGCCGCCCAATTCGGCATAGTAGCTGCACAGGCCGCCGCAGGGGCTCACATCCACCTGCGCCCCCGGGAACACCGCGTGCAGCATCTTTTTCAGCCGGTCGGCGGCGTCAGGGTTGCCGCAGTGGGCAATGTGTACCCGGCCGGAGACAAAACCGCGGCCCTTCATTTCCAGCACAATGCGTTCCAGTGCGCCGTGTTCGCCGCGGGTCTTACACAGCACCTCCAGCTCCCCCGCCTCACTGGCCTGCCCGATGACCCGGATGCCCAGCATCCGCGCCACGGCAGCTACCGCCGGTTTTACGCGGCCGTTGCGGGCGAGGTTGGCCAGCGATTCCAGCGAGAACAACAGGTGCGTGTGCCGGTGATAGGCCAGAATCTTCTCGGCGGCATCATCAAAGGCACAGCCTGCCTGCACCAGTGCCGCCAGACGCTCGGCCAACAGGCGGCATTCCGGCCCGGCCGACAGGCTGTCCAGTACGAACACGCGGGCACCTTCGTGCTCCTGCCGGTATTCCTCGGCGGCCAGCTGGGCCGCGTTATAGCTGCCGGACAGCGTGCCCGTGATGGTGACCACGAACACCTCCTCCGCGCCCTCGTAGGCCGCCAGCCAGTCGGCCACATTGGGGCAGGATGTGCCGGTCTTGCCCTTATAGCTGCGCAGGGTCTGGGCCATACCGACCGCATCCAGTTCTGCCGTGTCCAGATATTCCCCATCGTCGGTCACGATTTTCAGCGGCACACAGACAAAGTCCACCCCGCTGAGGGCATACAGGTTGGAGGAAGAGTCCACAACGATCTTGGTTTTCATACAGTACATCTCCAGTTTTATCGTTCAGCGGCGGACAGCCCGCCGGGCTTATTCGGTTTCTTGTGGACATCTTATCAGTTTTTCAAAAACCTGTCAAGCAATTTCTAGTATTTGATAAAAAGTTTTCACACTCCCGTTGACCGTTTCCATTTTTTGCGCTATACTGAAACTCAAAGATTATCCACTGATTGAACGGGAAGTACACTGCTATGAATGCTGAAACCAAGCGCCGCGTTGCGGCCTGCGCCGCCGGGTTTGCCCTGCCCCGGTACCGCGACCTCCCTGCCGTAGGGCTGTATCTGGACCAGACCGTGCAATATGTCAACGCCTGCTTCCGCACCTTTTGCGGGGTAGAGCTCACCCCGTCCATGGTGAGCAACTATGTAAAAAAAGGCATCCTGAGCCACCCGGTCAAAAAGAAGTACACCCGGGAGCAGATCGCCTCGCTGATGTATATCGTGGTCTCCAAGACAGTGCTGTCCATGGAGAACATCGACACCCTGTTCCGGATGCAGCGGGCCAGCTACTCGGCCCGGGACGCTTATGATACCTTCTGTAAGGAGCTGGAGCAGTGCCTGCCCTTTGTGTTTGGCTGCAGCAGCACCCTGCCGGAACCCGCCCCTGACGCCACCGACGAACGGCTGCTGTTACGCAGCACCATCCTTTCGGCTGCCAACAAGATCTATCTGGACTGCTGCTTTGACGC
>ERZ809276.898-NODE-898-length-11856-cov-265.008643_pt1 | contig 11856 bp, 8 predicted proteins | sample MGYA00520512_ERZ809276 | MGnify/ENA primary metagenome ERZ809276 (study PRJEB31576, sample SAMEA3212661) | Homo sapiens | biome: human-gut; feature: human gut; material: fecal | place: Sweden | collected 2012 ...
GCAGTTCTCCTTTGTTTTTCCATCTATGTTGGCTGGAGTCTGAACACGGAAGATAGTCTGTAAATATTGGCTTGCAGATGTGGAATATGAACCCGCAAGCATCAGTACTGCCGTCCATTCAGGGACGGAAACACCCGTTGTCAAACGCCCACAGGAAAGCGTAATGGTATATTCGTTCTCCTTGAATGCGTTTCTGACTGCCGTAAGCGCATCTGCTGAATTGATTTCCTCATCTCCGTCACCGGCCACGTTGACGATTTTGAAAGCACCAAAAACAGGATGGTTCTGGAGGAGAGTGCTCAAAGCCTTTGCTTCCTTGACTCCTGGAACAACCCAAAGCGTGTTCTTGAACAACTTCCGGTACTCTTCGGTAGAGAACGGGTAATTGGTAGTGTCACTCTTTTGCGAAATCAAGTTTAAGAACTTTACAATATCATCCTTGTGAACGAAATCGCCGATTTTCGCCCCTTCCGGTACCGGCTTCGTGTCCTTTTTATTATCGCCTGTCCAGACCCGGAAGAACTCTTTGAAGTTAAATGCTTTATCATCGATGTCTTTATAAGCAACAAAGCTCTTTTCTAAATGGTAGGTATAGATATTGAGTTTTGGGAGGTCTTCATAGGGGTTGGAGTCTCCGAAATGGTTTAAGGCAAACTCCTGCTTGGCCTCCTGTTCCATGATGTAGTCCCAAGTATAGATATCACCTGATTCATAATGCTCAAGTAAGTTGAACGGGGTTCCCGAAAGCTCAAGGACTTTGGCTTCCTTTGTTTTTCCAGATATGACCTGGTTTATGACCTTCTTTCCTAAGTCGGTCTGGGTTCCTTCATGAGCTTCGTCCACAACTACAAAATCCCAATCGTGGTGATAGATTTCATCATCTTTGTTGAATTTTCCGCCAACTGCTGAAGCGCCACGAAGATCCTGTATAGAAGCAAAATATACGAAATTCTTCCCTTCTTTCTCCAATTCACTGATGGGTTTGCCTTTAGTCTTGGATGCGAACTCGTAGTCCGGCTTGTCATAGAAAATCTTGCCGAAATCTTCATACCATTCATCGGAGACTACAGGGCGGTGCGTCAAAATGATGGTGGATTTGAAACCTTCTTCCTTTGCCACCTGAAGAGCACACAAGGTCTTTCCGAATCGCATCTTCGCATTCCAAAGCATCTTGTTTCCGGTTTTGAAACGTTTCAGCGTTTCTTTTATTGCTTGCTCCTGCTCAGGACGGAAAACAATGGGGTTCTTATCTTTAGTAATCGAGGATGAATCCAATGCTGCTTTTCCGTCTTTTACGGCTTGTATAGCTTTTTTTGCAGTCTCCAAATCGGTCACAAACCATTCATTCTGTTTCTTCTGGGTATCGAAGAACTTTCGTTTGATTCCGCTTCGAATCAGGACATTATGGACCTTATGGTCACGGAAGCTTTTCAGTTTTCCATTGCAGCGGTCGACATAGACCGCGATTTCTGTATAGAGAAGATCATAGGTTGTTCCAGCGGTTGAAGTGTATTCGTCGATTCTCTTTCTCGCTGAGAAGTTAAGGTCGTGGCTGTTCGGACTCAGCTCGTTCCAGTCTCTTTCAGTATGAACCGTTGCATCACCTATCTTTAGACATCCTTCATGGGCTCTGTCGTTGATTCTGAATATGTAAATAAGTTTGTACTCAAAGGTGGATTGGAAATTCTTTATGCTGTCCTCGTTCATAATTATTTCCTCCCTCTCACGATATCAAAAAACTTAACACTTCTGTTCTTTTCCCAGTCCATGACTTTCGCATAGACTCCGTTGTGCTGACTGTTGTCGCCAGTTTTGCATCCAGGGCATTCGGACGTTTCTGGCATGACACATTCTCCCGTAAGGAAATCGAAAGTCATCTGGCCGATTCCCTCTTCGTTGTGACAGGTGTAAGGCACGACGTATTTTATGCCATCCATTTGAAAAATATTCCATGAAATTATTTGAGCGATTTCGTTGGCATACTCGTTTTCGAACGATTGACCGAATTTGTTTTGGAAGAACTCGAGGACGTCGACGAAAAGGTTCTCTCGTGCAAGAAGTATGTTGTCGCCTTGGAAATCAAAGCCATAGACGCTTTTCAAAGCAGCTTTGGCCCATTCTATCCATTCTTTCTCGCCTTCTACGTTTTCGTTTATCACTCTGAGCTTACGATCCAAAAGGCCCATACGCATTCTGACTGGTATCTGTTCTCCACTTGTCGCATCGTACCGGCTTGTGAGATAAGGTGCTTCTCCGCAGGTAATCTCGAGTCTTAGATCTTTGACATAGTCCTGCCAGGTCTTGCCGCTGCCAAAAATGACCTTTTCCGTAGGAATCCAGTTCTTACCTTCTTCCTTGTTGAAGGCCTCCTTGTGCCCAAACCATTTCTCGTCCACGGCATTGTTCTGAAAATTGCAGACCCAGGATGGGGTAAATACTTCGGCCATGTCCTTGCTGCGCTTCTTCTGCTCACGTTCGGTCTTGCATATTCTTGGCTTGATTAATTTTCTCATCTTCCCGGAAATAGAGGAAATCTTCATGGTGTCCTCAGCATGATAGCCTTTTCCGTTTATCTTGTAATTGTCTGTCCCCCAGACAATATTTTTCTTGGTCGAATGGTCTTGAAGGAGGATATCAAGAACATCGGGATATTCTTTTTCGATTTCTTCCGTAATGATAGCCGATGTCATTTGTCTTCCTCCTTTTCTTCTAATTTGATGCCATATTTCTTACAAAGCTTAGCTATTTTTCGTTGATCATTGAAAACCGGCTTGTGGTGTCCGTTCTCCCAGCGATTGATTGTTGCATAGGAAACACCAAGCTTCTTGGCAAACTCGGTTTGGCTCAGCATCATCTTCGTTCTTAGTTCTTTTACGATTCTGGAAAAGTTCATGATTTAATTGTATCATAAATGTAACAAGTATGTATCCTTTTCTTTAGGCGTCGGGTGGGCTTCCCACCAATCATGGCAAATGCCTTGAAAGCGGGTCTGGCGCAGATTGCACCAGTCCCTTATCTTGTTATGCAGAAAAGACCATTTCCGTCTAAATCCTTGGTTTATAATCCCCTTTGTTTTCAGTCACGAAACCAGGGATTACAGAGACTTTCTTTTCTTCCTCTTTCATTATCCGAAATTCTTCAGAAATGACCGGTTCGAACAGCATTGCAAGCACCGTATAGGCATTCTCGTCATCATACAGCATTCTCTTTTTCTCGTTCAATACATACTCCTCCTTGTTGTCTTTGTTTTCTCTTTCCTATTTATATTTCTTGTTTTCTTTTAATATCCCCCCTCATTATAGACACCTCGAAAAAAACAAAACTTCAGAAAAATCTTTCTTAGAATGAAAAAAGACGGACCATCACTGATCCGCCTTCTTTGTTTGATGCCGGAATAAATACGAAGCATCTAATTTTAAATCAAACGTGCCGTTGTAGATAAAGATCTCAACAACTGTAGTTCGACTATCATTCTATTTGGTGGAGCTGAGGGGAATCGAACCCCTGTCCAAATGAGGCCCCGCTTCAAGCACTACAGCTTAGGCTGACTTGTCAGTCGAATCTCATGGTGTCAGTCGACCAAGGAAACTCGACTCCCTGTCTTTGTGTCCGTCTTTCTACTGGCAAGAAAAAATATAAAGATAAGGTGAATCTGTTTACGCGTACAAGAGGAAAACTCACCGAGTTCTTCAAGACACGTCCGTGGCCTAGGAACTAATGCCTAGGCAAAACTGGTAACTAATTCTAGATTAGTAAGCAGCAGCCATTTGGAAAGAGGGCTGACGGAAGAATGACACGTTTTTCTTGGCACTTGTGTTTGTGTAAGGTCATTAGGTGACCAATCCGCTGCTCTTAAAGTTCCTCCTCACCTGTCGAGACCTAGACAGCCCCAATGTGAAACGAAACTTCACATATATTATTATACGTCTATTATAGAAAAAGTAAAAATCAAAAAAAGAAAAGCGAGGCTTAGCCTCGCTAATCTTAGTTATTCTAATTATTAGATAACTTCTCTTTTTCTAAAGAAAGGAACAGCTATTTCGTGTACGATTAGAGGAACAATTCCTAAAGCAGCACAGATCATCCAGTTGTACCACTCAAGTCCGTTGCTATGACCGAGGAAGATATCGGTAAGTCCAGGAACTTCAGTGACCAATATTTGAAGAATCAATCCGAATCCAAAGGCTACGATGAAGAACCAGTTAGTTCCCTTGAATACATAGATGAATGACTTTTTGATATTGCTCATTCCAATCATATGGAAGAGTTCTGCAAGACCTAAGGTAGTGAAAGCCATAGTACGTGCATCCTCAAAGCAAGATATAGCATGTATTGCTTCTCCAATATCTAATTCAGTGCCGGTGTTTCCAACAGCATACATTGAGTTGGCATTGAGGAATATCTCCATAGATTTAATTCCATCAGGTGATAAGATTGAATTCAAATTTGTGCCATTATTCAATGCATTATATACATCGTTCCAATTAGCATAAATAGATTTATTAGATTTATCTCTACCGGCGATTAAAGCTTCTTTTAAGCTTTCCGAAGCCATCATTTGACTCCAAGTCAAATTATATTGAGTCATTCCATAGATGACAGGAATGAGGAAGGCTGCGAAGACGATGATGAAGATGATGAAACCGTAGAACATATTGAATTTGAATCCACCATGAGCAAAAATTCCATCTTTTGGATTTCTAGGAGCATTGTTCATGATATCAGGATCCTTGTCATCACGTCCTAAGGCGATGGCGGGTAGTGAATCTGTAATCAAGTTGATCCAAAGCAACTGCATAGCGGTCATAGGAGCTATGATGTTTGCACATGTAGCTAAGAACATGACCAAGATTTCAGCAAAGTTGGATGAAAGCAAGAAGAAGATAGTCTTTTTGATGTTTGAATAAATACCACGACCTTCTTCTACAGCTTTTTCAATAGAAGCGAAGTTATCATCGGCTAAGACGATATCAGCAGCAGATTTTGCAACATCAGTTCCGGTGATTCCCATAGCGATTCCGACATCTGCGGCTTTTAATGAAGGAGCATCGTTAACACCATCACCTGTCATTGCAGCGATTCCACCGTTAGCTTTGATAGCCTTGACGATTTCGACTTTGTTTTCAGGTGAAACACGAGCAAATATTCTCTTGGTCTTGACCAACTCTTGAAGCTGTTCAGGAGTGCATTTATCTATTTCAGCACCGGTCATAGTTTGCTCAGGAGAAGTAGCAATTCCTAACTCTCTTCCGATGGCTAATGCAGTATCGGCATGGTCACCAGTGATCATAACTGTAGTAATTCCAGCACGATGTAGCTTTTCAACGGCAGGCTTAGCCTCCAAACGAGGAGGATCAATCATTGCGACCATTCCGACATAGATGAGGTTATCCTCATTTATTTTCTCACCATTATGGATTGCAAAGGCTAATACACGGAATGCTTGTTGTGCTAAATCTTTAGCGGCATTGTTGATATTAGCTATATCACCATCGGTGATATCTCTGACTTCACCATTGATTAAGATTCTATTAGCATGAGAGAGAATTGAATCCAGAGCACCTTTGGTGAAGATGATGGTTCCATCAGCTTCACTGTTTTTGAATTCATATTTCTTCAAAGTGGCATTCTCAGGAATGTCTTTGATGACATGCATAGTAGACATCATCTTTCTAACTGAATCGAAAGGCATCTCGTCAATTCTGGGAAGAGAAGACTTCTCAGTCTCCTCTTTTTCAATATTGAATAGATGTGCAAAATCCAATAAGGCGATTTCTGTAGGATCTCCGTATCTATCTCCATTGATAGAAGCATTGGAGTCTAGCATCATTCCTTTGGTGACTAATTCGAATTCTTCACTATGGATATCAACTTTATCAGCATCGATGATTTGATTGTTGGCGTAGACCTTTTTGATGGTCATACGATTTTGAGTTAAGGTTCCAGTCTTATCAGAGCAAACATAAGTGACAGCACCTAAAGTTTCGACAGAAGGCAACTTTCTTACGATGGCGTTGACTTTGACCATCTTGGACATACCCATGGCCAAGACGATAGTGACGACTGCAGGTAAACCTTCAGGAACAGCTGCGACAGCCAAAGCGATAGCAGCAGTGAACAAGTTGATGATATCTTCAGGCTTGAATGTTCCATTCATGAAAGAAGGAATCAACCAGAGCAATCCAACGATGAACATTGCGACGACGATTCCGATACAAATGAATCCGAGAATCTTTCCTAATTCAGCAAGCTTCTTTTGCAATGGAGTTTCTTCATTGTTCTCTTGAAGCATGGAAGCAATCTTACCTATTTGGGTATTCATTCCAGTACCCACGACTATTCCTTCTCCACGTCCGTAAGAGATAGGACATGAAGAGTGAGCGATGTTGGATTCATCTCCGACAGCATGATCGCCTTTCAATAAGGCATTGCAGTCTTTTTCAGATGGAACGGATTCACCTGTCAAAGAGGCTTCATCAGACTTTAAGTTGACTGATGTTGTCAAACGAACATCTGCAGGAGTAATGGTTCCTTCTTCGAGGATGACGACATCACCCAATGCTACTTCAGTAGCCTTTACAGTCTTCAATTTTCCGTCACGTCTAACTGTACATGAGGGTGAAGACATCTTTTTTAAGGCTTTGAGGGATTGAGCAGCTTTAGCTTCTTGGGCAGTTCCGATTACAGCATTCAAGATGACGATAGCTAGAATGACTGCAACTTCTGCCCAGTCGGCTACTTCATTTCCATTGATGATTGCAATCACTGCATCGATGACAGCTGCAACTAAGAGAATCAAGACCAATGGGTCTTTGAATTCTCCTAAGAACATTTGCATTATGGTCTCTTTTTTAGCTTCAATTAGCTTGTTAGGACCATAAGCGTTCAAACGTTTTTGAGCTTCATTTTCGGTCAATCCGATTTCGGGATCAACTTCGAACTTAGCTTTGACATCTTCGATGGTTTCTTGTGAAGCATCGAATCCATCTAAAAACTTCTTTTCAACGAGAGACTTTTGATAGTTTGGGTCTTTTTGAAGAGCTTTTTCTTCTTTGGCCTTCTCTTTCATCAATTTCTCGGAAGATTTAGATTGTTCTTTTTCTTCCATATGTTCTTCCTTTCAATCAAGATTTCAATCTTGACGCACAAAGTATTATAAATGAGATATATAAAAACTACTTATGGAATCTCTTTCAAACCAAAGAAAAAAGAATGAATTTTATAGTCATTTTTTACTACAAAATCCATTCGAAATTTTAATAAACTAAAGTCGGTAAAAAGTAAAAAATATCGTTTTTATTTCAAATATTTTCTCAAGATATCTTCAGCAATCAAAACACCGCTGGCTGAAGCTTGAGCAAGACCTCTTGTAATACCAGCTCCATCACCACCACAATAAAGATTGGATATCTTCTTTGTCTCTAAGTTATTGTTTACTTCTGGTCTATCGGAATAGAACTTAGCTTCAACACCATACAGAAGAGTATGTTCATTTGCGATGCCAGGCGTTACATAATTCAAAGCTTCGATCATCTCTATAATTGACTTTAAAGTCTTGTATGGCATGCAAAGAGACAAGTCTCCAGGTACTGCATCCTTCAAAGTGGGCTCGACAAAGCCTTCTTTGATTCTCTTAGGCGTGCTTCTCCTGCCGTTCTTTAAATCACCATATCTTTGAAGTATGACTTTTCCACAAGCCAATCTATTAGCTAAGCTTGCAACGTCTTTGGCAAATTGGTTAGGATCCTTGAAAGGTTCGCTAAATTCATGAGAGACCAATAAGGCAAAGTTTGTGTTTTGACTTCCTAATTTTGGATTGGCATAGGAATGACCATTAGCTAAAATGACACCATCCTCATTTTCCATGACGACATGACCAGAAGGGTTAGAGCAGAATGTTCTTACGATGGTTCCTTGGGTTGTATGGAACAAGAATTTTCCTTCATAAAGATTCTTGTTGATATCCTGCATTACGACATTAGTAGTTTCGACTCTAACTCCTATATCGACTCTATTGTTCAAAGTTCTAACACCGTGATTATTGAGCATCTGTGAGAGGAATGTAGCTCCTTCTCTACCTACACCCATAATGACATTCTTTCCTTCAATTTTAGAGTTGTCTTCTAAGATAACACCTTGAATTTCGTCTTTGTCATTTACTTCTATATCAGTTACTTTGACTTCGAATTTGAATTCGACACCTTTGCTTTCAAGATATTTCCTAATCTCAGTTAATATATGGTAATTCCCATCAGTTCCTAAATGTCTCACTGATGCTCTGAGCAATAAAAGTCCAGCTCCTATTGCACGTTGCTCGATCAATCTGACTTCATCAGTATAAGGATTTGTTATATCTTTTGTAGCACCAAATCCTAAATTTACTTCATCACAATAATTGATGAGAGATAGAACTTCGTTATCTCCGATATAATCTCCTAACCAACCTCCGAATTGAGTGGTTACATTAAATTTCCCATCAGAAAAAGCACCGGCACCACCAAATCCTCTAGTGATGTCATATTTGTCTATTTTCTTTCTAGGCTTTGATTGATCTCTTTTAACTCCAGGAACAGGTCTATCAAAGATATCCTCTCCTTGGTCTAAAATGATGATCTTTAAATTTGAATCTTCACTAATCAACTTATAAGCTGCCATGTATCCACATGGACCAGCTCCGACTATTACTACATCATATGATGACATAAAAAAAGTATCCCTTTAATAAATTATAAAACTAAATCATCATTTATTCTTTTTGTTTTATAGAGATATTTTATAAACCTAATAAGTTTGATATCTTTTCAATTCTTCAGATGAGAGTTTCTTGTCTCTTCTTCTAGTCTTTTCATTAATTGTTTCATGACATATTATCATCAGAGCAGCAAATCCAATCATGAAATAAGGAAGAATAGAATAATTATCTCCTATCGATCTTGCTATCAAGCCGATAAGAGGTGGCATAGATAGATTTCCGACATATGCTGAAGCCATTTCTAATCCCATTGCACTTTGTGATCTAGCTTTAGAAAATCTATATGGTGTAGATCTTATAATTGCTGGATAAATAGGTGCACATCCTAATCCTACAATTACAAATCCGACCATTGGAATGTATTTATTTACTTGAATCAGAGCTAAAACAATTCCTAATAGAATTATGGACTCTCCCATTCTTATCATCTGTTTCTCATTCATCTTCAACGATAGAGGACCACAAATCAATCTTCCTACTGTTATTCCTATATAGAATGTCGAAGTCAACATAGCAGCTTCATCAGTTGTCGAACCCATATTTTTATTGAAGAAGCTTCCAACCCAAAGACCGGTAGAAGATTCTAAAGCACAGTAACAGAAGAATCCTATGACTGTTAAATAGAATATAGGATCTTTCAATATTATTGTCGATCTTTTTATTGCTTCTTCAGCTTCTTCTTTCTTCTCTTTTTCAGTTTCATCCTTCTTATTCTTTTCCATCACTTTGTTCCATAATGGTAAAGTTGCAAATAAGAGTATCGATATACCTAATTGAATACATGCTATGGTTAGAACACCATAATTCCATCCTCTGGATTGATTATTAGCATCTATGAAAGCTCCTATGATTAAAGGACCTATAGAAGCTCCTATCCCCCAAAATGCGTGGAGCCAATTCATATGAATAGCTTTGTAATGTAAAGCTACATAGTTGTTTAAGGCTGAGTCTATAGCTCCCGCCCCTAACCCTAATGGAATTGCAATCAAGAAGAAGGCCCAACCATATCCTTCTTTAACAAAGGAGAATAATAATAGAGCAATAGCAGTGAGAACTACTGATACAGATACGACTATTTTAGTCGAAAACTTTCTTATCAAATACGATGAACATAATGAGGATATGATAGTACATATAGACACTACTATTCCTATATATCCGGCTAAATCAGATGGAAGGTTTAAATTATCAGCTATAGCTGGGAATGAACTTCCAAGCATTGAATCTGGTAATCCTAATGAAATGAAAGTGATATAGATAATTATTAAAAGTAAAGTAGCCATATTATTAGATCCTCTATCAAAGCTACTCGATTTTAGATTATCTCCATATTTTTTGAAACAAAAACTATAATAATGAATATATAATTAATGCGGTAAAAGTAAAAATTTTCCAATAAAATCAAAGGATTAGTTTTTCTATGGGAATGCGTTTAGATAAATATTTAAAAGTAAGCCATTTAATTAAAAGAAGAACGATGGCGAAGGATTATATCGATGCTGGTTATGTAAAGGTAAATGGCAAAGTAGCCAAACCTTCCACCGATATAAAGATAGGTGATGAGATTGAAATCTCATCTACTAGTGGTGAAGTTACCAAAGTGACAGTTATGATGACAAAGAGCTTTTGCAACTTGTCTGATGCAGCTTCTATGTATAAGTTCCCAGATGATTTAGGAAGCGGTAATGGAAAAAAGTAACTTCTCATTTGATAAAAGAGTCGAGTCTTTAGGATTGAATAAATCCGATAAAGTTTTGATTGCCTACTCTGGTGGTGGTGACTCGACGTTTTTGTTGATGCAAGCTTTAAATTATTTTTATGATGGTAATATTTATGTCGCTTATGTAGATTACCACGATTCTGAGTACACACCTGAAGAAGAAAAGATTGTTTTAGATTTTATCAGGGACAAAAACATACAATTCTTTAGAAAAGATGTGTATTTATCGTGGAAAGAATCTAATTTTGAAGCTAGAGCCAGGGATATAAGATATAAGTTTTTTAAAGATATAGTATTAAAAGAAAACCTTAAAGGAGTGTTGGTAGCTCATCATGCTAATGATGATGCTGAAACATATCTTTTTCAAAAGAGTAGAGGATCTATAACAGATGAATTGGGATTGAAATCTATATCTATTCTTTATGGCATAAGTGTTTATAGGCCACTTCTTCCAATAAAAAAATCAGATATTATTAAATATTTAAATGATAATGACATCATTTATTTTGATGATCCCACAAACAAGAACTGGAATAGATCTAGAGATAGATTGAGAATGAGTGTTTTATCTTCTGATGATAATGTAGATAAAACATTAGAGCAAAGAAATAGAGATTCAATCAAGAATGACGAAGAGATAGAAAAAGCTAATGAATTTTTAAACAAGAATAGATATGAATTTAAAGAATATAGAAAATTATCTATCAATATACAAAGAAGATTTCTTTATAAAGCAATACAAATTTTAATAGGCAAAGAAGACAATGATATGGTCGTATCAACGATGAATATTTGCTTTGAATTTTTAAAATCAAATAGAACTGAATCCTTGAAATTAAATGATGAATTATATTTATATAAGGATAAAGATGAATTTTATTTCGGATCACCTATAGAATTAAATGATAGTTATTCGTTTGAAATCGATAGACCTGGAATCTATGATTTCAATTCAATTCATTTGGATTTATCTAATCCATCTTTATATAAAATAAATAAATTTCCAGTATTTATAAAAGCAGTTAAAAAAGGCGATATGATTTCTACTGATTTAGAGTGTAAAGACGGTTGGTTATGTATGAAAAAACATGGAGTGCCAACATATTTGAGAGGATTTTATCCAGCTTTATATAATAAAGAAGGCAATATCATTTATCTTCCTTTTTATGGAGATGATAAATTCTATATTAACGTATCTAGAATTTATCCGAAACAAAAGTATTGATATCGTTAATATATTTTCTATTTCTTTGACCGAAATAGAATAAATCTATTACTGCTAGTACTAATAATCCAGTGGTACCTATAAAGAATCCAAATATCGTTATTCTGAATGATTTGGTTCCTTCGTAGTGAACTTTAATGTCATACTCACCTTCGGGTA
>ERZ809276.915-NODE-915-length-11754-cov-77.422771_pt1 | contig 11754 bp, 10 predicted proteins | sample MGYA00520512_ERZ809276 | MGnify/ENA primary metagenome ERZ809276 (study PRJEB31576, sample SAMEA3212661) | Homo sapiens | biome: human-gut; feature: human gut; material: fecal | place: Sweden | collected 2012 ...
TGAAGAAGGAAAAATATGGATAGGAAAGCAATGTATAAAATGATTAATTCAAAAAAAGCAGTAATGATAGGCTGTGGCTTTGTTGGTTCTGCATCGGTATTTGCTCTGATGCAGAGTGGCTTGTTTACAGAGATTGTCCTTATCGATGCAGATAAGAACAAGGCAGAAGGAGAAGCGATGGATATCAGTCATGGTATTCCATTTGCGAGTCCGATGAAAATATATGCCGGAGATTATGATGATGTGGCTGATGCTGCAATAGTTATCATATCTGCCGGAGCTGGACAGAAGCCGGGAGAGACAAGGCTTGATCTCGTAAATAAAAATGTATCAATATTTAAGTCAATCATTCCTGAAATGGCAAAGAGAAATTTTGCAGGTATCATGCTTGTAGTTGCGAATCCGGTAGATATCCTGACTCAGGTAGCCATAAAGTTATCAGGACTTCCGGAAAACAGGGTTATCGGATCTGGTACTGTGTTAGATAGTGCCAGATTAAGATATAAGCTTGGTGAGCATTTATCTGTGGACAGCAGGAGTGTTCATGCATTCATAGTAGGTGAGCATGGAGACAGCGAAGTTGTAGCATGGTCATCAGCCAATGTATCTGGTGTTCCATTAAGTGAAATGTGTGAAATGCGTGGACATTACAAGCACAAGGAAAACACGGCAGAAATAGCTACAGCAGTCAAGAACAGTGCTTATGAAATTATAAATAAAAAGCACGCTACATATTATGGAATTGCAATGTCTGTAAAAAGAATATGCGAAGTGATTATGAGAGATGAAAAATCAATACTTCCTGTATCACACATGATTCATGGAGTATATGATATTGACGGAGTAGCGTTAAGTATGCCAGCTATTGTAGGTGCAGATGGCATTGAGTCTGATATACCTATTAATTTAAGTGGCGAGGAAGCGTTAAAGCTTAAGGAATCCGCAGATTCATTGAAAAAGATAATGGAGACAATTGAATTATAAATTTTACACATGGAAGGAGAAAAAGGCATGGAAGTAAGGTATTATATTTGTAAGCATTGCGGCAACATCATCGCCAAGGTCAAAGACACAGGTGTGCCCATCGTCTGCTGCGGCGAGCCGATGAGCGAGATCATCCCCGGCACGACCGACGCGGCGGTTGAAAAGCACGTCCCCGTCTGGACGGTGGAAAACGGCATCGTCCATGTCAAGGTCGGCTCCGTGGAGCACCCTATGCTGCCGGAGCACTACATCGAATGGGTATCTCTCCAGACCAAGCAGGGCAACCAGCGTAAGGAACTGCATCCCGGCGAAAAGCCGGAGGTCTGCTTCGCTCTCTGCGAGGGCGATGAGGTCGAGGCGGTCTACGCCTACTGCAACCTCCACAGTCTGTGGAAAGCGTAATTCACCTTCTTAAAATCCGGTGCTCAAAAAGCACCGGATTTTTTATCAATGTAACCTCGTCACAGAAAAAGACTTTGTCCTGCGGTATGATAAAGCCACAATCAAGAAAGAGGTGGCGAACATGAAAATCAAGCTCAATCCCGATCAGGAGATTGTCAATATGAAAAGGAACATGGCTTTTCGCTGAATGGAAAGCGAAGCTGACCCGTGCTGGGGCGGTCTGTATGAAAGCGATATTTTTTTTGAAATAATCTTGACAAAATTTATCAAGATTGATATGATGGTATTAACAAGCAAGCAAAAAGAGGATGTGGAGCATGATCATCACCAAAGAGACGGACTACGCGCTGCGCATTTTGCGGGTGCTGCTGGACGGGGAGAAGCATTCGGTGGCCGAGATGTCGGAAACGGAATTGATCCCCAATCAGTTTGCCTACCAGATTCTGCGCAAGCTCTCCGCCGGCAATTTGGTGCGGGTGAGCCGCGGCGCTCTCGGCGGCTGCGAGCTGTCCTGCGATCTGGACGCGACCTCCCTCTACGATCTCATGGGGGTCATGGGGGAACGGGGCGTTCTGTGCGCCTGCATGGAGCCGGGATATGAGTGCCGCTGGCAGGACAAGCATGGGCGGTGCGCCATCCACTGTCAGCTGGCGGCCTTGCAGCAAAAGCAGGACGAGGCGTTCTGTGCCGTGAGCCTGCGCAGGCTGCTGACCGGCGGATCCGATCCCCAAGATACAAGCAAGCTGTAAAATTTTAAAAGGAGGTACCCGTATGCTGTTTCAAACCACGTCGGCGCACGAAGAGCTGCGCGCGAAGATCCGGAGTTTTGCGGAGGAGGAGATCAAGCCCCTCGCATTTTTAATGGATCAGAACAACGAGTTTCCCGATGAGGCTGTCAAGAAGCTGGGTAAGCTGGGCTGGATGGGCATTCCCTACCCCAAGGAGTACGGCGGTGCCGGTCTTGATGCTCTGAGCTACGCCATCGCGGTGGAGGAGCTGGCCCGTGTGGACGGCGGCGCAGGCGTAATCCTCTCCGCCCACGTCTCCCTCGGCTCATGGCCCATTTTCGCCTATGGCACCGAGGAGCAGAAGAAGAAATATCTGGTTCCGCTGGCCAAGGGCGAGAAGATCGGCGCCTTCGGCCTTACGGAGCCCAACGCCGGATCCGACGCCGGCGGCACGGAGACCACGGCGCTGGATAAGGGGGACTACTACCTCCTCAACGGCGGCAAGATCTTCATTACCAACGCCCCTAAGGCGGACACCTATGTGGTTTTCGCCGTCACCACGCCGGACATCGGCACCCGGGGCATCTCCGCTTTCATCGTGGAGAAGGGCTGGAAGGGCTTTGAGTTCGGCGACCACTATGACAAGATGGGTATTCGCTCCTCCTCCACGGCGGAGCTGATCTTCAACGACGTGAAGGTTCCCAAGGAAAACCTATTGGGCAAGGAGGGCGAGGGCTTCAAGATTGCCATGTCCACGCTGGACGGCGGACGCATCGGCATCGCCGCGCAGGCGCTGGGCATCGCCCAGGGCGCGTTTGAGCACGCGTTGAGCTATTCCAAGGAGCGCGTCCAGTTCGGCAAGCCCATCGCGGCCCAGCAGAGCATCGCCTTCAAGCTGGCGGATATGGCCACCAAGCTGCGCTGCGCCCGGTTCCTCATCTACTCCGCGGCGGAGCTGAAGGAGCAGCACGCGCCTTACGGCATGGAGTCCGCCATGGCGAAGATGTACGCCTCGGACATCGCGCTGGAGGTCACCAACGATGCCTTGCAGATCTACGGCGGCAGCGGCTACCTCAAGGGCATGGAGGTGGAACGGGCCTACCGCGACGCCAAGATCACCACCCTCTACGAGGGCACTAACGAGATCCAGCGGGTGGTCATCGCCTCTCATCTGTTGGGCAGGCTGGGCAAGAGCTCCGGCGGCGAGAGCCGTTCGGCGGCCAAGAAACCCGCGCCCATCACCGGCATTCGCAAAAAGACCATCTTCCGGGAGGGGGATGCTGCCCAGCAGGTGGCCGACCTTGTGGCGGCGCTGAAGAAGGATGGTCACGACTTCTCCGTGGGCATCCCTATGGATACGCCCATCCCGCAGGCGGAGCGGGTGGTCTCCGCGGGCAAGGGCATCGGGGAGAAAAAGAACATGAAACTGGTAGAGTCGCTGGCCAAGGCCGCCGGCGCGGCCATCGGTTCTTCCCGCCCTGTGGCGGAGACTCTCAAATATCTGCCGCTGAACCGCTATGTGGGTATGTCCGGTCAGAAGTTCACCGGCAATCTGTACATCGCCTGCGGCATCTCCGGCGCATCCCAGCACCTTAAGGGCATCAAGGACGCCTCCACCATCGTGGCCATCAATAAGAACGGTAACGCGCCTATCTTCAAGAACTGCGACTACGGCATCGTGGGCGATGTGGAGGAGATCCTGCCCCTGCTCACTGCCGCGCTGGATAGCGGCGAAAAGCTGCCCGCGCCGCCCATGGTAAAGATGAAGCGGCCCACGCCGCCGAAGCCCGCCCCCATCGGCGACCGCTACGTCTGCAGCGGCTGCGGCTACGAGTATGTGCCGGAGTTGGGCGACGAGGACGGCGAGATCGCGCCCGGTACGCTCTTTGAGCAGCTTCCCGCCGAGTGGGTGTGTCCCGAGTGCGCGGAGACGAAGGATCAATTTGTAAAGGCTTGAGGCCGTGAAGGAGGTAAGATAAGATGTATTGCGTGCGTAAAGTAACGAACGACCTCTACTGGGTGGGCGCCAACGACCATCGCCTGGCCCTGTTTGAAAACTGCTTTCCCATTCCCCGGGGCGTAAGCTACAACTCCTACTGCCTGCTGGATGAAAAGACGGTGCTCTTTGACACGGTGGACTGGTCTGCCTGCCGCCAGCTTTTGGAAAATCTGGCGTATGTGCTGGATGGCCGCGAGCTGGACTACCTGCTGGTCAACCATCTGGAGCCGGATCACGCCGCCTGCATCGAGGAGATCCTGCTGCGCCATCCCAAGGTGAAACTGATCTCCAACGAGAAGGCATTCATGCTCATGCGGCAGTTCGGCTTCCATGTGGACGGACATGAGTGCATCGAGGTGAAGGAGGGCGACACCTTCTCCTTCGGCAAGCACACCGTCACCTTTGTGGGCGCGCCTATGGTTCACTGGCCGGAGACCATGGTGACCCTCGACGTCACCGACGGCGTCCTCTTTTCCGCCGACGCCTTCGGCACCTTCGGCGCGCTGGACGGCAAGCTGTTCGCCGACGAGGTGGACTTCGAGCGGGACTGGCTGGACGACGCCCGCCGCTACCTCACCAACATCGTGGGCAAGTACGGGCCCCACATCCAGCTCCTGCTGAAAAAGGCCGGCGGCGTTTTGGATCAGATCAAGTACATCTGCCCGCTCCACGGCCCCGTGTGGCGCAAGGATCTGGGCTGGTTCATCGAAAAGTACGACACATGGAGCCGCTATGCCCCTGAGACCCAGGGCGTGCTCATCGTCTACGCCTCTATGTATGGCAACACGGAGAACGCGGCGCAGGCGCTGGCGACCTCGCTCTGCGATAAGGGCATGAGCAAGGTGGCGATGTACGATGTGTCCTCCACTCATGTCTCCCAGCTGATCTCCGAGGCGTTTAAGTACAGCCACATTGTCCTGGCCTCTGTGACCTACAACCTCGGCATCTACCCCGCCATGCATGACTTCCTCATGGATATGAAGGCACTGAATCTGCAAAACCGTACCTTTGCCATCATTGAAAACGGCTCATGGGCGGTGAAGTCCGGTGACCTCATGCAGAAATTCGTCAACGATGAGCTTAAGAACATGACGGTGCTCAACGAGCGGCTCAGCCTCGCCTCGTCCATGGGCACGGACAAGCGCACTGAGCTGGAAGCACTGGCGGATGCCATTCTGGAATCTATGAAGTGACTGGCAGGGAAGCCAAAGCCAAGACAACAGACAACAAACAGCCCCGCCGCGTCGGCTGCAGAAAAACCGGCTTTCAAAAACAGAGCGGGCAAGCGTGATACTGCGCTTGCCCGCTCTTTGCCCAAAAGGACATGAGAAGTGACCGGAGAAGATGAGAGGATCGAAATGGAGATCAGAAAACGAAACGGGGAGTCTGTTCCCTTTCAACAGGAGAAAATTTTCAACGCCATGAAAAAGGCGTTTGACGGACAGGGCAGGGAGATCGGGAGCAGAGAGATGGATGAGATCCTCGCCACCGTTCTCGACAATCTCTCCGTCACAGTGCCGCTCACCGTGGAACGTGTGCAGGACGAGGTGGAGCGAACGCTCATGGAGCGCGGACACTATGAGGTGGCAAAGGCGTACATCCTCTATCGCGAAAAGCGGTCTGCGCTGCGCCGTGTCCGGCATACCATCGCGCAGACGGTGGGGGATGACTCGCTTGACGAGGTGCTGCGCCGCATCCAGATGGATTTTACCGAGGAAATCTACTCCCTCGCGGCGCTTCAAATGAAGTTTGAGAGCTTCTGTCGCCCGGGCATGACGGAGGATGAGCGGGCTGAGGCATTGACCAAGGCGGCGGTAGAGCTGACTACGGCAGAGGCACCCAAGTGGGAGTTCATCGCGGCGCGGCTTCTGAACCACTCCTTTCACTGTCGCAACGCACAGGAATGGGAGGGGCGCGGCATCGGCGACCTCTATGGCAGGCTTCGCTATCTGACGGATAAGGGACTCTACGGTGACTATATCCTTGCCCACTATACCCACGAGGAGATCGCCATGGCGGAGGACTTTCTCTGCCCGGAACGGGACGAGCTGTTCACCTACTCCGGCCTTGACCTGCTGCTCAAACGCTATGTGATCCAGTCACGTAGCCGCGTGCCGCTGGAAACACCGCAGGAGATGTTTTTGGGTATCGCGCTGCATCTTGCTATGAACGAAGGCTCTGACCGCATGGGGTGGGTAAAACGCTTTTACGATATGCTCAGCCGTATGGAGGTCACGATGGCGACACCTACCATGTCCAACGCACGAAAGCCCTACCATCAGCTTTCAAGCTGCTTTGTGGACACTGTGCCGGACAGTCTGGACGGCATCTACCGCTCGCTGGACAACTTCGCAAAGGTCTCTAAATTCGGCGGTGGAATGGGGATGTACTTCGGTAAGGTGCGCGCTGCAGGCAGCACCATCCGCGGCTTTCAAGGGGCGGCGGGTGGTGTTATCCGCTGGATCCGGCTGGTCAACGACACCGCCGTGGCGGTGGATCAGTTGGGGATGCGGCAGGGCGCTGTGGCGGTTTACTTAGACGCATGGCACCGGGATCTGCCGGAATTCCTTCAACTGCGCACCAACAACGGCGACGACCGCATGAAGGCACATGATGTGTTTCCTGCCGTGTGCTATCCGGATCTCTTCTGGCGACTGGCGGAGGAGAACATAGACGCGCCGTGGCATCTCATGTGTCCGCATGAGATCCTCACGGTCAAGGGCTACGCACTGGAGGATTACTGGGGTACAGAATGGGAGAAGCGGTATCTGGACTGCGTCAATGACCCACGCATCGAAAAGCGCAGCGTCACCGTCAAGGACATCGTGCGGCTGGTGCTTCGCTCGGCAGTGGAGACCGGCACGCCCTTCGCCTTCAACCGCGACAGCGTAAATCGTATGAACCCAAACGGCCACACGGGAATGATCTATTGCTCCAATCTCTGCACGGAGATCGCGCAGAACATGGCGCCCATCGAGCATATCAGCACTGAGGTGCACACGGAGAACGGCGACACAGTGGTGGTGACGGCCACACGCCCAGGTGAGTTTGTGGTCTGCAATCTGGCGAGTCTGTCTCTCGGTAATCTGCCGGTGGAGGACGAGGCCTATATGGAACGCACGGTGGAAACGGCCATCCGCGCACTGGATAATGTGATCGACCTCAACTTCTACCCGTTGGAATACGCGCGGCTTACCAATCAGAAGTACCGCAGCATCGGCCTGGGCGTCAGCGGCTACCACCACATGCTGGCAAAGCGCGGCATCCACTGGGAGAGCGATGAGCACCTTGCCTTCACCGACGCAGTATTCGAGCTCATCAACTACGCCGCCGTCAAGGCGGACACAGCACTGGCACGGGAAAAGGGTCGTTACGCGCTCTTTGAGGGCAGCGACTGGCAGACGGGCGCGTATTTTGAAAAGCGGGGTTATACCTCCGAAAAGTGGCGGGCGCTTGCGAAAACGGTGGCGGTGCAGGGAATGCGCAACGCCTATCTGCTGGCGGTCGCACCGACCTCCAGCACATCTATCCTCTCCGGCACGTCGGCGGGCATAGATCCAATTATGAAGAAATTCTTTTTAGAGGAAAAAAAGGGCAGCATGCTGCCCCGCGTTGCTCCGGAGCTTTCTATGGACACATGGTGGTACTATAAGGCAGCGCATCTGATCGACCAAAGCTGGTCGGTACGCGCCGCGGGCCTTCGCCAGAGACATATTGACCAGGCGCAGAGCATGAATCTCTATATCACCAACGACTATTCCATGCGTCAGGTGCTCAGACTGTATTTAGAGGCGTGGAGGGTCGGCGTCAAGACCATTTACTATGTCCGCAGCAAGGCCCTTGAGGTCGAGGACTGCGAAAGCTGCTCGTCATAAGGAGGATAGCATGACGGAACTGAAGAAAAAGCCCCTCTTTAACCCGGAGGGCGACCCTGATGTGCGCCTGCGGCGCATGATCGGCGGCAATACCACCAACCTCAACGACTTCAACAATATGAAGTACGCTTGGGTCAGCGACTGGTACCGGCAGGCCATGAACAACTTTTGGATCCCTGAGGAGATCAACCTCTCGCAGGATGTGAAGGACTATCCCCGCCTGCTGTCAGCCGAGCGCAGCGCCTACGATAAAATTCTGAGTTTTCTTGTCTTTTTGGATTCCATTCAGACAGCGAACCTGCCTAATATCGGCGCCTACATTACCGCCAACGAGGTTAATCTCTGCCTGTCCATTCAGGCGTTTCAGGAGTGTGTCCACTCACAGAGCTACAGCTATATGCTCGACACCATCTGTTCCCCCGTGGAGCGCAATGACATCCTCTACCAATGGAAAACGGACGAGCATCTGCTGCGCCGCAACACCTTCATTGGGGACTGCTACAACGAGTTTCAGGAGAGGAAGGACGCTCCCACGCTGCTGCGCGTGATGATGGCAAACTATATTTTGGAGGGCATCTATTTTTACAGCGGCTTTATGTTCTTCTACAATCTCTCCCGAAACGGGAAGATGCCCGGCTCGGCGCAGGAGATTCGCTACATAAACCGCGATGAGAACACGCACTTGTGGCTGTTCCGCAATATCATCACGGAGCTGCAAAAGGAGCAGCCGGAGTTGTTCACCGCCGAGAGCGTACAAGCGCTGCGCGAGATGATGCGTGAGGGCGTGGAACAGGAGATCGCATGGGGGCATTATGTGATCGGCGACGACATCCCGGGGCTGAACCGGCAGATGATCAGCGATTACATCCGCTATCTCGGCAACCTCCGCTGGACGAGCCTTGGCTATCCCGCATTGTATCCAGGCTTTGAGAGCGAACCGGAGAGCATGGAATGGGTCAGCCAGTACGCCGACGCCAACATGGTCAAGACCGATTTCTTTGAGGCACGCAGTACCGCCTACGCCAAGAGCACCGCACTGATAGACGATTTATAAGAAAACCAAAGACATCAGAATAGGAGATATTACTATGAGTTACAGCGCTATGATCCAATATCGCAGATCCGTTCACGCATTCCGCGAAAAGGAAGTTCCGAGCGAGGCTATCGGCCAGCTCCGATCCTACTATGAAAAGACCTGCCCCCGTCTTGTCCCGGAGATTGCAACGGAGTTGATCGTCTTGGACAAGGATGCACAGCCGGCGCTGGAGAGCTCAGCGGGCTATAATCAATTTCTCATCGGAGCACCGCACTACCTGCTCCTTATGTCTGCCCCGCATTCCTACGCAGCCATCAACGCCGGCTACATGATGGAAGATCTCGTCCTCAAGCTGACTGAGTTGGACATTGACACCTGCTGGATGACCTTCACCGACAGCGACAAAATCAAAAAGGCACTGTCTCTCGCCACCCCGTTAGAGGTGGCGGCAATCGTTGCCTTTGGCTACGGGGAAAAGACCGCAAGAAAGCTGCGGCTGAATATCCTAAGTATGTCTCAGATCGATGTGCGGGCCGAGCAGCAGTACTACGCGCCCAAAAAGGGCGTGCACGATTTGGTTCACATGGGGAGCTGGAGCAACAAGTCTGGGCTTGACGAGATGATGGACTTCTACGACGATATGCTCTGGCAGTCCTTCTACGCCGCTTCGCTCTCCCCCAGCTATCTCAACCGTCAGCCCTATGGCTTCCTTGTGCAGGATCACAGCATCTATTTGGTGCAGCAGGAGGATGCCTACACCGATAATTTGGATGCCGCATTGGATCTCGGTATTGTCATGCTCCACTTCTCCGCCGTCGCCTCCCAGTGGGTGGGGCAGGTACGCTGGGAACTTTCACCTGCTGCGCCCGACGGCCTGCCGGAAGGACGTCGCTCCGCTGCGGTGTACCACATGTAACGACTCTGGGGGAAGCAAGGCAACGGTAAAATGCGCGACCGTCGATCTGCGGTTGAGCGTATGTTCCATTAGAAAAGAAGAACCTATCAGTCAGAGTCTGAGTAAGGAAAATAGGAGGTATTTTTTATATGGCTATCCAAACGGTAACAGATGCCATCCGCTATGTAGGGGTGGATGATAACACATTGGCACTCTTTGAAAACCAGTACTCCGTCCAGCCTATGGGAGTGAGCTACAACTCCTATGTCATTCTGGATGAGAAGATTGCCGTGATGGACAGCGTGGACGCACGGGCAGCGGAAGAATGGCTTTCCAATGTGGCGCGGGTGTTGGAGGGGCGCAGCCCCGACTATCTTGTGGTCACACACATGGAGCCGGATCATTCCGGCAGCCTCATGCGGCTGGCACAAAAGTACCCGGAGATGAAGATCGTGGGAAACGCGAAAACATTTACCCTGATCAAGCAGTTCTTCGGCACAGGTGCATTGTCGGAAGACCGTATGCTGGAGGTTGGCGAAAGAGATACGCTTTCCTTGGGTTTGCACCGGCTGCGCTTTCTGCTGGCGCCGATGGTACACTGGCCGGAGGTGATGACGGCGTATGAGGAAACGGAAAAAATCCTGTTCTCGGCGGATGCCTTCGGACGCTTTGGCTCACTGGAACGGACTGCCCGTGCCCCCTGGGTGCCGCAGGCCCGACGGTATTATTACAATATTATCGGGAAATATGGCGCACAGGTGCAGGCTCTGCTGAAAAAAATCTCCGCGCTGGAGATCAAAACAATCTGCCCGCTCCACGGTCCCGTGCTTACAGAAGGGCTGGAGGAGTGTCTGCGGCTCTATGATCTCTGGTCACAATGGGAACCAGAAGAATCGGAGAGCATACTGATTGCCCACGCATCCATCCATGGAAATACTGCCCATGCGGCGAAGACCCTCAAGGGTAAATTAGAGAAAAAAGGCGTACAGGTCAACATATGTGATCTCACTGTGACAGATCTTTCCTACGCTGTTGCCAGTGCGTTCTACTGCGGGAAGTTGGTTTTAGCCAGCGCCACCTATGACGGAGGACTGTTTCCGCCCATGAGGGAGTTTTTGGAACATTTACGGACAAAGGGATTCCGAAACCGCCGGGTTGGCCTTATTGAAGACGGCTCTTGGGCACCTGCTGCCGCGCGGCTGATGCGCACCAAATTGGAGGAGATGAAGGATATCCACCTTTACGAAACAGTAGTGTCTCTGCGTGGTGCATTGAACCAAACCAGCGAAGCGCAGATGGACGCTCTGGTGGCTGAGCTCTGCGCAGAATAAGCTGCAACAAACCGCAGCTATTCTCGTACAGATGATGGTCTTACTCATCTGCTTTATGTCCCAAGGGCAGAGTACCGTCATCTCAGGTTGAGGTCACGATGTGGTGTGGGGCGAGACCGGAGTCTTGAGAATACCCAAACAAAGGAAAGGAGCTGACAGATATGGCAGCTATGAACATGAATCAGGAGCAGTTTGAGCAGGCGATCCGGGAGAAAAAGCCCGTTTTGGTGGATTTCTGGGCGCCCTGGTGCAGCTACTGCCGGAAGATCGGCCCCGCGTATGAGAAGATCGGAGAGGAATACGCGGACAGCCTCGCCGTCGGCAAGATCAACATTGACGAGGAGCCGCGGCTGGCGGGGGCCGAGGGGATCGAGGACATCCCAACTCTGGTGCTGTACCGGAACGGAAAGGCCGTGGATTCCATCATCGCGCCCGGCTCAAAGGCAGAAATCGACCGTTTCATTCAGGAAGCCTTGGCGAAATAACGGAGGGTTCAGATATGAA
>ERZ809276.924-NODE-924-length-11700-cov-12.380936_pt1 | contig 11700 bp, 9 predicted proteins | sample MGYA00520512_ERZ809276 | MGnify/ENA primary metagenome ERZ809276 (study PRJEB31576, sample SAMEA3212661) | Homo sapiens | biome: human-gut; feature: human gut; material: fecal | place: Sweden | collected 2012 ...
CGCTGGCCGCTGTGGAGCGCAGCCGCGTGGCCCTGATCCTGGTGGATGCCACCGTTGGCTTTACCGAGCAGGACAGCAAGGTGGCCGGTTATGCCCACGAGCAGGGCAAGGCCTGTATCATCGTTGTCAACAAGTGGGACGCTGTGGAGGGCAAGGAGACCAACACCATGGAGCATCAGCGCCGGGATTACGCCGATTGCTTCAGCTTCATGGGGTATGCGCCCATCATCTTCATTTCGGCCCAGACCGGCTATAACGTGAACAAGCTGATGCAGCTGATCCGTGACGTGGATGCCCAGAACGGTGCCCGCGTGCCCACCGGTGTCCTGAATGAGATGCTGGCCCGCGCTACCGCCCGGATGCAGCCGCCCAGTGACAAGGGCCGCCGCCTGAAGATCTTCTACCTGACCCAGGCTTCCACCCGTCCCCCGACGTTCGTGGCCTTCGTCAACTCCAAGCAGCTGTTCCATTTCAGCTATCAGCGGTATCTGATCAACCAGATCCGGGAGAACTTTGGTCTGGAACACACGCCCATCCGCCTGGTGATCCGTGAGCGCGGCACCGGCAGCGTCGGCGCAAAAGATGTGTAACAGGGGAGGCGGCTGTTGATGATGACCTTCTTCATCGTTCTGGCTGCCGCTGCGCAGGCTTACCTGCTGGGCAGCGTGGACACCGGCATCCTGGTCAGCAAGTACCTGTACCACGATGATGTCCGCAATCACGGCAGCGGTGCGGCCGGTATGACCAACATGCTGCGCACCTTTGGCAAAAAGGCAGCGGCGCTCACCGCCGCAGGCGACGTGCTGAAAGGCGTTGCAGCTGTCTGCATCGGCCGCTGGCTCTTCGGGTTCCTGCCCGCAGATGCCGCCGTTTCGCCCTATCTGGGCGTGTATCTGGCCGCCATTCTGGCCGTGGTGGGCCACACCAAGCCCATCTATTTCGGCTTCAAGGGCGGCAAGGGCGTGCTGGTGGCGGGAGGTGCCATCCTGGCGATCCAGCCCATCCTCCTGCCGGTGCTGACCGTCGTTTTTCTGCTCTGCCTTGTGCCCACCGGCATGGTGTCGCTGGGCAGCATTGCAATGGCGGCATCCTATCCGGTGCTGACCCTCATCTACGGCCTGCTCAAGGGCTTCGCCGCTGACGACCTCATCGTCTGCGTGGTGGGAGCTGCCATCATGGGCGGCATGGTCATCTGGATGCACCGGGCCAATATCCAGCGCATCCGTGAGGGCAAAGAGTACCGCTTTGGTTCCAAGCACAAGCAGTAACCGGAACAAAAATAACAGCGCATCCTTCGGGCAGAGCCTGCCTGCGGGATGCGCTGTTTTGCGTGGAGGGGGCTGTGCCCGGTCGATGTGCCTGCACGGTCCAGTTTACTGAAAAAACTTTGCAAAAAAGGTTGACAAAGGGCGGTGCAGCTGGTATAATAACACATGTCGCAGGACACGAACTGAATATGTGGGGGATTAGCTCAGCTGGGAGAGCGCTTGCATGGCATGCAAGAGGTCAGCGGTTCGATCCCGCTATTCTCCACCAAAAAAGCACTGTACTTCGTAGGAAGTATGGTGCTTTTCTTTTTCTCAGCCGCAAAAAATGGGGGCTGCACTGCCTTGCCTGCATCGTTTTCAGATGTTTTGCAGGCGGTTCAGTGCAGCCCCCGGGTCATTGGTGCTTCGGCAGGTCAGAGGATGTCGGTTCAGCTGACGATCTCCAGCATCTGCCCGAACACCTCTTCCATCTGCCGCACCAGCGTGAACTGGGTGCGGGCGCGGTCAAGGTTGTGGCCGGGGCGGGCGGTGTGGAAATAGTGATCGCCCTCCAGATAGTCGGTCAGAAAGCGGATGCCGCACTCCAGCGTCATCAGCTTGGCACCCCAGGCAAGGCTCTTTTTCTCCGCAGGGCTCATGGAGGCCCCGGCGGTGGAGAGATACCCCTTGGCGAACACCTCGTACAGGTGCAGGTCAAAGTGGACCTTGCTCTGGTCGGACTCGTCCTCGGCGCAGTCGTTGGCACCGGTGCGGATGGAGTCGCCGAAATCGTAGGCCGACAGACCCGGCATCACGGTGTCAAGGTCAATGACACAGATGCCTTTTCCGGTGGCGGCATCGATCAGGACGTTGTTGATCTTGGTGTCGTTGTGGGTAACACGCAGCGGGATCTCACCAGCCGCCAGCAGATCCAGCAGGGTGTGGCAGTCCTTTTCCCGCGCATGGATGAAGGCGACCTCCGGTGCAATGTCCTTGGCACGGCCCAGCGCATCGGCGGCAAGGGCTTTTTCAAAGTTTGCATAGCGGTTGGGCGTGTCGTGGAAGCGTGCAATGGTTTCGTGGAGGGTGGAGGCCGGATAATCTGCCAGCTGGTTCTGGAATTTGCCCAGGGTCTCGGCAACGGTGCGGAAGTCGGCCTCGCTGCCCACCTGCTGCAGGCAGATGGTGTCCTCTACAAAGTCGTAGGCACGCCACGCGCCGCCCTCGGCATCCAGATGGCAGGTCGCACCGGACAGGGTGGGGATCACGTTCAGGGTCTCCCGTGCCGGGTCGCCGCCTGCGGCAAGGATCTTCTCCCGCAGATGCCGGGTCACGCCGCAGATATTCTCCATCAGGCCAACCGGGTCGGTAAAGGTGTCGGTGTTGATGCGCTGCAGGATAAAGCGCTTGGAGTGGTCCTCCCGCCAGACCACGAAGGTATCGTTGATGTGGCCTTCGCCGTAGTGACGGGCATCGTAGACCACCGGCCCGCCAAAATCAAAGGCATTTGCGGCGGCGCGGAGAATGGATTCGGTAACAGGTTTCATTTTGGGTTCCTCATTTCTTATCCTTCATGCCGTTTGGCAGGTGCAGGGCGTTGTCCCTGCCGCACCTGACGGCGGTATTCGTTGGGGGTCAGGCCTTCCGCCTTGCGGAAGCACTGCGAAAAGTAGCTGGGGGAGGAAAATCCCATCAGCTCGCTGATCTGCGCCAGACTGTAGCCGGTGTTGCCCAGCATATATTTGCTCTCCTCAATGCGGCGGCGGTTCAGGTAGGTGATGGGAGAAATGCCATATGCCTTCTGGAAGGTGTGGGCCAGGTAGTATTTGTTGATGTGGGCGACCTCGGCAAGGGTATCAAGGGAGATGTCCTCCCGGTAGTTGTTGTCCAGATACCGCTTGATCTCCACGCATTCCCGGTTGTCGGAGCGTGGGGATTCCTCCACCTGCAAAGAGAGGGTGGTGCACCGCACCAGCCAGATGAGCAGGACTTCCAGCAGGTCCTGGCAGACGGTTTCGCAGCCGTCCAGACTGCGGTCCGCCTCAGCCAGCAGCATATGCAGCAGCGTTACCATCCGCTCCCGGTTCTCCCGGCAGTTGAAGATAGCGTAGGTGGAATCGGCTTTGCCAAACAGGATATCGATGCCCGAAACGCCCAGTACGATGTATTCCAAAGGCGAGGCGTTCAGGCTCAGCTCGGTGTGCTCCACCTGCGGGTTGACGATGACCATATCGTCCGGTTTGACCGGGAACAGCTGCCCGCTGAGCAGAAACTGCCCCTCGCCGCTGAGGCAGTAGAACAGCTCCGTGCAGGAATGGGTGTGGACCGTGCTGTTCCAGTCGCCGCCGAATCTGCTCTTGCTGATGTACAGCAGCCGGAAGGATTCCCGTGGAGCGGGAGCGTGGCGGATATCAAAGCGCTCGGTACTCATAAAAGGCTCCTTTTGAAGCAGACGCAAAAAATATAAAAATAAAAGCAAGATACTAAAAATTAAATGCGAAAAACGCCGCACTGCTTCGTGCATTTTTTCTCATTATAGGGGCAAATAAGAAAAAAAGCAAGCCCTGTTTTTTAGCATGGTAAATATTTTCCTCTGCACAGAAAGACGGAAATGTGTCAAATTGGTTACAGGTTGGGAGAATGTACCAAAACAATGCCGCAAAATTTAGTACTTTTGCTGAAGAAAATGATAAAAAAGCAATATTTCTAAAAAATGAAACAACAAAGACCTTGTTGAAAACTGCAAAAACATCTATATTGGAATCACAAAAAACACAGCCCCTCGGGCAAAACCTGTTTGCTCCGGCTGTGCATGAACGGAACTTTATGATGGAGGACACATTATGAAACGCATTTCTCGTCGCAATTTCCTGAAAGTGGCCGGTGTGGGTGCCGCTGCACTGGGTCTGGCTGCCTGCGGCGGTTCTTCCAGCTCCACAGCTTCCAGCACGGCTTCTTCCGCTGCTGCATCTGCCGCTCCCGCTGAGGACGTGACCATCAAGGTCGCCGCCATCGAGACCGGCTATGGCGCTGATATGTGGAAGAAGGTCACTGAGGCCTTTACCGCCCAGACCGGCATCAAGGTGGAGCTGACCACCGACAAGAAGCTGGAGGATGTCATCGGACCTTCCATGCAGGGTGGCGATTACCCCGACGTGATCCACCTGGCTACCGGCCGTGAGGCTGCCCTGACCGAGCAGTTCATCAAGGGCAACCTGATCGCCGACATCACCGATGTGCTGAGCATGACCGTGCCCGGCGAGAGCAAGAAGGTGAGCGAGAAGATCGCCGGCGGCTTTACCGACACCTCCCTGACCAACCCCTACGGCGACGGCAAGACCTATCTGGCTCCCATGTTCTACAGCCCCTGCGGCCTGTTCTACAATGCCGGTTTCCTGAAGGAAAAGGGCTGGGACGTGCCCAAGACCTGGGACGAGATGTGGGCACTGGGCGACAAGGCTGCCGCTGAGGGCACCTACCTGTTCACCTACCCCACCACCGGCTACTTCGACGCCTTCTTCTATGCGCTGATGTACGCCGCAGGCGGCCCCGAGTTCTTCAACAAGGCTACCCACTACGAAGAAGGCATCTGGGACACCCCCGAGGCAAAGACCTGCTTTGATATCGTGGCAAAGCTGGCTTCCTACACCAACCCCATTACCCCCGCACAGGCCAACGATCAGGACTTTACCCAGAACCAGCAGCTGGTGCTGGACAACAAGGCCCTGTTCATGCCCAACGGCACCTGGATCGTGGGCGAGATGGCCGAGGCTCCCCGTGCGGATGGCTTTGAGTGGGGCATGACCGCCCTGCCCGCTGTCAAGGCCGGCGGCGACCAGTACAGCTACACCTGGTTCGAGCAGGCATGGATCCCGGCTGGTGCCGAGCATCTGGATGCCGCCAAGCAGTTCGTGGCTTACCTGTACAGCGACGAGGCCTGCAAGCTGTTTGCCGAGAGCGGTGCCATCCAGCCTGTGCTGGGCATCGCCGATGATCTGGAAGGCGACAACAAGATGTTCTACTCCATCTACGACAACGGCGCAAAGGCCGCTATGGGCAACTTTGCCTCCTTCAGCGCCATCCCCGGCGTGGAGGTCCGCACCGTGTTCTTTGACCCCGTCAACTCTCTGGTGTCCGGCAGCATGACCGAGCAGCAGTGGATCGACGGCATCAAGTCCGCCAGCGACCAGATGCGTGCCAATATCATCGAGTAATTGAACCCTGCCCAGCGGGGGCGGTTTTGACCGCCTCCGCTTTTTGTGGTTTTCGGGTTCCGATAGAAAGGAGCGGTTTGTCTATGAGATCTGACAAAAGCCGCAGACGGTTCGTCTTTCTCTGCGTGGCACCGGCCACGATCCTGTTTTTTCTCTTTATGATCCTGCCCACCCTCAACGTGTTCCGCATGAGCCTGTACGAGCGCGGTGCCTACTCGCCCAACGAGACCTTTGTGGGCCTGAAGAATTTCCAGCACCTGCTCAAGGACACCCAGTTCATCCGCTCCATGCAGAATATGATCCTGCTGGTGGTAGTGGTGACCATCGTCACCTTTGCCTTTGCGCTGGTGTTTGCGGCCATCCTGACCCGGGAAAAGATCAAGGGGCAGAATTTCTTCCGGGTCATCTTCTACATCCCCAACATCCTGTCGGTGGTCGTCATCTCCGGCATCTTCTCGGCCATCTATAAGCCGGAAAACGGTATGCTGAACAGCATCATCGGCCTGTTCCGGGATATGACAGACCCCATCCTCTGGAAGGGCGAAAAGCTGGTCATCCCCTCCATCATCCTCGCCATGGTCTGGCAGGCCGTGGGCTATTACATGGTCATGTATATGGCTTCCATGTCCTCGGTGCCCGCCAGCCTGTACGAGAGCGCCAATCTGGACGGTGCGGGCCGCCTGACCCAGTTCTTCCAGATCACCATCCCCCTCATCTGGACCAACATCCGCACCACCCTGACCTTCTTCATCATCTCCACCATCAACATGGCCTTCCTCTTTGTCAAGGCCATGACCAGCGGCGGGCCCAACGGTGCTTCGGATGTGGCGCTGAGCTATATGTACAGCCAGAAGGACGCGGGCCTGTATGGCTACAGCATGGCCATTGGTGTGGTCATTTTCCTGTTCTCGTTTGCACTGTCCGCCTGTGTCAACAAGGCCACCGACCGCGATCCGCTGGAATTCTAAGGAGGGAAGAAGATGCAGAATACCACCGAAAGATCTTCCCGCTCGGCGGAAGGTCTCTACAAGTTCTTTATCTATTTTGTGCTGGTCCTGCTGGCGGTGATCATCATCGTGCCGGTGGCATGGGTATTCATGGCCTCCATCAAGCAGAACGCGGAGTTCTACGGCAACCCGTGGGCGCTGCCTGCCGGGTTCTACTGGCAGAACTTTGTCAATGCGTGGAACGGAGCCAAGATGGGCGAATATATGCTCAACTCTGTCATCGTGACCGCATTGGCGCTGGTGCTGCTGCTGGTCATTGCGCTGCCTGCCGCCTACTGCCTGTCCCGCTTCCGGTTCAAGGGCCGCAAACTGCTGAACACCCTGTTTATGGCGGGCCTGTTCATCAATGTCAACTACATCGTGGTGCCCATCTTCCTGATGCTGCGGGACGGAGATGTCTGGCTGAAGAGCTACTTTGGCAGCAGCTTCCTGCTGAACAATCTGGTGGTGCTGGCGGTGGTGTATGCAGCCACAGCCCTGCCTTTTACCATCTATCTGCTTTCGGGCTATTTTGCCACCCTGCCCCATGATTTTGAGGAGGCTGCCTACATCGACGGTGCAAGCTACTTCTCCACCATGACCCGTATCATCTTCCCCATGGCAAAGCCCTCCATCATCACCATCATCCTGTTCAACTTCCTGTCCTTCTGGAACGAGTACATCATTTCCATGACGCTGATGAGCTCCACCAGCGCGCCCCGCACCCTGCCAGTGGGCCTTTTGAATCTGATGCAGGCCCAGCAGAGCGCGGCCCAGTACGGCACCATGTATGCCGGTCTGGTGCTGGTGATGCTGCCCACCCTGATCCTGTACATCTGCGTGCAGAAGCAGCTGACACAGGGCATGACCGTGGGCGGTCTGAAAGGGTAAGGTGACAAACGATGAAAGCATTCTGGAAAAATCATCCCGCCCTGCGCATGGTGCTGATGCTGGTGCTGTTTGTGCTGTCCATCGCGCTGGTGACAGCAGGCTGGAAAATGACTGGGCAGCTGGCTGGTCTTGGCATCATGCTTTTGGGGGTGGCGCTGCTGCTGGCCGTGCTGGCGCTCTATAACGCCCCCTATCGGGATTGAGGAGAAGAGAGGTAAAGGAGAATTCCCATGGAAGAAAATAGAATGACCGGGCGCGTAACGATCCCGACCGATCTGGACGTGGTCCCCGAAACGCTGCAGATCCTGAAGAAGTGGGGCGCGGATGCTATCCGCGACTGCGACGGCACCGACTTTCCGCAGGAGCTGAAGGATGCCGACGCAAAGATCTACTCCACCTATTACACCACCCGCAAGGATAACGCGTGGGCCAAAGCGAACCCGGACGAGGTGCAGCAGTGCTACATTATGACCGGCTTCTACACCGCCCCCGGTGACACCGTGACCATTCCGCTGATGAAGGGCATCAGCCCGGAGTTGATGCAGGTGAACACCAACGACGATATCACCCGCTGGTGGGAGGTTATGGACCGCACCACAGGCCAGCCGGTGCCCCCGGAGCTGTGGAGCTACGCCGACGGCAGCGTGACGGTGCAGGCTGTGCCGTTCCATGAGTATACGGTCAGCTTTCTGGCCTACCTGATCTGGGACCCGGTGCACATGTACAACGCCACCACCAACGGCTGGACCAACTTCGAGCATCAGATCACCTTTGATGTCCGTCAGCCCAAGACCCACAAATACTCCATGGAGCGCCTGCGGAAGTTCATTGCAGACCACCCCTATGTGAATGTCATCCGCTACACCACCTTCTTCCACCAGTTCACCCTGATCTTCGATGAGCTCAAGCGGGAGAAGTTCGTGGACTGGTACGGCTATTCCGCCTCGGTCAGCCCCTATATCCTGAATCAGTTCGAGCAGGAGGTGGGCTATAAGTTCCGCCCGGAGTACATCATCGATCAGGGCTACTACAACAACCAGTACCGTGTGCCCAGCAAGGAATTCCGGGATTTTCAGGCATTCCAGCGCCGGGAGGTGGCAAAGCTGGCCAAAGAGATGGTGGACATCACCCACGAGTGTGGGTGCGAGGCCATGATGTTCCTGGGGGACCACTGGATCGGCACCGAGCCCTTTATGCCGGAGTTCAAGACCATCGGTCTGGATGCCGTGGTGGGCAGCGTGGGCAACGGTTCCACCCTGCGCCTGATCTCGGACATCGAGGGTGTGAAGTACACCGAGGGCCGCTTTTTGCCCTACTTCTTCCCGGACACCTTCCACGAGGGCGGCGACCCGGTGCGGGAGGCCAAGGAAAACTGGGTCACGGCCCGCCGCGCCATCCTGCGCAAGCCCATTGACCGCATTGGCTACGGCGGCTACCTGAAGCTGGCACTGCAGTTCCCGGACTTCGTGGACTATGTGGAGAGCGTCTGCAGCGAGTTCCGTGAGCTGTATGAGAACATCAAGGGCACCACGCCCTACTGCGTCAAGCGGGTGGCCGTGCTGAACTGCTGGGGCAAGATGCGGGCCTGGGGCTGCCACATGGTGCACCACGCCCTCTACTACAAGCAGAATTACAGCTACTCCGGTGTCATCGAAATGCTGTCCGGCGCGCCCTTTGACGTGAAGTTCATCAGCTTTGAGGACATCAAGAAGGACCCCGCCCTGCTGGATGAGCTGGATGTCATCATCAATGTGGGCGATGCCGACACCGCACACACCGGCGGCATCTGGTGGGAGGACCCGGAGATCTCCTCCGCGATCCGGAAGTTCGTCTGGAACGGCGGCGGCCTCATCGGCGTGGGTGAGCCCTCCGGTCATGCCTATCAGGGCCACATCCTCCAGCTGGCCAGCGTGCTGGGCGTGGAAGAGGAAAACGGCTTCACCCTCAACTACGACAAGTACAATTGGGACGAGCACCCGGACCACTTCATTCTGCAGGATGCCGACCAGCCCATCGACTTTGGCGAGGGCAAGAAGAACATCTACGCCCTCGAGGGGACCGAGGTGCTGGTGCAGCGGAACCGGGAAGTGCAGATGGCGGCACACGATTTCGGTAAGGGCCGCGCCGTGTACATCAGCGGTGTGCCTTACAGCTTTGCCAACAGCCGCACCCTGTACCGTGCCATCCTGTGGAGCGCCCACAGCGAGGAGGAGCTGCACACCTGGTTCAGCTCCAACTACAATGTGGAAGTGCACGCCTACGTGAAAAATGGCAAGTACTGCGTGGTGAACAACACCTACGAGCCGCAGGACACCACGGTCTACACCACCGATGGAAACCATTTCGACCTGCATCTGGAAGCCAACGAGATCAAGTGGTATGAGATCTGAGTTCTCCATTTCATAAGCAAACACCCCTCTGCATTCCGAAAGGAGTGCAGAGGGGTGTTTGTGTATCCGGGCGGCTCAGCGGGGAGAGCCCAGACGGTATTTGAAATCGTGGTAGCCAAAGCGGGCCAGCGGCTGGGTGGTGCCGTTTTCATGCAGTACCCAGATATCCGGCAGGGGCATCCCGTTGAAGGTGTTGTTCTTGCAGGTGGAATAGATGGCCATGTCGCCGAAGATGAGCCGGTCACCCTCGGTGAGGGGGGCGGCAAAGCTGTAATCGCCCACCACGTCCCCGGCAAGGCAGGTGGGGCCGCCCAGCCGGAAGGTGCAGGGCTTTTCCCCCGGCTCGCCCGCGTCCAGCAGGGGCGGGCGGTAGGGCATCTCGATGACATCCGGCGTGTGGCAGGCTGCGGACATATCCAGAATGGCAAGATGTGTCTGACCATTCTGCAGGGTGTCCAGCACCGTGGTGACGAGGTAGCCTGCGTTCAGCGCCCAGGCCTCGCCCGGTTCCAGATACACCTGCACGCCGTACTTTTCCTGCGTCCCGGTGATGCACTTTTCCAGCGTGGCAAGGTCGTAATCCGGGCGGGTGATGTGGTGCCCGCCGCCAAAGTTGAGCCACTTCATCCGGGGCAGCAGGTCACCGAATTTTGCTTCCAGCGCGGGCAGGGTGGCCGCCAGCGCGTCGGAATCCTGCTCGCACAGGGTGTGGAAGTGCAGGCCGTCCAGCAGGTCGGGCAGGTCAGGATGCTGCGCCGCAGCGGCATCCCACTGGGCGCGGGTGGTGCCCAGACGGCTGCCCGGGGCGCAGGGGTCATAGATCTCGTGGCCCTCCTGGGTGGAATGCTCGGGATTCACCCGCAGGCCCACGCTCTTGCCCGCCGCCTTTGCGGCCGGGCCGAACTTTGCCAGCTGGTGGGGTGAGTTGAACACGATGTGGTCAGCGTATTGCAGCAGCTCCTCGAACTGGTCGGCCCGGTAGGCAGCGCAGAACACATGGTTCTCCTTCTCCGGCAGCTCCTCCCTGCCCAGGCGGCTCTCGTACAGGCCGCTGGCCTCGGTGCCTGCCAGATAGGGGGCCAGCACCGGGTAGAGGTCGTAGTTGGAAAAGGCCTTCTGGGCCAGCAGGATCTTGCAGCCTGTCCGCTGCTGCACGCTCAGCAGGATCTCGCCGTTGCGGCGCAGCCGGGCTTCATCCAGCAGGTAGCAGGGGGTGGGCAGGGCAGCCAGTGCAGCCTCAGAGAGGTTCGCCAGCCCCGCAAAGGGCGGGCGGGTGTCGGCCAGCCGCATCAGTCCACCAGAGCCGGGGCGTGGCTCTCGGAGCGGGGCAGGCCGTACTTGTCCAGAGCATCCAGATACGGGTCCGGATCAAACTCTTCCACGGTGTGCGCGCCCTTGGTGGTCCACTTGCCGGTCAACAGCATCAGCGCGCCGCACATGGCAGGCACACCGGTGGTATAGCTGATGGCCTGAGAGCCGACCTCCTTGTAGCACTCCTGATGGTCGCAGACGTTGTAGATGTAGTAGGTCTTTTCCTTGCCGTCCTTCTTGCCGGTGAAGATGCAGCCGATGTTGGTCTTGCCCTTGGTGCGGGGGCCGAGGCTGGCGGGGTCGGGCAGCAGGGCCTTGAGGAACTGGATGGGCACGATCTCCTGACCGTTGAAGTTGACCGGGGTGGTGGACAGCATGCCCACGTCCTCCAGACAGCGCATGTGGTCGAGGTAGCTCTGGCCAAAGGTCATGAAGAAGCGGATGCGCTTTGCCTCCGGGATGTTCTTTGCCAGAGACTCGATCTCCTCGTGGTGGAGCAGGTACATATCCTTCTGGCCCACCTGATCAAAGTTGTACTCCCGCTTGATGCTCATGGCCGGGATCTCCACCCAGTGGCCGTTTTCCCAGTAGCTGCCGGGGGCAGAGACCTCGCGCAGGTTGATCTCCGGGTTGAAGTTGGTGGCAAAGGCATAGCCGTGGT
>ERZ809276.937-NODE-937-length-11602-cov-4.375682_pt1 | contig 11602 bp, 9 predicted proteins | sample MGYA00520512_ERZ809276 | MGnify/ENA primary metagenome ERZ809276 (study PRJEB31576, sample SAMEA3212661) | Homo sapiens | biome: human-gut; feature: human gut; material: fecal | place: Sweden | collected 2012 ...
GTGTGACGTAATAGACGTTTTTGCTTGGCAGAGCTGCAAGCGTATTTTCAAAGCCGAGGGACTCAATGTAGTCCTGCACACTTGGGTGGTTTTGCGTCACACCACTCAAAAACAATACATTTTTCGGAAAGCAGGCTCTGCTGCTTTTAAACACACTAAAATCATAGTACAGCGTCTGAATTGCCGTGCCAAAATCTAAAATATATAAATTTTCCGGCGTCTCATTCACTTTCGCTAGAAATTTCGGACGCAGTTTCCCAGAAATCACGGATTTAGTATACTTTTCTGGAGAATAGCTCGCTGAATAATAAAACGTACTGTCTACATACGTGCGGTATGCTGCAGCATCTTCCACAGGTGCGGTATTGTCCGGCAGATAGCCTATCCCCTGCCAGCCGCCGATCAACAGCGCGGCGGCACACAGCAGAACTTCCGTCGCTTTGCTACGCTTAAAAAACGGCTCACAGAAATACGCGATCAATACGGCGGCGCAGAACAGAAAACCAAATTCTACGCGATAGACCCACCGTCCAAGTCTGTAAAAATAGATCAGAAACCCAAGTACCATCAGTGCTGACACCGCCGGCACCCAAAACTTTTTGGGATTTGTAATGGCGCAGAATAATCCGAGCAGCACACAGCAAAGCGTCATCGGATAATAGAGTTGGCGCAATCGAATCATGCTGAGCGCTTCGCGGATACTCGGATGCAGATTCACACGATGTGCATTGATAATATCCAATACTTGCTGCATCTTCTCTGTACTAAACACCGCTTGATCTGCAAAATCCCAATGCAGAATCATTTGATAATCGTTTTCCGATACGCCGATTGCTGTAAGTTCGTCGCGCAGATCTTCATAATCACACCAGGTGTAATCTAATATCTGGGAGCGGATTTTCGTAAATGTATAGTATTCTGTATAATCTGGATTGGCTGTATATGTAAGTGCATTTACAATATTAAACAAAAAGATAGTAACTATAAAAACTATCCCTGGTACAGCAATTTTAAGAAAAAACTCATATAACTTCATCTGTTTTTGCTTAAAACAAATCACTATATGATAAACAACAAGTACACTAGAAAACGCTATCGCCATAAAGAAAGCGTTTCTACGAACCAAACATCCCGTTATAGCCAACAAAGCTCCTAATACACAGCATTTCCTCCTATTTTGTTCAAACAGCGCCCAAACAAACAACAGACATCCACACATAGATGCCGCAATCGCTGTTTTTGTAAACTGTGGCAAGATATACAGATCACGTGCGGCAAAGGCTGTAATCCAGACAACAGTCAGAATCGCTGTGCCAAGACGAAGTTTCTGCACAAGTACATAAGTGAGCGCAAGAAAAGACAAAAAGCAAAGAAGCATTTGCAGCCAAAAATACCAGCTTATTGCCGGAAAAAGACTATACAGCGGCACAAAAAGCCAGCCAATGAAAATGTTGAAGAACATCATGTGGGCATCTGGGTGGCCGGTATACGCACCGGAAACCACCATTTCCATGATGAAATCATCCGAAACCTCATATTTTATACTGCAAAAAAGAAGAATGCACAACAGCAGAACCGCCTGCGCTGCTGCTAAGACAAAAAACAATTTCTTTTTGCCAAAGCGCTCCTGCAAATCGATCGCCGGAGCGCTTTGAATCTGCTGTACATCGCTTGTCATTAGCGGTTACCGTACATTTTTTCGTAGTAATTCTGATACTCGCCGCTAATGATGGTCTGCCACCACTCGCGGTTATCGAGGTACCACTGGATGGTCTTTTTAATGCCGTCCTCAAACTTGGTCTCCGGCAGCCAGCCCAGCTCGTTATGAATCTTGGTCGGGTCGATGGCATAGCGCATATCGTGGCCCTTGCGATCGCCAACATGCGTGATAAGGCTCTCCGGCTTGCCGAGCTCCTTGCAGATGATCTTTACGATCTCGATGTTCTGCTTTTCATTGTGGCCGCCGACGTTGTATACCTCGCCAACACGGCCCTTATGGATAATGAGGTCAATCGCCTTGCAGTGATCCTCTACATACAGCCAGTCACGGACATTGAGACCTTCGCCGTAAACAGGAAGGGGCTTGTCTGCCAGAGCATTCGCGATCATCAGCGGGATCAGCTTCTCCGGGAAATGATAAGGACCGTAGTTGTTGGAGCAGCGGGAAATGGTCACAGGCAAACCGTAGGTACGGTGGTAAGCCAGAACCAGCAGGTCAGCGGCAGCCTTGGAGCTACTGTACGGAGAGCTGGTGTGAATCGGAGTTTCCTCGGTGAAGAACAGATCAGGACGATCCAGCGGCAGGTCACCGTAAACTTCATCGGTAGAAACCTGATGATAACGCTGGATACCGTACTTGCGGCAAGCATCCATCAGCACACTGGTACCGATAATATTGGTCTGGAGGAAGATACCCGGATCTTCGATGGAACGGTCAACATGAGATTCTGCCGCAAAGTTAACCACGATGTCCGGATGTTCTTCTTCAAACAGTTTATCCACTGCTTCGCGGTCGCAGATATCTGCCTTCACAAAGCGGAAATTCGGGTTATCCATGACAGGCGCCAGCGTAGACAGGTTGCCTGCGTAGGTCAACTTATCGAGGCAGACAATGCGGTAATCCGGGTATTCTCTCAGCATGTGAAAAATAAAATTGGAACCAATAAATCCGGCGCCGCCGGTAACGATGATCGTCATAATTTAACTCCTTTTGCTGTGGAACTTACTCCTGGGTCTTCGTACTGCGAACGGAACTTCTGATCGTACCTTCTGCAACTATTTTCAAGTGCGCGCCATACGGGGATTTACCGTACTTTTCCGCAGAATGCAGCAGTTCTTCTTTATCGATCCAGCCGAAGCGGTAAGCAATCTCCTCCGGTGCAGAGATCTTTACGCCCTGACGTTTTTCGACCATACGCACAAAATCTGCTGCATCTACAAGACTATCCATTGTACCAGTATCCAGCCAGGCAAAGCCGCGGCCGAGCAGTTCGACATCCAGATTGCCTTCCAGAAGATATATTTCGTTCAGCGTTGTGATCTCCAGTTCGCCGCGTGCGGAAGGCTTAACCTCAGCGGCTTTTTTGGAAACGCCCGCCGGGTAGAAATACAGGCCCGTGATTGCATAATTGCTCTTTGGATGCTTGGGCTTCTCTTCCACGGAGATCACCTTGCCTGCATCATCAAATTCCACGATACCGAAGCGTTCTGGATCAGCTACATAATAACCGAAGATCGTTGCCGTGCCGTTTTCGGCTCTGCTGCTTGCGTTCTGGAGAATGCGGGAGAAACCATTTCCGTAGAAAATATTATCGCCGAGGATCATTGCACACGGTTCGTCACCGATGAATTCTTTACCGATGAGTAACGCCTGCGCAAGCCCTTCCGGCGCTTCTTGCACAGCATAAGAAAGAGTGATGCCAAACTGACTGCCGTCTCCCAGCAGATCGTGGAAGCGCGGGGTGTCCTCCGGCGTAGAGATGATCAGAATGTCCCGGATCCCCGCCAGCATCAGGGTAGCCAGGGGATAGTAGATCATGGGCTTGTCATATACCGGCAGAAGCTGTTTGGATGTCACCATGGTCAGCGGGTATAGTCTCGTGCCGGCACCACCGGCTAGAATGATTCCTTTCACTGTTTACATCCTCCGTTTTCTTTATTCTCATGCATTCGCCGGGTGCTGCTCAGGCATCCGACTTTGCAAACTAGTTTGGCACAACATAGAGGCCGTCCTCTGTTTCCAGATACAGGTTCAGGGTGCTCCCCTCTTCAGGCATCGGTACTTCACAGCTAAAGCTTCCGTACGCACCATTCCAATTATCTTCTGTAAAGCCAGAGTAATACTGCATTGCATAGTAAAATTGCTCCGATCCATCTGGGGCCATTATGCCAACATATATATTGGAGGCAAAGGAGTTCACATCATCTGCATAGAGATATCCATCCATACACAGCATTCCATCCTGCTCCCACCGATTCAGCTCATAATGCAGAGACTCTGTTCCATCTGCCGCTTCCGAAGTATTCAGGCTTTTTTCTTCGCTGACCACTCTATAAATCGAATACCCGTCCTGCGTGCGCTTTACACAAGCCATCGTCGCGTTGGCATCATAATGATCCTGAATATAAGCAAGCCGCTTTGCCATGTACCATTCAGAATTAGATACGAACAGCGTGTACGGATTATTCACGCTGTCACGGAAGGGATTTGCGATCCCATAATAAGCTCCAACATCGTCCACCAGCGGAGAATGTGTCCGCCATCCGCCCAAATAGTAGATATTACTATATTCTGCTGGGTTCGGCGCATTCCAAATGCTGTAGTATATGTCCGGAACTCCATCGCTAACCGGAGATGAAATGTACAAGTGCACCTTGTCCTCTGTAATCAGCTCTGTCAGTTCCGTATTTGATTCCCCCTGCAATTGCTCTTTATCTCTCTGATATATACTTACGTATGTAGGAAGCGATACGAAAAACACTGCTCCAGCAATTCCAAGCGAGAGCTTGCGTCGATTCATCCCGAGGCCATCGCTCCCTCTGGCAAAAAAGAGAAGTACAACCATAGCAGACAGGAAGATAGAAACATCAATTCGATTTACCAGAAATCGTCCCTGATAAAACAGAAAAAACTGTATTCCGGCAAACGCCATGCATTCATACATGAAGAGGAGATACTTGCCCCTGTCCTTTTTCCTATAACTCAGCAAACAGAACAGTGCTGCAATCCATAATCCTGCTGCATACGAATACTGTATCAGCCCTTTTGTCAGTTCCTTAAATGCATGAACAATATACGAAGCATTAATCTCTGGTGATTTACGAAGCGCCACCAGTTGCTTCATAACATCAATCGTAAAACGATCCGGATCTCCAAATTCCCACATTTTATACTGATTCAGATCCTCTGCGGAAATTCCCAGCGATTCATACAGCGCCTGATTCTCCTCGTAATCAGGGAAGCCATAATCCATTAATTCCGCGCGCAAATTATTATATTCCACATATTCTTTCCACGCCGGAACTCTGGCATATAAAAGCCCATCAACAACCTCGCAAGCAAAGCACAGGACAATAATTAACACAAATATCCCCACTAGCTTTTTGATTTTTTTTCCGTCGCGCTCTTTCAGAATCGGTAGTAAATAGTACACACCAACGCCAAACCATAGAGCCAGCAGCATTTCAAACACTCTAAAGCGATAAAAGCTTCCAAGCAGGATAAGCGCTCCTCCGATCACATACTGACTCCAATGTCTTTTTTCTGTAAAACATAAAAAGACCATGAGCAAGCCTGCTGTCACGGCAATTCCAGCTGTTTTGGAAAACTGGATACATGTAAAATACTGATAGCCAAAAAGGTTCCAGAGAAGTGCCGCCGAAAAGCCGCCGAAGAATACGCCCAAGCTCCGAAGCATCATCCATGTAATTACCCAAAAGGATACTCCAACAATGACAATTTGCGCAAGCGCATACCATGGAACACACGGAAACACCGTAAGAAGCAACTTAATAAAGCGTCCCCAAAGGATGTTAATAAAAACAAGATGACTATTATATCCGCCATAGGTAGAGAAAGAACCATGTGCAATTTGTGCAAGCGTCGTATCGTCATTTGTCTCATAGCGTGCATGGAAAAAAAACAGAAATACCATTGCTCCAACGCAGGTAATTGCCAGTGAAAGCCATACCGCCCAGTGCTTCTTGATGTACCTTAAAATCGGGCTTTGAAGTTCATTCTTCTTCATATTTATTCGTCCATCCTGTCTTCGCAGCCCCTACACATACAAATTAAAGAGCCTCAATTTATTTTTTCCCAAAATCAGCCAATGTAATTTCACCAGAACGCTGAACTGTTCCGTTGTCTTTTTGAATGCCAAAAACTTTAGCAGACAGCAGCAGGCACGCCAAAGCAATCAAACAATAAACGATACCGGCAATTGTCCCCATTCCATTCCCGATAAACATGGGAGAGAGTGAAACAATCAGCATATCCATAATGGACAGGAAAATCCATGCAAATCCGAAATCCTCCAGAACTCCGCTCTTAAACTCAGGATCTGTAACCCGAAGCAGTATAACGCCGGTAGCCATTACGCCTGTCGTAAGGCCAAAAATATAGATCCCACGTTCAAACCAGTAATTGTGGAAAAAGCGCTTGCTGATGACAAACTGCCAAAACACCACAAGGATCAGCCCCAGCGCGCTAAGTGCTACAATCGGAATCCAATATTTCAGAACAATGTTTACATTAATGGAGGCAACACCGAAACCGACCAGATAGTCTGTAGCCGTACTGCCTACACGCGTAACCACCTGCTTATCCACATATTGGTTCAGCTTAAACAGGCTAAGCACCCATTGCAGCAGGATGCTTGTAATCAGTGCTAATCCATACACTGGGAACGAAAGGGGCGGAAAAACAATCTTCAGACCCTCGTTAATTAAATACGCCAGACCGACAGCTACCAAAACCAGAGTGATGTGCCACGTCAGCGGATCAATGGACATCGGGCTGACCGTATTTTTCCCCATAGAGGTACGATTTTCCTCAGCAATTAAACCGGTCTTCATATCCTCCGGCAGTTCGTCCACACGAGTAATGAGTCTTGTATACCCCTTGCGTGCGCCAATATTGATCAGGATAACGCCGATTACAATACCACTAATCAAACCAATCGTCGCAAAAGTCTGTCCAATGCTTGTTGCTTCATCCCATCCCATGTCCTGAAACGCGGCTCCCATAGCGGCCGCAGTTCCGTGACCTCCGACAAAGCCGGCCGGCAATAGTACACCAAACCCCGCATTAATCCCATTGAACAGCAGTGGGAGAATTAAAACTCCAATTAGGATGAAAAACCCGAACTGAAAAATCTCCGCCGCTGCATTCACCAGAAATGTATCTCCAACGCTGGTAAACATATTTTTAAACGAAACCTTCTTCTTGTTTCCAAGGAACATCGTCGCAAAAAGCACTGCGATCAAAATAGAAGAATAGCTGGAGATTTCTGTGCTGAAGGGCAGAACGTTCAAAAAGTATTTTCCAAGGAACAGTCCGATCACGCCCGCCAGTAGGGACGACGGAATATAGAGCTTCTGAATAAATTTGATTTTACTGCGAAGTATTTTCGCTACGAAAAGCAGCGCAGACATAATGCAGAAGTCATACAGGATATTAATTGCATGAATTTCCATTTCATTTCCTCCTCAATCTACCTTTAATCTCTTTCAAGCATAAAGGGATAATCCACTCGGCTTCCATCTTGCGCAGGCACATAGTTCTCCTCAAACATCCGCTGTGTAATCCGGTCAAGCTCTTCTCTTGTGTCTGCGCCAACATAAAGGCGCGTCAGATAAGACCTAGGACCGTAATTATCCACAGTTTCACCATCTTTATAGAAAATCATACTCTCAAGCACATTTGGATCCTTTGCCAGCTCAAGCAACTTGGACATATCCGCAATTACCGCATCCTGCTTTCCAACAAAGTAAATTCCTTCACAATGTCTGGTAAAATACGGGTCATGCTGCTGCATTGTCCTCCTCACCTGATCCGGATCGTATACATAGTCAAGGAGCAACTCTTCAATACTCAATCCGCACGAATAGGTCACCAATTCATGCTCATAGCCGAACAGCCGTCCGGCAATCTCGCATACCTCCACGCCATGTTCCGAATAAAAGAACTGCATAGAGAGTGCCCCTTCCTTTTGTCCCACGGCGTCCGCAAATTTCTGCTGCACTTCTCTGGCCTCATCTAGAATTTGATGAATCGCCTTTGCCGGATATACTACTCTATTCAGTAGTGGCAGGGTATCTCCAGTTTGCGGATTTTTCTCTCGATCCGCCAGACTGATCGGATAAACCTTTCCATCCACAATCCAGCTCATCATATTATACTCTCGACCATGACTATACTCTTCTACTAAAATGCTGGTACGCACACCAGAGCTTCGACACACCACATCCTCAAATTTCTCACGGATTTCATCCACGGAGTGCACCACATAAATTCCCTTTGATCCATAGCCGTTGACCGGCTTAATGACTAGAGGAAACTCAAACCCAGCTAAATCAGCGTCCGAAAAATCGGATTCCAGCTTTTTATTTTTCGGCACATGTACGCCCAGTTCCTTCATCAGCGCCTTTGTCCGATCCTTTTCTCTATAATAGTCCAGTTTATCCGGTGTGGCATACCAACGTAGGTTTGCTTTATCCGCAATTTTTGTAATCTGTTCAAATAGCAGATCAGAAAATGATCCAATAATACCATCTGCATGTTCCGTTTTACACATTTCTGCAAAAGCATCTACATCGCGAACATCAATTGTATAGGCTTTATCCGCGATCTTTTTCGCTGGCCCATCGGGATACCCATCGCAGACAATCACATAATAGCCCCGTTTCTTTGCCGTTTGAGCCAATGCAATAAATTCGTCCATAGAACCTGCGATAACAAGTCTATGCTGCTGTTCACTCATCCGTTTCACGCGATCCTTTCCCTTCATAGATTTCTTTTAAAACAAACTGTGGCGTTTGATTTAAAACCATAAAAACTCTTCCGACATACTCACCCAGCAGTCCAATACAGGCCATAATCACCCCAAACGCCAGCAGCAACATACACATCAGTGATGTGTATCCACTCGGCATGGCCACCCCCGCAATTCGTTTAATAATCAAAACGATTGCCCAGATAACCGCACATGCCGCGGCAATAATTCCCACAAATCCGCTGATTCGCAGTGGCAGTACCGTAAACCCTGTGAAGTTCGACCAGAGCTTCACGAGTTTCCCAAAATTATAGCCAGACGTTCCTTCCTGACGCTCAAAATGCTCGACCTCGACGTTTGCGATCTTCCCTGCGGTACGTAGGAACAGCCCCTCCATAAATGAATATGGAGCATTATATTTGATAATTTCATCCGTTATGTACCTTCGTACCAGCCAGAAACTAGTAAAACTGATATCCTTGGGTTTTTTCAAAAACACCGTCTCAAACAGATCATCCATTTTTGTCAGCACGCGACGGTAAAAAGAATGGCGTTTATGCGGATACTTCCCAAGGACCAAATCATATCCCTCCTGAAATTTCTGAAACAGCAATGGGATATTCTTGGGATGAGTCTGCATATCATCATCCATGTTCAACACCGCATCACCTGTAACATAATGCAGAGCCGCAACCTGTGCATTGGCCTGTCCTCCATTTCTCGCCAAATCCACCACTTTTATATTTTCAAACGTGTCTGCAATTTCTTTCAGGAATCCGATCGTTTCAGGTTTCGGCGAGCAGTCATTGACCAGTATAATCTCATAATCATCAACAGGAATCTTTTCTATTTCCCGAATTGTTTCACTCACCATAGTCTTCAGAATTGGCATAGAATTATAGCAAGGAACAATAATTGACAGCTTCATAAATTACTTCTCCTCAATTTCTCAGTTGTTATTTCAGGAAGAAAATTAAAATTCCTGCAAAAATTACAATAATCCCCATCAATTTTCTCCGTGTAATCTTCTCCTTCAAGATTAGCCAGCTCAAAAATGCCACGACGACCTGCCCAAATGCATCGCAAGCCGGTGCCATTGACAGTGGCAACACACGATAAGCAATTACAGTACACAGCGTTGAAGCCACCATAATTCCATATCCTAAGATTACCCTGACGTTCAGATACTGATAAATCCAGTGCTTATACGTCCTCTGAGCTGCCGATTTCAACAGTAGCTGCGAAAATCCCGCAATAACAACGCCAAGCACCATAATCAGTGCATGAATCAGCAAATCACTCATCGGCAGTCACCACCAGATAGACACCAACAATGATTACCGCAGCTCCTAATATCATTGCCCATGTTATTCTTTCGTGAAACAGTAGTGCACCAAATAGCATGGTCCATATCGTGGAGATACTTTTATTTGCATATGCTGTGTTTAATGGCATAATTTTCAAGAACTGCTGCCAAAGCAGGGCATAAATAAACATCAGGAATATACCTGCACCGTACAGTAGAAGGAATTGAACCGACAAAAAACGGCATGCAGAAGCCATCTTGGTAAAAATTCCAGTTATCGAATATAAGAGAACAGACAGCTGAAGTCCTACGATTCCCAGCAGCCGTTTTTTTCCGCTCCCTGAGCTTTTCTGGTTGATCGTCTTATCTTTCATAAAATGTCTTTACACAGTTGCACACTGTCTCGATATCTTTCTCTTCCAAACCATAGTACATGGGCAGACGAGTCAACCGGTTGCTCTCCTTGGTGGTGTATACGTCCTCTCCGGCAAAGCAGCCAAACTTCAGTCCAGCCTCGGCGGAATGCAGGGGGACATAATGGAACATGGAGTAAATATCATGCTCCTTCAGATAGGCGATCATGGCCGTACGCTCCTCTAGATCACGAAGCTTGATCCAGAACATGTGCGCGTTGTGGCCGCAGCCCTCCGGAATGTGGGCGATTTCCAACTTTCCCTGCTGCTCCAGCGGCGCAAGACGCTCCTGATAGTGGTGCCAACTGGCAAGCCGAGCGTTGTTGATCTTCTCGGCCTCTTCCAGCTGTGCCAGCAGGTAGGCCGCATTCATGTCAGAGGGTAGATAGGAAGAACCATAGCCCACCCAAGTATACTTATCAACCTGTCCCCGCAAGAACCGGCTCCGGTTGGTGCCTTTTTCCCGGAGGATCTCCGCAGCCTCATTGTTCTCTTCATCGCGGATCAGCAGTGCACCGCCCTCGCCCATAGAGTAGTTCTTGGTCTCATGGAAGCTGAAGCAGCCAAAATCGCCAATGGTGCCCAGTGCCTTGCCATGGTAGGTACTCATAACGCCCTGCGCCGCATCCTCTACCACCTTCAGATTGTGCTTTCTGGCGATTTCCATGATGGTATCCATCTCACAGGCCACGCCCGCATAGTGGACCGGAACGATCACACGGGTCTTATCGGTAATGGCTGCCTCGATCTTGGTCTCGTCAATGTTCATGGTATCCGGACGAATATCCACAAATACAAGCTTTGCACCAGCCAGCACAAAGGCATTGGCCGTAGACGAGAAAGTAAAGCTGGGCAGGATCACCTCATCCCCGGGCTCCAGATTACAGAGGAGAGCAGCCATCTCCAGTGCGTGGCTGCCAGAGGTAGTCAGGAGCACCTTCTGGCTTCCCGTCATCTGCTCCAGCAATTGGTGGCATTTCTTTGTAAACTGTCCATCACCACAAATTTTATGCGCTCTGATTGCTTTGGAAATATACTCCATCTCTTTGCCTATATAAGGCGGTCTATTAAAAGGAACCATGTTTCTTCCCACTCCAAATTAATTGTTTATTTACATTTTAACATATAATTCGACATATTGCAACCAATATGAAGTATTTTTAATGCCTTTTTCTGCGTTGTAAATAGATATGACCCACAGAAGGTAAAGAAAAGGGGGATAGAAAAGAATCAGGCGTTAGAAAGTATTTCACGGAGGAGATCAAGAGGGCTTTTGCCGCCCAACGTGCGCATGGGCTTTCTGTTGCTCCAGCGCAAATGATCTTTGAACTTTCGGTTTAGATCTTCTACACTTGCAAACTTTTCCCAGTTGTAAAAATAGCGCTGGTCGT